>Ga0081538_10006477_pt1 | contig 10303 bp, 11 predicted proteins | sample TabmetS5T2R1_FD_71022 | JGI IMG/M metagenome (GOLD analysis project Ga0081538, IMG submission 71022) | Tabebuia heterophylla rhizosphere microbial communities from the University of Puerto Rico - S5T2R1 | ecosystem: Host-associated > Plants > Roots > Rhizosphere ...
CCGCTCGGTGCTCGTCGTCGGAGCCGACCTCGCCCTCGCTCTTGAGCTCGCGCAGGTCGTGCATGACGTCGCGGCGGATGTTGCGCACGGCCACCCGGCCCTGCTCGGCGATGCCGTGCACCACCTTCACCAGTTCGCGACGGCGCTCCTCGGTCAGCTCGGGGATCTGCAGTCGGATCACCTGGCCGTCGTTCGAGGGCGTCAGGCCCACGTCGGACTCGAGGATCGACTTCTCGATCGTCTTGATCGAGTTCTTGTCGTACGGCGTGATCGTGAGCAGCCGCGCTTCGGTGGCCGACACCTGCGCCAGCTGCTTGAGCGGCGTGGTGGCGCCGTAGTAGTCGACCTCGATGCGGTCGAGCAGGTGCGGCGACGCGCGTCCCGTGCGCACCGTCGAGAACTCGGTGCGGGTGGACTCGACCGACTTCCTCATCCGGGAGCGCGCTTCGTCCAGGAAATCCTGCAGTACGTCGTCTGCCATCAGGTGCTCACGACCGTTCCCACGCGCTGTCCGCACACTATCCGGTCGATGTTCGTCTCGTCGTCCATGTTGAAGACGTAGATCGGGAGCCCGTTGTCCATGCACAGCGACAGCGCCGTCGAGTCCATCACGGCGAGGCGCTGCTCGATCGCCTGCTGGTGGCTGATCTGCGGGATGAACTCGGCGGCGGGATCCGAGCGCGGGTCGGCCGTATAGACGCCCTCCACCCCGTTCTTGGCCATCAGGATGATCTCGGCGTGCATCTCCAGCGCGCGCAGGGCGGCCGCCGTGTCGGTGGTGAAGAACGGGTTGCCGGTGCCGGCCGCGAAGATCACGATCCGGCCCTTCTCGAGGTGGCGCATCGCGCGCCGGCGGATGTACGGCTCGGCGACCTCGGAGATCGTGATCGCCGACTGCACGCGCGTGTGCACGCCCTCCTTCTCCAGCGCGTCCTGCAGCGTGAGCGCGTTGAGGACGATCGCGAGCATGCCCATGTAGTCCGCCGTCGCCCGGTCCATGCCGGCCGCCGCGCCCTCGAGGCCGCGGTAGATGTTGCCCGCCCCCAGCACGACCGAGACCTCGACGCCGCGGTCGCGGACCCCCTTGAGCTGCTTGGCGATCGCGACGACCGTGTCCGGGTCGGTCCCGAACTCCAGATCGCCCATCAGCGCCTCGCCGGACAGCTTCAGGAGGACCCGCTGGAAGGCGGGCTTGTCCGTCACGCGCCGACCTGGAAGCGGGCGAAGCGCCGGATGACGACGTTCTCGCCGGTCGTGCCCGAGAGCTCGACACGCATCTGCTCGATCGTCTTGCCCTCGTACTTGTCGGTGTTGACGTGCGGCTGGTTGAGGAGCACGACCTCCTCCATCCACTTGCGCAGCTTGCCCTCGGCGATCTTCGGGCGGACGTTCTCCGGCTTGTCGGACGCCTGCTGCTCGAACACGCGCAGCTCGGCGTCCTTGGCCTCCTGCGGGATGTCGTCCTCGGACACGTACTGGGTGGTGGGCGACGCGGCGATGTGCAGCGCGATGTCGCGCGCGAAGGCCTGGAAGTCGTCGTTGCGGGCGACGAAGTCGGTGTTGCAGTCGACCTCGACGAGCACGCCGACCTTGCCGCCGCCGTGGATGTAGGAGGCGACGGTGCCCTCGGTGGCCTCGCGGCCGCCGACCTTCAGGGCCTTGTCGCCGAGGCGGACGCGCAGCAGCTCGACGGCGGCCTCGATGTCGCCGTTCGTCTCCTGGAGCGCGGCCTTGCAGTCCATCATGCCCGCGCCGGTGCGGTCGCGCAGCTCCTTGACCTGCGCGGCGGTGATCGTGGCGCTCACTTGCTCTCCTCGGTGCTCTCGTCGGTGTTCGGGGCCTCCTTGGCGGGCTTGGCCTTGGCCTTCGCCTTCGCCTTGGGCTTGGCCTTCGGCTTCGGCTTGGCCTCGGGCTTGGCCGGCGCCTCGGCCTCGGGGGCGGGCTTGGCCGGCGCCTCGGCCTCGGGGGCCGGCTTGGCCGGCGCCTCGGGCTCGGCGGGCGCGGCGGCCTCCGGCTCCGGCTTGGCCGGCGCCTCGGGCTCGGCGGGCGCGGCGGCCTCGGGCTCCGGCTTCGCCGGCGGCTCGGGCTTGGCCGGCGCGGCGGCCTCCGGCTCCGGCTTCGCCGGCGGCTCCGGCTTGGCCGGCGCCTCGGGCTCCGCGGGCGCGGCGGCCTGGGCGGTGTCGCTGGCCGGGGCGCCCTCGCCCGCGGGCGCGCCCGCCTCCTGCGGCACGCGGTCGCCCACGTTCGGGTTGCGGATCTCCTCCGCGCGGCCCGGGCCGACGTTGCCGGTCGCCGGCATGGCCGGCTCGTCCGCGGCCTGGGCGGCGGCGCCCGCCTCGGCGGAGCGCCGGCCCTCCGGCTCGCGACCGGCCTGCTGGACGGCCTCGGCCACCTGGGCCTCGGCGACGTCGCGCGGCTCGCCCTCGCCGGCCTGGGTCAGCGCCTCGGCGGCGGCGCGCTCCTCCGCCTCGCGACGGGCCTGCTCCTCGGCCTCGCGGCGGGCGCGCTCCTCCGCCTCGCGGCGGGCCTGCTCCTCCGCCTCGCGCCGCGCCTGCTCCTCCTCGGCGCGGAAGCGGCTGCGGCCCTCGGAGACCACGTCGCCGATCGCGCGCGTGATCAGGTTGCAGGCGCGGATCGCGTCGTCGTTGCCGGGCACGACGTAGTCGATCCCGTCCGGGTCGCAGTTGGTGTCGACCAGGCCGATGATCGGGATCCGCAGGCGCTGCGCCTCGCGGACGGCGATCGCCTCCGTCTTGAGGTCGACCACGAACATCGCGTCGGGCACGCGCTGCATGTTCTTGACGCCGCCCAGGTTGGCCTGGAGCTTCTCGAGGTCGGCCTCGGCGGCCAGCCGCTCTCGCGTGGGCAGCAGTGCGAGCTGGCCCTCGGACGCGTAGCGCTCGAGGTCGTGCAGGCGCTTGATCCGCAGCGAGATGGTCTGGAAGTTGGTCAGCAGGCCGCCGAGCCAGCGGTGGTTCACGTACGGCTGGCCGGACGCCTCGGCGATGTCCTTGATCCCGTCGCGGGCCTGCTTCTTGGTGCCGACGAAGAGCACCGTGCCGCCGCGCCGGGCGATCCCGGAGGCGAAGTTCTGGGCCTGCTCGAGCAGCTGCTCGGTCTTGAGCAGGTCGATGATGTAGATCCCGCCGCGCTCGCCGTAGATGAAGCGGCGCATCTTCGGGTTCCAGCGACGCGTCTGGTGGCCGAAGTGCACGCCGGCCTCCAGCAGCTCCTTGATTCCTACCTGAGCCACGAAAACTCCCTTTGGGTCTCGCCCCACCTCGGGGCGTGAAATGGATGGTGCAGCCCGGGCGATCGAGGCTCGCGGACCCGGCGCTCTGCCGGGCAGGGCCGCGGCCTCGGGACGGTTGTGAAAGAGCCGCCCGGGGTCGATTGCCGAATTCCGAACCAGTTTACGAAAGTTCTGCGCCGCCGCTCCGTTGAGGGTGGTGCGGGCCGGCCCTCCCTTCCCCTACCTCCGGTGGACCGGCCCGCCTTCCCCCGAGGCGTTGCGCGCCCTCGCAAGCGCCTCGACGAGGTCGGCCGGGAGCGGGGATCGGACAGTGATCTCCGCTCCCGTCGCCGGATGCGGGAAGGCCAGGAGCTCGGCGTGCAGGAACTGGCGCGGCAGGCCGAGCAGCCCCGCGCGGCCGTACTCGGGGTCGCCGGCCACCGGGTGGCCGATGGCCAGCAGGTGGGCCCGGATCTGGTGCGTGCGTCCGGTCTCGAGCCGCACGCGCAGGAGCGTGAAGCCCTCGAGCGCCTCCTCGGCCTCGAAGTGGGTGATCGCCTCGCGCGGCTCGTCGGTGTCGGTCGAGATCCGCGTGCGCACACGCCGGTCGCGGCCCAGCGGGGCGTCGATCGTCCCCGCCCGCGCGGCCGGCCGCCCCTCCACCAGCGCCAGGTACTCGCGCGTGATCTCGCGCCGCCGCAGCATCTCCTTCAGCGCCGCGTGCGCGGCCTCGGTGCGGGCCACGACGAGCAGCCCCGAGGTGTCGCGGTCGAGCCGGTGCACGATCCCGGCGCGGCTGGGGTCGTCGCCGCCCGCCACGCGACCCTCCAGCGCCTGCGCCAGGGTTCCCGCGCGATGCCCGCGCGCCGGGTGCACGACGACGCCGGCGGGCTTGTCGACCACGAGCACGTGCTCGTCCTCGTACGCGACCTCGAACGTGGCGTCCGGCACGTCGGGCTCGGCGATCTCGGGCGCCGCCCGCACGGCCACCCGCTGGCCGGCCGCCACCGCATGCCGCTTCGGCCGCGCCTCCCCGTCGACGAGCACGAGCCCGGCGTCGATCAGGCGCTGCGCCGCGGCGCGGGAGCCGGCCACCGGCGCGAGGAAGACGTCGAGCCGCTCGCCCGCCGCCTCCGGCCCGACGACGAGCTCATCGTCGTCCATGCCGCGACGGTCCCTCGAGGACGTACAGCAGGGTCAGCACGCCGAACGTGATGCACATGTCGGCGACGTTGAAGGCCGGCCACGCCGGCAGGTCGATGAAGTCGGTCACGCCGCCCTCGCGCGTCCGGTCGATGAGGTTGCCGGTGGCGCCGCCGATCAGCAGACCGGTCGGCAGCCAGACCAGCGGGCGGTCACGGTGGCGGGCGAAGAACACGAGCAGCGCGACGAGCGCGGCGAGCGCGAACAGCACGAGGACCACGCCGCCGCCGGAGAACATCCCGAACGCGATCCCGCGGTTGCGGACGTTGACGAGGTGGATGCCGAGGATCAGGTCGACCTGGTCGCCGCGCTCGATCGTGGTCCGCACCAGCGCCTTGGTGGCCTGATCGGCGGCGACCGCGGCGGCCGCCACCAGCGCGGCCTTGCCGGCCGGGCTCACGGGCCCGGGTCGATCAGGCCCACCACGATGCCGCCGACGATCCGCAGTGCCAGCAGCGCCACGATCGGCGTCAGGTCCAGCGGGCCGACCCGCAGCGGCAGCCGGCGGAAGATCCGCAGGAACGGCTCGGTGACGTCGCGCAGGAAGTCGAGCACCGCGTTCAGCGGCCGCGAGTACGGCACGCGCACGCCCATGGCGAACACGAACGAGAAGATCACCCACGCGATGACGATGATCGTGTAGACCCAGATCAGCGCGGCGAGGAACTCCGCGATCTGCTCCCGGACCTCCATCAGCGGTCCCTCCGGTGGTCCGCGGGGGCGAGCATCAGGCGCCCACCACGTCGTCCATCGCGCTCGCGAACGCCGCCCGCACCCCGCCCCGCTCGAGTGCCGCGAGGCCGCGCGCGGTCGTCCCGCCGGGCGAGGCGACCCCGCGCCGCACGGCCAGCGTGTCGCGCGTCCGCAGGAGCTCGGCCGACCCGGCCATCGTCTCACGCACCAGGGTGCCCGCCATGGCGGCCGGCATCCCGGCCTTGACGGCGGCGTCGACCCACGCCTCCACCACCAGCGCCCAGTAGGCGGGCCCGACGCCAGAGCAGGCGCCGGCCACGGTCATCAGCCGCTCCGGCACGTCCACCACCGCGCCGGAGCGCGCGAACAGCTCGCGCACCCGCTCTCGCAGCGCCGCGTCCTCCTGGGCGTCGGCGATCGCGAACGCGTGCACGCCGCGGCCCACCTCGGCCGCCGTGTTCGGCTCGATCCGGAAGACCGGCACGCCCGGGTAGGCGGCGCGGACGTCGGCCTGCGGCGTGCGGGCCAGCAGCGAGACGACCGTCTTGGCCGCTCCCGCGGCCTCCCAGGCCACCTCGGCGAGCTGAGCGGGCTTGTGGGCGAGGATTACGACGTCGGCGCGTTCGGCCAGCTCGCGGTTGCTGCCGACCGCCTCGCCGCCGAGCTCGTCGGCCAGCTCCTGCGCCCGCCCGGAGCCGGAGTCGGTGCAGAGCACGGGATCCCCCCAGCCGCGAGCCAGGGCCCGAGCCATGTTTCCTGCGCCGATGAAGCCGACCTGCATGGCCGCGAAGGTTATGCGGCGCGGCTCAGGATTGGTTGAAGAAGCCCTTCTCGATCAGCCGCGCGCGCTCCTCGGCCGACACCTCGACGTTGCGCGGCGTGAGCAGGAAGACCTTGTCGGCGATCCGCTGCATGCCGCCGTCGAGCGCGTAGGTGAGGCCGGACGCGAAGTCGATCAGGCGCTTGGAGAGGTCGGTGTCCGACTGCTGGAGGTTCAGGATCACCGGGATCGAGTCCTTGAACTTGTCCGCCACGTCCTGGGCGTCGTTGAAGGACTTCGGGATCACGAGGTGGACGCGGACGTCGCCGCGACCGCCGTTGGCCGCGCGGCCGGGCGGGCCCTGGCTGGTGCCGACCGGGCGCAGGACGGTCGTGCGCCGCTCGGACTCGGTCTCGTCGCCGAAGATGTCCTCGATCTCGTCGCGCCGGCGCCGCGAGGACAGGCGGCGGACGTTGGGGCGCTCGCGGTAACGGCTCTCGAGCTCCTCCTCGGGCTCGCGGTAGTCGACCGGCTCCTCGTCATAGGGATCCCGGTCCTCGGCCAGGCCGAAGTACACGAGCGTGCGGTGCCAGGTGTCGCGGAAGGCCATGCGCGGGTGAGGTTCGCGGCAGGGCGGGATTTCCCTGCTTCACGCAGTCTACGCGTACAAGCTTGTGCCCAATCGCACGATCGTGGCGCCCTCCTCGGCGGCCACGCGGTAGTCCTGGGACGTGCCCATCGACAGCTCGTCCAGGCCGTGCTCGTCCGCGAGGCGCTTGAGCGCCGCGAAGTGGGGCCGGCTGGCCTCCGGATCCTCCGTGTACGGCGGCATCGTCATCAAGCCGGTGACCGTGACCGGGCACCGCTCGATGAAGGGCCCGAGCTCCTCCGGCGCGATGCCCGCCTTGTCCTCCTCGCCCGCCGTGTTGACCTCGACGAGGATCTTCGTGTCCGGCGTGCCGTGCTTGGCGAGCTGGCGCAGCGCGGAGTCGCTCGCCACCGAGTGGATGAGCTCGACGTACGGGAGGATGACCTTCACCTTGCGGCTCTGGAGCTGGCCGATGAAGTGCCAGCGCAGATGGGGATGGGCGGTCGCCTTGGCCTCGAGGTCCTGGGCGCGGTTCTCGCCGACGAGCTCGATCCCGGCGTCCTGCAGGGTGCCGAGCTCGTCGAGCGGGACGTACTTGACGGCGGCGAGCACCTGCACGTGGTCCGGCAGCTCCTCGCGCACGCGCGCGAGGTTCTCCCGGATGCGGCCGGCGTCGAGGCCGGTGATCAGCTCCGCCACACGACTCCCGCCTGCCGGCCGGTCACGCCGCCCGAGCGGCGGTGGGAGAAGAACACGTCCGGATGGCACATCGTGCAGACGCCGGTGTCGTGCACGGTGACGTCGCGCAGCTGCGTGCGCAGGACCTCGGGGAGGTCGAGGTTGGCGCCCCGGCGCGCGTCGTAGCCCTCGAAGGCCTGGTGGACCTCCTCGCCGACCTCGTAGCAGCAGCCGCGCGCTCCGGGCCCGATCAGCGCGGTCACCGGGCCTTCGGCGCCGAGCTCTTCGAGGGCGGTCAGGCCTTGGGCCACGATCCCGTCGGCGGCGCCGCGCCAGCCGGCGTGCAGGGCCGCGACGGCGCCGTCGGCGGCGAGCAGGACGGGCGTGCAGTCGGCCACGAAGACGAGGGCCGGGTGACCCGGCAGCGCGGTCGCCTGCCCGTCCTCCTCCGCCGGGGGGCGCTGCGGGCCGGGCGGCTCGCCGGCGCGGCGGACGGTGGTGCCGTGGACCTGCTTGCCGTAGAGGAAGCGCTCGCGCGGCTGGCCGGTCATAGCGGCCACGCGGGCGCGGTTCTCGTCGACGTTGGCGCCGTCGTCGGCGGTCAGCCGGCCGAGGTTGAGCGACTCGAACGGGCCCGTGGAGACCCCGCCGCGGCGCGTGGTGAACAGGGCGCGGGCGCCCGGGAGGTCGGCGACGATGTGGTCGCCCTCCCAGCGGAACGGGGCCTCGAGGTCCATCGCGGAGATCCTAGGCGCCGAGGGCGGCGGCGAGCTGATCCTCGCGCGTGCGCGCGCGACCCTCGAGCATCGCCACCGTCGCCCGGTCCAGCGCCTCGCCCACCGCGGGGCCGCTGAGCCCGGCGGCCACGAGGTCGTTGCCGTCGATCGCGAGCCGGCGGTGGCGGACGTCGTCGAGCCAGCGCCGCGCCTCGTCGGCCGGCCCGAACGCTCCGGCCACGGCCGCGGCCTCCGGCGGCTCGTTGCGCAGCGCCCGCCAGAGCTCGACGTCGGTGATCCGCTCGGCGGTCTCGGCAGCATGGCGCTGCGGGTCGATGACGTCCGTGAGGTACGTCGCGCCGGCCGCGGCGCGGGCGACCACGTCGCGTTCGTGCGCCGGGAACGCGAGCCGGTCGAGCGTCCGCCGGATGCCGCGCCGGTCGCCGCGCGCCGCGAGCGCGGCGGCGAGGGCGGCCAGCGGCCCGCCCAGCTCGTGCGCGCCGGCGACGATGCGCTCGTCCGGCGCGAACGCGTCGCCGAGCAGGGCACGGCCGAGCCCGTGGCGCTCGAGCGCCATCAGCGCCGCCGGCTGCGGCTCGCGCACGAGCAGCCGCAGCTCCGCGCCGAGCCGTGAGCCGGTGACGGTGTCGAGCGCCCCGCCGGCCACGGCCTCGTCGGCGAGCCGGTCGGTCTCGGGCGCGATCGCGAACCCCAGCCGGGCGCCGTAGCGGGCGAGGCGGATGAGCCGCGTCGGGTCGTCGAGGAACGAGCGGTCGTGGAGGACGCGCAGGCGCCGGGCGTCGAGGTCCTCCTGCGCGCGCGGGGCCCAGATCAGCTCGCCGTCCGCCAGGTGGAGGGCGATCGCGTTGACCGTGAAGTCGCGGCGCTCGAGGTCCTCGCGCAGCGACGCGCCGAGCTCGACCTCCGGCAGCGCCCCCGGCCGCTCGTAGGCCTCGCGGCGCGCGCTGGTGAGGTCGAACGTGACGCCGTCGAGGCTGATCGTCGCGGTGCCGAAGCGCTCGTGGGCGACCACGCGGCCGCCGACCCGCCTCGCGACCGCGACGGCATCGCCCTCGACGACGAAGTCGAGCTCGTGCGGATCGATACCAAGCAGGAGGTCGCGGACGGCCCCGCCGACCACGTACACCGCGTCCTCGCCCTGCAGCGCGGCGACGGCGGGCGAGCCGCGGAGGCGTTCGATCAGGTCCACGAGGGGCATCTTGGCGCCTGGCTAACCTCCTTGTGATGTCGTCGGAGCGACCACGCTGGTACCGGCGGCGGATCGTCATCGTTCTCGGGGCTCTCGTGGCGGTGCTCGTGGGCGCCGCCGTGGTCTTCGCGGTCACCCGCCCGGGTGACGTGTTCAACGCCGATGTCGAGTTCCGCGCCGAGGAGGAGCCGACCACGGTTCCGACCCCGGAGCCGGAGCAGCCCGGGAAGAAGAAGCGCAAGCGGGATCCGCTGGCCGGCTTCCAGTGGCCGACCTACGGCTACTCGAAGGACCGCCGCCGCTTCCTGCCCGCCGAGTCCAAGGTCCGGCCGCCGTTCAAGACGGCCTGGAGCAAGCAGTTCGGCGTCCTGCTCGAGTTCCCGCCGATCATCGTCGGCAACCGGCTCTACACGGTCGGGAACGCGGGCGTCGTGGTCGCGCAGAACCGCACGACCGGGCGCAAGCTGTGGAAGCGCGACCTCGGCTACCTGGCCGCCTCCTCGCCCGCCTACGGCGGCAAGCGCATCTACGTCACGATCCTCGAGCGCGCGAAGGGCGTGAGCGCGGGCCGGATCGCCGCGCTCAACGCCAAGACCGGCAAGATCGCCTGGTCGCGTCCGCTGCGCAGCCGCAGCGAGTCCTCGCCGCTGTGGGTCGACGGCCGCATCTACTTCGGCGCCGAGGACGGGACGCTGTACGCGATGCGCGCCAAGGACGGCAGCACGCAGTGGACGTTCCGGGCCAGCGGCGCGATCAAGGGCGGCCCGGCGCTGGCCGACGGCAAGCTCTACTTCGGCACCTACGGCGGCAACGTCTACGCGGTCGGCCAGCGCAGCGGCAAGCAGGTGTGGAAGGTCGGCACCAGCGGCGCGAACTTCGGCCTCTCGGCCGGCAACTTCTACTCGTCGCCCGCCGTCGCCTACGGCCGCGTCTACATCGGCAACACGGACGGCAACATGTACTCGTTCTCGGCCGCGTCGGGCAAGCTCGCCTGGCGCCGCGGGACCGGCTCGTACGTCTACGCCTCGCCCGCCGTCGCCCAGGTCCGCGGCGGCAAGCCGACCGTCTACTTCGGCAGCTACGACGGCACCTTCTACGCGCTCGACGCGCGCACCGGCGGCACGCGCTGGACGCACAAGGACGGCGGCAAGATCTCCGGCGCCGCCACCGTGGTGGGCGACATCGTCTACTACTCCAACTGGGGGCACCGCGACACTACCGG
>Ga0081538_10006478_pt1 | contig 10303 bp, 6 predicted proteins | sample TabmetS5T2R1_FD_71022 | JGI IMG/M metagenome (GOLD analysis project Ga0081538, IMG submission 71022) | Tabebuia heterophylla rhizosphere microbial communities from the University of Puerto Rico - S5T2R1 | ecosystem: Host-associated > Plants > Roots > Rhizosphere ...
CGAGCGTGAGATGGGACGAGCGTTGCAGCGCCTGTTCTGGAGCTTTGAAGCGCTCATCGCTCCCGATGCCCTGCCCGGCATCAAGCACGAGACGAATGCCATGGAGCGCGCGTCTGCCGCGTCTACTGGGCAAGGTTGGCGGCGACGCGTCAACCTCGATCCGGGCTATGTCGACCTGGCCAAATTGGTACTGGCAACCACCAAAGATCGGCAGCATCGCCTCTATCTCGGCCGGGGCATCTATGCGGAGGTGACGCTGCGCTTTACCGGCGGCCGGTTTGTGCCGTGGGAGTGGACGTACCCCGATTATCGGACCCCTGAATATCTGGCGTTTTTTAACGCCGTGCGGCGACGCTATCGCCAACAGCTCACGGCCCTGCTCGCGGAGCCCCACCATGTCTAAGCTGGCCTGGACGATGAGCCGCTTCGCCCCCGAATGCCCCCTGCACTGGTGGGATGGAGATGTGGGATGCCGTCGTCAGTTCATCCGCCCTCGCTAATCGCTGCGATGTGATCAGTGCCATCTCCATTATCCACCATCCACACGCGTGTGAGGAGGCTATGGCTATGCAACAAAGCGCCCTCGAGATGCGAAATCAAACCTTGATCGATCGCGGCAACGTGCACGTCGCCACCACTTATGGGCGGACCCCTATCGCTTTGGTGCGTGGCGAAGGGATGCGCGTCTGGGATGCCGATGGCAAGATGTACTATGACTTTCTGGCCGGCTTGGGGGTGAACAACCTGGGCCATTGCCATCCGAAGGTCGTCGAGGCCATCCGCCAGCAAGCTGGCACCCTTTTGCATGTGTCCAACCTCTACCACATCCAACCCCAGATCGAACTGGCCGACATGCTGGCAGCGCTCTCGTTCGCCGATCGCAGCTTTTTTTGCAACAGCGGTACGGAGTCCTGTGAGGCCGCCATCAAACTCGCCCGCAAGTATTCGCATGATCACTTCGGGGCAGGACGCTATGAAGTCATCACCTTCGAGAACTCCTTCCATGGCCGCACCATGGGCTCCCTGTCGGCCACGGCGCAGTACAAGTACCATAAAGGCTTTGAGCCGTTGCTGGATGGCTTTCAATATGCGCCCTTCGATGACCTACAGGCCTTAGAACGGATGATCACGCCGAAGACTTGCGCCATCATGGTCGAGCCCGTCCAGGGAGAGGGCGGGGTCAATGTCCCCAGCCCGGGGTATCTCAAGGGGCTGCGCCAGCTGTGCGATGCGCGCCAGTTATTGCTGATCTACGATGAGGTGCAGTGCGGCATCGGGCGCACCGGCACACTCTTCGCCTATGAGCACGAAGGCGTCCCCCCCGACATCATGACCCTCGCCAAGTCACTGGCGGGTGGTGTGCCCATCGGCGCCTTGTTGGCCCGCGAAGAGGTCGCTAAGTCCTTTGTGCCGGGCACCCATGCGGCGACGTTCGGCGGCAATCCCCTGGCCACGGCTGCCGGAGTGGCCGCGCTCAAGGCCATCCAGGAAGACGGCATGCTGGAGAATTGCCAACGGGTGGGAGCCTACTTCATGAGACGTCTCAAAGACCTCCAACAGCGCTATGCCTTCATCAAGGAGGTGCGCGGACGGGGGTTGATGCTAGGGATCCAATTGGATTTCCCCGGCGGTCAATTGGTGAACGACTGCCTAGAGCGTGGCTTTCTGGTGAACTGTACGATGGATACGGTGCTCCGCTTCTTGCCCCCTCTGGTCGTCACAGAATCGGAAGTGGACCTCCTGGTGGCGACGCTCGACGAACTGTTCGCGAAAGTGTAGGGGGACCGTCGATGAAGCGCGATTTCCTGACCCTAGACGATGTCACCAAGTCAGAGCTTGAGGCGCTGTTACATTCGGCCGCGCGCCTCAAAGATTACCTCAAACGTGGCGTACCGCACCGCTTTTTGGAGGGGCAAACGCTGGGAATGATCTTTAAAAAGCCCTCCAGCCGTACGCGGGTGTCCTTTGAGATCGGGATGTTTCAGATGGGTGGGCTGGCCCTCTTCCTGAACGACTACGACCTGGGCATGGGGGTGCGCGAGAGCGTGGCGGACATCGGGCGTCTGTTCTCCCGCTATCTGGACGGCATCGTCATCCGGACCTTCGCCCACGAGGAGGTGGAGGAGCTGGCGCGATGCGCCACGATCCCGGTGATCAACGGCTTGACCGACCTGCACCACCCCTGTCAGATCCTGGCCGACCTCCTGACCATTCAGGAGAAATTCGGCCGCTGTGAGGGGGTGAAGCTGGCCTGGGTGGGCGACGGTAACAACGTCGCCAGCTCCTGGTTGCAGGGGGCTTCCAAGATGGGCATGCATTTGGCGTTGGCTTGCCCGAAGGGGTATTGGCCGCCGGCGGCACTCGTCCGCAAGACCCAGGAAGAGGCCGCCGCCCATGGCGGCAGCGTCGAGCTCATGGAGGATCCGTTGCAGGCCGTGAAAGAGGCGGATGTCATTTATACTGACGTGTGGGTCAGCATGGGACAGGAGGCGGAGCGACGCTGGCGGCTGGAGGTGTTTCAGGCGTACCAGGTCAATCGGACGCTCCTGGAAGCGGCCAAACCCACGACGCTGGTGATGCATTGCCTTCCCGCGCACCGCGGCGAAGAGATCACCGCCGACGTCATCGATGGTCCCCAGTCGATCGTCTTCGACCATGCAGAAAACCGCTTGCACACGCAGAAGGCCGTGCTGCACTTTCTGTTGGGCCGAGGCCAGAATAGCTATGAGTAATCAAGACTGAGGACTGAGCCAGATGACTCAACGCTCAGCGCTCAGTCCTCTTGTGAGGTAGATGGGATGAAGGCAGGCATCAAGCGTGTCGTGCTCGCCTACTCTGGCGGTCTCGATACGTCGGTCATCCTCCGATGGCTGATCGAGACCTACGGCTGTGAGGTGGTGGCGTTCCTCGCCGACCTGGGACAGGAAGAGGACCTCGAAGGATTCGCCCGCAAGGCCGAACGCGTCGGGGCTGCCCGAGTCTATGTCGAAGATTTGCGCGAGGAATTCGTGCGCGACTTCGTCTATCCCGCGCTGCGTGCTAATGCCGTCTACGAAGGCGGCTACCTCATGGGCACGTCGCTGGCGCGCCCGCTGATCGCCAAGAAGCAGCTCGAGATCGCCGCCAGGGAGGACGCCGATGCCGTGGCTCACGGCGCCACCGGCAAAGGCAATGACCAAGTGCGCTTTGAGCTGACGTATTTCTCCCTGAATCCGCACATCAGGGTGGTCGCCCCTTGGCGGGAATGGGAGTTTAAGGGCCGGCAAGAGCTCATCGATTACGCCATCGCCCATGACATCCCGGTGCCGGCGACGCGGGAAAAGCCCTACAGCACCGATCGGAATCTCTTTCACACCAGCTACGAAGGGGGGATTCTGGAAGACCCGTGGCATGAGCCGGACGAGAAGATGTTCCAGATGACCCAGGCGGCCCAGAATGCTCCCGATCGCTCGCAGTACCTTGAGGTCGCGTTTGAACAGGGGACTCCAGTGGCGTTAGATGGCGAGCAACTGGGGCCTGTGGCCCTGCTGACGCGCCTTAACGACATCGCTGGCACGCACGGGATCGGCCGCATCGATATGGTCGAGAATCGCTTTGTGGGCATGAAATCGCGCGGCGTGTATGAAACCCCCGGTGGCACCGTTCTGCACATCGCACACCGGGCGGTGGAGTCGCTGACCATGGACCGTGAGGTCATGCATCTGCGCGATTCACTCGTCCCGAAATTCGCCGAGCTCATCTACAATGGCTTCTGGTACTCTCCGGAGATGGAGCTGCTGCGGCAGTTCATGGACGAGGCGCAGGGCCACGTCACCGGCACAGCGCGTCTGAAACTCTATAAGGGCAATTGTTGGGTCGTGGGCCGCAGATCCCCCACCTCACTCTATCACCCGCAGTTTGCGACCTTCGAGGCCGACAGCGTCTATCGTCAGGCCGATGCCGAAGGTTTTATCAGGCTGAATGCCTTGCGCCTACGCATCCGCTCCCTGCTGCGCCCCTGACCTACGGTCGCCGTGCACTGATGTCAGCTCACCCCTGTCATGACCCGGGTCGGGCCGCAGTCGCCGCCGATCGCGAATGAGGTCGCTGCGCCGCTTCGCTCCTGCCGTTGAGAGAGACCTCGATGAAGGCTGATAACGCCCCTCCCTGGCTGCGGAGACTATGATGCTTGAGTTCGTCGTCATCGGTGGCTTGGGGCTGGTGATCGCGGCCCTGCTCGTGTGGTATCTGTGCACGCTAGGGCGCCGACCCTCGTCGGACGTTGGAGAGCGGGTGCAGATGCTCTCGGAGGGGCTCCTCAATCTCCAACGTACCCTGGACGCCCGTATCGATCACTCCGCGCAGGCGTTGAATACCTCCCTGGTCACCGGCTTGACCCAGCTCACCACGCAACTGGTCTCCCGCATCGATCAGACCCGTCTCGACAGCCAGATGGCCATGGAAGAGCGCTTGCAGGCAGTGCACCACGAACTCCAGCAACAATTTGAAGCGCTCCGGGGAAATATCCAGAACAGCCTGAGCGATAGCCGCCGCGAGCTTTTTGGGATGGTCACGGCGCTGCAACAGGGGGTTGAGCAGCGCCTCAGCGACAATCTCACCCAGCACAGCACGCTGTTCAGGGATATGGCGGAAAAGCTGGGAGAGATCCGTGTCACCAACGAGCGCATCGTGGCCATTAGTCAGGACATCAACCAGCTGAGCCGCATTCTGGAGTCGCCCAAGCTGCGCGGCAATGTCGGCGAGTTCGAGCTGGAGCGCATGCTGAGTAACGTCCTGCCGCAGGCCCTGTATCGCATGCAGGCCCCGGTTGGGGAGGCGTTGGCCGACGCGGTGATCGTGCTTGAAGGCGGCTGGTTGTGCATCGATAGCAAGTTTCCCCTCGATCACTTTCGCCGCATGGCGCAACCCGATGCCGAGCCAGAGGCTCGCCAACACTGGCGTCGGCTGTTTTTGAGCGACGTCCGACGCCACGTCACCGACATCGCGCATAAATACATCTTGCCGCCGGCAACGCTGGATTTCGCCCTCATGTTCATCCCAGCGGAGAACGTCTATTACGAGGTGTTGCTGAACGATGAAGTGCTGGAGTTCTCGCGGGCCAGGCGCGTCGTGCCCGTATCGCCCAACACGCTGTACGCTTATCTACAGGCGATCTCCATCGGCTTTCGAGGCCTGAAAATCGCCCAGGAGACGCGACGTATCGAGCAACTATTGCTGGGGCTGAAGAAGAACTTTGACGAGTTCAAGGAGCATTTCCGACTCATCGGCAGGCACCTCGACCGCGCCCGGGGGCAATTCGTCCAGGCCGAGAGCGAGGTCAGCCGCTTCGATCACACCATCGGCGGCATCCAGTTCGGGACTTTGCATGAGGAATTGCCACAGCCGGAAGATGGGAAATTGCGCCAGGGGGATGCCACCGCTGAACCATAGCGCGGGGGAATTGCTCTAGGAGTCCATGATGGCGCATCTCGGGTTCATCGGTCTCGGTGTGATGGGAAGCCGGATGGTGAAGCGGTTGCTGGACGCTGGCCATACGGTGACGGGCTACAACCGTACCCGGTCAAGAGCCCAGTGGTTACTGGATCTGGGCATGCAGTGGGGGGAGACGCCGGCCGAGGTGGCGCAGGCCGTCGATGTGGTCCTCAGCATGGTGGCCCATACCGCAGCCCTGCAAGCCGTGACCGGCGGCGCAAACGGCGTGTTGGCCGGGCTACGTCCAGGAGCCATCTTCGTCGATATGAGCACCGTCAGTCCGACGGTCAGCCGGACGCTGGCCGCACAGGTCGCAGCCAAAGGGGCGCAGATGCTCGACGCGCCGGTGTCCGGCAGCGTCATCACCCTGGAGGAGGGACGACTATCCCTGATGGTGGGGGGGGACAGGGGCGCCTTTGAGCGTGTTTTGCCGATCTTGCAGGACATCGGCCCGAAGGTCACCTATGTCGGCGTGAACGGCCTGGCAGCGTCCATGAAAATCGCCACCAATCTCAGCCTGGCCGTGCAGATGTTGGCCTTTAGCGAAGGCGTTTTACTAGCCGAGAAAAGCGGCATTGCGCGTGAGACGGCCGTGGAGGTGTTGCTCAACAGCGTCATCGCCTCACCGATGGTGAAGTACCGCGGGCCATTCGTGCTGGAGATGCCGGAGGAGGCCTGGTTCGACGTGAATATGATGCAAAAAGACCTGCTCCTGGCCTTGGAGATGGGGCGGGAGCTCGATGTTCCTCTACCCGCCACGGCGGTGACCAACGAGATGCTCACCGCCGCCCGCGGTATGGGCCTAGCCGACAAGGATTTCGCCGTGGTATTCGAGGTGTTGGCGCGCATGGCTGGCCTGCCACGTTAAAGAGGGCCAGACCCGGCAGGACCTGGTATCTGCCAGCCCTGCCGGGCGTGCACTGTGGTCGGGGGGTTAGACCTTGCCGAGGGCCTCCTCAGCGTAGAGGTCCATAAAGCGGAGAAAGTCGTCTTCCGGGCACACCATGTCGATGGCGCGCACGTTGTAGATTTCCGGTTGGAGCGCCTCAACAGGCTCGATGCCCGCTTCCAAGTCGCGGGCCATGTTGATCAGGCGGCGGCGGGCGGCGATGACCGCCACGTCCGTGGTACCCAAATGTTCCTGGCTACGGTCCACGATGCCGCCCATGCTCTCGGTCATGGCCGTGTCCTGGGTGCGAATGACCTGGATACCGGTGAAATTCTCAGTGCGCTGCAGCTCTCGATCGATAAGGTAGTCGTTATCGGCGTTGCGCACATCGCGACAGATATCGATAATCACCCCATCGGATAGGCGGTAGCGGGCTGGCTTGACCTCCGGACTGTGCTTTCCCCGCTGCACCTCGGGCTCCGTCAGTGGGCGCTCGGGGTGATAGCTGTATTGAATAACCGAGATATGCGTATCATCGATAGGGATCCAGCAGCGGCCGCCACGAGGAAAGCCCTGGGATGGGATGAGGCTAAAAGTGGGGAGCAGCCACTGGGTGACACGCCAGTAATACTCGCCGCTGTCGACGTCCCGGCGGGCGCCATAGCAGAACCCGTAGTCCGTCGGCTTGACGGTGAGCTTCGGGGCGCCATCGCTGATGATGGAGTCGTTGAAGCGACCGCGGAACGGGCTATTCTCCACCCGCAGCGGCGCATGCAGCCAGGACACGTGGGCGGAGTCGATCTCCCCCTCCACCGCTTGCATGTAGTTGCATTCCTGGATCCAGCGCGACAGGACGCGCTGCGAGCCTGGAACGCGGGCCCACTCCAAGTGCGGCAACGCAGGTTGTTTGTCCGGCGGGCCCATGTAGACCCAGATACACCCACCATACTCAGCGGTCGGATAGGCCTTGGTCTTGACCTTGTCCTTGAAGGTGGACTCGCGGGGCTCGGTGGGCATATCGACGCAGTTGCCGTGTACGTCGAACTTCCAGCCGTGATAGACGCACCGCAGACCACACTCTTCGTTGCGACCGAAGAACATCCCCGCTCGCCGGTGCGGGCAGAGGGCATCGATGATGCCGACCGTGCCATCGGTGTCGCGGAAAGCCACCAGATCTTCACTGAGCACCCGCAGCCGCACGGGCGTCCCATCCGATTCGGGCAATTCCTCGGCCAGCAACACCGGATGCCAGAAACGGCGGAACAACTCGCCCATAGGTGTTCCCGGACCGGTCCGGGTCAAGAGTTCGTTGTCGCTGGAATTGAGCACTCAACACCTCCGATTGCGCAGATCATCGTCCATGGTGTGGTATCATCGCGCCGGCCCTCACCGCCGTCAGCGCCGGGGATCAGGATAGCATATCTAGGATGCGTCACACTTACGGATGACGAACCTCCTCCATGTGCCGCGTCGGGGCATGGTGAGGAACCTCATACCCTCCCATCCCGTTGCCATTCCTGAAACTCGCGAGCGCCTCGTCGCGCTTGGCTCCATGGCGTAGTCGCGCACACCAGCCGCGCAGGCGGTCAAGGTAGAGGTACACCACCGGCGTCGTGTATAGCGTGACCAGCTGGCTGAGGATCAGGCCGCCGACGATGGTGATGCCGAGGGGGTAGCGCAACTCTGAACCGGTGCCGGTGCCGAGCGCCAGCGGCAGGGCGCCTAACATCGCCGCCATAGTGGTCATAGTGATCGGCCGGAAACGCAGCAGGCAGGCTTGGAAAATGGCCTCCACCGGGCGCTTACCTTGGGTCCGCTCGGCGTCGAGCGCGAAGTCGATCATCATGATGGCGTTCTTCTTCACGATGCCGATGAGCAGGATGATGCCGATCAGGGCGATGACGCTCAGCTCGGTGTTCCAGTACCACAGGGCGAGCAGGGCGCCGAGGCCGGCCGACGGCAGCGTGGACAGGATGGTCACCGGATGCACGAGGCTTTCATACAGGATGCCGAGCACGATGTAGACCGTCACCAGGGCCGCGAGGATCAGAAAGGGCTGATTGGCGTGGGAATCTTGAAACGCCTGGGCAATGCCCTGGAAGCTGCCGCGGATGCTGCTTGGCACGCCCAGATCGCGCATGGCGCGCTCGATCTTGACCACCGCGTCTCCCAGCGCCACGCCGGGTGCCAGATTGAACGACATGGTGACGGCGGGAAACTGTCCCTGGTGATTCACTGCCAGCGGCGTGGTGGCGGGCCTGTAGTGGGTGAAGGCGCTGAGCGGCACCAGCGTGTCGTTGGCACCCTTCACATAAATGTACTTGAGGCTCTCGGGGTCCTGCCAGAAGCGTGGCTCCACTTCCATGATGACGCGGTATTGATTGAGCTGCTTATACATGGTCGAGACCGGGCGCTGGCCGAAGGCACTGTAGAGCGTGTTGTCGATCGTCGCGGGGCTGATGCCCAGGCGCGACGCCGTGTCGCGGTCGATGACCAGCGACGCCTCCAGGCCGCGGTCTTGCTGGTCGCTGGTGAGATCCGTCAATTCCGGCAGCCGGCGCAATCTGTTCAGAACCTGTGGCCCCCATTCGTTGAGCTCCTGCACATCATCGCCCTGCAATGTGAACTGGTACTGGGCGTTGCTCAGGCGCCCGCCCATGCGCAGATCCTGGGGGACCTGCATGGACAACCGCGCCCCGGACACGCGTGACACCTTGCCCCGCAGCCGTTCAATGACCTGGTCCGCGGAGACTTGACGCTCTTCCAACGGTTTGAGCATCGCTTGCATGCGACCGGCATTGGTCGCTCCCGCGAACCCGCCGGTGAAGATCATGACGTTGGCCACAGCCGGGTCCTCGCCGACGATCTTCGCGAACTGCTCGAGCCGCTCCCGCATCGCCTGGAACGAGCTGGACTGGTCGGCCGTAATCGAGCCGAATATGGTACCCGTGTCCTGTTGTGGGAAGAAGCCTTTCGGCACGATGACGTAGAGGTAAACGCTGAGACCGATCGTCGCCAGCGTCACCAGCAGCATCAGCGGCTGGTGACGCAGCACCCAGCGTAGCGTGGTCTCGTACCGGCGCAGGAACCACAGGAACAGCCCCTCGCTGGCGCGATAGAGGAGTCCGTGCCGCTCGTCGCTCCGGGCTCGGAGCAGCTTGGCGCACATCATCGGAGTGGTGGTGAGGGAGACCACCAGCGACACGGCGACGGCAACGGACAGGGACACCGCGAATTCTCGGAAGACCCGACCGAAGAGCCCCCCCATCATGAGGATGGGAATGAACACTGCCAGAAGGGAGGCAGTGATCGAGACCACTGTGAAGCCGATTTCTTTGGCACCGCGCAGCGCCGCCTCGAGCGGCCTCATGCCGCGCTCGAGATAGCGCATGATGTTTTCGATGACGACGATGGCGTCATCGACCACGAAGCCGGTGGCGATGGTCAGCGCCATGAGCGTCAGGTTGTTCAGGCTGTACCCCAGGGCATACATGACGCCGAACGTGCTGATGAGTGACACCGGCACCGCAATGCTCGGAATGATGGCGGTGCGCACGTCCCGGAGGAAGAAGAACACCACCAGGATGACGAGCATAATCGACAGGATCAACGTGAACTGGACCTCATGCAACGAGGCGCGGATGGTGGTGGTGCGATCGATGGCCACGGTGAGATCGATGCTCGGCGGGATCTCGGCTCGCAACTGCGGCAATAAGGCGCGGACGCGGTCGACGGTCGCGATGATATTGGCGCCCGGTTGTCGGTTGACGAACACTAGGATGGCGGGCTTGCCATTGACCAGGCCCATGTTGCGCACGTCTTGGACCGAATCCGTGACGGTGGCGACATCGGACAGGCGCACGGCCCGGCCATCCCTATAAGAAATAATCAGCGGCCGGTATTCCTCGGCCTTCAGCAGCTGGTCGGTGCTGCTGAGAGTCC
>Ga0081538_10006479_pt1 | contig 10301 bp, 8 predicted proteins | sample TabmetS5T2R1_FD_71022 | JGI IMG/M metagenome (GOLD analysis project Ga0081538, IMG submission 71022) | Tabebuia heterophylla rhizosphere microbial communities from the University of Puerto Rico - S5T2R1 | ecosystem: Host-associated > Plants > Roots > Rhizosphere ...
TGCACACCTTATGGCAGAGAAATCAGAGGGCGGCGTGGTGCGAGCTGCGCTGCTGCCTCCTGGGGTGGGTTGCCTGCTGCTGGCGCCAGGAGCACCGACATCGGAGACGCCAGCACTGACCACTGACCTTTCACGATATTGACCGGTTCATCTCCTGCGAAACCCAGAAAGCTGTAGGTGCCGTAGTGCGGCAGCTTCCGTCCCAGCCCAGGCAGAGCGGCGACGTTCTGGGTGGCGACCCAGGCCAGCGTCTGTTGGGGGTTTTTAGGGTGACGCACGGTCAGGACCACTGCATGCTGCGCACGTGTCAATGGGGCTCCCTCAAAATGTACGCCTTCGGGGGTGAGCCCGACACCGTAGGGAGTCAAAGCCGTGGTGACCTCAGGCAAGAAGCGGTTTTCCCAGCCCAACAGCCATATAGCGCGGTCCGTGGGTAGTGCCTCGATCTCCTGGTCCCAGCGTATCTCTAGGGCTTGCGATGCAGCCTGGGGCCATGCCTGGGCAAGCTGGCGATAGCCCTGCTTGAGCTCGGCGATAGTGGCAGCCGGCAGCAGGAGTAAGACTTTATCAGCTCCGAAGAGCTGCGTCAGGGCTGGGGGGATTTCCTCCCGGTGTAGGCGGCGGAAGAAGTCGAACTCCGGGTCAACGTCCACACGCCAGGGCTGCGCCGGCAGGTGCAGTGTGAACTCCAGGCGTTTCTCCGCCATCGTCACGGTCGTCTGCCAGGCCTGTTCCTGGCCCTGTAAGGAGACGGCCAGGGGGACCTGCAAACGGTAGGCTGGCCCCGGTTGGACCTGGTTGAGCACCGCGCTCAGACTGTAGCCCTGGCCGTCAGGCTGGACGGTGGCGGCGCTGAGACGCAACTCAGGCGCTCCAGGCCGTGTGACCCACTGCTGGAAGACCTCGGACATGTCTTCTCCAGTTACGCTTGCAAAGGCACGGTGCAGAGCATCAAAGTTGGCACGCTGGAACAGGTTGTCACGGTAAAACGCCTGCAGGGCTCTGATAAAAGCGTCGTCGCCCACTTGTTGGCGCAGCATGTGAAAAAACATCAGGGCTTTGCCATAGCCAATGGCGGCGGTGGCAGCGCTGTGGCGTGTCCGAAAGGCTGTCAGTGGTATCTCGCTGTACGTGCTTACATAGTCGGTATACCGTTGCAGCGTGGCTCGTCGGTAGGCGACGGCGCTACCACGTTGCTCCTGCAGGAGGTGATCGGCTAAATAGGCCGTCAATCCTTCGCACCAGTTGCCTTGCTGCACGTCGACAAACACCCCGTTGCCCCACCAGTTGTGCAGGATCTCATGTGGATAGGACGATGACACAATAAAGGGTAAACGAATGACCTTTGACCCGAGCAAGGTGAACGACGGCATGCCATAGCCACTCTCCCAGCTATTCTCGACCAGCGCAAATTTAGGATAGGGGTAGAGGCCAAGCAGGGCGTTGTAGAGCTGCAGATACTGCGCCGTGGCGTCCAGATATTTCTGCGCCAGCAGCGCGTCCGGTGTGCGCAGGAAAACCATGGCCTGCACAGGGCCAGCCGGCTGGCGATACTCAGTCAAAGGGCCCCCGACAAGATAGATGTCCTCCTGCACTGCCGGGGACTCCCAGCGCACATATGTCGCCTCGTTGACCCGTGCATGCCGCGTGCGTTCCCCCTGGCTGACCACCTCCCAGGTTCGCGGCAGTTGGGCATCGAGCGTGAACGTCACCAGCTCATCATCAAAGCGCGGATACCAATACGTTGCACCACTAAGGTAGACACCCTCAGTAGCAAGCATGCCAGAGACCTCTGGCACGCTCCAGGCATCCTGTGGACCCTGCTGCAGTGAGGCATGCCGGATGGCGCCCTGGTACTGCAGCGCAAACGTCCGCGTTCCAGCAGGGAGTATGACTGCGTAGCGTTCCAACAGCAGGCGTGATCCACCCGCACTCGTGCGGCTGTCCCCAGGCACGGGGAGTGTTGCCGTTGGCTGGTGGACAAGCTGGACGCCGGGGGTGAGTGGGAGGGGAGAAAGACCGGTATGCAGAGCAAAATATTGTCGTTCTGCGTCAGATGGACGCAGAGTTTCTGGAAGTGTGATGCTGTCTGTCACCTGTAAGGTATGGTGGTCTGGCTGCAAAACCACGTGCAGCTCATGTCGGATGACCTGGTGGGCTGATATCAAGACGGGGAGAAGCAGCCCAAAAAGGAGAGACAGTCCCATGGACCATAGACATCTGGCCATGCACTGGGCCTTCTGCACCACGCTCGTGGCCCTCAGGTCAGTAAAAAACGCTTCACGATAAGTACCGGGACAGGCGCAGTCGCCGAGACGGCATTCGAGGTGCTCCCCAGCATGAGGCGTTTAAAGCCGGTCAGCCCGCGTGATCCTAGAATGATGACATCGCACTGCTGCTCTGTTGCCGTAGCGAGGATGGTTGTGGTCACATCCCCTTGCGCCAACTTGGCCTCATAGGGCACACCAGCTGCCGCCGCACGCGCTTCGGCCAGTGCCAGAACATTTTTGCCATCAGAGGTGAGACTGAAGAGGCTATCCATCCGGCGTGACCGGCGCTGATCCACATAGAGCAGACACACCTCAAGTTGCTGTACACGGGCGAGTTCAATAGCGTGATCGACCGCAGCATCCGACCAGGGGGAACCACCGGTCGCCACGAGGACACGACGCCAGCGCAAGGGTGCCAGAGGCGGCTGCTTGATCACCAGGACCGGACATTGGGCTTTAGCTGCCACCGCATTGGAGATGCTGCCAAGCATGAGCCGCTTGAAGCCTGACAGGCCGCGTGAGCCCAACACGATCAGGTCACACTGTTCCTCGGTTGCCGTCTGTAGAATAGTTTCTGCTACATTGCCCCACTTCAACAGCGCCACATGTGGCACTCCGGCATGCATGGCGAGGACCGCCGTGTGGGCCAGCATCTCCTGACCCTGTTGCTCCACGCTTTCCATCAATAGCTCTGACGAGGCCATTACGTCTGGCATGGCGTACACGCCAGAGACGTTCAGCACCGTCAGGACACACAGATCTGCACCCATCTGGGCTGCCAAAGCAATGGCGTACGCCGCGGCGGCGTCCGACCATGGACTGCCGCCTGTAGCAATGAGGATGCGCGTGTACATGTAGAGTCGCCTCCGCGCCTGCGACGAGCCAACGAGGCCAGCAGGGCTAGGATGTGGAACCCGAGAAACTATAGAGCCCCTCCTGATGCTCCGTCAAGCAATCAAACGGTCACCCAAAGTTTTTGAGATCAGCAACTTAGGAGAGCGATTGGGGGACGGTAACGTGCGCTCTATCCCCCCTCAGGCAGCGACTCAGACCGTCGGGCGTCCCCCAAAGATTGGTCCGGTTGTCCTGGTGCGCTTAAACTCATAAAACCCTTCAGTACGCCCAGCCGTCACCATGGCGTCCCACAGCTCTACCGCCGCCTTCCCTGTGGGTGCAGGACTGAGCACAGGACCAAAAAACCCTGGGCCATCCCCACCATCGAGCACAATGAGCGGCACCCCAACATCCTTCCCGGCTTTCGCCGTAGCGCTGGCCATATCGGCGTCAATCACCTTGTCCCACGTCTCGTCATCGGCAGCAGTGGCAAGCGCCGTCGGCAGGCCACAGGTGCTCAGGATTGACTCCAGTTCTGCTACCGTACCGATGTCGGCCTGATCGTGATGCTTGCGTGCGCCCATTGCCGTATAGAGCTTGCGGACTGCCTCACGCCCGTGCTGCTCACGCACGGCAGCAGCAACACGCAAGGCGCGCAGCCCCATGAGGTGCGAGACCCGAAAGCGCTCTGGGAGGTCTCGCCCTTCATTGATCTTTCGCAAACTAAAAAACCGCCAGTCGACGTCAATGGCCTTTTGTTGTCCGACATCTTCCATCCAACGTGACGTGATCCAGCACCACGGACAGACCGGATCCCAATAAAACTGTACAGCATCTTTTGTGCTAGCCATATGTGTGAGCTCCAACAGTCAATGAGTAGTTATCGTGCCAGCTCTGGCGACGCCCTGAGAAGCCTCACTCCTTGCCTGAGCGCTGAACTGTGCGCTGTGGTCTGGCAAGAGCCCGGCTGTCCTCATATGAGCGCCATCTGCTTGCGTTGTACCAGTTCGGCACGCCGGCTGTCAAGCATTTGTCGCCAGGCTATCATTAATGGCATGGATGTTGTGGGCAATCTGGCTGATGACTGGTTACACTTTCAGCGTGAAGGTTGTCTGAACACATGATTAAGAAGAGGGAAAGAATTTGATTTAACGAGTGTTTTACTAAGAGACTCTCTTATAAGAAGAGCCCAGATGACAGATCAGGACTACCAGGTGTACCGCTGTCTGTAATGCCTCGATGCTTGCTGTTGCTGTTGACGCTGTGTGATGACTGACGACCTCCCTCAGATAGCGTAGTCAGCTGGAGTCCTGGCCAGCCGCGATTGGTTGGTCGCTACATTTCACTCCAAGCACTTGAGGTTGCTATGGCTTCTATCCTTGAAAAGATTGCGGCGCACTTACAGACCCATAGTATGGCAGCGTGGGAGGGAACGTTTCGCGACTACCTGTCCCTCGTGCTCCAGCAGCAACCCCCCCTGGCACAGCGGGCGCACGCACGGCTTTACAGCATGATCCACACCGCTGGTGTGCGCGTTGATGAGGCCGGTAAGGAGCACTATGCCTTTTTCGAGCGCGATCTGTTTGGTATCGACGAACCCCTAGCCAAGGTAGTGGAATATTTTAAAGCTGCGGCGCTTGGCTCCGATGTGGGACGGCGCATCCTCCTGCTCTATGGGCCGCCGTCTTCTGGAAAAAGCCAACTGGTCATTCTCCTCAAGCGTGGTCTGGAAGAGTTTTCACACACTGACGCAGGGGCAGTGTATGCCATCGCTGACTGCCCCCAGCACGAAGACCCCTTGAATCTCATTCCACACGCCCTGCGTCGTGAGTTCCAGGAGGAAACAGGCATCCACATCGAGGGAGAGTTATGCCCGCTGTGTGCCTTGACCCTGCGGGAAAAATACCAGGGGGATATCCACAAGGTGCTTGTACGACGCCTCTTCTTCTCCGAAAAGGAGCGCTGCGGCATTGGCACCTTTGTGCCGTCTGACCCGAAATCCCAGGACATTGCGGAGTTGGTCGGGAGCATCGACCTCTCCACCATCGGCGACTATGGCTCGGAATCCGATCCGCGCGCCTATCGGTTCGACGGCGAGTTAAACGTGGCCAACCGGGGCTTGATGGAATTCATCGAAATGCTCAAAGCCGATGAGCGCTTTCTCTACGTGCTGCTCACGCTGGCCCAAGAAAAGAATATTAAAACTGGCCGCTTCCCGTTGATCTATGCTGACGAGTGCGTCATTGCACACACCAATGAGACGGAATTTAACGAGTTCCTCGCCGATAAGAAGTCCGAAGCCCTGCACGACCGGATGATTATGGTGCGCATCCCCTATAATCTCAAAGTCTCGCAGGAAGAACGCATTTACGAAAAACTTCTGCGGCAGACCAACATGCAGCACCTGCACATTGCCCCGCACGCCTTGCGTGTGGCGGCGATCTTCGCCATCCTGTCGCGGCTGGAAGAGCCCAAAACCGCTGGCCTGACCCTGCTCAAAAAATTAAAACTGTACGATGGAGAAGATGTCGAAGGCTTTCGCCAAAAAGATCTCAAACTCATTCAGGAGCAGACCGAGCGCGAGGGCATGGATGGCATTTCGCCGCGCTTCATCATCAATCGTATCTCTTCCTCCCTGATCAAGCCTGATGCGCGCTGTATCAATCCTATCGATATCCTGCGCGCCATTCGAGATGGGGTGGAGAGCCAGGGCCAGTTCAAAAAGGTAGACCGCGAGCGTTATCACCAGCTCATTGCTGAGGCGCGCCGGGAGTACGACGAAATCGCCCGCAACGATGTGCAGAAAGCGTTTTTTGTTTCGTTCGAGCAAGAGGCGGCAACGTTGGTCGACAATTATCTGGACAACGTCGAGGCATACCTGGACCACACCAAACTCACTGATCCTATCACCGGTGAGGAAGTGCCGCCGGACGAAAAGCTCATGCGCTCGCTGGAGCAAAAGGTGCAGGTGCCGGAGCACGGCAAGGACAGCTTCCGCAATGAGATCTTCCGCAAGGTGGCGATGGCCCATCGCCACGGCGAGAAGTTTGATTACACCACGCATGAGAAGCTCAAAGAAGCGATTGAGAAGCAGCTCTTCGAGGAGCGGCGTGACACCATTAAGCTCACCATCTCGGCACGCAGTCCGGACACCGAGCAGGTGCGGAAGCTCAACGATGTCGTTGAAACGTTGATCGTCCGTGAAGGTTACTGCGCCGAATGTGCGAATGAATTGTTGAAATACGTCAGCAGCTTGCTGGCGCGGGAGAAGTAGTCATGACACCGCCGTGGGAACTGCGCCGTCGCGGTCTGAAGGATAGCCTGCGGCACGACCAGCGTGTCAAGGAGGCGATTCGGAAGAACCTGCGCGAACTGATCGCCGAGGAGGCGATCATTACCTCTGATGGGCAGAAACGGGTCAGAATCCCGCTGCGTTACCTGGAGCAGTATCGCTTCAAGTACGGGCAGCCTCAGGAAGGCGTGGGGCAGGGGCCAGGGAAACCAGGTGACCTCCTAGGACGGCAGGGCGGGGATGGGGATGTCCCAGGTGACGGCCTGGCAGGGGATCAACCAGGCGAACTGACCTACGAGGTCGAGGTGCCGCTGGACGAGTTGACGCGTATGATGCTCGAAGATCTAGCGCTCCCCTGGCTGGAGGAAAAACCGGAGCGGCAGGTCACAACCATCACCCATCGGCATACGGATGTGCGACGCCGTGGCTCCCTGGCCAATCTGGACAAGCGCCGCACCCTCCTCGCCAACATTAAGCGCAACGCGTCCCGAGGGGTCGCTGAAGTGGGCCACCTGCATGACGACGACCTGCGCTTCAAAGTCTGGGATGAGCACGAGCAGAAGCACGCCAACGCCGCGGTCTATATGCTCATGGACCGCAGCGGTTCGATGACCACGAGCAAAAAGTATGTGGCCAAAAGTTTTTTCTTCTGGATGGTGCGGTTCTTGCGCCTGAAGTATCAACACGTCGAGACTGTCTTCATCGCCCATGACACTGAGGCGCAGGTGGTACCAGAGCAGGACTTTTTCGCCCTCTCCAACAGTGGTGGGACGCGCTGCTCATCGGCCTATCAAGTGGCTCTGGAGCACTTACAGCAGCAGCACCCGGCGAGTCGCTGGAATATTTACCTCTTTCACTTTTCCGATGGCGATAATCTCCCGTATGACAACGCCGTCTGTAAAACGCTGGTGCAGGATTTGCTGGGGCTGTGCAATATGGTAGGGTACGGCGAAATCCGTTACAAAGACGACGCCAGCTTTTACGGCTGGATGGGCCAGCCACCATACACGATCAGCTCCCTGCAGCATACGTTAGAAGAGATCCAGCATTCCCGCTTGCTCAGCGTGACCATCACGCACAAGGACGAACTGTATCAGGTGTTACAGACCTTTTTGCAACCGCAGGAGAACGCCCATGTTTGAAGCACGCGTAGCCGAACTGGAAGCGCTGGCGCGGCAGCACGGGCTCGATTTTTTCCCCACCTCCTTCGAGGTCGTGCCACACGACATCATGACCGAAGTTGCCGCCTATGGCCTGCCCACACGGGCGCGGCACTGGTCCTACGGCAAGGTGTATCAGAGCCAGCGGCTCTATGGCACCATGGGCCTGTCGAAAATTTATGAGATCGTCCTCAATAGCAACCCCTGCCTGGCCTTTTTGCTCGATACCAACCCCGAAATCGCCAACTTGCTCGTAGCCGCGCATGTCTTTGGCCATGTCGATTTTTTCAAAAACAATGTGTTGTTTGCCCCGACCAACCGCAACATGATTAACGATGCCGTGGCGCATGCCCTGCGCATTGACGGCTACATCGAGCGCTACGGCCTGGAGACTGTCGAGCACCTGATGGACATTGGCTTTGCGCTCGACCGTCATATTGACCCGCACCAAGGCGTGACACGGCAACCCTATCCCGAGCGCCAAGTGGTGGAAAAGGAGCACTCCCCTCAGCCCTACGATGATCTTTTTCATACTGCCAGCCCAAGTGTGACCTACGAAGTGGTAGGCGAGCGCATCCCGCCCCATCCGGAGCACGATCTCCTGTGGTTCTTGAGCACGTATGCCCCCCTGGAACACTGGCAGCAGGATGTACTGCAGATCATCCGGGAGGAGTCACATTATTTTTATCCACAGTTTCTCACGAAAATTCTCAACGAAGGCTGGGCAAGCTACTGGCACGCTGAGCTCTTTCACCAGTACGACGAGGTCTCCCCGGAGGAGATGATCGAGTTTGCCCGCCTGCACGCTGGCGTGGTGAATCCCGGGGGCCGGCTGAGCCTCAATCCCTATTACCTGGGCTATTCCATCCTAGTGGACATCGAGAAGCGCTGGGATGCCCTGCACGCTGCCGGTGAGTCTCCTATCACAGGCCGACAAAAGCTCTTTGAAGTGCGGCGTACAGAGGACGATATTTCGTTTCTCCGCAACTACCTCACACTCGAGCTCATGGAGAAACTCGACCTGTTTGCCTATGGTCGCCCGTGCACACACCCTCCTGGGCAGCGCTGTGCCCAGTGCGAGCACATCGTGCTCACCAGCCGCGAGCATGAAGCCGTCCTGGCAGCGCTCCTGGCGCCGCGTTACAATTACGGTGTGCCGCGTATCGTGATTCGCGACGTGCTCAACAACACCCTCTATCTGGAGCACCTGGACCGGGCCACGACCTTCCTCGATCGCCGTTTTGCGGCCCAGACGCTCGCCTACATCGCTGAGCTTTGGAAACACCCGGTCTATTTGCTGACTGGTGATGAGGGTGGCCGAGAGGTTAGCCTGACTGGGCGACCCAACTAAAAATACTCTAGGGGATCATGCGCACCACCCGGAAGCCGAGGAAGTCATCGCGGTACCCAATCACTGAGTAGCGGTTCGCCACCCGGCAGACGTTGGCCTCGTTATTCCAGCCGCAGCCCCGACGCATGCGATACGTACCCGTCCCTGACCCTTGCGGATCCGTCACGGGCCCGGTGGGATACTTGCCATCCCAGTCCTGGACCCATTCCCAGACGTTCCCCAGCATGTCGTAGAGTCCCCAGGCATTGGGCCGCTTCTGCCCCACCGGATGCGGGTGGCGCCCCGAATTGCTACGATACCAGGCATACTCACCCAATTGCTTCGGATCATTGCCAAAGCCGTAGATGGTGGTCGAGCCAGCACGGGCAGCGTACTCCCATTCGGCTTCGGTCGGCAGACGATAGAGCTGCCTGCCTTCCATGGCGTTGAGCTTGCTAATGAACGTCTGTACCTCGTTCCACGACACCTGATCCACCGGGCGGTTGGCATCGCCTGGTAAGGCGCTGGGGTTGGTGCCCATCACTCCCTGCCATTGGCCCTGTGTTATTTCGTATTTACCCATATAAAATGCCTTGCTAATGGTCACCTGGTGCACAGGACGCTCGTCCTGGTCGCCGGTGTCCGAGCCCATTTTGAAGGTCCCAGCCGGAATCAACACGAACTCTATGCCAATGCTGTTGGTCAAGGTTTTTTCAGGGGTGGATTGGGCTTCGAGCATGCCGGTCACCAGCGCGAGGCCACTCAGGAGCAGCACCCCGGTCAGAAGCCACATGCGACATACCTGGGGCTGGTGCATAATTCCTCCCAATGAGAAGTGAGTGTGTGCGTGATGCTAGAGACCTTATAGCATCAAGGGGGAGGACGACGCAAGCACGAGGGCACGGTCAAAAATCGTCCCTATGGCAGAGCGTTCTGTGGCATACTGCAGGGAGGGAAGGATCACCCTCCTACAAACTTGCATGGCAGTCACACGTGGAGGAAATCCCATGGCGCTCCTGGTGCATGGTGGACACGTGCTCAACCCCTCATACACGGCTCTTGAACGCGCCGATATTCTGATCGAGGCAGAACGCATCAGTGCTGTTGGTCAGGCACTGGCATTTGCACCCGACACCCACCGTCTCGATGCCACCGGGTGTCTGGTGTTGCCTGGCCTGGTGAACGCCCATACGCATGCGCACAACAACTTGTTTAAGGGCCTGGGAGACAACTGGACACTCGAAGATCTCCTCAACCATGGTCCCGCCCTGAATGGCAACCGCACCCCAGAAGATCACTATCTGTCCGCCGCTATTGGTGCCGTCGAGATGCTCAAAAATGGCTGTACCGCGGCGTACGACCTGTTTATGGCGGCGCCGGCTCCGACCCTTGAAGATATCGAGGCGGTAGTGCGA
>Ga0081538_10006480_pt1 | contig 10301 bp, 10 predicted proteins | sample TabmetS5T2R1_FD_71022 | JGI IMG/M metagenome (GOLD analysis project Ga0081538, IMG submission 71022) | Tabebuia heterophylla rhizosphere microbial communities from the University of Puerto Rico - S5T2R1 | ecosystem: Host-associated > Plants > Roots > Rhizosphere ...
GTTCGGATTGCCGTGCTTGTCGAGGCTGCCGATTTCCGCCGGGTCCAGCGGGTCGAACCAGGCGCCGGTCGCCAACTGGATGACACCCGGGCGGATCGCATCAGTCACCACCGCTCCGGCCAAACAGGCGCCCCGGTCGTTGAAAATCCGCACCACATCGCCGCTGGCGATGCCTCGCGCGGTCGCGTCACCGGGGTGGAGCCAGACGGGTTCGCGCTCGGACACTTTGGCGCCGCGGCTTACCACGCCGCAATCGAGCTGACTGTGGAGCCGCGATCGCGGCTGATTGGACAGGAGATGCAGGGGATAGACCGTCGCCTGCTCGGACCCCAGCCATTCGGCGGGTTCCAACCAGACGGGATGCCCCGGACAGTCATCGTAGCCAAAGCTGGCAATAGTCTCGGAGAAAAGCTCGATGCGTCCCGAGGGCGTCCGGAGTGGGTGAGCCTGCGGATCATTCCGATAGGCCGCCCATAACACCGATGGGGTATCTGGGACCGTAACCTCGACGTGACCGGCATGCCAGAAAGCGTCGAAACTCGGCAGAGCGATGTTGCGCTTCGCCGCCTGTTCGCGCGCGACGTCATACAGATGCCGCAGCCATTGCATCTCCGTTCGCCCTTCGGTGAATTGCGCCCTGAAGCCGAGTCGCTCGGCGAGCTCGCCGTAGATGTCGTAATCCGTCCTGGCCTCGCCGACAGGTTCGATGGCTTTTTGCATGGCGAAGTAGAACCGATCGCGGGGCGCCGCGCCTATATCATTGCGTTCCAGCGTCGTCGCACACGGGAGCACGATGTCCGCACGCCGCGCCGACGGGGTCCACCACGGCTCGTGGATGATGATGGTTTCAGGCTTCTGCCAGGCACGCAGGAGGCGGTTCAGATCCTGGATTTTGTGGAATGGATTACCACCGCACCAGTAAACCAAGCGGATGTCCGGGTAGGTCAGCCGGTGGCCGTTGAAATCAAAACTCGCACCAGGGTTGAGCAGCATATCACTGCACCGTGCCGTCGGGATATACGCCTTCACCGGATTGGCACCGACCGGCAACTGTGGCAGTGGCAAGCGGGGGTGCGGACTGCCGATGCCCCCTGTCGCGCCATAACCGAACCCAAAGCCACCGCCCGGGAGCCCGATCTGACCCAGCATGGCGGCGAGCGCGATGGCCATCCAGTACGGCTGTTCGCCATGGTCGGCGCGCTGCACCGACCAGCTCACGGCGATCATGGTCCGCACGGCAGCCATCCGGCGCGCCAGCGTGCGGATCGTCCGCGCCGGGATCTGCGTGATGTGGGAGGCCCAAATCGCATCCTTCGGCACGCCATCGGTCTCCCCCATGACATAGGCGCGCAGGCGTTCGAAGCCGACAGTATAGGCTTCTAGAAAACCGCGGTCGCACAGATTTTCGGCGATCAACGTGTGCGCTAGGCCCAGCATCAGCGCCGCATCGGTATTGGGCCGCAACGGCAGCCATTCGGCCCCAAGCGCTTCGGCTACGTCATCGCGCAACGGGCCGACGTTGACAAAGCTGACGCCAGCGCGCCGCAATTGCGTCAACCAGTCATCGGCCTCGTGGCGGCCGATCCCACCCGAATTAACCTGGGTGTTCTTCGATGGGACGCCACCGAATAGGACCATCAATTTCGTGTGCTCGGCGATCGTTGGCCAGGTGGTCACGCCGCCGCCTACAGGCTCTATGGTGCCGACGACGTGGGGGACGATCACCGCTGCCGCGCCGAAGCTGTAATTTGTGACCTGCCGGACGAACCCCCCGAACCCGTTCAAAAAGCGAAACAACTGCCCTGCCGCATGATGGAACACGCCAGCGCTTCCCCAGCCCGAGCTGGCGTAGATCGCCTCGTTACCATAGGTGGCCTTGACCCGTGTGAGCTCCGCGGCCACCAGGTCGAACGCCTCGTCCCATGGTACGGCGACGAAGGGCTCGACACCGCGCCCCGCGCGGTTGCTGTGTATGCCATGCGCCAGCCAGCCCTGGCGCACCATCGGGCGCTCAATACGAATTGCCGCGTGCACTGCGCTGGGTATGGTGTCGATCATACGGCTGGGATGGGGGTCCTTATGGAAGGCCCTGACACCCACCACCCGACCATGTTCGACCTCGGCGTCATAGAGCCCCCAGTGCGAGCCTGTATGGACGATGGTTTTGGCGCTGGCGCTACGCATCGCTGTGGTTCCCCTGACTCTTTGTGCACAATCGTGAGACGGCTCTCGAGCCGCCACCACACGTGCTCGGTTCGCCGCGTGGGATGGCGAGTGGGCCGTGGCATGCGCTAGCCCGGCGCGTTGTCCAGGAGAGCACGATAGACCTTTTCCGACGTCAACGGCAGGGTGCGGATGCGGACCCCGACGGCATCCGCCACTGCATTAGCGATCGCCGGAGCAACCGGTGTGAGTGGGCTCTCCCCGATGCCCTTGATCTGATACGGACCGACCCCATGGGCGGACTCCACGAGCACCGTCGTCAGCGGCGGCACGTCGCGCATCGTCGGCAGCTTGTAGTCCCCGAACGAGAGATTAACCGCACGGCCGTCCTCGACCTGCAACTCCTCCATCAGACCGTAGCCGACACCTTGCATGATGGAGCCGTCGATCTGACCCTGGTGGCCGATGGGGTTGACGATCTGGCCGACATCATGGGCCGTGGTATAGCGCAGCAACTTGACCTGTCCGGTCTCGGGGTCGACCGCGACCTCGGCGATCTGCGCAGCGAAAGAGGTGATATGGGAACGTCCGCGCTCCTCGATGTGGGCGCGTCCGCTGACCGATTCGCCGGTGCGGGCGAGCAGGGCGCTCCAGGGTATGGTTGCCTCCTGGTCGGTCCGACGGATCTCATCCCCCGCCAAGACGAGCGTGTCCTCCGGCCAGCCGAGCGCTCGCGCGGCCAGCCGGAATAACTCCCGCTTGGTCTCCTGCGCCGCTTCATAGGCCACGATCGTATTGATGCGGGTCGCCCGACTGCCCGCCACGCCTGAGTCGAAGGGAATCGCGTCGGTGTCCCAGATCTCCACTTGGATGCGCTCTGGCGGTACCTGCAGCTCCTCCGCCACCACCTGACACAGGGTGGTATACGTCCCCGTGCCCTGATCGAAGATCGGCGTGCCTAGGGTCACGCTGCCGTCAGGTTTCAACGTGATGGCAGCGGTCGCTTCGCCGCCGCCGGACGGCCGGTCGCCGATGGCGATGCCGCGGCCCACGAACGGCGGCTTGGGTTGATGGTAACCCGCGGCCTCCGCCACCGCGCGCAGGGTCTCATGCACCCTGACGTGCTCGAAGCGCTCCCCGGAAGCGGTCTCTTCGCCGTCGACGATGAGGTTCTTGAGACGAAACTCCAGCGGATCGAGGCCGAGCTGGCGCGCGATCGCGTCGACGTGGGACTCCAGGGCAAACACGGCCTGCGGCTCGCCTGGGGCGCGCATGAAGCCACACGGAAGGCTATTGGTGTAGACGAACGTCGACTCGATCCGACAGTTCGGGATGCGATAGGGGCCAGCCGCCTGGTTATAGCCGCCGATGACGCCCGCCGGCTTGAAGGCCGCATAGGCTCCGGAATTAACCAGGTAATGCACCTGATGCGCCGTGAGTGTCCCATCGCGCTTGACGCCGGTTTTCAGTCGGACCGCGACCGAGTGTCTGGGATTGCCAGCGAAGAGCTCCTCGGTGTAGTCCGACACCATCCGCACGGGACGACCGGTGGCCTTGGCGAGGAAGTAGCAGATGGGGGTGTTCCTGGCATTGCCCTTGCCGCCGAAGTCGCCACCGATATAGACGTGGTGGAAGAGGATCTGCTCCTCTGGGATCCCGGCCGCGGTGGCGAGCGACTCACGCGTGTTATACGGGACCTTGCTGCAAACCCAGACGTGCACACGGGCGCTATCGTCGATGTTCACGAGGACGGCCTGCGGCTCGATATAGCCCTGATGGATCCGTTGGGTGACGTAGGTGTGCTCGATGACGAGGTCGGCCTCGGCAAAGCCGCGCGCGATGTCGCCTTTTTCGAACGAGGTCTTGTGGTAGGCGTTGGACGGCTGCTCCATGTGCTGTGGAAAGCCAACATAGCTGTTGAAGTCTGGATGGAGGATCGGTGCATCGTCCTTCAGCGCGTCAAGCGGCTCAAACACCGCCGGCAGTTCTTCGTATTCAACTTGGATGAGCTCAAGAGCCTGTTGTGCGATGTCCTCGTCGTCAGCAGCGACGGCCGCCACGCGCTCACCGAAGAAGCGGACCCGATCATAGGCCAGGACGGGAACGTCCTTCACCCCCCGGCCCCATAGCCCTCCACGGACATCAGCACCGGTGATGACGGCGTGCACGCCGGGGACTTTCTTCGCCGCCGTGGTGTCGATGCGGACGATGCGGGCGTGGGCATAGGTGCTGTGCAGGGACTTGCCCCAAAGGGTCCCGGGGAGAGAAATATCTGCGGCGTAACGGGCGTGGCCCGTCACCTTGTCAGTACCATCCACCCGGGGAGTTGGCTGTCCGATGACGTGATAGGTAGCCATCCTATGCCCTCCACTTTGCAGGATCAACTCGTTGGCAGCGGCTATCGTAGCCGAACGATGTGGCCGCAGCGAGCCTTTGAACGCCCTTTGCCTCATAAGGAAAAATGATCCGCTGCCAGCCGTCTCGCCGACATTCCCCTAACCCAGGCGATTATCCTTCGTGGTCAGAGAACAAACGATTCTATCAACCTGTGGGCATCGACGCAATCCCCGTCCCTGTATGAGGGTGTGAGCCATCATGTTGCGATGCCGTCTGCAATCCACTGTCTCCCTCTCCCTCCGGGAGCGCCGGGGCCAGGATAGGGCTCGGAACGGTCGGGGACGCGCTCTTGACCCTCGCTCCCACCGGGAGAGGGCTGGGGTGAGGGTAGCCTTGATGACCTAGCGAGGCCCGTATACAATGCCTTCGAACCGATGTATAGCAGGTGGTGAGCGCAGCACCCCATTGACGGGCTCACGCCCAACAGCCGGCGTCGCCGGCACCGGACGATCCCATTTTCCTTCGACACCGAGCAGTCCGTCAACGCGAGAGGAGAACGATCATGGAGCTAGCAGGGCAGGTTGCGATTGTTACCGGCGCAGGCCGCGGCATCGGACGTGCCACAGCCCTCGAACTGGGGCAGATGGGAGCCGACATCGTCGTCGCTGAGCTAGAGCGCGCCGGTGCCGAGCGCACGGCCGGTGAGGTGAAATCTCTCGGGCGCCGGGCTAGCGTCGTCGTGACCGACGTCACCTCGCTCGCCGATCTCAGGGCAATGGCGGAGCAGACGCGAGCCGAGTTCGGGCGCATCGACATTCTCGTCAACAACGCCGGCATCTACCGCGCCGCATCACCCCTCGACATCACCGAGGAGCACTGGGATGCGATCATGGACGTGAATGCTAAGGCGGTGTTCTTCGCCAGCCAAGCCGTGCTGCCGACGATGATCGCGCAGAAGCGGGGAGCCATCATCAGCCTGGCGTCGATGGCCGGCAAGGTCGGGAGCCGCAGTAACCTGCCCTACAACGCCAGCAAAGCCGCCGTCATCAGCATCACCAAGAGCCTGGCGCTGGCTCACGCCGCCGACGGCATCCGGGTGAACTGCGTCTGCCCCGGCTTCGTGGAGACCGACATGTGGAGGGCGGTGGCGCGCGAGCAGGGCGCGCTTATGGGCTTGTCGCCCGAGGACTTCACCAAACAGCGTGCCGCCCAGGTGCCGCTCGGACGCATGGAGCGTCCAGAGGACGTGGCCCGTGTGATCGGCTTCCTCGCCTCCGAGCGGGCAGCGTATATGACCGGTCAGGCGATCAACGTCACCGGCGGCCTGATCATGCACTGACAGGAAAGCACAGCTACAGGCCCCCAAGGCAAGACAGTGCTGTCGCACGGGAATGGAGCAGCCATGAATGATCGCCTCCAGAAAAAAGACGTGGTACATCGCCTAGCCCGACGCATGGGCACCGACGAGCTGACGGCGGAAGCCTGGGCTGACGCGTTCACCGATACGTTGTACGAGGCCTTCAAAAAAGGTCGGAGCGTGACCTTGCCTGGCTTTGGTGGTTTCTATGTCCGACCACACCGTGAGGCGTGGGCCTTCAAATTCAATCCCGGTCAAAAGCTCCGAGCCCTGTTCGGGTGGTCGTCATCCTACAAGGGGGAGCTGTAATTCCGTGGAGGGAGGCACGATGGTAGGCGTGAAAAAAGATGATGCCCGCGAGCATCGTATCGACATGGAAGTGATCGTCGATGCCTACGACGAACAAGAACGCGCCGTGGGCTGGTACTACTATCTCCAGGACAAGATCGCGTTTCCCTTCCAGGCCAGGTGTATCGCCGAAAAGCGTAGCTCACCTTTGCAACGGGGAGAAGTCGTTGAAGTGACCGGCATGGCCCCAGAAGAAGACAGTGAGCATGACATGCTTGTAGACGTGCAATGGCAGGGCCGGCGATTGGCCGTGCCGTTGTCGCAACTGGAAGGCATAGACGTAGACGAAGCCACCCAGGAGGCGATTGGTGATTGGCATTACTGGGTCGCCAGAGGCTATGAGTTTTAGGTGAAGCGCCCTGCACGGGGTCGTGTCTTTCTGGTTTCCGGATCATGCAGCAGCCTGAAGCAGGGAGGGGAGAGCCTCGTTCGGCAGGAGGAAAACAACAGCTATGAACGTGGTACATGGACGCCTGGAGGCGCTTGAGAAGGTTGGCGCGGGGGCTTTGGCAGATCAGGCTCTTCTGAAACTGATCCGACTGCATTTGCAGAAGTATGAAAAGCATTTCGCGGAAGTGCAGCAAGCGCTTGAGCCCTTTGAGCAACAGTTCGGTCTCAGCTCTGAGGAATGTTATCAACGCTTCATGGGGGGAGAAATAGGGGATGCTGCTGACATTGTGGAGTGGATGGGGTTGTATGACAACCTCCTCCTCTACCGGGAGCGGATCGACACACTCCGAGCAGCGGCTGAGGCTTCGTGAGGCATGATTGAGGAGTATCTCCGCCAAATCGATGAACTGCTCAGCATCAATCCGGCTGTGCGTGAAGTGGAGATTGTGCGAAGGTCTGTACGGGATACAGAATTTGAAAAATCTTGAATTACTGTTACTGCATCATCCTAGCGGATGGAAGTTTCATGGAGGTGACCGAACGGGTTTTAGAGGTGCTTAGAACCCTTGAGGTGACCAAGTACCGTCATCACTAGCAGGACGCCAACGGTGTGCTGATCAAAAGGTGGGAGAACGCGCCTCACCATCCGGTCGTAGAGTGGACAAGGATGAAGGCTGTGGAATGAGGGATGAGTCCAGTTGGGCATTGGTTCTGTCGTCCACTATTCATTCCTCCGCCTTCATTGATCATCCTCCCAGTTCTCAATTTGTAGTCCCTCAATACGGCCGAACTCGCGGACATTGGCGGTCACGAGGGTCAGGTTATGTGCTCGCGCAATGGCAGCGATGAGAAGGTCGTTCGGGCCTATGGGGGTACCTCGGGTCGCCAGCGTGGCGCGCATACTGGCGTAGAACTCTGCGGAGCGGTCGTCAAATGGAAGGCTGATGAACTGATCCAAGAAGACTCGTTGTTGTGCCAGAGTCCTGGCTGGGTTACGGCTCCGCATCGCGCCGTAGAACAGCTCCGCTTTGACCACAGAGCAAACTGCAATCTCAGAGGGCGACACATCTCTAAGGCGTTGCACAACGTTTGATGAACGGCCGTTCAGGTAGGCGATGCAGATATTGGTGTCCAGCAGGTAAGTCATCAGCTCTCCTGAGAAGGAGTAGGGCGTACATCGTCTCTGGGATCTTGCGGCCAACGTTGAATAGGGTCATCGGCGAGACTGCCTGCAGTGCGCTCGAAAAACACTGGTGGCCAACCACGTTCTTCAGGAGATTTTTTCTCGACAGCGCTGGGGATTGGTTGCACCACGATCACTACCTCAACATCCGATTCCGGCAAACCAGTGGGCACGCATAACTCAAGGATACCGTTGGCGTTGATACGACTCTTCACCTGAATACTTTTCATAGGTTGTGCTCCTTACATGCAGTCGTGTGCGAACACTGCTGCCCATCATCTCTCGCGTCCCGGCAGTGAGCGATCCCGGCGAAGTTCGCGTTGCCACTTCACGGGGTCTGCCATGTCGGAAAGTGTGCCCCGGGCTGCAAGCTGCTCAAGCAGGGCGGCCATGGCTTGCCCGCGCGAGACTTCCTCTGCCGCAGTGCCCTGCTCTAAAATGGTTACTTGCACGCTCAGGGGCTGATCCGTCTGTGCTTCTGGCGCCTCTTCAAGCCACTCAAGGCGATTGCGTTGGAGTAGGGCTTTATATGTGCGTACCATCATTCAACCTCCGTGACAAAAACTCATGGGATAGTATAGCGCATTCTCGTCATGGCACGCCGAACGACTTCCTCATCCCGCCACGTCCCTCAACATCTCCAGGATTTCCCTCTCCAGCGTCTTGATATCGGTTTCGATTTCCTCCAGCGGCCGGGGGCGGCTGGTATTTGTAGAAGTAGCGGTTGAAGTTGATCTCATACCCCACCTTGCCCACCTCGCCGTCTTTCCCATCGCGAATAGTAGTATTGATCCAGGCATCTGGAGTGTCCGCGGATCTACTCCACGGATTTGAACGGTTTAAGGCTCTTGGGCGAATGGCATTAAGTTAGCCTCTGAGTTCTTGCGGTACCAACCGCTGACGCAGTTCTGGGCGAGGTGTGATCATCAAGGGGAAACTCTTGGGCCGCCGCTTCTTGACACGCGGCTCCACACGATTGGGACGTACAGGGATAATAATCAGCGCCTCCAATGGCATGCCAGTACCTGGTGCGCTGAGCCAGCGCAGGGCATCGAGGAAGCTGATCCGCTCCGCAGCGGTCTGTTGGCGTGTCGCCGATGGCCACATGACCATGCGCACCAGGTTGTCGACGATGGCAAAGACGGTGAGTTCCTTCAGTGTGCCCGCGACCGTTTGACCATGCAGCACATCCATCTGCATGCTCGTTTTGAGCTGAGCTCGTGAGGTTTCGATGTTATAGTCGCAACCCATAAAACGATTGACCTGGTGGTCCAGACACAGGTGTACAAGCTGAAGCGCGAGATGCGGACAGGATCTCGCTCCTGAGCTCTTGGCGGCTTCCCTCTGCCATCATATCGTGGCGGAGGGGAGCTATGAGACACCTGCACATCCGCCATGAACACACGGTAATGGACCCGCTACAACGGGAGCGCCTGCTCCGGGCACTCCGGATCATTCTGGAACACCAGGAGGACGCCGATGCAAGTCGCACTCTATGCCAGGGTGTCAACACCCCACCAGCAGCAGGAGGGCACCATTGCCAGCCAGGTGCGCTCACTTCACCATCACATTCACCAGCAGGGGTGGAGCCTACTACCCGACCATGAATTTCTCGATGAGGGCATCAGCGGCGCACGACTCGACCGTCCGGCGCTGGACCGGCTGCGTGATGCGGCTCAGCGCGGGGAATTCGACGCCGTGGTGGTCTTGTCACCGGATCGGCTGGCCCGTGACTATGCCCATCAGTGGTTCCTGATCGAGGAGTTTACGAAGCTTCACATTCAAATCATCTTTCTGCATAACCCGTTTGGCGATACCCCACAGGGCAAACTGCTCACCCAGATGCAGGGGATGATCGCCGAGTATGAGCGCGCCCAGATCCTCGAACGTACGCGCCGGGGGCGTCTGGAGAAAGCCCGGCGCGGTGAATATATACCCTGGGCGTATCACTGCTACGGGTACCGCTATTTGCCGAAACGCCACGGCTGCGCCCCCCAGGTGGTGGTTGAACCTGTGGAAGCGGACGTGGTGCGGCGCATCTACCGCCTGCTGGTCGAAGAGCACCTGAGCTGCCGCCAGATTACCAAACGCCTGAACGCCTCGCACACGCCCACCCCCTCAGGCCGTAACCGGGTCTGGCATCCGGCCACCGTCAGAGCCCTGTTGACCAACCGCGTCTACGCCGGGCAGGCTCGCGACAATTATCGCCAGCTCGTCGTGCCCAGACATCGGAAGACGGCCGAAGTACACCTGCACTCGCTCAAGACCGGTCGCCGCTATCGACCGGAGACCGAGTGGGTCTGGAGTGACGCCCCAGCCATCATCGCGGATGAGTTGTTCGCCAAAGCCCAGGTGCAATTACAACGCAACGCCGAGTTGGCCCACAAGCGGTATCAGCCCACCAGCCGCCGCTACTTGCTGCGGCGGCTGGTGCAATGTGGGGCATGCGGGCTGGGGATGGTCTGCAACCGGCAACGGAGCGTCTGCAAAAAATACGAGTATCTGTACTATGAGTGTCGAGGG
>Ga0081538_10006481_pt1 | contig 10301 bp, 11 predicted proteins | sample TabmetS5T2R1_FD_71022 | JGI IMG/M metagenome (GOLD analysis project Ga0081538, IMG submission 71022) | Tabebuia heterophylla rhizosphere microbial communities from the University of Puerto Rico - S5T2R1 | ecosystem: Host-associated > Plants > Roots > Rhizosphere ...
CGGCGCGGCTGGCGCCCTCGGTGCCGCTGAGCACCGGGGGGCGGCTGCGTCTCGTGATCGACCCGGCGGGAATGCACTTCTTCGACCCGCGCAGCGAGCGGGCCGTTTAGCCCAGGCGCGCCTCGACGCTGACGGCCTTTCCGTCGCGCAACGTCCAGAGGTGTCCGAAGGGCGCGGTGAGAGGCATGTTGCTTCTTCGGCCACGGGCCTGGATGTGACCACTGACGGCGAGCTGCTCGGGCGAGAGCTCCTCGAACTCCTCGGCCTGATAGCGAAACTCCGAGAAGTCCTCCTCCAGCCCTTCCACGAACACGGCGAAGCCCTCCAGGCCGTGCAGCGTGCGCTCGCCGACCTCGGGCGAGATCTGTGCCTGGACGTCCGGCGCCATCACCTCGCGCGCGGCCGCCAGGCCTCGCCCGCGGTCGTCCACGGCGGCCCAGTTGAAGCCGTAGACGCCGCGGATCAGATCGGCGTTGCGCTCGGGCATCTGTGGAAGTATCGCGGCCCATGACAGGCGGCATCGCGCTCGTGACCGGCGCCAACCGCGGCATCGGGCTCGAGGTCGTGCGCCAGCTGGCGGAGCGAGGCTTCAGGGCCGTGCTCGGCTCGCGCGATCACGCGAAAGGCCGCGCCGCGGCGGAGGAACTCGGCGGCCTCGACGTGGACCCAAGGCGCCTGGACGTGGCCGACCCGGACAGCGTGCGGAAGCTGGCGGGCGAGCTCGAGGACCAGTACGGCCGGCTCGACGTGCTCGTGAACAACGCCGGCATCCTCTACGACACGTGGCAGCGCGGCGTGGAGGCGGACCTCGACGTGGTCCGCGAGGCGCTCGCGACGAACCTCCTCGGCGCCTGGCGCACTACTCAGGCCTGCCTTCCGCTGCTGCGTCGCTCGGAGCACGGACGGATCGTGAACGTCTCGAGCGGCAGCGGCTCGCTGAGCTCGATGGGCGCCGGCACGCCGGCCTACAGCGTGTCGAAGGCCGCGCTCAACGCGCTCACCCGAATCCTGGCGGCCGAGCTGCGGTCCGAGGGCATCCTGGTGAACGCAGTCTGTCCGGGCTGGGTCGCCACCGACATGGGCGGGCCCGGCGGGCGGCCGGTCGAGCAGGGAGGAGCCAGTGTCATGTGGGCGGTGCTGCTGCCGGACGACGGCCCGACCGGCGGCTTCTTCCGCGACGGCAGGCCGGTCGACTGGTGAGAGAGGAGCACCGATGGCCACGCGCGAGCAGATCATCCAGGCGAACCGAGCCACCTTCGAGGCCTGGAACGCCCACGACCCGGACGCGGTGGCGGCGGTGTTCTCGCCCGACGCCGTGATCCGCGACGTCGGCTCGCCCGACCCGCTGCGCGGCCGGGACGCGATCCGGGCGAGGGCGGCCGACCTTCTGGCCGCCTTCCCCGACTTCCACCTGCGCCAGCTGGATCTGGTAGTCGGGGACGACGCGAACGCCGACCGCTGGGAGGCGACCGGCACCCACAGCGGTCCCTTCCTCGGAATGGAGGCGACCGGCCGCCGCATCCGGGTGGAGGGCGCCACGTTCAGCCGCTTCGACGCGGACGGCCTCGTGTTCGAGGACGTGAACTTCTGGGATGTGGGTGCGCTGCTCGCCCAGTTGGGCGGGGAGCAGGCCCCGGGGTAGCGGGGCCTACGGATAAATCGGCGTGCGCAGGTAGCGGTCGCGCACGATCAAGAAGGCGGGCTTGCGCTCGCCCGTGTAGCCGATCAGGCCCTTGTGGTGGCGGGTGTTCGGCTCGAATTGCGGCGGCCGGCGGCCCGCCCCGCCGGTCCAGCCGGGGTAGATCTCGAACTCGCGCAGTGTCCAGTAGATCCCGCCCGACAGGAACCACGACATGTGGTCGATCGCGTCGAGGGTGCGCTGCGCGTGGAAGGCCTGGAAGGGATAGCCGCCCTTCAGGTCGGGCGCTGCCGACGCCAGCTCGGGCCGGGCTTCGGCGCCCCACTCGGTCATGACGAGCGCGTGCTCGGGGTAGAGGTCGTGCATCTCCTGGTAGTAGGGCTCGAGCAGGCTGAAGTCCTCCACCCAGCGGTACCAGCCGAAGTACTGGTTGATCCCGAGCATGTCGAAGCGGTGGTAGGTGAACTGCTCCATGAAGCCGGGCCGGCCCTTGATGTCGACCGAGATCGGCAGCGTCGGGTCCACGTCGCGCGCGATCTCCTGGGCGGCGACGAGGAAACGCGCTGTGCCGGGCTTCGCGTCGGGGGTGAAGCTCAGCTCGTTCGCGACCGAGTGGGTGATCACCGATGGGTGGTTGCGGGCCGCCGTGACGGTCCGCTCGACGGTCAGAAGCGCACGGCGGCGCTCGTTCGGGCGCCAAAGCAGCTGGGCGCCGTGGTCGCGCTGCCAGATCGGGGCCTGGCTCCAGACAAGGATCCCGGCGCGGTCGAAGCGGGCGAGCAGGCGCTCGCTCATCAGGTAGTGGGCCCGAGTGACGTTGGCACCGAGTTCCTTCAGGTCGCCCACGATCTGACGCATGTCGCCGGAGGTCAGCGCGGCGCCGTGCCCGGGCATGTCCTCGTGGATCGACGCGCCGCGCAGCTGGATGCGGCGGTTGTTCAGGTAGAGGAGGCCGTTCTTCACCTCCACCGAGCGGAGCCCGACGGCACGTCGATCGACCTGTACGACGTCGCCGCGGTCGCGGAGCACGATTCGGGCCGAGTAGAGGTTCGGCGCGTCGGGCGACCACAGCTCGGGCGCCCGCACCGGGAGCTTCAGCTGGAGGCGCCGCTCTTCGGCGCGCTGGCGAGGGAGCTTGAAGGTCTTCTCGACCACCCGGCCGCTCGGCGAGCGCAGGTGCACCTCGAGGGTCGAGGCGAGCCGCTTGGCCCCGCGGCGCTCGAGCACGCCGTCGATTAGGAGCTCGGCGCGGCAGCCGCGGGCCGGGCCGCGGCAGCGAACTCGCGACATCGTGCCCAGATCGCGGATGTGCGCGCGGCCGGCGGGGATCAGGCGAACCGGCCGCACGATGCCGTTCCAGTTCCACCAGCCCTCGGGCAGCTGCGGATTCTTGCGGCCGTCCACCTCCACGACGAGCACGTTCTCGCGCCCCGGCCGCAGTCCCCGCGCCTCCACGGTAAAGGGCGTGTAGGGGTCCACGTTGCGGCCGATCCGGCGCCCGTTCAGGTAGACGGCGGCATTGCGCCGCACGCTCTCGAACTCGATCAGCCAGCGAAAGCCGCGCGGTGTTTCGGGTCCCTCGAACCGCAGCCGATAGCGCCGCACCACCCCGGGATACAAACTCGGGAGGGCGCGGGCGTCGACCACGCTCGGAACCTGCGCGGGGCGCCAGGCGCCGGGTTCCTGCGCTCCGCGGCCGCCGGGTGTGGCGGGCGCCGGGGGCGCTCCGCCCTCGGGCGCGGTTTCCTCAGGCGGGGCAATCTGTGGAGGCGCCGGCGCGGCGGGCTCGACGCGAACCTCCCAGCCGCTCGAGAGCGTGCTGCCGCGCGGCCGCTCGTCCGCCGCCAAAGCCGAGCACGGCACGGCAAGGCAGCCGAGCGCGGCGGCGAGCAGGGTGCGACGCAGACCCATCCAAGGCCGTGAACGCCCGCGCCGGGCTGAAGTTGCGGGCTTCGACGTCTGCGACAGTTCGCTCGTGCCACCGCTCGCAGCCGGAGTCGACTTCCTGGAGGAGCCGCTCGCGGTCTTCGGTCTCCTGCTGGTCGCCGGTGCCTTGGTCGCGGGCCTCGCGCGACGCAGCTTCCTGTCCCTGATGGCGGCCTTTGTCGTGGCCGGCTTTCTGCTCGGGCAGGGCGGCCTCGAGGTCCTCGACCTCGATCCACGCTCGGAGTTCGTGCAGGCGCTTGCCGTGATCGCGCTGATCCTGATCCTGTTCCGGGACGGTCTCGAGGTGGAGGAGGAGATGCTCCAGCGGGCGTGGCACCTGCCGCTTCGCAACCTCGTGCTGGCGATGCCTATCACGGCGGCGCTGGTTGCCCTCCTCACCCACAGCGTGACGGACTTGGGATGGACGGAGTCGTTCCTTGTCGGGGCGCTCCTGTCGCCCACCGACCCGGTGCTTTCCTCGTCGGTGGTCACCAATCCTCGCGTGCCGCGGATCATCCGCCACTCCCTCAACCTCGAATCCGGGTTGAACGACGGCCTCGCGCTGCCCGCGGTGCTGGCGCTCGTGGCCGCGGCGGAGCACGACCGCGACTTCGTCTGGTGGGAGTTCGTGCTGCAGGACGTGGGCTTCGGGTTCGCAACCGGCATCGCCGTCGCATTCGTCGCCGCTCGCCTCATGCCGAGGTCCACCGGGCTGGGGGCGGAGATCAGCGCGCACCAGAAGTCCATGTACGCGCTCGGCCTCGCGTTTGCGACCTACGGCCTCGCGGTGCTTCCGCCCGAGGGCAACGGCTTCATCGCGGTGTTCGTGGCGGCGATCGCGCTCGGCATCTGGCGGCCGGACATCCGCGAGTGCTTCGAGGCCCGCGCGGAGGACATCATCGAGGTGGTCAAGCTCGGCGTCTTCCTCGTCTTCGGGGCGATCCTGACCCTCGACGGCCTGTTCGGCGACGGCTGGGCGGCCGTCGCGATCGCGGCCTTCACGCTGTTGGTCGCCCGGCCGGTCGCGGTCTTCACCGCGCTGGCCGGCACTCGGCAGGTGGACACCGCGGAGAAGGCGTTCATCGCCTGGTTCGGCCCGAAGGGGGTCGCCACGATGACCTTTGCGCTGATCGTGCTCGGCTCCGCGGTACCGGAGAGCGAACGAATCTTGAACCTCGCGGCGCTCGTCGTCTTCGTCTCGATCATCGCCCACGGTCTGAGCGACCACCCCGGCTCCGAGTGGATGGCCCGTAGGGCAGAGCGCGAGCCCGAGCGGGCCGCGACTGCGGCATAGTTCGCACATGGACACCTGGGACATCGCCACGCTGCCTGTCCAGCCGCACCAGCCGGAGGTGCTGCGCTCCGACGACGAAACCCGAGTCATCGCGATCAACCTGCCGGGTGGGGAGCGGCTCGGAGAGCACCAGGTGCACGAGCGAGCCTGGCTGATCGTGGCGGACGGCGAGATCGAGGTGGGGGAAGGGGAACGGACCGTTGCCGGCGGCCCCGGGCTGCTCCTGCACTTCGAGCCCAACGAGCGCCGCGAGGTGCGCGCGACCAAGGATGCCCGCCTGATCCTGATGCTGTCGCCGTGGCCGGGCGAGGGCCATCCGAGCCGACGGGGCGAATAGGCGGCGCCTGCCAAAACCGGTCGCTTCGCTCGCGGTTTTCCAATCACTTGACAAAATTGGCCTAATGGATCCGGCCCGCAAGCGCAAGGTCCGGCTTGTGGTGGCGCTTGGCGCCGCCGTCTTCCTGGCGGCTGCGCTCATCTACACGAGCTTCAGCGCCTCCACGGAAGCGAGCAAGCCCAGCCAAATCGAGCCGGGCCGCTCGTATGAGCTCACCGGAAAGGTCGTAAAGGGGTCCATCAGCCGGGACGGCGACGACCTGCGTTTCCGGATCCGCGACCGCGACGGAACGGCATCTGTGCCGGTGTCCTACGCCGGCGTGGTGCCCGACCCGTTCCGGGAGGGGCGGGAGGTGATCGTCTCGGGCGAGCTCGAGCAGGGGACGTTCGTGGCCGAGCGCGACTCGCTCGTGACCAAGTGCCCCTCGAAGTTCACGAAGGACGAGCAGAGCTCTTAGTGGTGCCCCCGGTGAGCCCGTGCCGGAGGTGCCACTAGCGTGGCCGGCGTAGGATCCGCCTGCCTCGTCATCGGCCTTCTGACGGCCCTCTACGCGGCCGGCGCATCGCTCTACGGAGTGCGCTCCGGCCGGCGGGAGTGGGTGACGTCGGGACGGCGCGCGATCTACTGCCTGGCCGCGCTGATGGTTGCGGCATTCGCGATCCTCGAGGCGGCCTTCCTGCGCTCGGACTTCTCTTATGCCCTCGTCGCCGAGGGCTCATCGACCGACACGCCGGGCTTCTACAAGGTCACCGCCGTGTGGGCGACCCAGGACGGGTCGCTGCTCCTGTGGTCCACCCTGCTGGCGCTGTTCTCGAGCGCGGTGCTGTTCCTTACTCGCCGCTCGCTGCGAGAGATCGCGCCCTACGCGACTGCCGTCCTGGCGGCCGTCGCCGGGTTCTTCCTACTGCTGATGGTCGCGTGGGAGAACCCATTCGACACGCTGGCAGTCCCGCCGGCGGAGGGCGCCGGGCTCAACCCGCTGCTCCGCCACCCCGCGATGATGATCCACCCGCCGATGCTCTACACGGGCTACGTCGGTTTCTCTATCCCGTTCGCCTTCGCGATCGGAGCCCTGATCACGCGGCGCACGGGGGCCGACTGGATCCGGGCCACGCGCCGGTTCGCCCTCGTGGCGTGGACCTTCCTCGGCACCGGGATCATGCTCGGCGCGCTGTGGTCGTACACCGAGCTCGGGTGGGGCGGCTACTGGGGCTGGGATCCGGTGGAGAACGCCTCGCTCATGCCCTGGCTCGTGGGCACCGCCTTCCTCCACTCGATCATGGTTCAGGAGAAGCGAGGGATGCTCAAGGTGTGGAACGTCTCGCTGATCTGCGGGACGTTCGCGCTCGCCCTCCTCGGCACGTTCCTCGTGCGGAGCGGGATCCTCGAATCGATCCACGCGTTCGGAGCCTCCACGATCGGCGTGCAGTTCCTCGTCTTCATCTGCTTGGTCGTCGCCCTGTCGGCGGGGCTGATCCTGTGGCGCCTGCCCGACCTGCGCTCGCGCGCTCGGCTCGACTCGCTGCTCTCGCGGGAGGCCTTCTTCCTGCTCAACAACCTGGTGCTGGTCGCGCTCGCGCTCGTGATCCTGTGGGGCACCTTCTTTCCGCTCATATCCGAGGCGCTCACCGGTCGTGAGGCGAGCGTCGGACCGCCCTGGTTCAACCGGCTGACCACCCCGCTCGCGCTCGTGCTCGTCCTGCTCGCGGGGATCGGGCCGGTGCTGACCTGGCGGCGGGTGACGGCTCGGTTCTTGGTGCAGATCTTGCGCGTGCCCCTGTTGGCTACCGCCGTTGCGCTGGTGGCGCTGCTCGCGTTTACCGAAGCAGGTGAGAGCGTGCCTTCGCTGGTGATGTTCTGTTTCGTCGCCTTCGTTTTGTCCGTGGTTGTTCAGGAGTTCTGGCGCGGCGCGTCGGCTCGGCGTGTGATGACCGGCGAGTCTTTGCCGCGGGCGTTGGCGCGGCTTACCGGGCGCAATCGTCGCCGCTACGGCGGGTACCTCGTCCATGCCGGGATCGCGGTGCTCTTCCTCGGCGTGGCGGGCTCGTCGGCGTTCCTCGACCAGCGGGACGTGCGCCTCTCGCCCGGCGACACGATCGAGGTTGGCGACTACCGCGTCACCTACCGGGAGCCCACCGCCAAGCTGGGCGGTGACTCCGCCGGCACCGGCGCCCCGATCTCTCTCGGCGCCGTCTTGGATGTGCGCAAGGGCGACGAGACCTTCACCTTGAGACCCACGCGCAACTACTACTCGAGCAACGACCCATCTCTGGGCGCCATCTCGCGCTTCTTCGAGGGAGAGGCGACCAGCGAGGTCGACGTGCGCTGGGGGCTCCGCCGCGACCTGTGGCTCGCCGTGCGGCCCGACCTCGCCTCACTCGAGGGGCCCCTGCGCGAGGCCGATCGCCGGTTCTCTGACTCACCCGGCGACGTCCAGGCGCTGGTGATCGCGGCGCTCGCGGAGCGCTACCGCAACCGCCCGCCGCCGGCGGCCTTCCGCGCGATCGTGTCGCCGCTCGTGGCGTGGATCTGGATCGGCGGCGCCATCGCCGTGCTGGGCGCGCTCGTGGCGGCCTGGCCGTCGCCGGAGGCGCGGCTGCGGCGGGTGCGCAGCCTCTATGCGGCGCGGCTTGGGCGGGAGTTGTCTCGGGCGTAGCCGGTTGCGCGGGCCGGGGGGCGAATCTCGGCGCTGTCCTACTTAGACCCCGTAATGCGGGGTCTGGGCAGGATGGTGCAGCAGAAGTTGGGGCGATTCGGGCGTGGGGCGCACGGGTTGGTGACCCGCCGGCAGTTGCTGCGGGCGGGGGTGACGGCGCGCCAGATTGAGGAGCGGCTGCGGACGGGCGCGCTGCTGGCCGAGTACCCGGGTGTGTACCGGGTGGGTCACCGGGCGCCCAGCCTGGAGGCGCGCTATTTGGCGGCGGTGTTGGCCTGTGGCGACGGGGCGCTGCTGCGCGGGCGGGCGGCCGGTTACCTCTTCGGTGCCCTGATGGGCCTGGCGCCGCCGCCGGAAGTGATGGCGCCGACCCAAAGGCGTGTCAAGGGGGTAAAGACTCGGCGCTCGCGCCGGATGGACCCGCGCGACGCCACGACTTTCCACCGCATCCCGGTGACGACGTTGCCGCGCACGCTGGTCGACCTGGCGGCCGTGCTCGACCTCGACGAGCTGGCGCGGGCCTGCCACGAGGCCGAGGTCCGCCACGGCACCACCCCGGCCCAGATCGAGGCGGTGCTCGAGCGGCGGCCGAACAGCCCCGGCACGGCGAAGCTCCGGGCGGTGCTGCGCGGTGACGCGCCCGTCACGCTCAGCAAGCTGGAGAAGCGCTTCCTGGCCCTGCTGCGCGAGGCCGGGCTGCCGCGGCCGCGCACCAACCGCCCGGCCGGCGGCCGCTATGTCGACTGCCGCTGGCCCGCCCTGCGGCTGACGGTCGAGCTCGACAGCTACCGCTACCACCACTCCCGCCACGCCTGGGAGCAGGACCGCCGCCGCGAACGCGAGGCCCGCGCCCGCGGCGACGAATTCCGCCGCTACACCTGGGGCGACGTCTTCGAGCAGCCCCAGCTCATGATGGCCGAGCTATGCGTGCTCCTCCCGCGCGAAGCCGCCGACTAGCCTCAGGCCGCGATGGAATACGCCGTTGCCTTGATCGTGCTCGCCGCCCTGGTGGCGCTGGCGGTGAGCGTGCCGCTTCGCAGGCGCGGCGACGCGGAGCGTCGCGAGGAGGCGCGGCTCCAGGAGCTGGAGGCCGCGAAGGAGGCCAAGTACCGCGAGATTCGCGATGCGGAGCTCGACCACCGCATGGGCAAGCTCTCGCGGGACGACTGGCGCGCGGTGGACCGCGAGCTGCGCGGTGAGGCGATCGACATCCTGCGCGAGCTCGACCGGCTGGAGGGCCGCTCGCCGGAGGAGGAGAGCCGGTCCGAACCCGACGGACGAAGCCAATCCGAGCCCGACGAGGCGGGCCGGCCCCCGCCCGAACGGCACCGCCGGGCCGTGTAAGCCGGACCGCTACCCTTCTCGGCCGTGGAAGCGATTCTCAGCGGCGTTCAGGTCATTCTCGCGGTCGTTCTGATCGTTCTCGTGCTGCTGCACTCGGGCAAGGACTCCGGCCTGTCGGGGGCCTTCGGCGTCGGTACCGGCGCCGGTCCGTTCGGCGGCGGTTCGCTCGTGGAGCGGAACCTGAATCGTTGGACCGTTGCGTTCGCTCTGCTGTTCGTGGCGAACGTGATCATCCTGCTCAAGATCTGAGCCGGGCGGGAGCGGGGTCGAAGACCGCTCAGCCGGCCGTTCCGGTGAAGCGGACGGCGTTCGCCAGCAGCGCCGGGCAGACGACTCCCGAGGCGAAGCGGCGGCCGTAGAACTCCCCGTCGCTCGTCAGCTTCTGTCGGCGGCTGAGGCCCAGGGTTCGAGACAGCATTCCGAGCACGCTGTCCGTGAGGCGGAGGTCCCGGAGCGGCCGCGTGACGCGACCGTCCTCTATCAGAAACGTGCCGTCGCGGGTGACCGCCGTGACGAGGGTCTCCTTCGGGCGCACCACGTTCGCGTACCACAGGCGCGTCACGTAGATGCCGCGCTCGACGCCGGCGCTCAGCTCCTCCTCGTCGGCGGCTCCGCCGCCCGCGAGCAGCAGGTTGGTGGGGTGGGGGCCGTGGGGGTGGCCGCCGGGGGCGAGCGCGTGGCCGGTCGAGCGGGTCCCGGCCAGAGCCGCGCTTCGGAGGTCGTGGGCCACGCTGTGCGCCACCCCGTCCTGGATCAGCGGCAGGGGCGACTTCGCGACTCCCTCGGCGTCGAACGCGCGCGGGAGGGTGCCGCCGAACCTGGGTGAGTCGGAAAGGTTGATCGCGGGCGCCGCCACCGCCTGGCCCAGTCGCCCGGTCAGCGCGCCGCGGCCCTCCGCGTGTGCGAGGCCGTTGAAGGCGGTGAGCGCCAGTAGGTCGCAGAGCCAGCCGACGGCGTGCGGCTCGAAGACGACCGGATACTCGCCCGGCGGGAGCTCGGCGACGGGGCCCGAGGCGGCGGCCTTGCGAGCGGCGCGCTCGGCGAGGGCGCGGGCGTCGATGCGGCTCCCCCCCGCCGCCCGTTTTGCCCCCCCGCCCCCCCGGCC
>Ga0081538_10006482_pt1 | contig 10299 bp, 11 predicted proteins | sample TabmetS5T2R1_FD_71022 | JGI IMG/M metagenome (GOLD analysis project Ga0081538, IMG submission 71022) | Tabebuia heterophylla rhizosphere microbial communities from the University of Puerto Rico - S5T2R1 | ecosystem: Host-associated > Plants > Roots > Rhizosphere ...
TGCTCGGGGACGAGGACTTCATCCTGGAGCCCGGCGAGGCCGCCGAGTTCTCCTGCCGCGTGCCGCACTGGCTCGGCGCCGTCGACGGCCCAGCCGAGGCGCTGGCCATCTTCGGCCCTCACGGCGAGCGGATCCACACGCGATAACGCCGAGACAACTGTCGCGGATAACGCCCAGCCAATCGTGACGTGCACCGGTACGGAGCGCGGTCGACAGCGACAGTGGCGAGCTCGAGTTGCGGCCAGCCACCCGTGTCCCGTGAGGGGGCCCCCTATTCGGGCACTCCGCATGCATGCGGGCACCTATCCCGGAGAGCCAGCGCCGGGTGTCTCGCCGGCGTGACAGGCCGGTCTTGGCGTTTGCGGGCCGAGCGGGTTTAGGCGGGGATTCACCCCGCGAGCAGGGTCATTTGAGGCTTGGCCTTGCGGGCCGGGCATGCGGAGCCTTCACGTCCTACCTAGCGCTTCGGCGCGTAGCGGTGGTGCAGCACGAGCGCGTTCCCGTCCGGGTCGGCGAAGTGCGCCTGGAAGCAGACGCCGCTGTCGATCTTCTCGCCGTGGGACTCGACGCCCTTCGCCTCGAGCTCCGCGCGCCGCGTGAACGTCGTCGACGTGCAGCGCGACCGAGCGCGAGTGCCGCTCGAACGCGACACTGAACGCGTCCGACTGCATCACCGCGAGCGTGAACGTCCCCGTGTCGAACTCGCCGGGCATGGAGCCCCAGCGTGTCGAGAGGGATGCCGAGCACGCCGCCGTAGAGCTTGGCGGCGCGCTCGAAGTCCCGCCTCGGCGACGTGACGAGGTCGACGCCTGTGACCTTCACGCCGGGATCTCCTGCACGACCCAGCGGTTCCCGTCCGGGTCGCCGAAGTAGGCGAACTTGAAGCTCTGGCGGCCGGGCGCGCCCAGCTCCTCGACGTCGCTGAGCTCGACGCCGCGGCCGCGCAGCTCGGCTACCGCGGAGTCCATGTCCGTTACGACGAGCTGCAGCCCTTCGACGGAGCCCGGCGCCATCGTCGTCATCCCGGTGCCGATCACGATCGAGCACGACGAACCGGGCGGGGTCAGCTGCACGACGCGGGTCTCGGGGTTGACCTGGACGTCGTGATCCAGGTCGAAGCCGGCCCGCTCGACGTAGAAGGCCTTGGCGCGGTCGACGTCCGCGACCGGTACCTGGACGACCTCGAGGCGGTAGTCCACAGCTCAGCCCAGGTGCTCGGCGAGCCGGTCGAACGCGCTCGAGAGCCCGGCCTGCGCCGCGTCGAGGTACTCGCCCGGATCCTCGAGCGTCGTGTGGAAGAACATCTCGGTGCGTCCGTCGCCGAGGTCGGCGAACGTGACCGAGCCCTCGGCGCGCCCGGCCCAGCCGGCGGGCTCCACGAACGCGAGGCGCTCCGGCTCGACGACGTCGGTGAAGAGCGCGTCGCTCGTCATCTCCGAGCCGTCCTCGCCGATCGACGTGACGCGGAACGTCCCGCCCGGCCGCACGTCCAGGATCAGCCGGTCGAGCGGCGTCGAATGCCCGCGCGGGCCCCACCACGCCGCGAGTTGTGCGGGCTCCGTCCAGGCCTTCCAGACGTCCTCGCGCGGCGCGTCGTAGACGCGTGTGATCCGGATCTCCTCTGCGATGGCGGTCTCAATCATCTCGCGTTCCCTTCTTGATCTCACGCAGGTGGTCGCCGAGGCGGTCGAACCGCTGCTCCCAGACGCGTTCGAGCTCGTCCAGCCAGTCCGCGGCGGCCACGAGCGCCTCGCCCTGCAGCCGCGAGGGACGCAGCTGTGCGCTTCGGCCGCGGGCGATCAGCCCGGCCCGCTCCAGCACCTTCAGGTGCTTGGAGACGGCCTGCAGCGTGATCGGAAACGGCTCCGCCAGCTCATTCACGGTCGCCTCGCGCTGTGCGAGCCGGGCGAGGATGGCGCGGCGGGTCGGGTCGGCGAGGGCGGCGAACGTGGTCGAGAGCTGGTCGACTGCCATTCGAGTCGAATTCTCCTGCTTGGTTGATAAACCGACTGGTTTATAACAAACCGAGGTGCGCTCGTCAAGGAAGGGGCCGAAAGAGCGCGCGTATCGCCTACTTCCCGCCACGCGCTGACACGCGCCGACAGGGGCGGCATGTCACTCGTAAGTGAAGGGGCCCTCGGTTCGAGTCCGAGCGCAGGCAGCGTCAGGGCGGAACGGTGCGGTCGGCCGGTCAATTCCGTCTCGAACCGGTAAACGACTCCGGCGGCGGGCCCGGCCTCGAGCTCTGAGCAGAAGGATCGCGGCCGGGTTGCCGCCCGGCCGCGGTCGGACTTACAGTGCCTGCGGCCGTGTCCGAGATCGCCCCCACGGCAGCGTCGCTTCTGCCGAAGCTGAAGGAGGATCTGAGGCGGCTCGTGGCGATCCCGTCGATCTCCGAGTGGGGCTTCCCGGAGCACACGCGGCCGGCGTTGCTCGAGGCGCACCAGGCTGTCGTCGAGCTCCTCCGCGATGCCGGCGTCGACAAGTTCGTGTCGCTCGAGCTCGAGGGGACGGCGCCGGTGATCACCGGCGAGATACCCGCACCGGAAGGCGCCCCGACCGTTCTGCTCTACGGCCACTACGACATCGTCCCTGCCGGGGACGAGGCGCTCTGGACGTCGCCGCCGTTCGAGGCGACCGAGCGCAACGGGGCCATCTACGGTCGAGGCACTGCCGACTCGAAATCGAACATCCTCGTGCACGTCGGCGCGCTCCGCGCCTTCCGCGGCCGGCCGCCGGTCGGGGTCAAGCTCCTGATCGAGGGCCAGGAAGAGGTCGGGAGCCCGCTCGAGGAGGGCTACCCCTCGGAGAACCCGGGGCCGTTCCGCGCCGATGCGATCCTTGTCGCGGACGGCGGCTCGATCCGCGCTGGACAGCCGTCGCTCACGGTGTCCCTGCGCGGCGACGCCCGCATCACCGTCGAGGTTCGCACGCTGGCGAGCAACAAGCACTCGGGCCAGTACGGAGGCGCGGCGCCGGACGCGCTGATCGTCCTCCTGCGCGCGCTCGCGACGCTGTGGGCCGAGCACGGCGACGTTGCCGTCGAAGGCCTCCGCCGAGAGGAGTGGACCGGAGAGACGTACACCGACGCGGAGTTCCGCGCGCTCGCAGAGATCGGAGAGGGGCTGCCGATCGTCGGGACGGGCGGGCTCGGCTCGAAGATCTGGAGCGGTGCCGCGATCACCGTCCTCGGGATCGACGCGCCCGCCGTCGAGGGAGCTCCTGCCTCCGTGCAGGCCCACGCGCGAGCGGTGCTCAACGTGCGGGTGCACCCGGAGCAGCCCGCCGCCGAGGCGCAGGCCGCGGTCATCCGCCACCTCGAGGCACAGCGGCCGTTCGGCGTGCCGCTCGAGATCAGCGCGGGAGCGACCGGCGACGGCTTCCGCGCCCGCTCGTCCGGGCCCGCGTGGGAGGCGATGGTCGCGGCGATGAGCGCCGCCTGGGGGGCGGACACCGTCGAGATCGCGACGGGCGGGGCGATCCCGCTCGTCAAGGCGATGAGCGAGGGCGTGCCGGATGCGGCGCTGTTCGTGTTCGGCGCCACCGACAGCTTCGCCAACATCCACGGCCCAAACGAGCGCGTGCTCGTCGACGAGTGGGAGAAGGCGGTGCTCGCCGAGACGCTGTTCTTCGAGGAGCTCGCAACCCGCTGGAAGGAGACCCGATGACCGCGACTGCCGCCGAGCCCGAGCCCGAGCCCGAGAAGAAGGGCTTCCAGTTCCCGAGCACCTTGACGGTGCTCGTCATCGTCACGCTGCTCGTCTGGATCGCGGCTTTCATCATCCCCGCGGGGACGTACCAGCGCGACGAGTCGGGAGTTCCGCAGCCCGGGTCGTACACGCAGGTCGACTCGCCGCTGGGGCTCAACGAGCGGGTCGAGGACTTCTTCCTCGCGCCCGTGAACGGCCTCTATGGCCTCCAGGACCCCGAGACCGGCTTCGTGCGCCCGTTCGGCGTGGGGACGCTGTTCGGCGCCGTCGGGGTGTTCGCCTTCGTCCTCGCGATCGGCGCGTTCATGACGATGGTCCTGGCGACCGGGGCGCTGGACACGGCGATCGGGAAGCTCGCGTACAGGGTGCGGGCTCGCCCCTGGCTCGTGATCGTCGCCGTGATGGCGCTGTTCTCGCTGCTCGGCACGACGATGGGATGGGCGGACGAGACGCTCGGCTTCTACGCCCTGCTCATCCCGCTCATGCTCGCGCTCGGCTACGACCGGATGGTCGTGGCGGGGACGATCATCGCGAGCGCCACCGTCGGCGCGATGGCGTCGACCGTGAATCCGTTCTCGATCGGCGTCGCGAGCGAGTTCGCGGGCGTGGGGATCGGCGACGGAATCGGGCTGCGCTGGCTCGGCTGGGCGGTGCTGACGACGCTGACGATCCTCTACGTCGTGCGCTACGCGGAGCGCGTCAAGACGCAGCCGGACCGTTCGCTCGTGGGCTTCTCGCCGGAGGACGCCGAGCTCGCGAAGACGGAGGAGTCGGCCGCAGAGCTCACGCTCACCGGCCGCCAGAAGGTGATCCTCGGGATCACGGCGTTCACCTTCGTCCTCCTCGTCTTCTCGGTCGTCCCGTGGGACTCGATCATCGACCTGGGCGTCAAGATCGATCCGATCAGCCACGAGCCGGTTCCGAACGACCCGTGGTGGAACCTCGGCTGGTGGTTTCCCGAGCTGATCGCCCTGTTCCTCGTCGCCTCCGTCGTCGTCGGCCTCGTCGCGGGATACGACGAGAAGACAATCACGGGAAACATCGCACGTGGCTTCGGCGACTTCATCGGTGCGGCAGTCGCCGTGGTCCTCGCCCGCGGCGTGACCGTGATCCTCAACAACACGCAGACGATCGACACGATCCTCAGCTGGATGGAGGACGCCGTCGGCGGCACCGACGCCGCTGTCTTCGCCTCGCTCGTCGTGATCATCAACACCGGGATCGCGTTCGTGATCCCGTCCTCGTCCGGGCACGCGACGCTCGCGATGCCGCTGCTCGCCCCGCTCGGCGACTTCGCCGACATCTCGCGACCGCTCGTCGTCACGGCGTGGAGCTGGGGCGCGGGAATCGCGCGCTTCATCACGCCCACGAGCGCCGTGGTGATGGCCGGCATCGCGCTCGCCGGCGTCCGCTACGACAAGTGGATCCGCTTCATGCTCCCGCTGATGGGCATCCTCGCTGTCGCCTCGCTCATCATGATCGCCGTCGCGGCGGCGCTCGAGTAGCCCCTGCGCCAGCCGCCGGCCGTGAGCGACGAAGCGATCACGTTCCTCGTCCTCGGCCTCACGGTGGTCGTCTTCGTCTGGGACCACCTGCCGGTCGCCGTCGTCGCGGTCGGCGTCGCCCTCTCTCTGTGGGCGACCGGCGTGCTCGAGCTCGAGCAGTCGCTCGCCGGGTTCGGCGATCCGACCGTGCTCTTCATCGCCTCGCTCTTCGTCGTCAGCGAGGCGCTCGACTCGACCGGCGTCACGGCGTGGGCCGGCGGCCACCTGATCGCGCGGGCCGGCGAGAGCCGCGTCCGCGTCCTCGTACTCCTCATGCTGCTCTGCGGTACGCTCACGGCGCTGATCACGGTAAACGGCTCGGTCGCGGCGCTCGCCCCTGTCATCGTCCTCCTGGCCGTGCGCCTCCGCCGCGAGCCCTCGCAGCTCCTCATCCCGCTGGCATTCGCGGCCCACGCCGGGTCGCTGCTCGTCCTCACGGGCTCGCCTGTGAACGTGATCGTCTCGGACGCGGCCGACGACGCCGGCGTGGGACGGATCGGCTTCTTCGAGTTCGCCCTCGTCGGGATCCCCCTTCTGGCCGGGACGATCGTCGTGGTCGTCCTCTTCGGCGAGCGCCTTCTGCCCCACCGCACGCCCCGGACGATGCCCACCGACTTCAGTGCGCACGCGCGGACGCTCGTGCACCAGTACGGTCTCGACGATCCCGACGACCTGCTGACGCGGACGGCCGGGGTGGCCGAGGTCGTGATCCCGCCCCGCTCCGACCTCGTCGGGCAGGTCGCATACCCGGGCATGGTGACGGAGAGCGGCGACCTCGTCGTCCTCGCCGTGCAGCGCAGGGAAGAATCGCTCTCGGGTGAGACGGAGCTCGCGGTCGGCGACACGCTGCTTCTCCGCGGAGCCTGGGGCGCGCTCGACTACCACCTCGACGACCCCGACGTTCTCGTCGTGGACGCGCCCGAGCGCGTCCGGCGGCAGGCGGTCCTGCTGGGGCCGGGCGCGAAGCGCGCGCTCGTCGTGCTCGGCGCGATGGTCGTTCTGCTCGCCACCGGCGCCGTGCCGCCCGCGGTCGCGGGCCTGCTCGCCGCAGGCGCGATCGTCGTCAGCGGCGTGCTCTCCATCGAGCAGGCCTACCGTGGGATCGCCTGGACGACGGTGATCCTCGTTGCGGGGATGATCCCGCTCTCGACCGCGATGACCGAGTCGGGCGCGGCCGCGAGGATCGCGGACGGGCTCCACGACATTACCGGCGACGCCGGCCCTCGCCTCCTCCTCCTCGGTCTCGTCCTGATCGTGTTCGCGCTCGGCCAGCTGATCTCGAACATGGCGACCGCGCTGATCGTGATTCCGATCGCCGTGTCGGCGGCGGCCGAGATCGAGGTTTCGCCCAAGCCACTCCTGCTGGCGGTTGCCGTCGCCGCCGCGGCGGCCTTCCTCACGCCGGTGGCCACGCCTGCGAACCTGATGGTCATGGAGCCCGGCGGCTACCGCTTCGGCGACTACTGGAAGCTCGGCCTGCCGCTGCTCGCGCTCTTCGGCCTCGTGGCCGTCCTCCTCGTCCCGCTGATCTGGTCGTTCTGAGCGTGCGCGACGGACCACCGCCGAGTCAGGACGGCCTCGAGTATCTGCTCTGGCGGCACGCGCTCGCGGACGGGGAGGTCACGACCGTGTACGCGGTGAGGCACCCGATCCGCTCGACACGCGTTCGCGTCGTCCACTTCCCTCGCACCGAGCACCTGGACGTGTGGTGCCGGAGGAACGGGATCGAGGAGGCCGTCGTAGGCGGCTTCTTCCTGCGCGACCCCTACCGGCCGCTCGGCGAGCTCTGGGTCGACGGCCGGCCGGCGCGCCACGAGCCCATCGCCCCGCCGTACGGACAACGCCGCGCCAGCGTCGTCGTCGTCGAGGGCGCCGTCCGATTCATGCCGCGAGCTGCCGCGCCTGGTCGCCCGTTCGGCGACCTCGTGCAGGCGGGACCGCTGCTCGTCGACCGCGGGAGGGTCGTCTTCGACGGCGAGGACGACCGCGAGGGCTTCTCGGCGGCGGCCGGACAGTTCGACTCGGACATCACCCTGGGCCGCTATCCGCGCGCCGCGCTCGGGATCTCGGGAGAGCATCTGATCGCGGTCGCCTGCGACGGCCGGCGCTCCAACGTCGACGGCGGCCTCTCCATGCTTGAGCTCGCCGACGTGATGGTCGAGCTCGGCTCCGAGAGCGCGATCAACCTCGACGGCGGCGGCTCCACCACCCTCGTCCATCGTGGCCACCTCCTCAACCGCCCCTACTCCAGCCAGGACCAGCCGGCGCCGGCGTCACGCCCCGTCGTGAGCGCGCTGACCTTGGAATCGGATCGAGACCGCCCGCGGGCAGAGGCGTCCGCGTACCTCACTCGTAATGAAGGGTCCTCGGTTCGAGTCCGGGCGTCGGCTCCTCGCGATGAACGGGGCTTCCGGTCGGTGCGCCGGTACGGGGCACGAGCCCGGAGGCCCGCGCCCCGTTCGCCGTCCCTAGTCGAAGAGTGCGCAGAAGCCCTCGAGGACGTTGCCCGCCTCCTGGGCCTCGCGGAGCGGATGCTGGCCCGCCGAGAACACGATCTCGCCGGTGAGGGGGTTGATCACGACCCGCCCCACGTCCTTCAGCTGTGCCCCCGGCACGTTCGCGGCGAGCCCTGTCGCGACGATCAGCGGCCCGTCGTCGGTGAAGAGGGTCGTCTGCATGAAGTTGTCCGGGCCCTCCTGAAACGTCTCGCCCGTGTCGAGGTTCGTGATGGTGTTGTTCTCGTTGATGTGCACCTGGACGCGGACAAGCTGCCCGTCGTTGTCGAAGAAGCGGAACCGGTCACCGGTCAGGTGGATCTCCCAGCGAAGCAGGCCGCAGGATGTCGGACCTTGAACGATCTGGTTCTGCGAGACCTGATCGCGCTGCGGCGCGGCAGCCTGCGCGGGCAGAGCCAGCGCGGCGGCCACGAGCACCGCGCTCACGAGCACGAGTACGCGTTTCACGTTCCCACCTCCGTCGTCGAGTACCCCGAGTCCCGGAGGAATCGTAAACGGTCGAACGTCGCCGAACCGATCACTCCTGCGGCCCGTATGGATCGGAAGTGAGTCGTGTGAAGGAGGGGGACATGGGGGGCGTGTACAAGCTGGCGCCGATTGTGGTCATGCTGGTGGTCTCGGCGGCGGTGGTCGCCACCGCTCGTGGGGCGACCTTGGTCTCGGAGACCACCTGGGGCGGTGCGGACACGGAGTCGACGAACGGCGCGGCCGTGGCGGCCGACGGGAGCTCGTACCTGACCGGTTCCACCAGGAGCTTCGACCCGTTCCTGCAGGAGAACGTGTTTTTGGTCAAGTTCGCGGCCAACGGATCGCTGACCTGGCAGCGGACGTTCAAGGGGCCGGCGCAGTTCGGGATCGACCGGGCTACGGGCGTGGCAGTTGCCACTGACGGCTCCGTTTACGTGACCGGCCAGACGCTCGGTGTCGGGAACGACGTGCTCGTGCTCAAGTTCTCGCCGGACGGATCGCTCCTCTGGCAGCGGCGCTGGGACGCCGGCGGGAACGAGACCGGTGCCGCGGTGGCGGTCGCGAGCGACGGGGCGGTCTTCGTGACCGGAGAGACGGACAGCTTCGGCGGGTTCGGACATCAGTTCGTCCTGCGCCTCGCGCCTGACGGCACGCTCGACTGGCAGCGGATCAGGAACATAGCGACGGACGTCGCGGTTGGATCCGGCCAGGGGATCGCCGTCGGCCCCGACGGCGCCGTCTACGCCGCCGGCGTGGTGCCGAGACCCGGCGCGGTCGGCGACTTCGACACGCTGCTCATGAAGCTCGACCCGCAGGGCGGGCTGGTCTGGCAGCGGGCATTCTCCGCCGCCGACGTCGTCGACGCGCGCGGTGGGGTGACCGTGGCCGCGGACGGCTCGGTGTACGTCGCCGGCGGGCTCCTGGAGACCACCCGCCAGAGAGCGGTCAACGACACCCTGATCGCGAAGTTCGCCCCGGACGGGACGCTGATCTGGGCTCGCGGCTACGGCGGCGACGATGGCGACTTCCCGGGCGGGGTAACGACTCGCCCCGACGGCACGGTCTTGATCGGCGGGGAGAACGGCGATGCGTTCCTGCTGCAGCTCGACGGCTCGTCGGGCAGGGGCATCGCGTGCAACAGCTGGGGTGGCGCCGAGATCGACACAGGCGATGACGTCGAGGTTGCCCCGGACGGCACGATCGTCCTCGGGGCGACGACGGGGAGCTCACCGCCGTTTGTGTTCGCCGACTGCTCGCGCCGGACGAGCAGGGTGCGCGGAACCGTGACGGCGCCGGAGGTTCCGCTCGAGGACGCCGCCGGGACACTCGCCGACCCAGGCGGGACGGTGGCAACGCCCACCGGCACCTCGCCGGGCGCAGGGGGCTTCGACGCCGCGCTCGTCAGGATCGCGCCGTAAGCGGAGGTAGAGCTGCCGGGGCCCTGGCGCCGGCCAGGGCCCTTGAGGCTGTGGGTCTGCCAGCGCGCAAGGGTGCTGACTAGAATTGCGGCGCCCGTGAGGATCACGACCGTCGGCAGAGGGAACATCGGTGGCGGGCTCGCCAGGCTCTGGGAGGGGGCAGGGCACAGCGTCACGACGCTGGGCCGTGAGGGTGGCGACGCGTCGGACGCCGAGGTCGTCCTCGTCGCCGTCCCCGGGGGCTCGATCTCGGAGGCGCTCGGCAACGTGACCGGCCTCGAGGGCAAGGTCGCGATCGACACGGCCAACGCCTTCAGCGGCCGGGACGAGCGGTACGAATCCTTCGCCCATGAGGTGAAAGCGCACACGAACGGCCCCGTCGCGAAGGCCTTCAACGCGAACTTCGCGACGCTCTACGACCGGATCGGCGAGCAACGGCCGCGGCCGAGCTGTCTCTACGCGGCCGACGAGGAGGCGCGCGAGGTCACGGAGCAGCTGATTCGCGACGCCGGCTACGAGCCGGTGAGCATGGGGGGCCTGGAGAACGCGCGGGCTCTCGAGGACTTCGTCCCCGGCGTGCTCGGGAAGGTCGGTCAGGTCTTCTACCGCTTCGCTCCTCCCGGCGAGCTGTAGCCGTCGCTGA
>Ga0081538_10006483_pt1 | contig 10299 bp, 11 predicted proteins | sample TabmetS5T2R1_FD_71022 | JGI IMG/M metagenome (GOLD analysis project Ga0081538, IMG submission 71022) | Tabebuia heterophylla rhizosphere microbial communities from the University of Puerto Rico - S5T2R1 | ecosystem: Host-associated > Plants > Roots > Rhizosphere ...
CCTTCCTGCAGCGGGCCTTCGACCAGGTGATGATGGACGTGGCCCTCCACAAGCTGCCGGTCATCTTCGCCATCGACCGCTCCGGCATCACCGGCGAGGACGGCTCCTCCCACCACGGCGTCTACGACGTCACCTTCCTGCGGGAGATCCCCAACCTGGTGATCGCCTCGCCCCGCGACGGCCACGAGCTGCGCCGCGCCCTGGCCACCGCGGTCGCCCACACCGCCGGGCCGTTCGCCATCCGCTTCCCCGGCAAGGCGACCACGCCCAAGTTCACCGTCTCCGGCCCGGTCCGCAGGCTCAAGCTGGGCGCCTGGGACGTCCGCTCGCGCGGCAAGGACGTGCTGCTGCTCGGCCTGGGCAGGCTGGCCGTGACCTGCGAGGAGGCGACCCGGCTGCTGCGCCAGGACGGCGTCAGCGTGACCCTGGTCGACCCGCGCTGGGTCAAGCCGCTCGACCCACGGCTCGCTGCCGTGGCCGGCGCCCACCGGCTGGTCGCGACCGTGGAGGACAACGTGCTCGCCGGCGGGTTCGGGTCGGCCGTGGCCGAGGTCCTGGCCGACCAGGAGGTGGCGACCCCGCTGCTCCGCCTCGGCATCCCCGACCAGTTCCTTCCCCACGGCAAGCGCGAGGTCCTGCTGGCCGAGCTGGGCCTGGACGCGGTCGGCATCGCCGAACGGGTCCGCAAGGCCCTGCACCGCATGGAGCCCTGACCGCCCGGCGGTCACATCCTCCCCAGCAGGCCCAGCAGCGCCGCGGCGACGCCGTCGGGGTCCACCAGCGGATGGAAGTGGCCGGCGTCGAGGCCGGCGGTCGGCCAGCCCCTGGACGCGGCCGCCGCCGCCCAGCCGTCGTAGGCCGCCGACAGGCGCAGGAACCCGCAGGGCGCGTCCGGCCAGCCGGGCGCCGTCGGCAGCGGCTCGGTGAAGAACGCCAGTCCCCGCGGCCGCAGCGACCCGATCAGCGCCACCCGGGCCGCCGGGTCCGGGACCAGCGGCGCCAGCTCGGCGTCGCCCCACTCCGGGAACCTGCCGCCGTGCTCCAGCTCCGCCCGGAACGCCTCCGCCATGTCCCGGTCCTCGACCGCCAGCAGGTCCAGCCGGCTCGCCCCGTCCTCGGGCAGCCCGGCATCGCAGAACAGGTAGCCGCCGCCGGGCCGCCCCGCCGCCCGCAGCCGGGCCCCGACCGCCGCCAGCAGCGGCCCGGCCCCGCTGTGACCGACCAGCACCGGCGGCCCGGGCCGCTGCCGGGCGGCCAGGATCCCGTCGACCGCCCCGCGCACGTACCGCTCGGCGAACGGCGGCCGCTCGTCGCCACCGACCGCCACCGCGGTCGCCGCCACCCCACCCCGACCGAGCGCCTCGGGCAGCGTCCCCCAGCTCTCCACCCCGACCAGCGGGCTGTGGAGCAGCACCAACGTCCCGGCGTCCATGCCCGGAGCCTACGCGACCGTCGCCGGAGGAGCCGGCGCCGTCGCGGCCGCCCGGGCTGGTGCCGCGCCGAGCGTCAGGGGCCGTCGGCGTCGGGGGCGGCGCGGCGCCAGAGGGCGATGGTGGTGGTGACCATGGCGAAGCCGAAGCCGAGGTCTTCGACGGGGGCGCAGGCGATGCGGGGGCCGAGGATCGCGGCGGGGTCGTAGCTGACGATCGGGGGGCAGGTGAGGACGCCGTTCACCAGGAGCTGGAAGGCGGCGACGATGGCCAGGGCGACCCAGTAGCGGGGGTCGCGGAACAGGCCGGTGCGCAGGACCAGCAGCTCGAGCAGGACCGTGAGGACGACCCCGGCGGCCGAGGCGGCGGTGTACTCGGGGATCACGAGGGGGCTCTCCCGGGGGGCGGGAGGAGGCGGACGACCGCCTGGTAGGTGAGGAGGGCGCAGGTCGGGACGACCACGAAGAAGACCAGCTCCTCGAGGGGCAGGCCGAGGAGCTCGATGCCGGTGGTGTAGCGGGAGCTGTAGGCCCAGTGGCCGCGGCGGATGGCCACCCAGTCCCAGAGGTTGAAGACCAGGAACACCGGGACCAGGGCGGCGAGCCACCGGCGGGGGCGGCGGTAGACCCCCGCCTTGAGGACCAGCTCCAGGGGCAGGGTGACCAGCAGGCAGGCGGCCATCAGGACCAGGTAGGTGGCGCGCCCGAGCACCGCCCCTCCCCCGTCGGCGGTCGGGGGCCGCCGGAGGGCCGCGCCGCTCCGACATGCCGAGGCCCGCCACCGCCCGGCGACCGTCCCGTTCCCGTGCGCGGCGGCGGGCCGCCCCGGACCGTGCTCGGCCTGGGGCGGCCCGCCGGGCGCTGGTCGGGCGTCCTAGCCGGGCAGGTCGACACCCTGGTAGTCGCGGCACTTGACCGACTGGTCGACCTGTCCGGCGGTGTTGGGCAGGTCGATTCTGCAGTTGTTCCGCTCGTACTGGATGCCGGCCCAGAACGCGGCCAGGAGCAGCAGGATCGTGATGAGCAGCGAACCACCGCGGCGCATGCTGCCTCCTTGAACGGGTGGGCCAGGGGGACGGAGCCTACTGCATCGGCCCGGTTGCCCTGCCTACCCACCGGGACGCCGGTCAAGCATCGGCGGCGCGCCCCGCTCACCCGCGGTGGCCGAAGTTCATGCCGGCGAACATCGCCTCGGTGCGTTCCATGGCCTTGGCGACCTCGGCCATGTCCTGAGCCACCTCGGTGTCGACCTGGGGGAACAGGAACTGGTTGAGCGGCTCGTTCGCCCCCACCTGGAGCCCGTACTCGTCCATGTACTCGCCGAGGGCGAACTCCCAGGTGAACAGGGCCACCGTGTCGTCGGCGGGGACGTGCAGCCAGTAGGTGAGATAGCGGTTGCGGGCCAGGGAGAAGGTCCGGGTGCCGTCCCGTTTCTCCTGGGTGAGCCGGAAGCCGAGCAGCCCCAGCTCGTCGTCGAAGGCCATGTCCCTCATTCTCCCGACCTCGCCCTGGATTTCGCCAGCGCGCACCCCTCGGCGAAGCAACGGTCGCGTCGCCGGCCGGGCCTCCGTGCGTTTGTGGGGAGGGCCTGCTTAGAATTCTCTGCCGGCCGGTGTCCGCCGGACGGCGACCGACATCGGGACTGACCTTGGCCAGACACACCGCCGACCTGGACGCCCTCGTCGGCCGGACCCTCGGCCGCCGCCGCTACGAGGTCGTCGCCCGCATCGCCCAGGGCGGCATGGCGATCGTCTACCGCGGCCACGACCGGCACCTCGACCGGGTGGTGGCGATCAAGGTCCCCCGCCCGGAGTTCGCCCGCGACCGCGGGTTCTCCGACCAGTTCCGGCGCGAGGCCCGCACGGCCGCCCGCCTCTCCCACCCCAACGTCGTCGCCGTCTACGACTCGGGCGAGGAGCGGGGCCTGCCCTGGATCGTGATGGAGCACGTCAGCGGCCGGACCCTGCGCGAGGTGCTCGACAGCCAGCGGCGCCTGAGCCCCGAGACCACCGCCGAGCTGTTGGGCCCGGTCGCCGACGCCCTCGACCACGCCCACCACGCCGGCGTGGTCCATCTCGACGTCAAGCCCGAGAACCTCCTGCTGACCAGCGAGACGGTCAAGGTGGCCGACTTCGGCCTGGTCAGGGCGGCCGCCCAGCGGGGCCACGGGCAGGCGCTGGCCGCCACCGTCCACTACTGCGCGCCCGAGGTGCTGCGGGGCGGGGTGGTCGACGGGCGGGCCGACGTGTACGCCCTGGCGGTGGTCGCCTGGGAGTGTGTCTGCGGCCGGCCGCCGTTCGAGGGCGACCCCCGCCTGGTCGTCTCCCAGCACCTGGGCGGCCGCGTGCCACGGCCGTCGCGGGAGGTCGAGGGGATCCCGGAGCCGTTCGACGCCGCCCTGGCCCGGGCCACCGACCCCGACCCGACCCGGCGGTACCTGCGCGCCTCGGACTTCGCCGCCGCCATCGGGGCGCCGCGGCGGCGCCGGATGGACGAGACCCTCCGGGCCACCACCCCGGTCCCGGCCGCCGGCCCCGACACCACCGCCGCCTGGGCCCCGGCCGCCGGCGCCGCCGCGGCCGCCCCGAGCCCGACCGCGGCCCCGACCACCAGCTGGCCCGCCGCGGCCCGGGAGACGACCCAGGGGTGGGCCGGACAGGGGCAGGGGGCGGAGACCCGGAGCCTCGGCGGATGGCCGCCGGCGGCCGGCGGGGCGACCCAGGTGCCGCCTGGCGGGACCCAGGTGCCGGGCGGGCCGACCCAGCTGACCGGCGCGGCGGCCCAGGCGGCCGGCGGGGCGGCCCGGGCGCCGCAGGCGCCGCTGCGGCCGCGGCCGACCACCGGGCGCGTGCCCAAGTCCCGGGCCGCGCGGACCAGGGGAGGCAGGGGCCGGGTGCTGGCCGCGGTGCTGGTCGTCGGGCTGCTCGCCGCCGGGCTGCTGACCCGGGCCGGCGGCCTGCTCGGCGGGTCGGTGCGGGTGCCCGAGGTGGTCGGCCTGGAGGTCGCCGAGGCGACCCGGGACCTCCAGGGCCGGGACCTGCGGGTCCGGACGGGCGAGCCGGTCGCCTCCGACCACGTCCACGAGGGCCTGGTCGCGGCCCAGTCCATCGACGGCGGGGAGCGGGCCCGGCGCCGGGACACGGTGGTGATCCGGCCGTCGCTCGGGATCGTCCTGCCCGACCTGGCCGGGCGGCCGGCCGGCGCGGCCACCGGCCGCCTCGACGAGCTGGACATCCGGTTCGAGGAGGAGCCCGCCACCAGCGTCGACGTCCCCAAGGGAGCCGTCGTCCAGACCCGCCCCGACGGGGGCACCGTGCTCAAGGCCGACGACGTGGTCACCGTGGTCGTCAGCGCCGGCAAGCCGAAGGTCGACGTCCCCGAGGTGGCCGGCCGGCGCGCCGAGGCCGCCGCGGCCGCGCTCGCCGCCGCCCACCTCAGGGTCCGTCGCGAGCGGGTCTTCGACGACGAGGTGCCCGAGGGCCGGGCGGTGGGCACCGACCCCGGCGCCGGGTCCGAGGTGCCCTGGGGGTCGGCGGTGGTCCTGCGCGTCAGCAAGGGCCCCGACCTGGTCGAGGTCCCGCAGGTGGTCGGCCTCTCCAAGGAGGAGGCCGAGGAGCGCCTGCGCCAGGCCGGCCTCGAGGCCCACTACGTGTTGCCGGTGGGCAGCCGGGTCGTCGAGCAGAGCCCGGCCGCCGGGGAGAAGGCCCGGCGCGGCAGCGGCGTCCGCCTCCTGCTCAACCTGTTCTGACGTGCGTGTCGGGGCGCACGTGTCGGTCGCCGGCGGCCTGGAGCGGGCCGTCGGCAACGCCAGGGCCGTCGGCTGCGAGTCGCTCCAGGTGTTCGTGGCCAACGCCCGCGGCTGGGCCCCACCCCCGGTCGACCCGGCGGCCGACGAGCGGTTCCGGGGCGACCTGGAGGCGGCCGGGCTGGGGCCGCTGTTCGTCCACGCCCCCTACCTGGTCAACTTCGCCAGCGCCAGCCCGGTCACCCGGGAGCGGTCCCGCGCGGTGGTCGCGGCCACCCTGGCCAAGGCGGCCGCCATCGGGGCCGCCGGCGTGGTCGTCCACGCCGGGGCCGCCCTGGCCAGCGGCCGGGCCGCCGGCCTGGCCACCACCCGCGAGGCCCTGCTGCCCCTGGCCGACGCCATCCCGGCCGCCCAGGGCCCCGCGGCCACGGCCGGCCCCGGGGCCTCGGCCGGTCCCGACCTGGTGCTGGAGCTGACCGCCGGCACCCGGGGGGCGCTGGCAGCCCGGTTCGAGGAGATGGCCGAGCTGCTGGCCGCCTGCGGGCACCACCCCCGCCTCAGGGTGTGCATGGACACCTGCCACGCCCAGGCCGCCGGCTACGACCTGGGCGACCCGGCCGGCGCCGCCAAGGCCCTCGACGAGTTGTTCACCACCCTCGGCGACCGGATCGTGCTCGTCCACGCCAACGACTCCCGCGACCCGGTCGGCGCCGGCCGCGACCGGCACTGCCCCATCGGCACCGGCACCATCGGCGACCAGGGCTTCGCCGCCATCCTGGCCCACCCCGGCCTGGCCGCCCTCCCCGTCATCACCGAGACCACCGGCGACCCCGACCAGATGGCCGCCGACCTCAGCCGCCTCAAGCGTCTCCGCCCCATCCCGCCGGGGTAGGATCCGCGGGTGCTGCGACCTGCGTACCCGTTGGAGACGGCGCGACTGCGGCTGCGGCCGTTCTCGCCGGGGGACCTCGAGGAGCTGCACGCCTTCCACTCGCTTCCGGAGGTGGCGCGGTTCCTCTACTGGGAGGCGCGCGACCTGGCGCAGGTGCGCCAGGTGCTGGACGCCAAGACGGGCCAGACGGCGCTGGAGGACGAGGGGCAGGTGCTGGCCCTGGCCGTGGTGCTGCGGGAGACCGGGGTGGTGGTGGGTGAGGTCAGCCTCCACTGGCTGAGCCGCCGGCACCGGCAGGGGGAGATCGGGTTCGTGTTCCACCCCGGGTACCAGGGCCGGGGGCTGGCCACCGAGGCGGCCGAGGTGGTGCTGGGGCTGGGGTTCGACGGGCTGGGGCTGCACCGGGTCATCGGGCGCTGCGACGCCCTCAACCTCCCCTCGGCGCGGCTGATGGAGCGGCTCGGCATGCGCCAGGAGGCCCATTTCGTCCACAACGAGATCTTCAAGGGCGCCTGGGGGGACGAGCTCGTCTACGCCATGCTCGAGGACGAGTGGCGGGCCCGGCCCGGCGGCGCCAGGCCGTAGGATCGTCGGGTCGCCGGGATCGCCGGCGGGCCGGACCACCAGAGGAGGACCTCGTGCTCAGCACCCGGCGCGGGGTCGGCGCCTACCGCTGGGAGCTGGCCATGGTGGCCGTGACCGCCGTCTGGGGCTCGACGTTCGTGCTGGTCCGGGACGCGGTCGCCCAGATCCCGCCGTTCACCTTCATCGCCTACCGGTTCCTGGCCGCGGCCGTGCTCCTGGCCGCCCTGCGGCCGCGGCTGGCCGCCGGCGGGCAGCCGGGGCTGCTGGCCGCGGGGGTGGCGGCCGGGCTGGCCCTGTTCGCCGGCTACGGCTTCCAGACGGTCGGCCTCCAGTACACCACGGCCTCCAACGCCGGCTTCATCACCGGGCTGTCGGTGGTGCTCACGCCCCTGTTCGCCGGGCTGCTGCTGCGCCAGCCCCCCGGGCGCTGGCCGGTGCTGGGGGCGTGCCTGGCCGCCGTCGGCCTCGGCCTGCTGTCGCTCCAGCGCCTGGAGGTCCGTCAGGGCGACGCCCTGGTCCTCGGCTGCGCGGTCGCCTTCGCCACCCACATCCTGCTGCTCGGCCGCTCCGCCCCCCGCTTCTCCACCTACCGGCTGGCCGTGGTCCAGCTGGCCACCGCCGGGCTGGTCGCCCTGGCCTGGGCCGGGCTGGCCGGCGACCTGGTCGCCCCCGCCTCGGCCGAGGTGTGGGTCGCCCTGGCCATCACCTCGGTGGCCGCCTCGGCCGGGGCGTTCCTGGTCCAGACCCGGGCCCAGCGGGAGGTGTCCCCCACCCGCACCGCCGTCATCCTCACCATGGAGCCGGTGTTCGCCGGCCTGTTCGGGTTCCTGGTTGCCGGCGAGCGCCTGTCCGGGCGAGGCTGGCTCGGCGCCGGCCTCATCCTGGCCGGGATGCTGGTCGCCGAGCTGGGCGGCCGCCTCCCGGCCGCCCCTGGCCAGCCGAGGACGAACGGAGCCCAGCCATGATCCAGGTGCACGTGTTCCGCAAGGGCCAGGAGGCCACCGACATCCCGGTGGCCGACCTGTCCCAGGTCCGCACCGAGCCCCGGACCCTGGTCTGGGTCGACCTGGTCTCGGCCACGCCCCAGGAGCTGGCCGCCATGGGTGAGGAGTTCCAGCTCCACCCGATGGCCCTGGCCAGCTGCGCCCCGGGGGCCAAGCAGCGGCCGAGGGTCGAGGAGTACGAGGGGCAGGTGCTGCTGGTCGCCTACGCCTCCAAGCCGGTCGGCGAGGGGCAGCCGGTCGACCTGCACGAGCTGGACGTGATCACCGGGCAGAACTTCCTGCTCACCTTCCACGGCGGCCACCCGATCGAGGCCGCCGCGGTCGCCCGGCGGGTCACGGCCCGCCCCGAGCTGGCCAAGCACGGCGCCGGGTTCCTGCTCTACGTCGTCCTGGACGAGGTGGTCGACACCTTCTTCCCGACCCTGGACCAGATCGGGGAGCGGATCGAGGACCTGGAGGAGGCGGTGTTCGAGGCCGCCGGCGACGTCCAGAGCCAGATCTTCTCGCTGCGGCGCGACCTGATCGCCATCCGCCGGGTCGCCGGCCCCATGCGCGACGCCGTGATCGTGCTCCTGCGCCGGGACCTGGGCCTGCTGACCAGGGAGTCCCAGCGCTACCTGCAGGACATCTACGACCACATGGTCCGGGTCGTGGAGAGCGTTGAGGACTACCAGGACCTGGCCTCGGGGGCGCTGGAGGCCAGCCTGGCCGTCATCTCCAACCGGGTGGGCACGGTCGCCCGCAACCTCGGCGCCTACGCCGCCATCTTCGCCGTGGTCACCATGATCAGCGGCATCTACGGGATGAACTTCGCCCATATGCCCGAGCTGGAGTGGCGGTTCGGCTACGCCTGGGCGCTCGGGCTGATGGTGGTGCTCGCCGGCGGCCTGTGGGTCTATTTCAAGCGGAAGGGCTGGCTGTAGACAATACGGGGATGGACGACACGCTGGCCCTGGTCCAGGCCCGGGTGGCCGAGCGGTTCCCGGCCGACCTGGAGCGGATCCGCGCCTACCTCCGGCTGCCGTCGGTCAGCGCCACCGGCGAGGGGATCGGGGCCGTGGCCGAGGCCACCGGGGCCTGGATCGACGGTGCCGGCGGGTCCTTCGAGCTCCAGGCCACCCCCGGCCACCCGCTGGTCATCGGCGAGCTGCCCGGCCCGGCGGGCGCGCCCCGGCTGCTGCGTTACGGCATGTACGACGTGCAGCCGGCCCAGGAGCCGGACTGGACCTCGCCGCCGTTCGCGGCCGAGGTCCGCGACCTGCCCGGGGTCGGGCCGGCGGTGGTGGCCAGGGGCAGCGCCAACTCCAAGGGCTGCCTGGCCTGCTTCTTCCTGGCCGTGGAGGTGCTGCGCGAGCTGGAGGCCATGCCGGTGACCGTCGCCCTGCTGATCGAGGGCGAGGAGGAGCTGGGCAGCCCGCACCTGGCCGACGCGGTCAGGGCCAGGGCCGGCGACCTGGCCGCCGAGGCCGCCTTCGACCTCGACCTGACCGCCGGGCTGGACGGCCAGCCCGAGCTCATCCTCGGCTGCAAGGGCCTGTGCGACCTGGAGCTGTCCTGCGAGGCCGGCGACTGGGGCGGCCCCGCGGTCGACCTGCACTCCAGCGAGCAGGCCTGGATCGCCTCGCCGGTGTGGGCCCTGGTCCAGGCCCTGGCCACCCTGACCGGACCCGACGAGGAGATCCGGGTGGCCGGCCTGGACGGCGGGCCCGGGCCGGGTGAGGGCGACCGGCGGCTGCTGGCCGAGCTGGCCGCCGGGTTCGACCCGGTCGAGCACCTCCGCGAGGCCAACGCCGCCCGCTACCGGCTCGACGGCGGGCCGGCCGAGCTGCTGGAGGCGCTGCTGTTCCGGCCGACCCTGAACATCTCGGGGCTGTCGGCCGGCTACGTCGGCCCCGGCGGCAAGACGATCGTGCCCAGCCGGGCCGTGGCCAGGGTCGACATCCGCCTGGTGGGCGGCGACCCCGAGGCGGCCGCGGCCGCCGTCCGCCGCCACCTGGACGGCCACGGCTTCGGGCACGTCCAGGTGCGGCTGCTCGACGCCTACCCGTGGGCCAAGGCGGCGCCCGGCAACCGGTCCGAGGAAGCCCTGCGCGCCTCCTACCGGGCCCTGGGCCGGCGCGCGCTCCCCTACCCACTCGCCCCCTGGTGCGCCCCCTACTTCGTGTTCGACCGCATCCTCGGGCTGCCCTGGGCGTCCGGCGGGGTCGGCCACGCCGCCGGCGCCCACGGGCCCGACGAGTACGCCACCCTGGCCGGGCTCCAGGAGCACATCGTGGGCGCGGCCGGGTTCCTGCTCGCCTACGCCGGCCTGGCCGAGGCGGGACCGTGAGCCCGGTGCGGGTGGTGGTGGCCAGGGGCGACCCGTTGGAGCGGGGCCGCACCGTCGGCTACGAGCTGGCCGACCTGGTCCGCGGGTCGCTCGAGTTCTACTGGCGCTACCTGGTCCGGCGGGGCGTCGGGGCGGGCGAGCTGCCCGGGCTGCTCGCCCCCTACCTGGCCGCGGCCGAGCGGGAGCTGCCCGACCTGGTCGAGCTGGTCACCGGGATGGCCGAGGGGGCCGGGGTGTCGTTCTGGGAGCTGTTCTGCGTCAACGCCTTCGAGGAGCTGGAGCCGCGGCTGGGGGCGCGCCGCGGCCGGGCGCCCG
>Ga0081538_10006484_pt1 | contig 10298 bp, 13 predicted proteins | sample TabmetS5T2R1_FD_71022 | JGI IMG/M metagenome (GOLD analysis project Ga0081538, IMG submission 71022) | Tabebuia heterophylla rhizosphere microbial communities from the University of Puerto Rico - S5T2R1 | ecosystem: Host-associated > Plants > Roots > Rhizosphere ...
CGTTCGTCCTTGCGCTCGGATTGATGCTTTCGCTCGCGGGCATTTCGTGCAGCGGAGACCAGGAGACGCAGGGCTCGCCAGGCTCCATCGGCGAGGATGAACTCGCGGTGTCCACGGTCGAGTGGGACACCGACTTCTCGCAACACTCCGTCCCGCTGTCCGAGTTCCAGAGCGGTGGGCCGGGGAAGGACGACATCCCGTCGATCGACGTGCCGAGGTTCGTCTCGGTCGGTGAGGCGGACGAGTGGCTCGCCGAGCGCGAGCCCGTTATCGAGCTCGTCCACGAGCGTGTCGCCCGCGCGTATCCGATCCAGATCCTCGTCTGGCACGAAATCGTCAACGACGAGGTCGGCGGCACGCCCGTTGTCGTGACCTTCTGCCCGCTCTGCAATACGGCGCTCGTCTTCGACCGCCGCGTGGACGGCCGGGTGCTCGACTTTGGAACGACTGGCAACCTGCGCAACTCCGATCTCGTCATGTACGACCGCCAGACCGAGAGCTGGTGGCAGCAGTTCGGGGGCGAGGCAGTCGTCGGAGAGCTGACCGGCACGGAGCTCGAGCACTTACCTGCCCGCATCGTCGCCTGGGAGGACTTCGCACGGCGGCATCCCGACGGCGAGGTCCTCTCGCAGGAAACGGGCGCCGTCAGGGACTACGGCCGCAATCCGTACGAAGGCTACGACGACGTCGACTCGGGCCCACTCTTCCCAGTCTCGCGCGAGGACGATCGGCTCGCTCCCAAGGAGCGCGTCGTCTTCATGGAGCGGGACGGCGACGCCGTCGTCGTCCCCTTCTCCCTGCTCGCGGAGCGGGGCCGCGTCGAGGTGGAGGTCGGAGGGGACGACCTCGTCGTCGAGTGGGTTCCCGGGGTGGGCTCGCCGCTCGACGAGCCGTTCGTGGCGGCGGGCCGCGAGGTCGGCTCGGCTGCAGTGACGGAGGCCGCCACGGGCGAGCCGGTGGCCTTCGACCAGCCCTTCTGGTTCGCGGTCGCCGCCTTCCGCCCCGGTGTGCGCATCGTCGACGGCAGCAGTTAACCCCGAATTAAGGAATCGGTCAGGAGTGCGTAACCACCTCTCCGTAGCGTCTTGTGGACCACCGAGAGAGGAGCAGGAAATGAGACGAATCCTTCTACTCGTGGTTCCTTTGGCCCTGGCGATCGGCTTGACGGCGGCGAGCGCGACCGCCGATCAGGGAGCACGAACGTGGCAGGTCACGGTCGAAAACCTCACCCCGGCCGGCTCCCAGCCTCTGTCGCCGCCGCTCTTCGTCGTCCACGGACAGCGGGTCGACGTCTGGAGCGTGGGCCAGATCGCGAATCACGGCGTGGCGGCGATTGCCGAGGACGCGAACAACGCCCCGCTCGAGTCGGCGCTCCCGAGCCTTTCGGGCGTGCGCGACGTATTCACGGGTGCGGGCGGGCCCATCCCTCCGGGCACGTCCCGGAGCTACCTCGTTCAGGCGAACGGTGCCCGCGACCGTCTGACCTTGCTCACGATGCTCGTGAACACGAACGACGCCTTCACCGGGCTGGATTCGCTCCAGTTTCGCAACCAGGGGAGGATGGTCTTCGGGATGGCGTACGACGCGGGCAGTGAGCGCAACAACGAGCTCGCGACCCATATCCCGGGTCCCTGCTGCAACAACCCGTTCGTCCGTGACCCAGAGGGAGCCCTGATTGCTCCACATCCGGGCATCACGGGTGTCGGCGATCTCGATCCGGCCGTCTACAACTGGACGGGGCCGGCGGCCAAGATCACCGTGGAGCGGGTCCCGTAGCCCGCGGGCGCTTGCGCCATGCGGCACGGATCGGGGGCGGATGCAGCCGCCCCCGATCCGCAAGCTAGATCTGCCAACCGGTGTAGCGGGCGAGGCGTGCCGTCAGCTCGACGAGGTCGCCGGTGATGAGGAGCACGCCGAAGGCGACGAGCAGCGTCGCGGAGGCGAGGCTGACGACGCGCCAGTGGGTGCGGAGCCAGCGGACGAGGCCGAGCGAGCGCGCGAAGGCGAGGCCGAAGAGGAGGAAGGGCAGACCGAGGCCGAGGGAGAAGGCCGCGAGCAGGACGGCCCCCTCGGCGGCTCCCCCGGCGCCCGCCGAGAGGGTGAGGATCGCCGCCAGGGTCGGGCCGACGCACGGCGTCCAGGCGATGGCGAAGGCGACGCCGGTGAGCGAGGCGGCTACGAGGCCGCCGCCGGCGACGAAGGGGACTCGCCGCTCGATTGAGAGGAGGCGCGGCAGGGGCAGTCCGACGAAGATGAGCGCGGCGACGATGATGAACACGCCGGCCGCGATCTCGAGCGGGCGTCGGTTGGCGAGCAGGAAGTTCCCGAACCACGCGGCCCCAGCTCCGAGCGCGACGAACATGGCGGTGAAGCCGCCCACGAACGCCGCGGTCGAGAGCGTGACCCGGCGGGGCCGGTCTCCGAGCTCGTCGAAGCCGACTCCCGAGACGAAGGAGAGGTAGCCGGGCACGAGCGGGAGGACGCAGGGCGAGGTGAACGAGACGACCCCCGCGGCGAACGCGACGACGAGCCCTGCAGGGCCGAGGTCGATCACAGCTTTGTCTCCGCTCGTGAGATCATTCATCGGAGTTTGATCCTTTCCCGCTTCCGATCGCCGCACGCGACCTTGCGGCGCGGTCTTCCCCCGGCGCATCGAAGGGGATGATGGAGGCGAACGCCGCTGTCCGAAGGCGCGTCGACCGACCCGAGGTCTTCCTCGAGCTGACCAAGTCGATCTGCCCGCTCTGCAAGCGAGTGATCGACGCGGAGGTGAACGCGCGGGACAACCGGGTGATCATGCGCAAGCGCTGCCCCGAGCACGGCCCGTTCGAGGCGCTCGTCTACTCAGACGCCGAGCTCTACCAGGCGCAGGCCCGCTTCAACAAGCCGGGGACGCTGCCGCTCGAGTTCCAGACCGAGGTGAAGGCCGGCTGCCCGCTTGACTGCGGGCTCTGCCCCGAGCACAAGCAGCACGCCTGCTTGGGAATCATCGAGGTCAACTCGAACTGCAACCTCGACTGCCCGATCTGCTTCGCTGACTCGGGCCACCAGCCGGACGGCTTCGCGCTCACGCTCGAGCAGGTCTCGTTCATGGTCGACCGCTTCGTCGCCGCCGAGGGGGAGCCGGAGGTGCTCCAGTTCTCGGGAGGCGAGCCGTCCATCCACCCGCAGATCATCGAGCTCATGGAGCTGGCGAGAGAGCGCGGGATCCGCGTCGTGATGCTGAACACGAACGGGATCCGGCTAGCGCGGGATCCGCGTTTCGCCCCCGAGTGCGCCCCCGCGGGCGCGCATGTCTATCTCCAGTTCGACGGGTTCGAGCGTGAGACGCACCTGGCCATCCGCGGGCGGGACCTGCGCGACGACAAGGAGCGGGCGCTCGCGGCCTGCGAACGAGAAGGACTGACCGTCACGCTCGTCGCGGCCGTCGAGAAGGGGATCAACGAGCACGAGGTGGGGGAGATCGTCCGCCTGGGCGTCTCCCACCCGGCGGTCAACAGCGTCGTCTTCCAGCCGGTCACCCACGCCGGCCGCCACCTCGTCTTCGATCCGCTCGAGCGGCTCACGAACGCAGACGTCATGAAGCTCGTCGCCGCCCAGCTCCCCGACTGGTTCCGGGTCGCCGACTTCGTCCCCGTCCCCTGCTGCTTTCCGAACTGCCGCAGCATGTGCTACGCGCTCGTCGACGGCGACGCCGTCGTCCCGCTCACTAGGCTCCTCGAGGTCGAGAACTACCTCGACTATGTCTCGAACCGCGTCCTCCCCGACCTCGAGATCCGGACCGCGCTCGAGCGAATGTTCTCCGCGTCGGCCACGCCAGGGGCGGAAGCCGCCCTGCTCGCCTGCGAGAGCTGCGGGATCGACGTGCCCACCGCGCTTGCAGACGTCAACCACCGCGCTTTCCTTCTCGCCGTTCAAGACTTCCAGGACCCGTTCACGCTGAACGTGCGCCAGCTGATGAAGTGCTGCGTCGCGCAGATCGTTCCGGACGGGCGCCTCATTCCATTCTGCGCATTCAACTCCGTCGGCTACCGCGAGCAGGTGCGCGCGGCGCTTTCGGGAGTGGACGTCGCGCAGATGGTGCCGAACGCTCGGCCCCTCCTGCCGCTGCTCGCGGACACACCCTACGGCTCGAGGAAGCTGGCTTGACCGCGACCGCCACCGAGATCAAGGCTTGCTGCGCCGCGGCGTACTCCTCCCCTGTCGCCGCCTGGCTCCTCGGGACGAGGTTGCATCCGGGCGGCGCTGCCCTCACGGAGGGCCTGATCCGCGCACTCGCCGTCGGGCCGGGCGACCGGGTCGCGGACATCGGCTGCGGCCCGGGCGAAAGCTCGCTCCAGGTCGCCCGCGCCACGGGCGCTCGGGTGATCGGAGTCGACCTCTCCTCCGACTCGATCGCCGCCGCCCGCACCGCGGCGGAGCGCGCGGGACTGGAAGCGTCGGTCGAGTTCGTGGTCGCCGACGCAGAGGCGCTGCCGTTCGCGGACGGTGCGGTGGACGGCGTCCTCTGCGAGTGCTCCCTCTGCACCTTCCCGGACAAGGAGCGGGCGGCGGCCGAACTCGCTCGTGTGCTAAGGCAGGGTGGACGGCTCGCCCTCGCCGACGTGGTCGGCTACCCGGAGCGCCTCCCCGCCGCCTTGCGCACGCTCGAGGCGTGGATCGCGTGCCTGGCGGGCGTCCAATCGCCGCGGGAGCTCGTCGGGCTCTTGTCCGGCTCGGGGCTCGCCGTCGAGCTCGTCGAACGTCACGACGATGCCCTGGTGAGCCTGCTCGAGCGGGTAGATGCGCGTCTTCGTCTCGCCCGCGCCGTCTTCGGCCCCGAGCTGATCGACAAGGGACTCGAGCTCGCCGCGATGGCCCGCGAGAGCGTCGAGCGCGGCCTCCTCGGCTACGCGATCCTCGTGGCACGGCGACCCGTCGGCCAACGCGATGCGACCGCCGGCCGGCCGGCCGCATCGAACCTGATGTGAGCGGAAACAAACGGGAGCGCGTGCTGCGGGCAGGCGCGATTGTTGGAATCCCCGCGCTCGTCGGCGCGCTCACATTCGCCGCTCTCGCCCTCCTCGCCGACGACGGACGGCTTCGCGGCGGCGCGGACGACCTGGCGGTCGGCGCTGCCGCGGAGCCCGTCGCCGTCTCTCCCAAGGACGCCCCTGAGGTGAGCGGCGAGGACCCGATCACAGGCGAGGAGGTTGCGCTCGCCGACTTCCGCGGGAGGCCGGTCGTGATCAACATCTGGGCCTCCTGGTGCCCAGGCTGCATCGAGGAGGCCGCGACTTGCGCGAGTTCGCCGCCGACCACCCTGAGGCGATTCTGCTCGGGGTCGACTTCCAGGACACCCTCGGCGGCGCGCGCGAGTTCTACGACCGCTGGGGCTGGAAGCACCCCAGCATCTTCGACTCCTCGGGCTCGCAGACGGCGCAGCTCGGGCTCTTCGGGCTGCCGACGACGCTCTTCCTCGACGCGGAGCACCGGATCGCCGCCCGCGTCGTCGGCGCCACCGACCGCGCGGGCTTCGAGCGAGGGCTCGAGCTCGCCACGTCCGGGTAGCTTCCCCGCTACATGGCCGGTCTCCGGCGTCCTCCGCTCGCGGCGCTCGTCTACGGGGTCCTGTTAGCCGGGATGGCCGTAGGCCAGCTTGCGAGCCTCGACGAGTTCGGCGAAGCGCTCGAGTCGTACGAATTCTTCGGGCCCCTGGTGCCCGCCGCACAGTTCGGGCTGCCCGTGATCGAGGTGCTCGTGGCGGTCGGCCTTCTGCTCTCCAGCAAGCTGCCGCCCCACGCCGTGCGAGCGAGCGGCCTCGTAGGCGTGCTCGTAGCGCTCGTGTGGTCGACGCTCGCCGTGCAGGCGTTCGCGCGGGGGCTCAAGGTCGAGAACTGCGGTTGCTTCGGCGCCTTTCTCAGCCAGGAGCTGCGCTGGTGGGTCCTCCTCGAGGACGCCTACATGCTCCTGCTGGCGCTCCTGGCAGCCTCGTCGCTGGCCGTCGGCCTTCAGCCTGCGTCCTGGCGCTCGTCGTTGCGGAGCCTCTCGATCACCCGACCGGGAAAGTCCGGATCGGCGGGCGGATCCTCGCGCCCCAAGCTGCGGAGCGAGTCGAGCGTCGCGAGGAAGGACCGGTAGAGCGCCTGACACATCTCGCAGCGGGCGAGATGCCGCGAGACGCGCCAGCGCCGGTAGCCGGTGAGCTCCCCCTCGGCATAGTCGGACATGTACCGGGCGGTCTCGCCGTGGGAGCCGTTGATGGCGAAGAGGAGGATGCTCACGAACTCTTGGATGCGTCGGGCGGTCGGACGGTCGCAGGCTAGCGAACGAGGCTTGCTAGCGTCCGCGCGGTGGAGGATCCGGAACGGGCCTTGCTCCTTCGCGCGCAAGGAGGCGACCTCGACGCCTTCGGCGAGCTGATCCAGCTGTTCGAGCGCCGCATCCGGGGGGTCCTCGGGCGTCTCCTAGACGATCCGCGTGATGTCGAGGAGGCCGCGCAGGACACGTTCGTCCAGGCCTGGCGCCACCTCGACCGCTTCCGCGGCGAGGCGGCGCCTTTCACTTGGCTCTACCGAATCGCCGTCAACGAGGCGCTGCAGCGGACTCGGCGACGGCGGCCCGACACGCAGCCGCTCGAGCCCGCATCCGAGCTGGACCGTCGAATGAGCCCGGAGTCCACGGCCCCGCGACCGCTGCCGGCCGACGTCGCCGCAGGGCAACGCGAGGACGTCGCCAGGCTCGTCAGCGAGATCCGCGCCCTTCCGTTCGAGTCCCGCGTGCCGATCGTTCTGCGCGACCTCGAAGGATGGTCGTACGAAGACGTCGCCGCCGTCCTCGACATCTCGGTGTCCGCTGCCAAGAGTCGCGTGCACCGAGCACGGCTCCAGGTGATCCGCTCGCTGACCGGGATGGGGCCCGGCGCAGCGCTCGACGACTGATCGAGGCGGATCTGCAACGAACGCCCGGCTCACCTCATCGGACTGAACGACAGGCGATCAACTACGAGGAGGTGGGAATGGTGCTTGCCCACAAGCCCGTCCGTCAGCCCGGTCTCGCTCGACTCGTCGGCGCCGTCCTTGTCGTGGGCCTCGCGGCCGCCGGCTGCGGCGGGTCGGACGACACGGCTGCAAGCGACAGTCAAGAGGTAGCGCCCCGGGTGGAGCGGGATGGTCGCTACTGGCAGCAGCTCACGAATCTCTTCGAGCCGGTCGAGCTTGCCTCGATGACCGACCACCGGGCGTACATGCTCCCGAGCGGCTACCTGCTCGCCCTCCACTTCGACGACATGGACCTGCAGCAGGCCGAGAATCTCAACTGGGTCGCGCTGGGCGTTCCCGGACGCTTCTGCGCGAAGGACCAGGCGCGAGTGGAGGACGAGTTCGGGCCGGGGTTCACTCACTTTCACGACCTCGAAGCCGACACCCACGGCGGCGAGCCGGGCGCGAAGGGCGTCTGGTTCGTCCACTCGGGGGTGCGTGACTTCGAATCGCCCATGTCGGAGGGGCCCGTGACCAAGGGCATCGACGACGGATTCATGCCTACGCCGGCACCCGCGTGCCCATCGGCGTAGCGTTGGGGAGGTGCGGGGGTCGCCAAGCGCGGGCGACCCCCGCACCCGCCGTCGGACGGGCATCCTTGAGCCGATGACCGGCCGCGGTTTGGTGCTTGCCGGAGCCCTCGTCGGATCGGCCCTCGGGCTCTACGGGCTCCTCGTGCGAGGGGCGCTCACCGTCGATCTCGGCATCGGGAGGAGCATGCGCCCGCTGGGGCCGATCACCGTTCGGATCGACGCGCCGCGCGAGGTCGTCTACGAGCTGATCGCGGCGCCGTACCTGCGCCGCACCCCGCGCGCCCTGGAGGAAAAGCTCCACGTGGTGGAGCGCGGCACCGACCTGGTGCTGGCCGAGCACTTCACCGAAGTCGCGAGGCTCGTGGCGACGACGCTCGAGACGGTGCGCTTCGAGGCGCCGCACGTCATCCACTTCCGCCTCGTCCGCGGGCCGGTGCCGCACGTGGTCGAGCGCTTCGTGCTCAGCGAGGACGACGGCCGGACGACGCTTCTCTACACCGGCGAGCTCGGCACCGACCTGTGGGCGCTCGGCCGCTGGTGGGGCCGGCGTGTCGGCCCACGCTGGGAAGCCGCCGTCCGATCCTCACTAGCCGCCGTCAAGTCGGAGGCTGAGCGGCGGGCTTCGCCCGACTAATGCGTCGCCCATGCCTGTGGCAAGTTCCTCCGATACGGTGAGGCCGATGCGGCGCCTCTCGCTCTTCCTGGTCTTGCTCGTCGCGCTCGCCGCCTGTGGAGGCGGTTCCGGCGACGACGAGGACGCCCGCACCGCAGGCGCAGGGTCCCCGGCCGCGGCCGACCTCGAGGGCGAGACGCTCGACGGCGAGCGCCTCTCGCTCGGTGCTTTCCGCGGCAAGCCGACCTTCGTCAACGTCTGGGCTTCCTGGTGACCCATCTGCAATAGCGAGGCGGTCGCCTACGCCCGGTTCGTCGAGAGCCATCCGGAGTACGAGTTCGTCGGCGTGAACATCTCCGACGACCCCGGCGAGGCGAAGGAGTTCATCGGCAAGTACGGGTGGAGGTGGCCGTCGCTCGCCGACCCGGACCTCGAGCTTGCCGGCTCGCTCGGGCTCTACGGCCACCCCGCGGTCGCGGTTCTCGACGAGCGCGGCGTCATCGTCTCGCGCCTGATCGGAGGCGGCGACGCGGAGACCTGGGAAGCGCTCGCCGACTTCTGAGCGTTGCTCAGTGGACGGGTCAGCCCTGCGGTCTGACGAGCACCGCGAGATCGCCCCGATCGACGAGCGAACGCCAGACCCCCGGGTCGGATTCCGGCTCGAGCGCGGCCGTGACGACGACCGCGCGGCCCTCGGCGCGAGCGTTCCAGTTCGACGCGAGGTTGGAGAAAGTCGTCCTCTGCTCGCCGGGAACTGGCGAGGAGGGTAGGTCGCGCTCGATCAGCACGGCGTCCGCGCGCGCCTCGTCGGCGCTGTCGTAGACGAGCGCGACCTTGATCGTCCTCCTCGACGGTCCCAGGTCGTCGATCCCAGCGGCGACCAGGCGAGCGGGGAAAGCCGTAAGGATCGGAGTCGGCACTCCGCTGGCCGGCTGAACGAGGCTCGCGTCGAGCACGATCGCCGAGGTGATCGGATCGAGCGCATCCGCCGCCGCCGCGAAGTCGCTGTCGCCTGCGAGCGTCGGCCGGGCCTCCGCCGCGCGGAGCAGCTCGGAGGTCGACGCTGCCGTAACGCGCGTCCGCGATGCCCTGACGCGGTTCAGCGCGCTCAGCACGAGCTGACCGGCCTTGGTACTCGCGTCGACCGAGCCGTCGGCGCCGCGCGTCAGCGTCCGTCCGGCCGCCCGATAGCCGGACCTCCGCAAGGTGCCGCGAATGCGAGCGGGCGAGAAAGCGCCCTCAGCGACCGTGAGCGTCGCGGGATGAAACCCGGCAGAGGCGAACGATGAGACGTCCTCGAGGCGGAGTCCGAAGGACCTGCGCCAAAGAGCGCCGTCCGCGCCAGCAAGCGCATCGGGCAGCCACACCCCGACGAGCGCCGATTCCTGCTCCTGAAGCGAAGGGTAGGCACGCCGAAGCCGCTCGAGGTCGGAGACGAGCACGTGCTGCCGGAGCTCCGGCTCATCCGGAAGCAGGGCGAGCCCATCTGCAAGCGGACGCTCGTTGGAAGCGGTGCTTTGCAAGCTCTCCGTGCCGCCTGCTCCACCGCACCCCGTGACCGCAAGGACGATGCAAGCCAGGCAACCTCGGAGGCGTCCCCTGAGCGGGCCAGCAACTCGCTGTGCAGGCGCCGGCCCAAGTCGCTCCGCCGGACGTGGGCTTCTTGTCATTGGCTCGGTCACAGGCCCGCCCTATGCGCAGCCGAACCTTCTCCCGGACTGAGGATCGAGATCCACGCTCGCTTTGATGCACGCTTCGCCTCGAGCAATTCAGCGGCGACGCTATCAACGGCCCAAGCGTCCGCTCTGCGACTGGGGAGCAAGCGTGGCGTCTGTGCGGGTACCAAACGGGTACGTCAGCTTGGGCAAGGGCGGGCTCGTGCATCCACCGGATAAGGCGTGAAACTGGCCGGATTCCAGCGAGACCGTGCCCTCGCGTGCCCTTGCGTGCCCGCGCGTCCCTCAGTCGTCGTTCTCTCGTAATGAAGGGGTCCTCGGTTCGAGTCCGAGCGTCGGCTTTCTGGCTTATTTGCAGGGGTTTTTTTGTTGGAGTGTGCAACCTCCTGCACCGGCTCCGGCACCGCTCGAGGCGCTTTCGGGTACGAAACGGGTACGTCAGGGACACCTTCTCAGT
>Ga0081538_10006485_pt1 | contig 10298 bp, 18 predicted proteins | sample TabmetS5T2R1_FD_71022 | JGI IMG/M metagenome (GOLD analysis project Ga0081538, IMG submission 71022) | Tabebuia heterophylla rhizosphere microbial communities from the University of Puerto Rico - S5T2R1 | ecosystem: Host-associated > Plants > Roots > Rhizosphere ...
AGGCCTGGCGGCCGGCGTCGTCGGGGAAGGCGTCGAAGATGCCGAACTCCGATGGGCCAAGGCGGATCGCGAACCAGGCGATGGTGGCCGGTTCCTGTTCCACCAGGGCCAGCCCTTGCTCCAGGAAGCTGATCACCTCGGCCTCCTTGCCGGGCTTGGCGAGCAAGCGCACCAGCAGCCCTACCGTCACCATGGTCACTCCTTTCCGGAGACCCACTGCCCCACGGACCATAGCTTGTTGGGCGCGCTTGCACCGCCAGTGCGTACTGGCTTGAGATGCGATGGTGAACAGGATCCAGGCGAGGTCTACGACCAGGTCCTCAGGCTGCCCGGGGGGCGTGGTGCCGAACTCGCCCCTGGTATGTGCTGTATCAGGGGCTGCTCGGCGTGGCCCAGTTCGGCATCGGGCTGACCATGACGGTCGGCTACCGCCGCGGGGGCCCGTGGGGCGTCAACTGACGCTGCCCGCGCCAGTCAGGCCTGCACGGGACCAGCAAGCGCCGGACTCCCGGCTGGGCCGTGAAGGTCGCCGTGAGATCTGGGCCGCGCTCGGAATCGGTGAGGCCAGGACCTGGTCTGGTGGGTGGCGGCTGGACTACTGGGGCCAGGGTCAGCCTCTCGTTCGCTACAAGTTGGCGCGGTTCGCGGTGGGCGACGCGCCCGGAACGCAACTGGGATCACGCCGCCGCACAGGGCCGCCGAGGTGCGCCACGAAGACGGGGCGACCGCTACCTCGACCGGGGCACTTTGACGAGCTAGACTTGCTGCTCTTTCGACCTGGGGGGGATGCAATGGGAACCGTACAGGTGCGGAGCCTCGATCAGCCGGACGAGACGCGGTCGTTCCCAAATGGCGTGGTCGAGATGGTGACGATCGGCGACACCATGCTCGGACGGGCGCGGTTCGAGCCCGGCTGGCGCTGGTCGAATGACGTCAAGCCGATCGCCGGGACCGACTGGTGCATGTTCCTGCACGAGGGCTACTGCGTGTCCGGATCTGCGATCGTCCAGGCCAAGGACGGATCCGAGACCCGGGTCGGGCCCGGTGACGGCTATGTCATCCAGCCCGGTCATGACGCCTGGGTCGTAGGTGACGAACCCTGGGTGACGGTCGACTTCTCCCAGGCCATGGCGGACTACGCCAAGCCACGCTGACCTTCCCGGCCCCAGTTCGGATCATCGAGGGAGCGGCATGAACCTGAACGGCATCCTGATAGGTTCCGAGGACCCCCAGCGCCTGACCGCCTACTACACCCGGCTGTTCGGCGAGCCTGGCTGGGAGGGAGGAGCGTTTCGCGGCTGGCAGCTGGGCAGCGGCTATGTGACCGTCGGGCCCCACGATCAGGTGCAGGGCCCCAACCCACAGCCCGGCCGGCTGCTCTGGAACCTGGAGACCTCGGACGTCCGCGGCGAGTTCGAGCGGCTCAGGGCGGCCGGCGCCAGGGTCGTCCAGGAGCCCTACCAGCCCGACGAGGACCCTGAGGGCTGGATCGCCACCCTCGCCGATCCCGACAACAACTACTTCCAGCTCGTCAGCCCGATCCCGAGCTGATGGACGAGCGCCACACCAGGGTCGGTGACCTGCTGCACGAGGCGGCCGAGACCCACCACCGGGTGTTCCGCATCACCGACGGGGCCGATGACGACTGGGCGTCCTGGTATGCCTGGTGGCTGGTCACGCTGTCGGAGCTGCCGGAGTTGCTCGGCGGCCCGATGGTCCGCAGCGAGCTGACCTGGCTGCTGGTTGGGTTGGACAGGGAGTACAGCGAGCGCCGCCCCGACCAGCGCTGGGAGGACTACTACGCCCAGGAGCTGGTCCGACACTTCAGCCCGGGCTGAATCGCTGGCCTGACGCGCGCTTCCAGGTTCTGGTCGCATGGTCCGCCAGTTCCTGGCTCGCGGGTCAGAGCATCGATGGTGGTCGGGGTTGCCGGGCCGGCCAGAACACTGCCTGCACCGCTGCTGTTGCTACCCGCTGACGACCCGGCCCCGATCAGAGGAGGCTCGATGACCGAACCCATCAGCAGCAACGACGAGTGGCGGTTTGATGACCTGCGGGCGCTGTACATCAACTGCACCCTCAAGCGCTCCCCCGAGCCCAGCCACACCCAGGGGCTGATCGATCGCAGCCGCTCGATCATGGAACAGCACGGGGTGGCCGTGGACGAGCTGCGGGCCGTCGACCACGACATCGCCACCGGCGTCTGGCCGGACATGACCACCCACGGCTGGCCATCCGACGCCTGGCCGGCCATCTACCAGCGGGTGCTGGACGCCGACATCCTGGTGCTGTGCGGCCCGATCTGGCTGGGCGACAACAGCTCGGTCACCAAGCGGGTCATCGAGCGCCTGTACGCCTGCTCCAGCCTGCTGAATGACGCCGGCCAGTACGCCTACTACGGGCGGGTGGCCGGCTGCCTGCTCACCGGGAATGAGGACGGGGTCAAGCACTGCGCCATGAACCTGCTGTACAGCCTTCAGCATCTCGGCTACACCATCCCGCCCCAGGCCGACGCCGGCTGGATCGGCGAGGCCGGCCCGGGCCCCTCGTATCTGGATCCGGGGTCGGGTGGGCCCGAGAACGACTTCACCAACCGCAACACCGCCTTCGCGACCTGGAACCTGCTGCACCTGGGCGCCCTGTTGAAGCGGGCCGGGGGCATCCCGGCCCATGGCAACCAGCGCTCGGAGTGGGAGGCCGGCTGCCGCTTCGACTTCGAGAACCCCGAACACCGCTGAGCGGGAGCGGCCCCCCGGCGAGCGCCGAGGCTCAGCGGCCCGCTGACGAGGCCGCTTTCCATTCGCACCAGGCGCGGACGGCGGCCTCCAAGTCGGCTCGGCCGGCCTCGAGCTCCGCCAGGTCGGCGAAGCGCATGGTGCGCACCAGCCGGCCGTCGCCCTCGAGCCGGGGATGCGCGCCCGGGATCTCGGCCCCCCGGTGGAACATGATGCTGAGCAGGTGCTTGGAGGGGTTGAAGCTGGCGATGTTGCCTCGGTAGGCAAAGGTCGGCGTCTTCCACTTGATCGACTCGGTGACCCGGCCGTCGGCCCCCAGGATGATGTCCCGGGCGCGCCGCATGGTCGCGTCCAGGGGATGACTGGCCTGCTCGAACCACCGGTCCACCTCGGGGTTCCGGTTCATCGGAGGCCGCCCGCCCCGGCGAAGGCCGCGAAGGCCGCCATGTCGGTCACGAAGTTGGAGCTGGCGATCAGCCCGTCGCGGACGGTGAGCTGCTCGGCCACCCGGATGGTCCGGTCCCCGCGGGTGGCGTCGTACAACTGGAAGGCGACCTCGTCCTGGTAGGCCTCGGCGACCATGGTGACCGTGGCGTCCCTGGGAAAGGCCCCGCTGGCAAGGAACGCTTCCCGCCCGTCGATCTTCAGGTCGCCGGCCGCGAAGCGGAAGGTCGGTGCGAGGAGCGTGGTCACGGTGTGGCGGTCGCCCGAGGTCCAGGCGTCGTAGTAGCGGCGTGCGACCTGCTCGGTGGAGTTCATCGGGCCTCCTCGGACAGGACAACATATGCGGAGAACCTTATATGCAAGATGGCTAAGATGTCATCATGCAGACCGCGATCGAAGCGCTCTCCCACCCGAGCCGCCGGGCCATGCTGCGGCTGGTGCTGGACGGCGAGCTGCCTGTCGGTGAGCTGGCCCGGCGGACCGGGTTGAGCCAGCCGGCCGCCAGCCAGCACCTCAAGGTCCTGCGGGACGCCGGACTGGTCCGGGGACGAGTTGACGGGCGACGGCGTCTGTACCAGGTGGACCTCCAGGGACTTGAGCGGCTGCGCGCGGAGCTGGACAGCTTCTGGGAGCCGGCGCTGCTCGCGCTCAAGCAGGCCGCCGAGGCCGGGGGCGGGCCGTGAGGCTCGCGTCCTATCAGGTCACGATCGCCGCCCCGGCCGAGGTGGTCTGGGCGCATCTCACCACCGCCGAGGGCCTGGTCCGATGGGTCGGCCCTGAGGCCACCGCCGACCCGACGCCGGGCGGGGTGCTGCGCTGGACCCATCCCAATGGGGCCACCGTCGTCGGCCGGTTCCTGGAGCTGGTCCCCCACCGGCGGGTCGTCTTCACCTACGGCTGGGCCGACGGCCGCCTCGGCGTCGCGCCCGGGAGCACGACCGTCGAGATCGACCTGGTCGAGGAGGCCGGCGCGACCACCCTGCACCTGGTCCACCACGGCCTGCCCCCTGAGACCGTGCCCGACCACCTGCAGGGCTGGAGGTACTTCCTCGGCATCCTGCGCGACACCCTGTCGGCCGGCTGATGCGATCGCGGGTCAGGTCGCGCGCCGGGTGGGGTGCTTGCGGCCGGTGGCCAGCTTGTGGCCGACCTCCCGCCTGACCCGGGCCGCCAGCACCTCATGGTGGTCCTCCAGGAACCGCCCCACCGCCCCCGGATCCCACACCACCAACTCCCGCAACGCCCACGACAGCGCCTTGACCACCATGTCATCACCGTCGCCGGCCAGCCGCCGGCAGAGCTCCAGGGTGCGCCCGACCTCGCCGGTCCCACCCCTGGACCGCAGATTCAGCGGCACCGTGGAGACCAACGCGGCCCGCCGCCACCACCGGTCCGAGCAGGCCGCCCAGCGCTGGATGGCCGCATCCGGGAGCCGCCCCCGCCGCCAGGCCGGTCCCGAGACCACACAGCCAAAGGCGTCCACCGACCCCCAGTCGGCCATCCCCGCCCCCAGCCGCTCCACCTCCTCCACACCCAGCTGGTCCAGCGCCCCCGGGTGATGGGCCAGCAGCTCATAGGCGACCCACCGCTGGCGGTCGACCAGCGCCATGGCCACGGCAACGACCGCCTCGGCCGGCGCCGGCCGCAGGCGCCTGGACCAGGCCCGCCGGACCACCCGGACCGGCTGGGTCCCCTGGGCGGGCAGGGCCCGGATCTCACGGTCGATCTCACCGGCGACCACCGCCGGGTCCAGCGGATCACCCGGCCGGGTCACGACGCCCTGGGCGGCAGGGAGACGAGCCCGCCGAACATGTGCTTTGTGGTCAGCCCGGGCTGGTCGCCGATCGCCTCCCGGACCCTGGCGGCCAGGCCCTCGTCATAGGCCATCGCGCGATCCTTTCAACCAGAGGACCGGTCCCTCCCACGGCACCTACGATAGAGGCTGGTGAGGACATGCGCCGTGTGCAGCTGTTCGACGTCAACGAGACCCTGCTGGACCTGGCCGCGCTGGACCCCCACTTCCAGCGCATCTTCGGCGACCCAACCGCCCGGGTGACCTGGTTCAGCCAGATGATCACCTCGGCCCTGGTCGCCACCGTCACCGGCGCCTACGCCCCCTTTGGCGCCCACGCCATGGCCGCCCTGGAGATGACCGCCACCCAGGCCGGCGTGGAGCTGGCCGAGGACGACAAGGCGGCGGTGGCCGCCCAGCTGCGCCGGCTCCCGGCCCATCCCGAGGTGGCCGGGGCCCTGGAGCGGCTGGGGGCCGGCGGGCTGCGGCTGGCCGCCCTGACCAACTCGACCGAGCGGGTCGCCCGGGCCCAGCTGGAGTACGCCGGGCTGTTGGAGGCCTTCGAGCTGGTGCTGTCGGCCGACATGGTGGGCCGGCTCAAGCCGGCCCCCGAGCCCTATCGGCTGGCGGCCGAGCGGCTCGGGGTGGCCGTGGGCCGGGTGCGGCTGGTCGCGGCCCATGGCTGGGATGTGGCCGGGGCGGCCCGGGCGGGCTGTGCCACCGCCTTTGTGGCCCGGCCCGGCAAGGTCCTGGACCCGCTGGTCGAGCGGCCCGAGATCATCGGCGCCAACCTCACCGAAGTCGCCCAAGCCATCCTGGCCGTCGAGGGCGGCGACGACGGGCGGCCCTGACCGTCAGTGGCGGCCGGAGGGTTGCGGCCGCCCCTCCAGGGCCCGCTTGAGGTTGCGCAGGTCGCGGGTGATGGAGCGGCGCACGGCCACGCCCAGAAGGGGGGCCAGCAGGGCGTAGTAGCGGCCGGCGTCGCCCTCGACCCGCACCGAGACCTCGGTGGCGCCGGCCTCGGTCGGCCGGTGGCTGTAGGTGACCCGCATCGGGAACGGCGAGCGCACCGACCGCATGACCAGCCGGTTGGCGGTCAGCTCGGTGATCTCGTTGACATAGTGGACCCGGCGCCCCAGGAAGCCGGCGACCCGCTCGACCTGGCTGCCCACCCCGACCGGCCCTGGGGTCAGCAGCCGGGCGCTGCGCAGGCCGCCGATCCAGCTGGTGTCGTTGGCCGGGTCCCGCAGGTAGGCCGCGACCTCCTCACGCGGGCGGTCGATGGTGGCGGTGGCGGTCACATCGACAGACATGGTCAGGCTCCTAGGGCTCAGGGAGGCAGGGGTGGCGGTCGGTCGCGGGCCGGGTCCTCGCCCGGGTCGCGCCCGGCCACGACCGCGGCCAGGCGGGCCAGGAACCGCGACCAGCCCTCGGCGTGCAGCCGCCGGACCTCGGGGGCCAGGTCGCGGTGGACCAGACGAACCAGCGTGCCCTCGGGATGCTCCAGCAGGTCGACGGTGACCGTCGAGGAGCCGGGCGGGACCGGGATGGCGCCGCTGTCCCAGCCCCAGGTGACGACCACCCGCCGGCCAGGGACGACCTCCAGGTAGCGGCCGCTGCACCACTCCCCCTCGGCGATCTCGAAGCGGAACAGCCCGCCGGGCCGCGGCTCCAGCCGGGCGTCGATCCCGATCCAGCGCACCAGCAGCTCAGGCTCCACGAACCAGGCGAACACCTCCTGTGGCGGCGCCGCCACCACGACCTCACAGGTGACCGCGTCCTGGGCCGCCTCCTGGCCGGTCACTGGTTCCCGCCGGCCGGTCCCCGCTCCCGGTCGGCCGCCACGGCCGCCGACAGCCGGCCGAGCCGCGCCCCCCAGAAGCGCTCCAGCGCCGCCCGCACCTCGCCCAGCCGCTCGGTGTCGACCCGGTACAGGCGCTGGCTGCCGTCGGCTCGCACCCGGACCAACCCGGCCTCCCGCAGCACCTTGAGGTGCTGGGAGGTGGCTGGCCGGGTCGCCCCCACCGCCTGGGCGATCGCCGAGGAGGTCCGCTCGGCGTCCCAGACCAGCTCCAGCATCGCCCGCCTGGTCGGGTTGGCCAGGGCGCGGAGGGTGTCGTCCACCGCCATCAGTTAAGCATATCCGCAATTAAGGAACCATGCAATCTCCTCTGACGGTCGGCCGCTGGCGCGCCAACATCTATCTGAAGCTCGGCCTCGAGGGGCCCACGGCCCGGGCGTCGGCGGCCACCGCGGCGCCTGGCCACGGCCTCGTCTGGCCCGTCCCGATCTACGTGTGCCGAGGCAGGGATCCGCGTGCGGGCACGCATGCTGGCGTTTCTCCAGCGGGCTAGCGTCCTGCGAAGGAACGGCGGATCGAGGAGAGGGGACGCGATGGCCCTGTTCATGGACATCCACGACGCCGCCCATGCCGTCCACCGGGAGGCCCAGGTGCCCCCTCGTCGTCTGCTCCGGCTACCTCATCTGCTGAGCATTGACAGCCCGCCAACGGCGGCGCAGCATCCCACGGATAGCGTCTCCGGAGCGGGGGTCGTCGCGGACAAGGGGGGAGCGCAATGGGTGTCGGGTCGACCATCAGCCGCCGAGACCTGCTCAAGTATGGGACCGCGACCGGTGCGGCCGCGACCGTCGGGGCGGCCATGCCGGCCGCGCATGCCCATGGCCACGGGCTGCCGCGGGTCTCGCCGGCGCCCAAGCCGATCCCCGGCGGGATCCAGATCCCCGACGGGCCGCTGATCCATACCTTCCTCCCCGGACCCGAGGACGTGACCCTGCCGTTCACCGGGCTCACCCTCCAGGGGCTGGAGGTCGAGCCGAGCGTCATCACCGACTACCGGGGCTTCACCGCCCTGGCCTACCACGTCGGCACCGCCACCGGCAGCGACGGCCGCCGCTACGACCTGGAGACCGACGTCCGGGCGATGGAGGGCACCTATGTCGCCGAGGACGGCTCACGGAAGCGGGCGCTGTTCGCCGGCCTCTGAATTGACCTCTTCGAGCCCGGTACGGGCTCGCCGGCGACCCAGCTCCACGACTACAACGGCGGCATCCAGCCCTCCGGCCTGTTCTGGGTGGTCGAGCTCCCCACCGACGCCTTCCGGGTGAGCCACGACGGCCGCCGGGCGACCCTGGAGGCCAAGGACGTGTGCCTGGTCAACAGCTTCCAGTTCCTCGGGCCCAACAACGTCGCCGCCAAGGTCAGCCTCAAGGTCGGCTGGGAGGCCACCGGCCCGGCCGTGCGGCGCGGCCGGGGCGACGAGGTCGACCCCACCGACCCGGCCGCCTTCCTGGGCCGGATCGCCCCAGCTCGGTCGACTGGGTCGTTCTCCGGGTCCCACGTGGGCTTCAGCTTCAAGGCCAGCGGCGACACTGACCGCGGCTACGCCCTGCTGGGCCGGGAGCGCAACGGCGCCTTCCTCACCTAACGGGTCGTTGGTGTCCGGGGGGTGATGTCATGAGACCGGCAGGCCGGTCCGGCGCAGGAACGAATAGGCCAGATGCGGCGTCTGGCGGACCCGCTGGATGCCGCGGTGGGCCTGGGCGATCACCTCGGCCAGCGTCGGGCCACAGAGGTTGGCCAACTCGACGGCCTTGAGGCTCGACCACAGCCCCTCGACCGGGTTCAGCTCGGGCGCATAGGCGGGTAGCCGCTCCACCACCAGCCAGGACCGCTGGCGGTTCAGCCAGGCCCGCATCGCGGTGCTGCGGTGGGCGGGCAGGCCGTCCCACAACAGAGTGGCCTTCTCACCACCAAGAAACCTGCGCAGCCCTTGGAGGACCTGGATGAGGGTGTCGGTGTCGTAGTTGCCGGCGGTGATATGGAAGGCGAGCTGCGCCCCGCCGCCTCGCACCCCATAGCGCAGTCCGGCCGCCATGGAGGCCTTCTTCCAGTTGAACGGGCGGGTCAGGGTGGGCGGCTGGCCTCTGGGCGCCCAGGTGCGGCGGACGTTGGGCGCCAGGCTGAGCGCGGTCTCGTCGAAGAAGACCAGGCCGGCTCTGCGCCGTTGGGCGTTTGCAGAATCTGCGGCCACCGCTCGGTGACCCAGCGGTCGATGGCGGCCTGATCGCGCTCGGCAGCCCGGCGCTTGGGACGCTGGACCGTCCAGCCCAGCCGATAGCGCAGCAGCGCCCACACCCAGGCGGGGTGGTAGCGAACCCCGGTGAGGCGCTCGATCACCAGCGCGACCCGCTCCAGGGTCCACACCTCCCCGTGAATCCATGCGTGGTCCCCTTGGAGAAAGGCCTGTTCTACGGTGGCGAGCTGAGCATCCGACAGCCGGGGTGACGGCCCGCTCGGTCCCCGACTGAACAGCGCCTCCGGCCCGCTGGGCTGCCAGCGGGCATGCCAGACACTGACGGCTTGGGCGGAGACGCCGAGTTGGCGGGCGACCGCGGCCTGGTGGACGCCGGCGGCGAACAGCTCGGCGGCGCGCAGCCGGCGAGTCTGGAGCCGGTCACGTTCTCGTTGTGCCGCAGGGCGGCGAGGGACAGTCGGCATGCCCTCGATCCTCACCCGCCCAACAGCCCACCTCCAACTCGACCATGCCCCACAACCCGACACCCAAGTCCCGTTAAGTGGAACCATTCGCAAGCTGCAGCGAAAGGAAACAAGGTATTCTGCGAACAATGCCTGACCAGCTGTCAGCACAAAGCCGCGAATATAGCAGCAGCTCCAAATTGGCCGTGAGTGGCTAATGTACCGGGGCTCAGCCAGTGATTGTCTAAACTACGTCGACCTATTGACAGGATCGTCAGGCCGATGGTCATGGCTTAAGTACTTCTGCCTAGTGCTTCTTTTCGTTAGTCCAATGTTAGTGGGTCGCGATTACCTTGGGAAGCTCAACCGAGCGTTTAATGTCGGAACTGGAGCCTGGGGGGGTTCCTGAACTGGTCACAGTCAGGTGGGCGATCGCCATGTACGAGGTCCTTGTGACGAACCGCATCCGTATGCAGCTCCGTGACGCACCCCCGGTCTTGCTCGGCGATGTGGCTGGCATCATCGCCGTGCTTCGGGTCGATCCGACCACGGCCAGCAGCGTCTTTCAGATCCGGCAGGTCGACGATGAGGTGTGGATAGCCACCTTCGGGGCCGGCCGCGGCTTCCTGACCTACTGGGTCATGCAAGACGAACGGATGGTGGTGTTGCTTGACCTGGCCTGGGCCGGCTGAGGCATCGGAATCAACTGCCCTCAGTCTGCGAGCTTGCTCTACTCGGTCCACGATGCGGTCAACGTTCTGCCTTGTGCTACCTGGGCCTACCTTACGGCGGAGCCTAACCCATGCTGCCTTTACAGGACGACGCTGGC
>Ga0081538_10006486_pt1 | contig 10297 bp, 7 predicted proteins | sample TabmetS5T2R1_FD_71022 | JGI IMG/M metagenome (GOLD analysis project Ga0081538, IMG submission 71022) | Tabebuia heterophylla rhizosphere microbial communities from the University of Puerto Rico - S5T2R1 | ecosystem: Host-associated > Plants > Roots > Rhizosphere ...
ACGGATCGGCTGGGGCGCCTACCCCACCGTCGGGGCCGTGATCATCGCTCGCCAATCACACAACCGGATCGGCTGGCTGTGCTGTGCGGTCGGCCTCCTGCTCGGCCCGGCCTTCTTCGGCCAGGATTATGCCTGGTACGCCCTGCTGCACGAGCCGGGCCTGCCGGGCGGATGGGCCATGGCCTGGCTGGGCCAGTGGCCCTGGTCGATCGCGGTTGGGCTGCTCTGGTTTCTGTTGCTGCTGTTCCCCAATGGACACCTGATGTCGCCGCGCTGGCGGCCGGTCGCCTGGGCGCTCGCGGTCGACATCGCTGCCCTCTGGGTCTGGGCCGCGTTTGCGCCGCGGCCGCTTGAGGCGATCGGCCTGGAGCACCTGACCAATCCCCTCGGCCTCCAGCAGGCCAAGGCGGCCTTCACGCTGCTCATCGGGATCGCCTTCCCGATCGGTGCCCTGCTGGCGGTCCTGTCGGTGGCCTCCATGGTCGTCCGCTTCCGGCGGGCGCGGGGGGTGGAGCGCCAACAGCTCAAGTGGTTCACCTACGCCGCCGTGCTGGTCACGCTGGGCTGGCTCGTCTTCTTCGCTGCCGGCCTTGAGCGTCTGCTCCCGCCGCTGTTGGTTTTCATCGCCAGCGACATCTGGCTTGCCGGGATCCCGGCGGCCATCGGCATCGCCGTGCTGCGCTATCGGCTGTACGACATCGACCGGCTCATCCACCGAACCCTGGTTTACGGGCTGCTCACCGGCTTGCTCGGCCTCGGCTACGTCACCGTGGTCTTGATGCTAGGGCACCTATTTGGCGGAGTCGGCAACCAGCCACCCAGCTGGGCGATCGCTGGCGCCACCCTGGCTGTCGCCGCCCTCGTCCAACCGGGCCGCCGCCGCATCCAGCAGGCGGTCGACCGCCGCTTCAACCGCCGCCGCTACGACGCCGCCAACACCATCGACGCGTTCAGCGCCCGACTGCATGACGAGATCGACCTGGACACGCTCTCGGCTGAGCTGCTGAGGGTGGTCAATCAGACGATGGAGCCGACCGTGGCGTCGCTGTGGCTGCGGCCGTCGTCCAAGGGTGGCGAACTCCGTAACGCTTCCGGGACGGTCACAGATGATGCTGCCGCCGGACGAAGGCACGCATACGCACCGTGAACGGATGAGGCCATGAGAGAACTGGTGGCACACGGAGCGTCGGGCTTGATCAACGCCGTATGAATCCGACAGCGGAGGTCTTGGACGCTGACCATGGAGCAAGCGGTGAGGAAGCGGACTGCCGGCCGGGGGGCATGGATCATCTGCGTGCATGTCGCCGCGCTAACCCTAACCGTGGTGATTATCGACTTCCTACCAGGACAATCCCAGCGCCTGGCGCTGCGGATCGCCGACTGGTCGTTCACTTCGATCTCGATCCCTCTGGCCGTAGTCGGTGCGCTCATCACCGTGCCTCGCCCGGGCAACCGCCTTGGCGGTCTCCTGCTGGTCGGTGCGCTGTCGATTGGCGTGGTGAAGGTGGCGCAGGAGCTGGTGCAGTACGGGGTGCGCCACCCTGACACGGTCCGGCGCTGGAGTGGATCGGCTGGGTGAGCAACTGGGTTTGGGTGCCCGCCATCCTGATGTTTCTGCTGCTGCCGGTGCTGTTCCCCGACGGCCAGCCACCCTCGCCGCGCTGGCGGCTGCTCGTCTGGGCGATCGTGGCAGGCGCACTGGTCTCCCTCGTCGGGTCGGCGCTACTGCCCAGGATCGTCGATGCTCCCTCCCTGCGAAACCCGCTCGGGCTGCACGGCGCGGCCGGCGCCATGCTCGAACAAGCCTTGTCGAAGGCGTTTCTGTTCGGCTTACCGGCGGCCGCGGTTGCCGCCGTCGTGTCCCTGATTGTGCGTTTCCGCCGGGCTCGGGGCGTGGAGCGACAGCAGCTGAAGTGGCTGGCCTACGCCGCAGCCGGGTTCGCGCTGGCGTCGGTGACCCAAGACCCGTGGCTTGGGGGATCGGCCACCACGGCCGTCAACCTGACCATGTGGGCGATCCCGGCCGCCATCGGCGTGGCAATCCTGCGCTACCACCTGTACGACATCGACCGGCTGATCAACCGCACTCTGGTCTATGGGCTGCTCACTGCTCTGCTGGCTGGCGTCTACGCCGCCGTGGTCCTGGTGCTCGGCCAGCTGTTTGGTGAGCTCGGCGACCAGCCACCCAGCTGGGCCGTCGCTGGCGCAACTCTGGCCGTGGCAGCGCTGTTCCAGCCGGCCCGTCACCGGATCCAGGCGGCGGTCGACCGGCGCTTCAACCGGCGCCGCTACGACGCCGCCAAGACCGTCGAGGCGTTCAGCGTCCGGCTGCGTGACCAGATTGACCTGGACACGCTGTCGGCTGAGCTGCTGACAGTGGTCGACCAGACGGTGGAGCCGACCAGGGCGTCACTGTGACTGCGGCCGGTAGGCAGTGTCGGCTCACTCCATCCTCCGCGGGTGGGCCGGTGAACCGGCGAGCCGTTGCTTGAGTCGCCTACACCCTGTGGGTGCTCTCTCTGCTGCTGTCGGCCCTTGGCGTCGTCTTCCTCGTCTTGGGCGCAGCAACCCCCATGCCACCGGGCGGCTCCGGGTTCCGGGGGATCGACATCATCTTTACCGTGGCGTTCTCGACCGTTGGGACTGTGATCGCCTCGCGGCGTCGGCACAACCCGGTCGGCTGGCTGTTCCTCGCTGCCGGGCTGGGGTTCGCCGTCGTGGGCTTCACCTACGAGTATGCGGTCTATGCCGTCCTCACCCGCCCAGGGTTGCTCCTGGGCCCCGAGGCTGCCTAGGTGGCCAACTGGATCTGGCCGCTGACCCTGGCTGCGCTGGCCTGGGTCGTGCTGGTGTTTCCCGACGGCCGGCTGCTGTGGCCCACTGGCGGCCAGCACTCTGGATCGCCGGCCTTGGCACGGCGCTCGCGGCCGCGGGGTTGGCGCTGTCCCCCGGGCCGCTGGATGAATTCGAGGTGGTCCATAACCCGTTTGGGCTCGAAGAGGCCGGCGTGGTCGTCGGCCTGCTCACGCCGGTGGGCATGGCGGGGTGGGGGCTTGCCTTGTTGGCCGCTGGTGCCTCGCTGGTCATTCGGCTCCGCCGCGCCTCGGGTGAGCAGCGCCAGCAGCTGAAGTGGCTTGCGTACGCGGCCGCGCTGGCGGCCACCACCCAGGCGGCCAACCTCGTCACCTTCCTGCTGTGGGGGATCAGGCCTGGGGTATTGGTGGCGGCCTACATCTGCGCCCTGGCCGCGATGCCGGTCGCCGCTGGCATGGCCATCCTCCGGTACCGGCTGTCCGACATTGACCGGATCATCAACCGCACCCTGGTCTACGGACTGCTCACTGCCCTGCTGGGCGCCGTCTACGCAACCGTCGTGCTGGTCCTCGGGCAGCTGTTTGGCGGGCTCGGCGCCCAGCCTCCGAGCTGGGCGGTCGCCGGCGCCACCCTGGCCGTGGCCGTCCTGTTCCAGCCCGCCCGCCGCCGTATCCAAGCGGTGGTGGACCGGCGCTTCAACCGGCGCAAGTACGACGCCGTCAGGACCGTGGAGGCCTTCAACACCAGGCTGCGCGAGCAGCTTGACCTCGACACGCTCTCGGCCGAGCTGCTTTCGGTGGTCGATCAGACGATGCAGCCTACGGCCGCGTCGCTGTGGCTTCGGCCATCGGTGTCTGGCTCGCCAAGTGGTAACCGAGGAAGCTAGCCAACCCCATACGGCCTGAGCCCTTGGGGATGCCATGCCATCCGCACCACCTCACCAGGTCCTCCGCCGCCTTGCTCGACACTGCCTCAGTTCTGCTTAGGGTGGTGGTCGGACGAGGGCCTGCAGTACGACGCGAGGCTAGATGTGGGATGTGCCTCGACCGTCGCCACTGGTTGCATGGTGATTGAGGTTCAGCGTGGCTGCTCCCGGACGTCCGTGGCTCGACACTCGGCACCCCGTGCGTCCGGGTGGGAGCTCGCGTCCTGGTCTCCTGCACCTACCAGCTCAAGTGATCGGCGCCGCTACCGCGCCGCTGGGGATCGGCCCCGCCCCGCAGCAACCTTCCCCTTGCCTGACTGGCCGGGGGAGGACGCCGAACGGCTACTCGGAGCGCAGGACGGTGGCCGGCCGGATCCGGCCGGCCACCCAGCTGGGGCCGGCGGCGGCCAGGTTGGCGGCCAGCAGCGCGCCGGTGGCGATCGCCAGTACCGGGGCGGGCGGCACCACTGGGCCGGAGACGACGCCGAGCTGGTCGGCCACCAGCCGCCATGCCCAGCGGCCGGCCGCGACGCCGACGGGCAGGCCGGCCAGCGCGGCGACCAGCGCGAAGGTCGTGGCCTGCCAGGCCACCGTCTGGGAGACCTGGCCGCGGGTGAAGCCGAGGGTCTTGAGCACGGCCAGGTCGCGCCGCCGCCGCCGCACTGAGGTGACCAGCGCGTGGGTCACGGTGCCGAACGCCAGGACGGCCACCAGGCCGGCGAGCAGCCCGGGGAGGTAGCCGACGCGCTCGAGGTTAGTGAGGTCGGGCTGCTTGAGCGGGAAGACGACGGTGTTGGGGAAGTCGTGCTGTAACTGCTGGACGGCCCGGCGCCGGTCGCTGGCGGGATCAAGGCGAACGAAGAACGACACCGGGGCGACCGGGACGCCGGGGCGGAGGCGTCGCCACAGGTCAACGTGGACGATCCCCCCCTTGCCCGGCCCGACCTCCTCGGTGGCCAAGGCCGTGTTGTTGAAGATCACCCGGCCCACCACCCGCAGCCGCTGTGCGGCGCCGCCGCTGGAGGCCACGACCGTGTCGCCGATCCGCTTGCCGAGGGTGCGCATGATGACGCTGCCGAGCGCGATCTCGTCGGGTTGGGTCGGTGCGCGGCCCTCGACCACAGCCGGCTGCAGCTCACCCTTTCCGGGGGCGAACGCCAACAGGTGCACCGGCCGGCCGTCGAGCCGCGAGTCCGGGGCTTGGGTGACCCCCCCGGCATACGCCGCCACGGCGGGATTGGCGGTGAGCTTGCGGGCGGCCCCCTCGGCCTCGGCCGGGTCGACGAAGGCGCCCACTTTGAGGTCCCAGGTGACCCCGTAGTCGTGCGGATGCCTGACGAGGCGCAGCAGACTGGCGCCCAAGGTGACCGCCACGGTCAGGGCGCAGACGCCAGCGGCGGCAGCGGCAATCGCCGAGCGGACTGGTACGGCGGTGCGCCCTCGGCCCGGCTCCAGCGCAAGCCGTGTTCCCGTGACGGCCGCGGGCGGCAGGCTGGCCGCCGCCAGTCCCATCGCGACCCGGGAGGAACGTCCGGCATCGGGCATCTCGGTGACGCCGAGGGCGGCGCCTGAGGTGCGCCCAGCCCGCCAGCCGGCCATGGCGGCGCAGGCCAGCACGCTGGCGATGATGGCGAGCGCGCCGGCGGCGAGCACGGGCAGGTCGACGGTGACACCAGGATGCAGCTCGGCGCGTCGCGCCGTCCCGAGGGGCGTCGCCGGTGACAGCGCCACCGCGCCAGCCACGCCCAGCGCCGCCCCAGCCATCGCGATCGGCGCCGCTCGGATCACCGCAACCCCGACGAGTTGGGCTCGCGTCATCCCCAGCGCCCGCAGGATCGGGGACTCGTACCCCTCCAGCAGGATTTGGCGGCCGAGCGTCTGCCCTACCAGCAGCAGGGCGGCGAGCGCGGTCAGCAGCGCGAACCCAGCTAGCGCGGCCGACTCCAACCGGATCGCCCGCCGCGTCCCGGCGGTCGTCGTTACGTAGCTGACCAGCGATTCCGCCATCTGGACGCCCTGGCCGCCGGACAGCCGGCGCAGGCTGGCTCGGAGCCTTGGCAGATCGGCTTGACCGTTACGGAGCGATACCGCCAGGCCAATCCCGTAGTTGGCGACGGGCCCGTACCGCTGCCAGTAGGCGGGCGTCAAGTACAGCTCGCCGCGAGCGACGAAGTCGTTGTCCTGATCGGTCACCACCGGGAGGAGGTCAACGGGATAGCGAACGATTCCGACCACCCGCAGGTCGACCACAGCACCCTGCGGCGCGGCGCCACGCCCCACGCGGGCCTGGGCGAACTGCTCCAAACTGAAGGCGCCAACCCGATATCGGGAGCCCACCGCCAGGTGGCGGCGCTCGGCCAGCTCCTCGTCGACGACCGCCTCGTCGGGCCGGCGCTCGTCGGGCAGCCGGCCGGCGACCACGATCGGGTGGCCGAACCCCACGCTGCCGCCCGGGTCGAGGGCGGCCATACCGATCAGGACGTGCCAGCGGGCCGGGTCAGCGGGACCGGTGGAGTCGGCGCCGGCCAGGACGAGGCCCCCAACTGTCCCCGACACCCGGAACACCTGCCGAACCTCCGGGAGGGCGGCCACTCGGCGCCGCTGCTCGGCCAGGTCATCGGTTGGATCGTTGGTCCGAACCTCGAGTGTGGCGTCCACCGTCCGGTTGGCGGCCAGGAAGCGGGGCAGCGCCGCCTCCGAGCGGCGGGCCCCGGCGGCTGCGGCCAGCACCAGCGCCCCAGCCAGGCCGACTAGCAACGCGAGGAACAGGCTGGCGCCGACCCGGCCGCGAAGCTGCGCTCTGGCCCGCATCCATAGCACGCTCATGGCACCGCTACTCGCTGCGGAGGGCCAGGGCCGGCCGGGTCCGGGCGGCCATCCGGCCCGGCCAGGCCGCGACCAGGTTGGCCACCAGGACGGTTGCCAACGCGGCGGCCAGCAGGGCGGGCCAGGGCGTCACCGGCTCGGCGCCGAGGCCGATGCGGTCGATGAGCAGGCTCCAGGACCAGCGTCCCAGGGCGACGCCGAGCGGCAGCCCGGCGGCCAGGGCGACCAGTGCCACCGTGGTCGCCTGCCAGGCCACCGCGGCCGAGACCTGGCGGCGGACGAACCCGAGGGTCTTGAGGACGGCTAGGTCGCGCCGCCGCCGCCGGACCGAGGTCACTAGCAGATGGGCGAGGGTGGCAGCGGCCAGCAGGGTGAGCAGCCCGGCGAGCACACGCGGCAGGCCTCCCACTCGGCCGAGGTTCCCGACGTCGGTGGGTGGCGTTGGCAGATGGACGTCCAGCTCGGCGCCGGACCGCGAACGCTGGAGGCTGCGCAGGGCGGCGGCGTGGTCGGCGTCAGGCGCGTAGCGGACGTAGAAGACTCCGTAACCGTCGGTCGGATCGGGGTCCAGCCGCTGCAACCCTTCCAGGGTGAGAATTCCGCCAGTGGCGGCGGCGCTGTTGCTCTCGCCGGCAAGCCCAGTGGATCGGCCGACGATCCGCATGGTGGCCGTCCGCCTGGCCTTCAACTCGACGGTCTGCCCGAGGCGCAGCCCGAGCTGCCGCAACGTTCTGGTGCCGATGGCGATCTCGTCGGGTCCTCTGGGCTCGCGGCCCTCGATCGTGGTCGGGAAGACCTGGCCCCCTGCGGTGTCGATGGCCGCCGTGTAGACGGCGGCACCCTCCACCTGAAGCTGGTGGAAGTGGACGGCCGAGAACGCGCCGACGTAAGGATTGGAGGCCAGTTCGGGCGGCTGGCGGCTGGACGGGTCGGTTAGATCCCAGGCCCCAGTGACGGCGTCGAAGCTCCAACCGTACAGGCGGGGGGTGCGCCGCAGGTGCTCGAGGCTGGCGGTGAAGGTGAGGGCGGCGGTTAGGGCGACGATCCCGGCGGTGACACCAACCAGGGTGGTGCGCACCGGCACCGCGGCTGCCCCAAACCCTCGCTCTAGAGCCATGCGCAGCCCGGCTACCGAGCTCGCCGGCAGCCCGGCCCGGGCGGCCCGGTCGGCCAGGCCCGGGGAGCTGTCAGCCCGGCCCGCTGCGTCGGCCGCCTCCAGGCGCGTTCCAGCCAGCCGCCAGGCGGGCACGGCGGCCACGGCCGTCACCAGCACGAGGGCGGCGGCGATGCCGATGCCAAGGCCGGCGAGGTGCGCGACCGGTCCCGGGTCGGGCTCGGCCCGCCGAGCCAGCCCCATGGGCGTGAGCGGCGAGGCCAGAACCGCGAGCCCGGCGCCGGCCAGCCCGCCCGCGAGGCCGGCCAGGCCGACCGGCAACATCACCGCGGCAAAGTGCCGGGAGCGCGACATGCCGAGCGCCTGGAGCGTGCCGGCGTCGCCGGTGGCCAAGAACAGCTCCCGGGCCATGGTCTGGCCGATCATCACCAGGGAGGCCAGCGCCGCCAGCAGGGCGAAGAGCCCGAGGGCGACCGACTCGGTGCGGGTCGCCTGCCCGATGTTGGCGGCCAACTCCTCCTGGGTGAGGGGGCCGACCTCGCTCGCCTGGTTGGCGAGCCGGCGGGCCGCGGCGCCGAACGCCTCCAGGTCGGCCCGGCCCCGCCGCAGGCGGATGTGCGGCTCTGCCGGGAAATGGGCGATCTCGTCCTTGTGAGCCCGGTAGAACGCCGGGGTCAGAAGCAGCGAGCCCTGTACGTCCTGGTAGACGGTGGAGATATCGCTGGGGAGGCGTCCGATCGCCACCACCTGGAGGGTGAAGGCCGGTCCCGTTGGGGTCACCAGTTCGCCGGCCAGGGTTTGCTCGGCCTGTTTCCAGGTCAGCGCCCGCAGCCGGACGCTGTCGCCGGGCCGCAATCGCCATCGGCGGGCCAGAGCCTCGCTTAGCGCGACCTCCTCCGCTCGAGCCGGATCGGGTCGTCGCCCGGCCAGGATCAACGGCCGGTTGACCGTCCAGCCGAATCGCCCGTCGGTGCTCATCATCGGGGCGATGCCCGTGAAGGCGGAGGGTCCGGGCGGCCCCGGGCCCATGTCCCGGACCAGGAAGGCGACGCTAGCCAGTCCCAGGTCGGCGACCTGCGGCAGGCGCCGGAGTTCATCCATGTAGCCCGGGTGCTCTTCGGCGTAGCTGCCGACGCCCACGTGGACATCCTCGGCCAGGGTGGCCTCCAGCAGGCGCGGATAGGCGGTCTCGGTGCGGCGGGCGCCGATGGCGGCGGTCATTACGGCCCCGGCGGCCACGCCGATGAGCAGGGTCAGACCGAGTAGGGGCCGCCAGCGGCCGCGGAGCCGCGCCTTGGCCAACGCCCAGACCGCCGCCACCACGCCCCCCTCCCGTTTCCCGTTCTCGGTTCCCAGAGGACCATCGTCCCTCCGTCGCCGCCGCCAGGCCAGAGGGATGGCTTCCCAGTCGTCCGGGGTGGCAGCACCACGGCCGATTCGCCGGGCCGCCCCCTTGCCGGCGGTCGGCCGGCGCCGCCTAATGACCGCGAGCGTCCGAATCGTCGGAAGAAGGGGGGCCACGTGTGGCGGGTGGCGCTTCGAGACCTCCAGTGGCGGCGACGCCGCTTCGTGATCGCGTTGCTGGCGACCTCACTCGTGTTCGGCATGACCCTGTTGATGACGGGCTTCAGCACCGGCCTCCACCAGGAGGGCCGGCGGATCGTGGCCGCGCTCGGCGCCGACGGCTGGCTGGTCGCCGCCGGCGCCCCCGGGCCATTCACGACCTCCACCCCGATCCCGGCCGCCGCCGCCGACCGGGTCGCCGCCGCCCCGGGGGTGGAGCGGGCCGACCCGCTGGTGATCCTCCACGCCACCATCCGCCGGCCGGACGTCCGCGACGTGAATCTCATCGGCGCGCGACCCGGCGGCCTGGGCATGCCTCCGCTGGTCGAGGGCCGCGCCGTCGCCCGGCCGGGCGAGGTCGTGGCCGACACCGAGCTGGGGCTGCGTCTGGGCGAGCAGGTCGAGCTGAGCGGCCGGCAGCTCCAGGTCGTCGGGCAGGCCGAGCGGGTGACCTGGTACTTCGGGACCCCGACACTGTTCCTGGCCTTGGAGGATGCCCAGGCGGTGGCCTTCGACGGCCAGCCCTTGGCCATGGCGGTCCTCACCGAGGGCATGCCCCGCACCGGCCTGCCCGGGCTGGCGGTGATTTCCAACCGGCAGGCCGTGGACGACCTGGAACGCCCGTTGGTCCGCGGCACCCAGTCGATCGACCTGATCAGCGCCCTGCTGTGGCTGGTCGCGGCCGGCATCATCGGCTCGATCGTCTACCTGTCGGCGCTGGAGCGGCTGCGTGAGTTCGCCGTCTTCAAGGCCACCGGCGCCTCCAACCACTCCCTGCTGGCCGGCCTGGCCCTGCAGGCGGTCATCCTGTCGGCAGCGGCGGCCGTCCTGGCCGTCGGGATCGCTCAGCTGCTCGGTCCGATGTTTCCCTTCGCGGTGGAGATCCCGCCGATGGCCTTCCCCCGACTGTTGGTCCTGGCCATGCTCGTCGGCCTGGCGGCCAGCGTCGCCGGGCTCCGGCGGGCCGTCTCGGTGCAACCTGCCCTGGCCTTCGGGGGGCCGTGAGATGACCGACGTCGACATCACCGACCTCACCATCACCTACAACAGCGGCG
>Ga0081538_10006487_pt1 | contig 10296 bp, 8 predicted proteins | sample TabmetS5T2R1_FD_71022 | JGI IMG/M metagenome (GOLD analysis project Ga0081538, IMG submission 71022) | Tabebuia heterophylla rhizosphere microbial communities from the University of Puerto Rico - S5T2R1 | ecosystem: Host-associated > Plants > Roots > Rhizosphere ...
CCCGGCGAGCGAGCTCGCGGGTGAACAGCAGGTTGGCCAGCTTCGATTGACCATACGCCGGCCACTTGGAGTACCGGCGGTGCTCCCAGTTGGGGTCGGACCAGTCGATGCGGCCCATCCGGTGCTGGCCTGACGACACGGTCACGACACGCGGGCCCTCGGCGCGCAGGAGGACCGGCAGGAGCAGCCCGGTCAACGCGTAGTGACCCAGGTGGTTGGTGCCGAACTGCAGCTCGAACCCGTCGGCGGTGCGCCGCGGCGGCGTGGCCATCACGCCGGCGTTGTTGACGAGCACGTCGAGCCGCTCGACGGCGCCCGCCGCCGACTGGGCGGCGCCTCGCACCGACCCGAGGTCGGCGAGATCGAGCGCCACCACCTCCGGCGGCGGACCGGTCGCGGCCGCCGCCACGTCGGATCGTGCCGCCTCGGCCCTGATGGCGTCGCGACACCCCAGGAGCACGTGGGCACCCTTGTGGGCGAGCGCCTCGGCGGTGCGGAGGCCGAGGCCGCTGTTGGCGCCCGTCACGAGGACGGTGCGCCCGCTCTGGTCGGGGATGTCGGCGGCGGTCCAGCGACTCATGGCCGACAGCGTGGCAGCGAAGGCCGCTCGACACCACCGGGCCGGCGGACGATCACTCCGACGGCTCCCAGCGGAACAGCGCCACCGCCAGCGCCACGGCGCCGGCCGCCCAGAGGACGAGGACCGGCCACACCCGGCCGGGCACGGCGACCCCGTCGGTCAGCGCGCCGCGGGCGGCCTCGGCGAGCGCCGTGGACGGCAGCGCCCGGGCGATGCCGCGCAGCGTCGGCGGCAGCTCCTCGAGCGGGAACACCATGCCCGACAACAGCAGCAGCACCACGAAGACGGCGTTGGCGGCGGCCAGCGCGACCAGCGCCCGCGCCCGCCCGGCGAGCGCCAGGGCCAGGCCGGTGAACGCCAGGACCGCCAGCACCAGCGCCGCGACCAGGGGCACGGCGTCGACGTCGGGCCGCCAGCCGAGGGCCAGCGCGGCCGCCGCCAGCACCGCCACCTGCACGACGATGACCACCAGCACCGCCAGCGCCTTGGCGGTGACCAGCCGGGGTCGGCCCAGCGGCGTGACACCGAGCCGCTTGAACACGCCGTACGACCGCTCGAAGCCGGCGGCGATGGCCAGGTTGGCGAAGGCGGTGGCCAGCACAGCCAGCGCGAGCGTGCCGGGGGCCAGGAAGTCGACGTCGTCCCCGTCGATCGGCAGCACGTCGACCACCGAGAAGAAGACCAGGATCACCACCGGGATGCCGAGCGTCAGCAGCAACGACTCGGCGTTGCGCGCCGTCAGCGCCAGCTCGAGCCGTAGCTGCGCCCAGAGCCCCCTCACGGTCCTGGTTCCGCCTCCCCCGTCTGGCCTGGCGCGGCCGCGCCCGACGTCAGCCGCAGGAACACGTCCTCCAGCCGCTGGCGGCCGGCGCGGAGGTCGCCGAGCGGCAGGTCTCGCTCGGCCAGCCAGGCGGTGATCGCGGCCACGGTCGTCGGCGTCGGCGCCGCGTTCACCTCGTATTCGCCCGGGCCCGTCTCGGCCACCGGTGCGCCGTCGAGGCGGGCGGAGAGCGCCACCGCGTCTATGCCGGGCGGCGCTGCGAACCGCACGCTCTCGCCGGCCGCCGGGCCCCGCATCATCTCGTCCAGCGGGCCCTCGGCCACGAGGCGGGCCCGGTCGATGATCACGACCCGGTCCGCCACCCGCTCGGCCTCGTCGAGGTCATGAGTTGTCAGCAGGACGGTGACGCCCTCGTCCCGCAGGTCGCGGATCACCCGGCGGATGACCTGGCGGCCCGCCGGGTCGACGCCCGTGGTCGGCTCGTCGAGGAACGCAACCTGGGGGCGGCCCACCAGGGCGAGCGCCAGCGCCAGACGTCGCTGCTCGCCGCCGGAGAGCTGACGGTAGGTCCGGCGCTCGAGGCCGGCCAGCCCGAGCCGTTCCAGCAGGTCGCCCGGATCGAGGGACCGGGCGTACAGCGCCGCCGCGTGCCGCAGCGCCTCGAGCGTGCGCACGCCGGGATGTACCCCACCCTCCTGGAGCATGACGCCGATGCGCGCGACCAGCGACCGCTGGTCGCGGCGGGGGTCGAGCCCGATGACCGACAGGCGCCCGAGGGCCGGCCGTCGCAGCCCCTCCAGCGACTCGATGGTGGAGGTCTTGCCGGCGCCGTTGGGCCCGAGCACGCAGGTGACCTCGCCGGCCTCCGCCCGGAAGGAGAGGTCGTCGACGGCCACGACGTCGCGGTAGGCGACCGTCAGTCCCTCGACCTCGATGGCGGACATACCGGGGACATCCTGTTCAGAGCGCTGACCCGGGCTCCAGTTCGCCCCGTAGATTGGTGCGTCATGCGAAGGGCCCGCAGGTACGCCCACGGCACTCCGGTCTGGGTCAACCTCGAGACGGTCGCCGGCACCACGGCGGCAAGCAAGTTCTATCGCGGCGTCTTCGGCTGGACGGCGCTTGCCCGGCACCGCCCGCTCGAGGACTCGACCCATTGGTGGGTCTTCGTTCTGGATGGCCGGGACGTCGGAAGCCTGGCGCCAGGGCCACATCCGCTGTGGGCGATGTACATGTCGGTGGAGAATGCTGACGAGACGGCCCAGGTGGTGGCCGACAATGGGGGTGCGGTCGCGCTCTGGCTGGGGGAGATCGACGATGTCAGCCGCCTCGCGGTGTGCACCGATCCCCTGGGCGCGCGGTTCGGGCTATGGGAGCCGAAGAGGCACCCCGCCGCGTCCCGGATGCACGAACCCAACTCCTTCACCTGGGGTGAACTGTCGTGCCGCGACATCGACGCCGCGAAGGACTTCTATGGGGCGGTGTTCGGCTGGGAAGGCCGGACCCGTGCGGTTGCCGAGGGATCGACCTACACCGAGTTCTTCCTCCCGGACGTCGACCAGGCGGTCGCCGGCATGGTGCAGATGAACGAGGCGGGGCCCGAGGACGTGCCGCCGCACTGGATGGTCTACTTCGCGGTCGCCGACACCGACGAGATCGTCAGTCGCGTCCGCCAACTCGGAGGCGCGGTGTCCGTCGCTCCCCACGATGTCGCGGAGGTCGGCCGCATCGCGGTGCTCAACGACCCAGAGGGAGCGGCCTTCTCGGTCATCCAGCGCCGATGACCGCCGAGATCGAGGTTCGGATGGCGGAGGTCAGTCCTTCCGGCCGGTGGCGGCCAAGCGGACGCCGAGCCCGATCATCGTCAGCCCGCCCGCACCGCCCAGCGCCTCCAAGCGCCGCGGCGACCGGGCCAGCCAGCTCCGGGCGGTGCCGGCCAGCATTCCCCACACGCTGTCGGACACGACGGCGATGCCGACCGCGATGGCGCCGAGAACCAGCATCTGCACAGCCACCGGGGCGCCGGCGGGGTCGATGAACTGCGGCAGGATCGCCGTGAAGAACACGATCCACTTGGGGTTGGTGACCCCCACCACGAAGCCCTCGAGCGCCAGGCCCCGCCGTTCGGGGGCCGCGGCCCCGGCGTCGAGGACCGACGCCAACGCCCGCCGGTGTCGAAGGGCCTGCACCCCGAGGTACACCAGGTAGGCGGCGCCCAGCAGGCGGATCCCGCTCAGCAGCGCCGCCGACCGCTCGATGACGGCACCGACCCCGAGCGCCACCGCCACGACCTGCAGGTAGATGCCGACGGCGTTGCCGAGCGCCGTGACGACCGCCGCCCGGCGGCCGAGGGCGACGCCCCGGCTCACCACGAACAGCACGCTCGGTCCGGGCACGACGATCAGGATGAAGGCCGCCACGCTGAACGAGGCGAGTGCGTGCGAGTCGACCACGGAGCGACACTAGGTATCGGCGGCGGTTTCTCGGCAACGAGTTCCGCCGGCGCACCATTACCCTCCCCCCTCATGCTCGACATCCGCCGGATCCGCAGCGAGCCCGACGCGGTCAAGGCCGCGCTCGAACTCCGGGGCCCCGGCACGTCCGACGCGGTCGACGAGGTCGTGGCACAGGACGCGGAGCAGCGCCGGCTCATCGCTCGGCGCGACGAGATCCGGGGCCGCATCAAGTCCCTGTCGAAGCAGGTCGGGCGCCTGCGGGGACAGGGCCGGGCCGACGAGGCCGAGGGCCTGATGGCCGATAGCCGCGCCCTCGGCGAGGAGGAGGAGGCGCTGGCCAAGGCCGCCGGCGTGCTGGCCGACGAGATCCGGGCCACGCTGCTCCTCCTCCCCAACGTGCCGAGCGAGGATGCCCCGCGCGGGACCGGAGAACGGGACAACGTCGTCCTGCGCACGGAGGGCTACGACGCCGCCGCCTACGGCGAGCACCAGCGGGTCCCCCACTGGGAGATCGGCGCCGAGCTCGGCATCCTCGACAACGAGCGGGCCACCAAGATCTCGGGCTCGATGTTCACCATGTACCGGGGGTGGGGCGCCCGCCTGCTGCGGGCCCTGGTGCAGCTCAGCCTCGACCGCAACGGCGACGCGTACGAGGAGATCCGCCCGCCCACCCTGGTGCGGACGCAGACGATGACCTCGACCGGGCACCTGCCCAAGTTCGCCGACGAGGCCTACCACGTCGAGCGCGACGACCTCTGGGCCATCCCCACCGCCGAGGTGCCGCTCACGTCGCTCCACGGCGACGAGATCCTCGATGGCGCCGACCTGCCGCTGCGCTACATGGCGTACACGTCGTGCTTCCGCCGCGAGGCCGGGTCCGCCGGCAAGGACACGCGCGGCCTGCTACGAGTCCACGAGTTCGACAAGGTCGAGCTGCTGGCGGTGGCGGCAGACCGCGAGCAGGCCATCGCCTGCCAGGAGGACGTGCTCGCCCGCGGCGAGGCCCTGCTCCGCGACCTCGGGCTCGCGTACCGCGTGGTCGACCTGTGCACCGCCGACCTCAGCAACTCGGCGGCTCGAACCTGGGACCTCGAGGCCTACGCCCCGGGGGTCGACCAGTGGCTCGAGGTGTCGTCGGTGTCGTGGTTCGGCGACTACCAGGCGCGCCGCGCCAACGTCCGCTATCGCCCGGCCGAGGGGTCGGGGCGGGGCACCGAGGTCGCCCACACCGTCAACGGCTCGGCCATGGGGTGGCCCCGGACCGTCGCCGCGTACCTCGAGACCCATCACCAGGCCGACGGCTCGGTGGCGATCGTCGAGCCGCTGCGCCCCTACCTGGCCGGGGCCGAGCGCATCGTCGGGCACGGGAGGGACTAGGCGGTCACCGTTGGTCTGGGGCGTGCCGCGGGTCACATCGGGACTGCCGTTCAACCGCCCGTAACCACTAGTCTCCGTGGGTCCCCGGTCGCCGTTCCCCCAGGGAGGCCCGCGACAGATGCGGCGCGTGTGGGCCTGGATGGGCCTCAACTTCGGCAAGCACGCCGGGATCGTCGGCGTCATCGGCCTGGCGATCACCCTGGTTCTCGGGCTGGGAGCCACCCAGCTCGACTTCGCCACCGGCCAGGACTCGTACCTGAACAAGGACGAGCAGGTCTACAAGGACAACGTCGCCTACCAGGACCTGTTCGGCGGCCAGGCCATGCTCACCCTGTTCACGATGGAGGGCGGTCGCGACGTCGTCGACCTGTTCACCCCCGACAACATCCGGCACCTCGAGCAGATCCAGGACGAGCTCCACGAGACCGAGGGCGTCGAGGCGGTCGTCACCCCGCTCACCGCTCTGCAGTTCACCCAGAACCTGGCGGTGAGCGACAGCGGCGACCCGACCGAGAGCGTCGCCGGCCAGGCGCTGCTCTCCGCCCGCGCGCGCGAGCCCGACCCCGCCGCGCAGCAGGTCCGCCTGGAGGACGCCGCCACGACGCTGACACGCCTGAGCGAGGTGCCCGAGGACCAGCGAACGTTCGAGAACCCCGAGTGGGTCCGGTTCCTGCTGTTCGACAACCGCGGCGAGATCCGCAAGTCGCTCCGCCCGTTCTTCCCCGACGAGTCCCACGCCCAATTGGTCACACGGCTGGAGGGCAACGCCTCGCTGGAGGACGAGGGGATCGCCAGCGAACGGGTGCAGGACGTCACCCTGGCCGAGCCGTTCGAGAACGCCGAGGTGACCTCGACCGGCGCCTCGGTCCTGCTCAAGGACCTCAACGACTACCTGCGTGGCGGCATGCTCACCCTGGGCGCCATCGCCATCGCGATCATGGTCGTGATCCTGTTGCTGCTGTTCAAGGTCCGCTGGCGGCTGCTGCCCCTGGGCGTGATCCTCGTGGGCCTGGTCTGGGCGTTCGGCCTCGCCGGATACCTCGGCATCCCGTTGTCGGTCGTGACCATCGCCGGGCTGCCGGTCATGTTGGGCGTGGGCATCGACTACGCGATCCAGATGCACTCCCGCGTCGAGGAAGAGGTCGTCATCGACCGCTCGGCCCACCCGATCCAGGAGGCATCGGTGAACCTCGGGCCGGCCCTGCTGGTCGTCACCTTCGACGCCGTGTTCGCCTTCCTGGCCCTGCGGTTCGCCCGGGTGCCCATGATCCGCGACTTCGGCCTTCTTCTGGCGGTGGGCATCGCCGTCATCTGCGTCGCCAGCATCGTCGTGCCGCTGGCGGCACTGGGCATCCGCGAGTACCGCTCGCCCACGAAGGGCAAGGACTTCAGCCGCGGCAACCTGGCCAAGCTGGTCGTGTGGCTCGGCAGCCTGCCGACCCGCCTGGCCGTGCCGATCGCCGTGGCCAGCGCCGCCGTTTTCGCGGGCGGGATCCTCGTCGAGGACGACCTGACCATCCAGAGCGATCCCGAGGAGTGGGTCAACCAGGACAGTCAGGTCATCCGCGACATCGACACGGTCAAGCGCGAGACAGGGTCGTCGGCCGAGCTCGGCATCTTCGTGGAGTCCGACGACATCTTCAGCGACGAGACCGCCGCCTTCGTCACCGACTTCGCCAACGAACAGCTGGCGGCCCGGCCGGACGACCTGCTCACGGCGTCGTCGATCGTCACCACGGTGAGCTTCCTGCTGGAGATGCCCGATACGACGGTGCTGCCGCCCACCGGGGAGGACGTCGAGCGGGCCTACGCGGTGGCGCCGCCCGACATCCAGAGGGCGACGGTGAACCCGGACGCGGGCGCCCTCAACCTGGTGTTCCGCACCGCCCCGGGCTCGCTCGACCACCGCGCCGTCTACGTGGACGACATCCGCGACGAGCTCGAGTCGGGCACGCTCGACGACGGCGAGCCCGTTCCCGAGGGCCTGCGGGCGACGCCGTCGGGGCTGGCGGTGGTCGGCGTCGGCCTGCTCGAGAACATCGAGGCCAACCGCATCCTGCTCACCTACCTCGCGATCGCCTTCGTGTTCGCCTACCTCGTGCTGCGGCTCCGCAGCTTCGTGCGGGCGCTGCTGTCGATGGTGCCCGTGCTCACGGCGGTGGGCGCGGCGTCGCTGGTGGCGTGGATCTTCGACCTCCAGCTCAGCCCCATGACCGCGGTGGGGGGGCCGCTGGTCGTCGCGGTCTGCACCGAGTTCACGTCGCTGATCCTGTTGCGGTTCATCGAGGAGCGACAGCGGGGTTACAGCCCCCGGGAGGCAATGAACGTCACGGCTCGCCGCACCGGCCGGGCGTTCATCGTGTCGGCGCTGACCGCCATCGCGGGCGTGGCGGTCATCGCGTTCTCCTCGCTGCCGCTGCTGCGCGACTTCGGCACGATCGTGGCCATGAACGTTGCGGTGGCGCTGGTGTCGGCGCTCGTGTTCCTGCCGCCGATGCTGGTCTGGGCCGAGAACCGCGGCTGGGTCACCCGGGGCATGATGCCCGAGCGCCCGCCGGCGCCGGCCCCCGGTGCCGAGGTGCCCCGCCAACCCGTCGCCGGGAGCTGACCGGTAAAGGGCTTCCTCGGGCGGGCGCCAGCGGTATGGTGACGGCCAGCAAGACCCAGGGTCCGCCTATCGACATGGGCCCGACGGCTTCTCCCGGGGCCGCACCTGCGGGGAGGGAACCGTGATCCGGCCGACAGCGCACCACTTCGCCTACACCGAGCCAGCCGTGCCGTGACCGCCGCTGCGACACCGGCCGACACGTCGGCCGAGGACGTGGCCATCAGGCTCGAGCACCTGACGAAGACCTACCCCGGCGCGTCCCGGCCGGCGGTCTCCGGGCTCGATCTCACGATGCCCCGGGGCGAACTGGTGGCGCTCGTCGGGCCGTCTGGCTGTGGCAAGACCACCACGCTCAAGATGATCAACCGGCTCATCGAGCCCACGAGCGGCACGGTGTGGGTGGACGGGGTCGACATCCGAACTCAGCCGACCCACGAGCTGCGCCGCGGGATCGGCTACGTCATCCAGCAGGCCGGGCTGTTCCCCCACCGAACGGTCGGCGACAACATCGCCACCGTCCCCAAGTTGCTGGGCTGGGACCGCCATCGCATCAAGGCCCGGGTGGACGAACTGGCCGATCTGTTGCGTCTCGACCGGGGACTGCTCGGCCGCTATCCCTCGGCCCTGTCGGGCGGGCAGCAACAGCGGGTGGGCGTGGCGCGGGCGCTGGCCGCCGACCCGCCCGTGCTGCTCATGGACGAGCCGTACTCGGCCGTCGACCCCATCGTGCGCGCCCAGCTCCAGGACGAGCTCCTCACGCTCCAGCGGGAGGTCCACAAGACGATCGTGTTCGTCACCCACGACATCGACGAGGCCATCAAGCTCGCGAACCGGATCGCGATCCTGAACGTCGGGGGCATCCTCGAGCAGGTCGACTCTCCCGCCGAGATGTTGCGGGCGCCACGCAACGAGTTCGTGGCCGATTTCCTGGGCGACGATCGGGGCATCAAGCGGCTGTCGCTCATGACCGTCCGTGACGCGTCGCTGAGCAAGGGACCGTTGGTCGCCGAGACCGCCAGCGCGGACGATGCCCGGTCCACGATGGCGGAGCGGGGCTACGACTGGGTCGCCGTGTGCGACGGCGACGACCACCTGCAGGGCTGGATCGGCGCGTCCGACCTCGACGGCGCCGAGACCGTCGGCGAGCTCACGCCCAAGCCGTTCCTGTCGGTCGTCACCGCCGATACCACGCTCAAGGCGGCACTCGACGGGATCGTGACGTCCCGGACCCGCGTCGCCATGGCGGTCGACGACGACGGGCGGTACCTGGGAATGCTCACGGTCGACGACCTGGCCGAGGGGGTCACCGCGTGACCGGCGCCGGCGGGATGCTCGCGGCGGAACCGTTCATCCGCTGGGACTGGGTGCGGGACCACACCGACGACATCGTGTCGAACCTGTGGGAGCACGTGCAGCTCACCGTGCTCGCCGTCGGCATCGGCTTCGTGATCGCCATGGCGATGGCGCTCATCTCGCTGCGCTGGCGCGCCGCCTACGGTCCCCTCGCGGCGTTCTGCGCCGCCATGTACTCGGTGCCCAGTGTCGCCCTGTTCGCGTTGCTGCTCCCGTTCGTCGGCCTCGGGCTCCGGAACGCGCTGATCGCGCTGGTGACCTACACGCTCCTGATCCTGCTCCGGAACATCGTCGCCGGCCTCGACGGCGTGCCGCCGGAAGTGCGCGAGGCCGCCGACGGCATGGGCTACGAGCGCTGGCGCCGCGTCCTGCGCGTCGACCTGCCGCTGGCCACGCCGTCCATCGTGGCCGGGCTGAGGATCGCCACCGTCACCACCATCGGGCTGGTGACCGTGACGGCGCTGGTCGGGGAGGGTGGATTCGGCCGGTTCATCAACGAGGGGCTGTCGCGCCAGTTCTCGACGGAGATCGTGCTCGGTGCCGTGCTCTCGGTGGCGTTCGCCATCGCCTGCGACGTGATGTTCGTCGTCGCCGAGCGGGTGCTCGCCCCCTGGGCCCGGCCCCAGGGGGTCGTCAAGGCCGGCCGGTGGGGGGAACGGACGTTGGCGCGGTGGTCGCGCCACAGGAGGATCGCCGATGCCTGAGATCCTCCGGCAGATGTGGGACTACCTGTCCAGCGACGCCGCCTGGTCGGGCAACCGGGGACTGCCGGCGCTCACCTGGGCCCACCTCAAGCTCTCGGCGCTGGCGGTGGTCGTGGCCGCGGTCGTCGCCATCCCGCCCGCGGTGGCGCTCGGCCACATCCGTCGGGGCGGGCTGTTGGCGGTGTCGATCGTGAACATCGGCCGCGCGCTCCCGACCTTCGCCATCATCGTGCTGATCCTGCCGTTCTCGCTCCGCTACGGCTTCGGGCTCGGCTTCTGGCCCACGCTCGTCGCGCTGGTCCTCCTGGCGGTCCCGCCCATCTTCACGAACACCTACACCGGCGTGCGGGATGCGCCGCCCGATGCGGTCGAGGCGGCGCGGGGCATGGGCATGCGGGCCGGCGAGCTGGTCCGCAAGGTCGAGGTGCCAGGTGCCT
>Ga0081538_10006488_pt1 | contig 10294 bp, 11 predicted proteins | sample TabmetS5T2R1_FD_71022 | JGI IMG/M metagenome (GOLD analysis project Ga0081538, IMG submission 71022) | Tabebuia heterophylla rhizosphere microbial communities from the University of Puerto Rico - S5T2R1 | ecosystem: Host-associated > Plants > Roots > Rhizosphere ...
TGCCATGAAGCGGCTCGCCGGGCCGTGTGGGGTCAGACCCCTTGATACGAAGAGGCTCAACCGTCTCTTTGGGCCAGCGTTCGGCTAGAAGGTCGCCTCGCGCACGCCGGTCAGGATGATCAGCAGCACGATCGCGGCGACGATCAGCCGGTAGACGACAAACGGCGTGTACGAGTGCCGGCGGACGAAGCCAAGTAGGAAGACGATCGCCAGGAGCCCGCTCGCCGCCGAGGCGAGGATCCCGACGACGAACGGCCCCTCCCAGCCGGGTGGGAGCTCGCCGAGCACGACGTCCGTCAACCCCTTGTAGAGGATGGCGCCGAGGGTCGTCGGGACGAGCAGCAGGAAGGACATCCGGGCCGCCGCGTCGCGGTCGAGCCGCAAGAACCGCCCGGCCGTAATCGTGATCCCTGACCGCGAGACACCGGGTGCGAGCGCGGCCGCCTGGGCGGTGCCGATGATCACCGCGTCGCGGATCGACAGTGACTCCATCTTCCGGGCCTGCGGACGCCGGTCGGCAATCCACAGCAGGATCGCGAACACGGCGAGCAGGATCGCGATCTGCCAGGGCTCGCCGAGCTCGCTGGCGATGAAGTTCTCGCCGACGGCGCCGATCAGCGCCGCGGGGATCGTCGCGATGACGATGAACCACGCGATGCGCTCGTCGCCACCGATGATCGAACGGCGGCCGACAGACCGGAACCACGCGACGAGGTAACGCCAGAGGTCGCGCCAGAAATACGCGACGACCGCGAAGAGCGTCCCGATGTGGAGCGCGACGTCGAAGGTGTGGTTGAACTCCTCGTTGTCCTTCAGCGATTCCCAGTCGCCGGCCCAAGGGACGAGCACGAGGTGTCCCGACGAGGAGATGGGCAAGAGCTCGGTCGCGCCCTGGACGATCCCGAGCACGAAGGCTTGCGCGTTCGACACCGTCCCCGAGCCCTCTTCCTCGCCGGTGCCGAGGAAGACGAGCAGCAGCGCGAGGGCGAACGCCGCGCCGGCCGCCGCAAAGATGCCGACCCGGCCTTGCATCAGTCACGTCTTACCAGGCCGAACGGAAGGTGGCCCTCTACGATGCGATGGATGGCGGGCAAGACTTTGGAACAGGCCGTGCTCGAGCATCGGACAGCCATCCTCGACCAGGACCCCGAGGTCAGACGAGGGGCCGATCCGGAGGCCGTGCACAAGCAGCGTGTCGCGAGCCGGCGGCTCCGCTCGTTGCTTCGGACCGCCAGGCCACACCTGCCCGACCCCGATCGCTCAGAGCACCTACGCGGCGAGCTCCGCTGGCTGGGGAATGCGCTCGGTGAGGTGCGGGACCGCGACGTCCTCATTGCCCACCTGCAGGAGGAGCTTGCGAGCCTGGAGGAAGCCTCGGCGTTTCGCGCGGTGCTCAAGGTCCTTGACGGCGAGCGGCAAAAGGCGCACGACAAACTCGTCGTCGCTCTCGATTCGCCGCGCTACAAGCGGCTGCTGGACGAGCTCGAGAACCCGCCCGCGCTCGCAAACGGCGAGTTGCGACAGGCGGCGATCAAGGAGCACAAGCGCCTCCGGAGGTCGGTTGCGAAGCTCGGCGACGAGCCGTCGGACGAGGAGCTGCACGAGGTGCGCATCCGCGCCAAGCGGGCGCGGTACGCGGCCGAAGCGGTGGGTGCCCGCAAACGGTACGTCGAGTCCGCGAAAGACCTCCAGGACGTCCTCGGCGAGCACCAGGATGCAGCGGTCGCGGAGAAACGGATCCGCAGGCTCATTTCGCGCGCTCGCGCGTCCCGGCGCACGGCTCTCGCCGCCGGCAGGTTGATCGAGCGGCAACGAAACCGCCGCCACGCGGCGCGCCGAGACTGGCCGAAGGCCTGGAAGGGCTTGAAGCGGGCCGGCGACGCCGAGTGGCGCTGAGCGCGCCCGAGACCGTCCGGGCCGCCGGCGGAATCGTCCGCCGCGCCGGTCAGGACGGCGACGAGGTTCTCCTCGTCCATCGCCCCCGCTACGACGACTGGACCTTTCCCAAAGGGAAGGCACATCCGGGCGAGACCGACCAGGAGACGGCGCTCCGCGAGGTCGAGGAAGAGACGGGGTTCGCCTGCGAGCTCGGCGTGGAACTGCCGAGCACGAGCTACCGCGACAGCCGCGGCCGTCCCAAGCTCGTCCGCTACTGGACGATGCGAATCCGATCGGGCGCTTTCGAGCCGCATGGGGAAGTGGACGCGATCGCCTGGGTTCCTCGAATCCACCTCACCCGCTCTCTCTCCTACGAGCGGGACCACGACGTGGCCCGCGCCGTCCCGCCCCCGCTCCTCGTGGTCCGGCACGCCTCAGCGGGGCGCTCTGAGGAGTGGACCGGAGACGACGCCCGGCGGCCGCTCGACGCACGAGGCCGGAAGCAGGCGGCGAAGCTCGTCGACCAGCTTGCGCCGTTCGAGGTCGAGCGCATCCTGTCCAGCCCCTTCGATCGCTGCGTCCAGACGGTCGAGCCGCCTGCGGCGGCCCGCGGTCTCGAGCTCGAGCTCACGGACGACCTGGCTGAGGGGGCAGGTCCCGAGAGGGTGAGGACACTGCTCGCCGACCTCGCCGGCTCTGCGTCGGTCGTCTGCGGCCACGGTCCCGAGCTCGTGCCCCTCTTCGGCAGGACGAAGAAGGGCGCGACTGTCGTCGTCGAGGCGGGCGACGGCGCACTCGGCGAGCTCGGCCGGCTTCAGCCGCCTGGATAGGCTGAACCCCATGAGGCGGATCAACCTCGGCGAGCTGAAGCTGGAGTACGACGACTCCGACCCGGAGGGCTACAGGATCGGGTACGCGCGGTTCGGGCCGTCGATCGAGGCCGTCAGGCTCGGTGCGACGGTCTACGAGCTACCGCCGGGACAGAGCATTTGCCCGTACCACTACGAGTATCCGGACGAGGAGTGGGTGCTCGTTCTCGCCGGCCGACCGACGTTGCGCACTCCCGAGGGCGAAGCGCCGCTCGAGCCGAACGACATCGTCTGCTTCCCGGAAGGTCCGGACGGCGCGCACAAGGTCACGAACGACACCGAAGAGACGGTGCGGGTGATGATGCTCTCGACGAAGCTGAACCCGTCGGTTGCCGTCTATCCGGACAGCGACAAGATCGGCGTCTGGCCCGTCCTCGGCGGCGGCGGCGACCAGATCCTTGTCCGCAGGGAGAGCAAGGTCGACTACTACGACGGCGAGCTCTAGGCCGCTTCGGCGGCGAGCTCGGCGAGAAGTTCCAGAACGACTCCTTCGCGTACGCCACCACGTGCGACCTCGAGCGCGAGCCCGAGCCGGCGCCGTGCCTCCAACAGGATGATCGCGCCGGCCGGAAGGGTCCGGGCGCGCTCCACGGGAATCCGGTACTTCTCCGCGATCGCCTCCGAGGACTCGACGCTGAGAAGCCAAAGGGCGGCGAGCAGCTCTCGCTCGTCGAGGTGCCGGCCGACCATTCGTCGCATCGCCCGGGCCGTTCCGCCCGTTGCGAGCGCGACTCGCGCGACGGGGGCGACAACTCCGGAGAACGCGTCGTGCACGACGCGTGCGGCGGCGGAGAGCTCTCCCCCCTGCGGCGGATCGCCGTGGTGGAAGCGCTCCGTCAAACGGAGCGATCCGATGTCGAGCGACCGGAGCCACACCGGCTCCTTGGGCGTCCCGACCATGAGCTGGGTCGAGCCCCCGCCGACGTCGCAGACCGCGACGGTGTCCGGATCCGATCGGCACGCGGCGACGGCGCCGGCGTAGGCCAACCGGCCTTCCTCCTCAGACGAAAGCTGCCGGACGGGAGCTCCCACGGCCTCGCTCAGGAGCCTGTGCAGAAAACCGGCGTTCAGGGCCTGCCGGCCGGGGGCGGTCACGAACACCTGCAGGCGATGGACGCCCGAGCTCCGGGCGAGCGCCGCGTACCGGCTCGCCAGCTCGGCGGCCCGGAAGCACTTCGACTCGGACAGCTCGCCGTACCGCTCGACGTCGACGCCGAGGCCGAGGTGCGTCTTTTCGTTCAGGATCGTGCTGAGCCCCCGGCGCCCGCGCTTCGCAGCGAGCAGGCGCACGGTGTTCGAACCGACGTCGATTACGCCTGCTCGCATGGCGGCCATTCTGGTCGCCTTGCCGGTCGACACCGTCAGCGCTCCCGTCGAGCGGGCGCCGGCCGGCGGCGAAACCGGGCCCGCGCGCTTCGCATCAGCGCGCTTTGCGCCGCACGCGGACGCTCATCCTTCTTCGGCCGCAGCCGCTCCCACGTGCCGTTGGGTTGCAACTCCCACGCCTGGGCGTTGTCGGCCATGAGCGACTCGAACACGGCGGAGAGCCGTTGTTGTGCTCTGGCGTCGTCGACCGGGACGACGACCTCGAGCCGGTGGTCGAGGTTCCTCGGCATCAGATCCGCGCTCCCGAGCAGGTACGTGGTGCGCTTGCCGTTCTCGAAGATGAAGAGGCGGCTGTGCTCGAGGTAACGCCCGAGGATGCTGCGAACCGTGATGTTCTTGCTCATTCCGGGGACGCCCGGCCGAAGCGAGCAGACACCGCGGCTGACGATCTCGATCTTCGCGCCGGCCTCCGACGCCTCGTAGAGCTCTTCGATGATCGCCTGGTCGCTCAGAGCGTTGACTTTCAATCGGATCGAGGCCTTCTTGCCTGCGGCGGCCGCTTCCGCAACCGCACGGATCTCGTCGATGAGGCGTGAACGCAGGCCAAACGGCGCGACGAGCAGCTTCCGAAAGCGCTGCGGCCGCCCGAACCCGGTCACGTAGTTGAACAGATCCGCGACGTCGGCAGCGATGTCCGGGTCGGCGGTGAAGAGACCGAAGTCCTCGTAGATCCGCGCGTTCAAGGCGTGGTAGTTGCCAGTCCCGACGTGCACGTAGCGGCGCAGATCGGAGCCTTCCCGGCGGACGATCAGCGTCGCCTTCGCATGGATCTTGAGATTTGAAAACCCGTAGACGACGTGGACGCCTGACCGCTCGAGCGCGCGCGACCACTCGATGTTCCGGTGCTCGTCGAACCGAGCCTTCAGCTCGACGAGGCACACGCTCTGCTTTCCCTCCTCGGCGGCGTCGATGAGGGCCGGCACGAGCGGTGTCTCGTCGCTGGTTCGATAGACCGTCGTCTTGAGGCCGAGCACGTTCGGGTCCGTCGCCGCGCCGCGAACGAAGGCTTCGAAGCTCGTCGCGAACGACTCGTAGGGATGGTGGACGAGCAGGTCGCTGCGTCGGATGTCGTCGAAGAACTCCGCCGCCGAGTCGAAGTCGGCGATGCGCGGCTGCGTCACCGACCGCCACGGCTCGTCCTTGAGATCGGGGCGGTCGATGGACGCCAGCTGGCTCAGGTCGGCGAGATCGAGCAGGCCCCCGATCGGGTAGAGCTGCTCGCGCTCGGCTCCGAGGCCGCGCAGAAGGCGGGCGCGCATGTCCTCAGACATCCCGTCCGCGACCTCGACTCGAACGGTGTCGCCGAACCGGCGGCGGCGAAGCTCGAGCTCCAGAGCCTCGAGAAGGTCGTCCGCCTCGTCGGACACCTCGAGATCGGCGTTCCGTGTGACGCGAAACGCCGCGCACTCGATGATCTCCATCTTCGGGAAGAGCGACGGCAGGAAATGGGCGATCACGTGCTCCACCGGCAGGTACAGCTCGCCGATGCCGAGGAAGCGCGGAAGCAGCTCGGGCACTTTCACTCGCGCGAAGCGCTCCTCGGCGGTCTCCGGGTCACGGACCAGGACTCCGAGCGAGAGCGAAAGGCCGGAGATGTACGGGAACGGCTGACCCGGCCCGACGGCGAGCGGTGTGAGCACGGGGTAGATCTGTCGCTCGAAGCGCTCGCTGAGCTCCTCGCCCTCCGCAGCGCTGAGATCGTCGACCTGGCCGACGGTGATCCCTTCCTGCTGGAGTGCGGGCCGGAGCTCCCGTCGCCACAGCTTCGACTGGCGAGCGGTCAGGGCTACGGTGATCCGGCGGATCTCCGCGAGCGCCTCGAGCGGCGTGCGTCCGTCGGCCGACGGGATGGCGAGTCCGGACGCGACCTGCCCGAGGAGGCCGGCCACGCGGATCATGAAGAACTCGTCGAGGTTCGAGGAGAAGATCGCGCAGAACTTGACGCGCTCGAGCAGCGGGACGTCGGGATCCTCGGCAAGCTCCAGCACTCTGGCGTTGAAGTCGAGCCACGAGAGCTCTCGATTGAGGAGGCGGTCGGTGTTCCGCGTCCCCGTTGCGGACGCCGCCATTACTTGAGCTGCGGCTCGAGCTTGTAGCCGACGCCGTACCGTGTGTGCAGGAATGCGTAGCGCTCAGAGCGCGCGTCGATCTTCTCGCGGAGCTTGCGGACGAAGACATCGACCGTTCGGTCTCTCCGCGCCAGCCGACGTCCCCAGATCTTCTGCAGCAGCTCCTCACGGCTGACGACGCGGGGGCTCTCGGCGGCGAGCGCGTAGAGCAGACGGAACTCGGTCGGCGTCAACCCCGCTCCGTGACCGTCGAGGTACGCCTCGACGCTGATGGGGTCGATTCGAAGCCCGTCGAACTCGATCACCTCGGCTCTTTTCGGCGGCTGGTCGCGCACGCCGCGGCGCTCAGCCGCGCGGACGCGTGCCACGAGCTCTCGCATCGAGAACGGCTTGACGAGGTAGTCGTCCGCACCGAGCTCGAGGGTCTGCACTCGGTCCTGCTCGCTGCCGCGCGCGCTGACGACGATGACCGGCGTGCCGATGCCGTGGGCGCGCGCCGTCTCGATCACTTCCCAGCCGTCGAGCGCTGGGAGCATGAGGTCGACGATGCAGACGTCCGGCCGCTCGTAGCGAAGGCGGGCGAGCCCGGCGACGCCGTTCGTGACCCAGGTCGGCTCGAACCCAGCCGCCGCGAGGTGGCTCGCCATCGTCCTCCCGATCACCTCGTCGTCCTCGATGATGAGCACCTTCGCCATGGTTTCCAAATGGTTCCTCCGCGGCTTACGCCACTGGGTACTCGGTTGGTGAAGGGTCGGTAACGAACCGGTGAACGCTCATGCTGCCCTTCGTCCTCGAAGTTCCTCGCGAAGGCGCCAGGGCGCGACGTACGCCCGCCCACCCGAGCGCAGGTAGTCGACGACCGCGTCCTCCTGCTTTCGGCAGGGCAGGAGGGTCTTCCAGGTCGCCAGGTGCTCTTCGCGGTGGAGGTCACCGGTCGCGACGCCCGGCAGGCCCGCTGTCGCGATCCAACCGAACGTGCGCTGCCGGTTGAAGAGCTCGAGACGGTCGACGAGGCCGTCGAGTCGAGTGCGGTTTCGCCAGAACCAACGGGTCGTGCGCTCCGGTTTGGGGTCGGGAACTCGCCCGTGCGGATGGGCGGCGACCACGGCCGCGCCGAGCCGGCGCGACTCGAGCAGCGCGCCTTCGAGCTCAGCCGCCAGCGGATCGAATGAGCGGAGGCCCAGCGCCAGCGCATGCGCCGCCTCGTCCGGATCGGGATCGCTGTAGGTGAGCTCGAGGCCGGGAATGACGAGCAGGCCGTACTGGTCGCGGGCCCGGCGCGCCTCCCGCTCGATCGCCTTCAGGTAGTGCGGATACGAGTCGCGGTTGAGTCGGAGCGACGATGTCGGCGCCGCGCCGTCAGGAAACGCGTGATCCGTGACGCAGAGCACGTCGAAGCTGTGCCGCCCGTACAGGTCGACGAGCTCGGTGAGCGTGAGCGTGCCGTCGCTCCACGTCGTGTGCGCGTGGAGCTCGCAGAGGAGCAGAGGCGTGTGCATGCCCTGAGCGTGGCGGCGCTATCGAGACTCATGGGAAGCAAAGCGGTGAACGAGCAGGGAAAAAGGGGAGAAGGGAGCGGGCGGCCCCTCCCGGGCCGCCCGTTCCTGGCGCGGAGCGCTTCCGTCATTCGTCGTCGTCTTGACCTCTGAGTCGCGCGAGTCTTCCGCCGGCCGAGGACTGCGTGGGCAACGGCCTGGTGAAGGCGATGTATCGGTCAGGCGACCGCGGTCGCGGGCTCAGCGGCAGTGACCAGCGCATCGAGCGCGCAGGAAAAGACATCGCCGCCCGCGAGGGAGTACCGCTCGTTGAACTCGACCGCGCCGTTGAGCTCAAGGACGACGTAGCCGCCGTCCGGGGTCGGCAGGAGATCAACGCCGACCAGATCTCCGCCGATGGCCGCCGCCGCGGCGACGGCGAGCGTGCAGGCCTCCGGAGGCGGCACGACTGGCTCCCGGATCGCCCCGAGGGCGACATTCGTCCGCCACTCGCCGACCGCGGCGACCCGCCTCACTGCGCCGACCACCGAGCCGCCGGCGACGACGAGGCGCAGGTCGTGGCCTGGTGGCGGAACGAGCTCCTGGATGAGTGCGCCGTGAAGGCGGAACCACGGACGTGTGGAGAGCTCGGCGAGGGAGCGGCGAAGGGTGGGGACGTCCTCGCAGCGCACGACGTCGCGGCCCCAGCTCCCGAAGCGCGGCTTGACGACGACCGGCGGATGAATCGAGAGCCCGAGCAGCGGCGAGGTGATGTGCGACGTCAGCGGATGCGGCACACCGGCGGCGTGAAGCGCTCGGGCAGTCGCAAGCTTGTCGTGCGCGGCGACGAGCGTGCCCGGTCGGTTGAGGACTCGCACGCCTTCGCCTTCGAGCCGCGCGAGCTCCCACAGGCCGTCCTCGATGCCGTCAAGCGACTCGGCGACATCAAGGCGGCCGATGGCGACGTCTCCGGGGCCGAGTACGCGGAGCGCTTCGGCAGGTGAGAGGATCTCGACGCCGGAATGCCCGGCCAGCGCGATGTTCGTCGGGGTCCTTCGATGTGCAATCAGGGCGACGACCATCGCCCTTTGAAGTGTGCTGGTGAGTTAGCCCGTTTTTGGGCTGGTCTCCACCTTTTCACCTTTTGCCCGGAGGCTTTTCACCAGCTCGTTCACACGTTTTTCGATCTCGTCGCGGACCGCGCGGACCTCGTCAGGCGGGAGGCCGGCCGGATCCGTGAGCTCCCAGTCGAGGTAGCTCTTGCCCGGGAGGACGGGACACGCGTCGCCGCAGCCCATGGTCACGACGAGGTCGGCCCACTCGACATCGGAGCGATCGAGCCCGCGCGGCGTGCGTCCTTCCAGGTCGACGCCGACCTCGCGCATGACGGCGACGACTTCCGGGTGAACCCGTGCGGCAGGCGCGGAGCCGGCCGAGCGCGCGCCGTGCTCGTCCGTCGTCGCGCGTTGGAAGAAAGCCTCGGCGATCTGCGACCGCCCGGCGTTCTGCACGCAGACGAAGAGCACGTTCATTTCTTCTGCGCCTCCAGCTTGTAGCCGACGCCGTACCGCGTCTGGATGAACGTGTGGTTCTGCGAGCGGCGGTCGATCTTCTCGCGCAGCTTGCGCACGAACACGTCGACTGTCCTGTCGCGGTGCGTCTCGCGGCGGCCCCACACCCGCTGGAGAAGCTCGTCGCGCGTTACGACTCGACCGCTCTCCAGCGCCAGCGCGTAGAGCAGCCGAAACTCCGTCGGCGTCAGCTCGGCGCTCTCGCCGTGCACGTACGCCTGGACCTCTCGGGGATCGATTCGCAACTCCTCGATCTCGACCGCCTCGCCGCGCTGCTCCTGCTCCGCGCGCGGACCCCGGCGGGCATTCGCCTGCACGCGGGCGACGAGCTCCTTCATCGAGAACGGCTTCACGAGATAGTCGTCGGCGCCGATCTCGAGCGCGTGGACCCTGTCGTGCTCGGTCCCGCGCGCCGAAACGACGACGATCGGCGTCCCGATTCCCTCACTCCGTGCGCTCTCGATCAGTCGCCAGCCGTCCGTTCCGGGAAGCATCAGGTCGACCACGCAGACATCGGGCCGTTCGAAGCGAAGCCGGGCGAGACCCTGGCTGCCGTTCACGACGCGGATCGACTCGAAGCCGGCGTCTGAGAGGTGGCGGGCCATGCCCTCGGCGATCACCTCGTCGTCTTCGACGATCAGAACCTTCGCCATACACTCAGCCAATCATGAGATGGCCCTTCAGGAGGGCCCGCGACGAGCACGCGGCGGAGATCGAGGCGCTTCGGCGCGAGGCCGAGCGAGCCCGCACGCTCGTCGAGGAGAGCCGCGAGATGGTGCTCGTGCTCGACGACCAGGACCGGATCATCGCGGCGAGCAAGCGGGCCCGGCAAGGGCTCGACGGCATCGCCGAGGGCCGACCGGTCCCCGCCGAGCTGCTCGAGGGTGGGGGCCGGCACGAGCCGGTCCGAGTTCCGTACGAGGTCAACGGCCACGTCGAGTCGCTCCTCTACCTGAGCCCGCCGGGAGAGTTGGCCGCATACGAGGAGCTGAGAACAGGCTTCACCGCTTCTGTTTCGCATGAGCTCCGGACGCCGCTCGCCCGTC
>Ga0081538_10006489_pt1 | contig 10292 bp, 11 predicted proteins | sample TabmetS5T2R1_FD_71022 | JGI IMG/M metagenome (GOLD analysis project Ga0081538, IMG submission 71022) | Tabebuia heterophylla rhizosphere microbial communities from the University of Puerto Rico - S5T2R1 | ecosystem: Host-associated > Plants > Roots > Rhizosphere ...
CGCGGCGAGCGGTGGCGGCCGCTCGAGGAGGCCGGCGAGGGCGACGAGGACGGCTGGGAGCTCGCCGAGCACGACCTGATCGAGGAAGCGTCCCACGGCGATGAGCGGCGCAGCCCGGAGGTGGACGCCTTCGCCCCCGAGCGCGAGTCCGACGAGTCCACCGCCGTTTACGGGGAGCCCGACGAAATCGATCCGACGGAGGTCGTGAGCGACCCGAACGAGGACGACGACGACCCGGGCGCCGGGCCGGGACTGGCCGCCGACCGCTGAGCCCGCCGGCTGGACCCGCGGCTAGGGCAGGCTGCAGCCAGCTCTCGCGATCGTCGGCTACCGCGTCAGGCGCTCGAGGGAGCGCTCGAGACAGACTTACCTCACGCGGTCACGGCCGCCGGCTCCGCCAGCTGGGGATAGAGCGGATAGCGCTCTGCGAGGGCGCTGGTGCGCTCCGACAGCTCCGTCAGCTTTGCGTCCGAGAAGTCGCCTGTGAGGGCCTCGCCGATCACCTTGCCGATCTCGCGGAAGTCGTCGACCTGGAAGCCGCGCGTCGCGAGCGCGGGGGTACCGATGCGCAGGCCCGAGGACACCGCCGGGGGCCGCGGGTCGAACGGCACCGCGTTGCGGTTGACGGTGATCCCCACCTCGGCCAGGCGGTCCTCGCCCTGCTGGCCGTCGAGCTCCGAGTCGCGCAAATCGGCCAGGACGAGGTGGACGTCAGTGCCGCCGGTGAGCACGTTGACGCCGGCCGCCAGCATCTCCTCGGCCAGCGCCGCGGCGCCCTCGCGCGTCCGCCGCTGGCGCTCGCGGAAGATGTCGGACTGGGCGATCTTCAGCGCCACCGCCTTTCCGGCGATCACGTGCATCAGCGGACCGCCCTGGTGGCCCGGGAACACGCGCGAGTTGATCTTCTTCGCGAACTCCTCCTTGCAGAGGATCATGCCGCCGCGGGCGCCGGCGAGCGTCTTGTGCGTGGTGGTGGTGACGATGTCGCAGTAGGGCACCGGATTGGGGTGCTCTTCTGCGGCGACGAGGCCGGCGAAGTGGGCCATGTCGGCCATCAGGTACGCGCCCACCGAGTCCGCGATCTCGCGGAAGCGCTTGAAGTCGAGCTCCCGCGGGTACGCGGACCAGCCGGCGAGGATCAGCTTCGGCCGGGCGTCCTCCGCCAGCTGCTGGAGCTCGTCCATGTCGAGGCGCGAGTCGTCCTCGCGGACGCCGTAGCCGACGATGTCGAAGTAGAGCCCGGAGAAGTTGATCTTCATCCCGTGCGTGAGGTGTCCGCCGTGGTCGAGCTTCATGCCGAGGATGCGGTCACCCGGCTCGAGCAGCGCCATGTAAACGGCCGAGTTCGCCTGCGCCCCGGAGTGCGGCTGCACGTTCACGTGCTCGGCGCCGAACAGCTCCGTGGCGCGGTCGATTGCCAGCTGCTCGGCGACGTCGACGTATTCGCAGCCGCCGTAGTAGCGCTTGCCCGGATAACCCTCGGCGTACTTGTTCGTGAGAACGGAGCCCTGGCAGTCGAGGACCGCCTGGGGAACGAAGTTCTCGGAGGCGATCATCTCGAGCGTCCGCTCCTGCCTCCCGGCCTCGTTCTTCAGGACCTCGGCGATCTCCGGATCGACGTCGGCAACGGGCTTGGTGAAGTAGTCGGGGCTCAGTTGGGTCATCGCGACCACCGTACCATCGCGGTCAGAGCGCCTCCTCGATCGTCGCGCGCGGCACCGCGCCCTCGCGGACGATTGCGAACGATCCATCGTCCTCGTACGAGGAGAGGTCGACCACCGTCGACGGCGTGCCCGGCAGCTCGCCCGCGTCGAGAATGAGGTCGACACCGGCGCGGATCGTCTCCTCAACGTCCTCGACCCGTCGGGCGTCGGCGGCGCCCGAACGGTTGGCGCTCGATTGGAGCACGGGCCAGGCGACGCCCGCGAGCGGCGCGAGCTGGCCATCGAGGCGGGGCACGCGCACGCCGAGCCGTCCGTCGGGATCCGGGGCCGACGCGAGCGGGAAGCGGCGCGCCGGGTTCGGCACGAGCACGGTGACCCCGCCGGGCAGCAGCCGTTCGAGCGCGGTCCTGGTGCGGCCGCCAAGCTCGGGCAGCGTCGCGAGCGCCAGGTCGAGACGGAAGAACATGACGGCGGCGGGGCGGTTGGGCGAGCGCCCCTTCAGCCGGTAGAGGCGGTACACGCCCTCCTTCGACTCGGGCTCGGTGGCCAGCCCGTACACCGTGTCCGCCGGAAACAGCGCCACGCCGCCGACCGCGATGCAGCGCTCAAAGGTGGCGACGTCCTCCGGGGTCACGGCGTCGTCCCCAGCGTCACGCGGTCCCGCCCGGACAGATCGCGGCGTGTCTCCGCGCCGCGCAGCAGCGAGCGCACCGCGGCCGCCTGATCGGGCGCGTGCTCGAGCGCCACTCGGGTGCCCGGCGGCGCGCCGGCCACCAGGGAGCGAATGGCGTCGAGCCCGTCGGCGCCGGACACGAGGGCCTCCCGCGGCTCGTACCGGCGGATCTCCGGCTGCAAGCTGTCCCACTCGTTCTCGCGCACGTAAGGGAGATTGGCGATCACCTGATCCCAGTCGCCGGGCGGCAGCCCGGACGCGACGCGAGGATCCAGCGGAAGGCGAAGCCGGGCGGCGTTCAGGCGCGCCAGCTCGACCGCCGCCGCCGACGTGTCGGACGCGCTCACGATCAGGTCCGGCCGCTCGTCGAGCAGCGCGAGCGCCACCGCGCCGGAGCCGGTGCCCGCGTCGTGCACACGCGCCCCCTCCGGCAGCCCGAGGGCCACCTCCACGAGCAGCTCGGTCTCCGGCCGCGGGATCAGTGCCCGCGAGTCCACGGCGAGCTCGATGTGGCGAAAGCCCTGGCGGCCGAGGATGTAGGCCACCGGCTCGCGTGCGACGCGCCGGCGGACACGCTCGGCGATCGCGCGGGCCGCGGCGCCTGCAATCGGAAGATCGGGCTCGGCGTGGAGCACCGCGCGGTCCACCCCAATCGCGTCCGCGATCAGGACCTCGGCGTCCAGGCGCGGGGTCTCGCAGCCGGCCGCCTCCAGCGCGGGCACCGCGGCGCCGAGCGCATCGCGGACCGTCAACCGGTCACGAGCTCGCCGGCCTCGAGCTTGCGGCGCTTCTCCTCCGCTTCGAGGGCGGCCGTGAAGTCGTCGAGCTCGCCGCCCAGGATGGCGGGCAGGTTGTTCTTCGTCACCGAGACGCGGTGGTCGGTCACGCGGTCCTGCGGGAAGTTGTATGTGCGGATCTTCTCCGCCCGCTCGCCGCTCCCGACCTGGGCCAGGCGAGCCGCCGCCAGCTCCGCCTGCTGCGCCGCCATCTCCCGCTCGAGCAGGCGGGCGCGCAGCACCCTCATCGCCTTCTCGCGGTTCTGGAGCTGCGACTTCTCGTCCTGCATCGACACCACGAGCCCGGTCGGCTTATGGGTGATCCGCACCGCCGAGTCGGTGGTGTTGACCGACTGGCCGCCGGGCCCTGACGAGCGGTAGACATCGATCTGGAGGTCGTTCGGGTCGATCGCGACGTCGACCTCCTCGGCCTCCGGCAGCACCGCCACCGTGGCCGTTGAAGTGTGGATACGCCCTTGCGACTCGGTCTCCGGCACGCGCTGAACGCGGTGGGTGCCGCCCTCGAACTTGAAGACGCTGTAGGCGCCGCGGCCCTTGATGGCAAACGTGTAGTGGCCGTCGCCGACCTCGATCGGCTCGGTGCGGAAGCCGCGACGCTCCGCATAGCGGCTGAGCATCCGGTAGAGGTCGCCCGCGAACAGGCCGGCCTCCTCCCCGCCCGTGCCCGGCCTGATCTCGACGATCACGTCCTTCTCGTCGTTCGGGTCCGGCTCCACCATGGCCAGGCGAATCTCCTCCTCGAGCTCGCCGAGCCGCTCCTCTGAGGCGCGGAGCAACTCGCGCAGCTCGGGATCGTCGCCGTCCTCGGCGAGCAGCTCGCGTGCGCCCGCGGCGTCGTCGGTCGCGCGCCGCCATTCCTGTGCCAGCTCGTGCGCAGGCTGAAGCGCCCGGTAGGCGCGGCCGACCTCGGCGTAGCGCCGCTGGTCCCCGATCACGTCCGGATTGGCCATCTGCTCCGAGAGCTCGGCGAACCGGCCCTCGATCTGCTCCACGAGCCGTGAGATCACACGGCCAAGGGTACGACCTGGCGTCCTCCCCAGCGGGCAGCCTGCGCGAACTCGATCAGGCGGTGGAAATAGCTCTCCACGGGCGGTGCCGGCGGGAACCTCCCTGTTGCGAACCGAACGCGCATGTCGAAGTAGGGGAAGAAGACCTCGCTTCGCCGCAGCGCGGGGTACCGCCGGCGAAGCAGCGGATGCGCCACCCGGCGGTAGAGAAGCGGCGGCAGCATTCTCGGCGGGACCTTCTCCAGCAGACTGGACGAGAGCTCGAGCAGCCGGCCGACGGTGCTCGCGTTCTGGCCCGCGACGAGGTGGAAGGTGCCGCCGGGACCATGTGTCGCGAGCCCGTAGGCGGCGTTCGCGACGTAATCCACCGGCACGATGTCGACCGGCGCGGATCGCCGGCCTGGGATCGCGGGGAGGCGGCCGCGCGCGAACGCCTTCAGGGGCGCGTAAAGGACGTTGAACGAGGCCGTCCGGCCGGTGCCGCTGTCGCCGACCACGATGCTCGGCCGCAGCACCTGCAACGGCAGGCCCTGCGCCCGCTCGCGCACCAGCGTCTCGGCCTCGAACTTCGACCGCTCATAGGAGTTGCGGAAGCGCTGCCCGACGTCGAGCTGGTCCTCGCGGAACAACCCGCGGTGGGCACCGGCCACATACGCCGTCGAGACGTAGCTGAACCGCTCGAGGCCGTCGCCGCGGTCGGCGCAGCGCTCGGCCAGCTCGACCATGCGCCGGCTGCCGTCGACGTTGATGCGCCGGGACCGCTCGAGGTCGAGACCAAACGAGACGGACGCGGCGCAGTGGACCACGGTGGTGGCCTCGTCGGCAATCGCGTCGGCTCTGCGGTCATCGAGGCCGAGGTCCGGACGCTCGATGTCGGCGGCGACGGCGGTCAGCCGCTCGTGCGCGGGGAGGCGCGCGGCCGCGGCCTCGTCATCGCGCGCGCGGACGAGCGCGTACACGCGGCGGTCGCCGCGTTTCAGGAAACGCGTCAGCAGTTCGGAGCCCACGAAACCGGTGGCTCCGGTGAGGACCACTCCGCCCATCTACTTCTTGTTCCGCGACGGCGTGGTCCGAAACTTGATCAGGCAACCACTTCCATGCCGACCTTCTCGTCCTTCGAGGCGGCACGCGGGTTCTCCACCGCCAGAACCGCCTGCAGAGCGGCGATCGCCACCGCCAGCTGGGAGAGGTCGGGTTCGCGCGTGGTGAGGCGCTGCAGCTGAATGCCGGGCCACATGAGGATCCGGGCCCAGCGCTTCGTGCGGTTCCTGCCGAACCACTTGATGAGCTCGAAGGCCAGTCCGGCGACGATCGGAATGCCGGCCACGCGCGAGATGAACAGCCACGGCCAGTCGAGCTTTCCGAGCGGAGCGAAGACGACTATCGCGACGATCATCACCAACAGCAGGAAGCTGGTTCCGCAGCGCGGGTGGAAGCGGGAGAACTGCTGGGCGTTGTCGGGCGTGAGCGGCTGGCCCGCCTCGTAGCAGGAGATCGTCTTGTGCTCGGCGCCGTGGTACTGGAACACGCGCTGGAGGTCGGGCATCCGCGAGATCAGCCAGAGGTAGCCGAGGAAGATCGAGATCCGGACCAGCTTCTCGATCACGACGAATACGACCGAGTTGGGGATCTCGTCCCGGAAGATGTTCGTCAGGCCGGCCGGCAGCAGGAAGAACAGGCCGATCGCGAACAGAATCGCGAAGGCGATCGTGCCCGCCCAGGCGCCCCCGCCGATCTCCTTCTGCCCTTCCTCGTCCGACGGGGCCTGCGCGTTCGCCGAGATGCCGAGGGCCTTGAAGCCGATCTTGAGCGACTCCGCCAGGGCAACCACGCCGCGGACGACGGGCAGCCGCAGCAGGCGGTGGCGCTTGGTCCAGGAGACGAGCGGCTCCGAGGTGATCTCGATCTCGCCCTTGGCGCCCTCCTTTGAGGTCGCGCCCCCCGCTTCGACCTGCTCCTGCGAGGGCTTCCGGACGGCCACCGCCCAGGTCGAGATGCCGCGCATCATCACGCCCTCGAGCACGGCCTGGCCGCCGATGGGGGCGTCGCTGGCGGCCTCGCGGAATCCTTCCGGGGCGGCGCCGTTGCTGGACGGGAGAGCGCTCACCTCGCTCATCGTATCGGCGACCCGCGAATGGCCTCGAGAGTTGGCGCCTCGCGCGGTCAGCCGCGCGGCAGCTCTGCGCACGTGACGGTGTGCGCGTTGTCGTCCTCCGAGGACTCGGCGATGACGCCCTCGGGATCGGCACGCGCCTCCACGCTGCGCTCGCAGTCGGGGCCGCGGATGGTGAGGAACCTGACCTCGCCGCCCCCGAGCGTGGCGACGCTCGCGGTGTCGACCACGTTGCCGTCCACGATCAGGCCGACCGGAACCGCAGTCGCGTCGGCGGGACCGTCGTTGCTCAGCCGCACGCGGTAGCGGACCACCCCCGGCACGGTCGCGGCCACCGCGCCGATTACACGCGCGCGAAGATTCGGGAGGTCCAGGTACTGGCGGCAGGATGATGAGCGCCGGCGCAGCTCCTCAACGACCTCGCCGTCCGCCGAGTACCAGCGGAAGTCGACGCGCATCCGGTAGACAGCATTCGGGAGCAGCCCGCGCACCCCCTGGCGGTAGCTGAAGGTACCCACCCCGGACCTCGATCGCTGCCAGCGTCCCAGGCCGGGTGCTCGCACCTGCTCGAATCCCTCGACTCCCGACCGCTCGAGGAGGGTGAAGCGCATCGCCATCCGGTCGGCATCGTCCACGTTCTGCATCCGGGCGTAGAAGATCGCCTCGTGGTCCGCGAGCGAGCATCTGACCGTCTTCACGGATGCGACCAGCGAGCCGCCGGACGCGGCGGCCGGCAGGACCGCAAGGGAGGTGGCCAGAAGTGCTGCGATCGCGAGCCGTGCGGGCATGCTCCGTCAGAACATGCGGCAGGCCCGGGAGTTGCGGCGAGGCTAGCGGCGCGAGCGCGCGGCGCGGCGGCGGAAGCGCTCGACGCGACCGCCGGTGTCGACCAGCTTCTGGCGGCCGGTATAGAAGGGATGGCAGTTCGAGCAGATCTCGACGTGCAGTTCGGGCTTCGTGGAGCGGGTCCAGAACTCGTTCCCGCAGGTGCAGCGAACGTGCGCCGGGACGTACTCGGGATGGATATCGGGCTTCATTCCTTCATCGAGTCTAGTGACCGTGCACGGGTTATAACGTCCGCCTCATGACCCACGCCGTCGTGCTGATCAAAGCTGAGCGAGACGCCATGTCGACGCTCGGGGGCAAGCTCGCTGACGTTGACGGCGTGGCGGAGGCCTACTCCGTCACGGGGGAGTGGGACTTCGTCGCGATCCTGCGCGTGTCCGAAGCCGAGCAGCTGGCCGAGGTGGTCACGGGCAAGCTCTCGCGCATCCGCGGAATAGAGGACACCTACACCATGGTCGCCTTCGAGGTCTTCTCGCAGCACGACCTCGAGGCGATGTTCTCGATCGGCGCGTGAGCCCTCAGGTGACCTGGTAGTTGGGCCCGTCGCCGCCCTCGGGCGGGGTCAGGCGACCGCCCTTCGCGGTGATCGCCCCACACTGCACGCAGTTCGACGGGGTGATTTGCAGCTTCACCTCGCGGCCGCCGTTGGCGCGAGCGGCCTCGAGCTCGTCCTCGGGCACCTCATAGACGGCCGCGGGACACATGTTCTGCCACATGAGGGCGATCTCGAGTGGGACCTTTTCCTGAACTCGGATGTGGTTCGGAGCGTCGTCGCGGGTCGCGTTGCCGGAGAGGAAGACCGACGAGAGCTTGTCGAACGTGGTCTTGCCGTCGGGCTTCGGGTACTTGCGGTCGCGGTCGCCGATGAAGACATCGACCGTGGCGTCGTCGTGGGTCTTCCAGCGGCCGCCGGGGAAGCGCCCGCCCGAGATCTCCATCAGGTTCGCCACGGCGCCGCCGACGAGGAACCCGTTCGAGAACGGCTGGCGCATGTTCCGCGAGCGGTAGGTGTCGTCCTCGATCTCCGACGCCCTCACCTTCTCGGCGTAGGCCGAGAGGTCGTCGCAGCTGCCGCTCGCCCTGAGCCGGTCGTAGATCGTCTCGGCGGCGAACATGCCGGCGTGCATCGCGTAGTGGACGCCCTTCAGGGTCGGCACGTTCACCATGCCGGCGCCGTCGCCGGCGATGATCAACCCGGGAGCCCATAGCTCGGGGCGCGCCCAGTAGCCGCCCGAGGGAATCGTCTTGGCGCCCCAGGCGACCCGCTTGCCGCCCTCGATGATCTTCGCCACCATCGGATGGGACTTCAGCTCCTGAAGGGCGTCGTGGACCGAGAACGTGGCGTCGCGGTAGTCGAGCCCGACGACCAGTCCCATCGACACCCGGTCCTCCCCCATCGGGTAGATGAACGAGCCGCCGAACTCGCGGTACTTGGCGGCGAAGCGCAGCGGCCAGCCCATGGTGTGGATCACGCGGTCGAGCGGGTTCTGGACCTCCCAGACCTCCTTGACGCCGAGCTCCCACTGCTGCGGGTCCTCTGAGCCAAGGCCGAAGCGGCGGATGGCGGCGCCGGTCAGGTGACCCTGGGTCCCCTCGGCGAGGACGGTGGCCTTGGCGATCAGGTCGGAGCCGGGCTCGAAGTTGGACAGCTCCTCGCCGTCGCGGCCGCGTCCCTTGTCCCCCGAGCGCACGCCGACCACCCGACCGTCCTCGACCAGGAGCTTGGCCGCGGCGGTCTCGCCGAGGAGGTAGACGCCCGCCTCCTCCGCCTTCTCCGCCAGCCAGCGGCCGAGCTGCGCCACCGACGTGACGTGGTTGCCGTGGTTTCGAAACGGCGGCGGGGTCGGCTTAAGCGGGATCGCGGCCTTCCTGTTCGGCAGCAGGTACACGGCGTCCTTGTCGACCGTGCCGTAGGTGGGCCAGTCGCCCTCGGCCACGTCGGGGAACAGCTTTCGCATCGCCGACGGGTTCATCATCGCCCCGGACAGCAGGTGCGAGCCGGGGTTCCTGCCCTTCTCCACCAGGGCGATCGGCACCTCGCCGAGCGACTCGAGCAGGCGCTCGTCCTCCGCGAGCAGCTGCGACAGCCGGATGGCGCAGGCGAGCCCTGCGGGCCCGCCGCCCACGATCGCGACGCCCACCTCGATCCGCTCGTCCTCCGGATCGGTGGGAGGGCCGACGAACTCCCTGGCGGGGTCCACCGGCGGCGGGAACTCGACCGGCGCGGTGCTCATCCCGTTTTCTTGGCCTTCAGCGCGTCGGTCAGCTTGGGCAGGATCTTGTTGAGGTCGCCGACCACGCCCAGGTCGGAGAACTCGAAGATCGGCGCGTTCGGGTCCTTGTTGATCGCGACGATGTTCTCCGAGCTCTGCATGCCGACCTTGTGCTGGATCGCGCCGGAAATGCCGGCGGCCAGGTAGAGCTTCGGCGCGACCGTCTTGCCGGTCTGCCCGATCTGGGCGGCGTAGGGGTACCAGCCCGCGTCGACCACGGCGCGCGTCGCCGCAACGGTCCCGCCGAGCGCATCGGCGAGCTGCTCGCACAGCTCGAAGCCTTCGGCGTTCCCGAGGCCGCGGCCGCCGGCCACCAGGATGTCGGCATCCTCGATGTTCACGTCGGCGCCGCGCTGCTCGCCGCGCTGGACCATGGTCGCCTTGGTCGAGTGCGGCTCGAGCTGGACGTCGACGTCGACCACCTCGGCCGGTCCCCCGCCCGACTCGTTGGCGTCGAAGGCGTTGAGCCGGCCGATGATGACGCCCACGCCCTCGTACCCGACGTCGGCAATCGCGGAGTCCTGGAGGATCGGGCGCTCGGCGACGAGCTTGCCGTCCTGGACTCGGACCTCCGTGACCTCCATGGTCACGCCGGCACCCAACCGGGCCGTGAGGCCGGCGCCGATCTCGAAGCCGAGCAGGCCTCCGCCGAACAGGGCGTAGTCGTAACCCTGCTCCTGGATGACCTTCGCCATCACGTCCACGACCGGCTGGGCGAGACCCTCGGGCGCGCGGGCGCGGTAGACCTTCTGCGCCCCGTACGCGCCGAGGCCTGCGCAGAACTCGTCGGTGAGGTCGTCGCCGTCTCCGACCACCACCGCTGCCGCCTCCGAGACCGCGCCGAGCGCGGTCTTGTTGAACTCGCCCTGGGAGTGGAGGGCGTACGTGAGGATCCCGCTCATGTGATGCTCCCTTCGTG
>Ga0081538_10006491_pt1 | contig 10290 bp, 10 predicted proteins | sample TabmetS5T2R1_FD_71022 | JGI IMG/M metagenome (GOLD analysis project Ga0081538, IMG submission 71022) | Tabebuia heterophylla rhizosphere microbial communities from the University of Puerto Rico - S5T2R1 | ecosystem: Host-associated > Plants > Roots > Rhizosphere ...
TTCAACTTCCTTCCATACACATCCGCGCATGGTTAGAATGGTTAGGAAAGAAGACAAGGAGCCGATGGCAGTCAAGGTATAGGCAGCGAAACAAAGTGGATGGATATGCATGTGCGGCCTGAGGGGCAACCAGCCATTTTTTTGCGATGGCTCACACAAGAAAACGGCAGACGGGGCGGCAGGAAAGGTCTACGTCTACCACAAGGACGGGACACGCAAAGAAGTCAGTGATGCTTTTCGTGGCTGAAAATCGTCAAAAGCACCGCATTTTTTGCGGCCAGCTCTGCCGTCTTGCCGTTGCTGTCCGCGCTCCCTATTATCACCACATCGCCTTCTCTTGGCTTTAATTTTTCAGTGAGCATTTTGCGGATGCCGGGCTCCTTTTTGAGGGAGTCCTGAGTGCTAGCCGGCATGACGAACTTGTCGTCCTGGAAGAGCAGAGTGGTCGCGCCTGTTGCGCCCATCTTTATGGCAGCGTCTCTCTGCTCTATGCCTGACCTTACTGCAAAGCCAAACTCCCTTACCAATATAGCATAGTTGAATCTGCCGAGGGCGACAGAGCACGTGGGCAGGCTCAACTCCGCCGGCATGGTTGCCAGCAACTCTCTACATATGTCCCTCCCCTTGCTCGTCATCTTTGTGCCGCCGTTTGAAGTCTCTATCAGGTTGTGCATCTTCATGTGCTTTACCAATGTCTTGACGGCTCCTTCTCCAAGTGCAAGCTCTTTACACAGATTCTCCCTGCTTGTTTTTCCGGCGTCTTCTATTAATTGGAGAGCGGAAAATACATGCACCATGTCAAACGAAAGCGTCCGGCTTGGCGCGTACCTTGTTGCAACCTTTGTCAGGGCCTTAACGTACATGTGCACATAGTGTAACAGCAGCCCTATGCATTTATCCATTCTACATGAGTTGGATAAACCATCCGACTCTTTATATAACACCTTTCTGTACACGAGATGGAATGTCTATCACTAAACAGATCACAAAAGCGGCTGCAGGAGTACCAAAGATTGCTGTCGGAATTCTCCTTGGGGTGCTTGCGTTCGGCGTCTTTATGGTGGGATTCGACCAGGGGCAAATCTTCAGCATGGCTCAGGGCGAGCAGGCCTACGAAGACATGTGGATGCACGAATTCTACCATGACATGAGGCACGCAGCTGGATTTCCATGCCACTAGGCTGATGATGTTTTCATGAGAACTCTTACCTTTATTGCGATAACCCTTTTTTCTGGAGCAATTGCCGGCGGTATTCTTGGCATCATAAATCAGAGCATTGTAGAGCCGTTCATTCAACAGGCAATTGACATTGAAAACCAGAATGCGATTGCCGTCGGTGAACTTTTCAACCCGTCAGAGTATGCTGCTTATCGCATATGGCAGAGGGGGGGAGAGATTGCAGCCGGCACCGTTCTAGGGCTGTCGATAGGGGCACTGTTTGGAATAGTCTTTGCCTATGCACGGAGCTCGTTGCCAGGTTCAAATAACAAAAAGAAGGCACTTATCCTTGCAGGCATCATGTGGCTTGCGCTCTTTTTGGTCCCAGCATTCAAGTACCCTGCAAATCCCCCGGCTGTAGGCGACCCCGAAACGATCTACTATAGGCAGAACCTCTATCTAGCATTTGTAGCCGTTTCTGGCTTTAGCGCACTGAGTCTTGCGTTTCTCTACAGAAAGATCGGTAGTGCAGTGCAGGCGAAGAAAGCAATACTGCCAGCTGCATACGTCGCAATAATGGCAGCAGCATTTGTGGTAATGCCGGCAAACCGCGACCAAATAAGCGCCCCAACGGATTTGGTCGTTAATTTCAGGATTGCAAGTGCATTCACAATGAGTGTGTTCTGGGGATTGCTTGGAATCGTGCTGGGCTCATTCTGGGACAAACTCAAGCCGCATGAAGCTGCTGAAATAAACGCGCGATAAGCCTGTTAAATAGTAGTAGCGTGTAGCCAGCTCTAGCCGGGTCAAATACGAGAGAAGCGAAGGAATGAATCTGCAGTCGCCAAACCGACCCGCTTTCAGCAGGAAGAAGACAAAATATTGACAACTGACGCCACCTTCTTTCATGTCTTAAGTACTAGGAAAAATAAACTATCGACAATAGACCAATGGCAAATATAGCGCCTCATACCTACAAACGGCAACAATATGGTGACCATTAACGCCAGCCAGGAAGTGTCGGCTCCGCTGGATCGTGTGTGGGACGTCGTGGCAGACATGGACAACGAGCCGCAGTACTGGCATGGCACAAAGGCTGTAAAGAACATCAGTAGAAACGGCAACGTCATCGAGCGGGAAGTCACGATCGCCTTCAAGGATTCCAAATGCCGCCAGACAGTAGTGCTGAACCCGAAGAAGTCGATCGACATAACGATTAGGGATGGCCCGATGAAGGGCACAAAGGTTGTCACGCTGAACCCTTCAGGCGACAGGACTAGGATCGACGTTATGTGGCAAATTAAGCTTGCAGGCTTTCTTGGCATGTTCAGTGGCATGGTGAAAAAGCACATCGCAGAAGGGACGGAAGAGGCACTGGCAAGGATAGCAAAAGCAGTCGAATAAATAACCTATGTTATTTTCTAGCTAGCGCACACAGAATATGGAGCTTACCCTTACAGTCGCCAATATAGTACTGGCCGTGGTTCTGGCCGGCATCGCCGGCATATGGATCTACCTCCTTGCCTATATGGGCAAGTCATTCCGGCATGCTCCAACGCTTGAATCGTTTGACCGCGCAGCTTCAAGCAAATTCCCGAAGGTGAGCGTAATATTGCCTGCCCGAAACGAGGAGCGCTACATAGCACGTTGCCTTGATAGCCTGCTTGCGCAGGATTATCCAAACTTTGAAGTCATTGTAATCAATGATTCGTCAACTGACGGGACAGGCGAGATAATGCAGCAGTACGCCGCCAGGGACTCTCGCATCATGTACATGAGCGCGCCGCCCAAGCCAGAAGGGTGGGCCGGCAAGAACTGGGCCTGCTACGAAGGGTACCTACGGGCCAAGGGAAAGCTCTTGATGTTCACGGACGCCGATACAGAGCATTCCTCTGCTGCGATGTCGCTTGCAGTGGGGCACCTCGTGTCACAGAACCTTGACGCGCTGACTGCCGTGCCGCATTTGATATGCAACAACTTTTGGACAAAAGTGACGCTACCTGCTCTTGCGACATTCCTCCATACTAGGTTTTCGCCACTGAGAGTCAACGACCCTGATAACAAGACAGGTTACTTTTTTGGCAGTTTTTTCGTCATCAGGAGGGCCGCATACGAAGCTGTCGGCACCCACAAGGGCGTCAGGCAAGAGCTCGTAGAAGATGGAGCGCTCGGCGGAAAGGTCAAGGAAGGCGGGTTCCGGCTAAAGATGGTAAGAGGTGAGCACCATATAGACGCCGTGTGGGCGCGCGACTTGTATACCATCTGGCACGGATTGCGCCGGCTCATGATACCGCTATACTATCAGAACAAGTCACGCGCTTTCCTAATGATGATTGCAGTGTTCTTTATCCTGTTCGCGCCGTTTGCCACGCTGCCGTACTCGATCCTTGCAGCCGGCCTTGCCGGCAACCACTCGGCAGAGACACTGCTTGCAATACAGCTGGCAACTGTTGCATTGGTATTTGCAACCACTGCCGTACAGTGTAGCCTTGGTGTCTTTGAAAGCCCAGCCTACGCGCTTGCATCACCCCTAAGTGGCGCCATTGTCTCGTTCGGCTTTATGTCGGCCATCGTCGACGCGGGCAAGCGAGGAGCAGTCAATTGGCGCGACAGACAATATACTGTAAGCGAAAACCAGCATCCCATTCGCTGAAATTTTATGATGTGTTTGTTCAATAAAAATCGGTGGAACAGGCGCCTGGAACGGCTGTTCCATCGTGCACCTAATCTATCTTGCAGTAGGATGTAAATGCAGAAAAACGTATGTCTGAACGTAAAAACAATAGAGGAAAAATCCAAATAATGGGCGATGTACTGGCCCTTGCTACATCTGGCATAAAGAAGACGCACATTATGTACAAGGCAAACCTGAGCTACGAGCAGGTGCACCTGTACTTGGCGGATCTTATTGAAAAGAGCCTCGTCATGCAGGATACATCGCCAGACGGAGTCGTCTACAGGACTACAGAAAAGGGAAGGGAGTTCCTTCGCTATTACCAGCGGATCTTGGAATTCCTTGAAGAGCCGGAAATTGCTCTGAGCGCGCCATACATCAGCAGGTAGTAGGCGCCTTCATACCATTTTTCTCCTTAGGAGAAAGGATTATTAAAAGAAAATGGGATTTGTTTCTTTATCGTTGAACAAGACAATCCTAGCCGTTTCTATAATCGTAGCCGCTGTCGCAATATTTTTCGCGTTTTCGCAGCTTAACGATCTTGACAACCTTGATGTTCCGCTGGTGGATAACATCATCCAGACAAGCACTAATATCGGCGGCAGTACAGACCGCAGCAGCCTGAGCGAGGACGCTTTCCGCATAGGTCAGGTCAGCACCGTACAGGCTTCTACATCTGACCTAACGCTGCCTGAGCTGTTCACACGCGTCGAAAAATCGGTGGTGCAGATAACCGACAGTGACGAGACCAGTCCGCTTGATTCCCGTCTCGGATCGGGATTTGTCTACGACGACAATGGCCACATAATCACCAACCACCACGTGGTCAACGGCGGTGGCAGGATTGACGTGACTTTTCTGGACGGCACAGTCTATAGGGCGACCTTGATGGGCTCTGATCCATACACCGACCTTGCGGTGCTCTACGTCAAGGATGTGCCCCAGGAAAAACTCGTTCCGCTGCCTCTTGCCGACTCGACCACTGTCAGGGTGGGCGAGCAGGTGGCTGCAATAGGCAACCCGTTTGGGCTCTCGGGGTCAATGACAGCCGGGATCATAAGTGGAGTCGGCAGGCTCATACCCAATGATCTGGCGGGGCAATTCTCGATACCTGATGTAATTCAAACGGATGCGCCTGTCAACCCCGGCAACTCAGGCGGCCCGCTGCTCAACATGCGGGGCGAAGTGATAGGCATCAACTCGGCTATCTATTCGACCACCGGCCAGTCCGCCGGCGTGGGTTTTGCCATCCCTTCGAACACGATGACCAAGGTAGTTCCATCGCTTATCACCAACGGCTCGTTCCAGCACCCATGGCTTGGGGTGTCTGGCACAGACATGACGCCAGGCATTGCCGCAGCGCTCGGGCTTAACCAACCACGCGGCTTGCTTGTAGTAGATGTGGTCGACGGAAGCCCTGCAGCGCAAGCAGGAATCCGGGGAGGCGATGACCCCAGGAGCATCGACGGCCGGGATATCAACCTTGGAGGCGACGTCATTACCGCCATCGATGACAAGACCGTCAGAAAAATAGACGACATACTGGTCTTCCTTGAGAGGGAAAAGACCGCTGAGGACAACTTGAAGCTGACGATACTTCGCGATGGGCAGCTGCAGGATATCAACATCGCACTGGCAGCAAGACCGAACCAGTTCGAGTCGCCATAGGCAAGATCGTTTATTAGTGATTGCCAGCCTTAACCCACTGTATCCTGCCTTGCTTGCAAACAGCAACCCTGCCGCCGCTGTAGTACTCGAAATATTGAATAGGGCGCTAGAGTCCAAGCCATTATCACGAGCACAGACGCGGCAGCTGATGGCCGAATGCGCAACCGACCTGCTCGTATCAGCAGCCGGCAGGATAAGGGACAGGACAAGGCCAGACGCGGTAGTCACGTACTCGCGCAAGGTATTCATCAATTTAGTCAATCTATGCCGCGATACCTGCTCGTACTGCACCTACAAGAAGGAGCCAGGCGACCCGCTTCTGTCGATGCTGGAGCCGCAGGAGGTCCTTTCTATAGCCAAAGCTGGCAAGAAGTTCCGCTGCACTGAAGCGCTCTTTGTCACTGGCGAGAGGCCGGAGCAGAAATACGGAGAGGCCCAGCACTGGCTCCGCTCACTCGGGCACTCGTCATCAGTCGAATACATTGCTGAAATGAGCGAGCGGGTGCTTGAAAAGACTGGCCTGCTCCCTCATACCAACGCCGGCAGCATGACAAAAAAAGAAATTGCGATGCTAAAGGACACTAACGTGAGCCTTGGTGTGATGCTCGAGACATCAAGCGAGCGGCTGATGGAAAGGGGCATGCCGCACGAAGGAGCGCCAAGCAAAAACCCTAAGGTAAGGATAAAGACGCTTAAAAGCGCAGGCGAGCTAAAGATGCCGATGACTACCGGCGTTCTGGTAGGCATTGGCGAGACGCCGGAAGAGCTGGTCGACTCGCTCTTCCTTATCAAGGAAATCCACGAAAGGCATGGAGGTCACATACAGGAAGTCATAATCCAGAATTTTGCACCCAAGCCGGAGACAGGGATGGCAGAGGCGCCGCCTGTGTCGTCAGAATATTTCTTAAGAGCAGTTGCGACGGCAAGGATAATCATGCCTGAAATGAACATACAGGTGCCGCCGAATCTCAACCCGGACTTTTTTGGTCGCTATATCGATGCCGGGATAAATGACTGGGGCGGCATTTCGCCAGTTACAATAGACCACATCAACCCCGAGTTCCCCTGGCCAAGTATTGCGTCAGTAAAAAAGGTAACTGAAGAAAAGGGGAGAAGACTGAGGGCGAGACTTCCGATATACCCGGAGTACCTCAAAGGAGGTGGAGGATTTATTACATCGGAGAGGCTTTTGCAGCATGCTAATTTGATAGCTGACAAGTTTGGACTGGTAAGAGAGGATTACATCAATGATTGACTCGCTCCTAAAGCGGACCGATCCAGTCGTCGCCGCAGCCCTCGACCACGCCCTGAGCGGCAAGGACATCTCGATCGATGAGGCAATTGCGCTACTGGACTCAACTGGGCTTGAAATGAACCTTGTCCTGACGGTGGCGGACGAGCTCCGGAGAGTGACCGTGGGCGACGTTGTCACCTACGTCATAAACAGGAATATCAACTTTACAAATGTCTGCATCAAGCAGTGCGGCTTTTGTGCTTTCAGCAGGGATTTCCGCGAAGAAGAGGGCTACTTTTTGCCAACCGAAGAAATAGTGAGAAGGGCAAAAGAGGCGGCAAGCCTTGGCGCCACCGAGGTGTGTATACAGGCCGGCCTGCCGCCAAAGGTGGACGGCCAACTGTATATTGACATCCTGAAGGCTGTTAAGAAGGATCTTCCTGACATACATATCCACGCATTTTCGCCAGAAGAGGTGCTCTACGGCGCAGTTAGGTCGGACACATCAATCGAAGAATACCTAAAGATGCTCAAGGAGGCCGGCATCGGCAGCCTGCCGGGTACAGCGGCAGAAATCCTCGACCAGAGCCTGCGCGACATGATATCGCCGGGCAGGATTTCGGTGCAGAACTGGATCAGGGTAATCAAGCAGGCACATGCGATAGGCATACCGACCACCTCAACGATAATGTACGGCCACATCGAAACGTCGCGCCACAAGGCGGAGCACATTGCGCTCTTGCGTGAGATTCAGAAGGAAACGCACGGCTTTACGGAATTTGTGCCGCTCAGCTTTGTCCACACTGAAGCGCCGATGTACAACCGTCATACTGTGGAAAATGTTAGAGCGGGAGCGGATGGCAACGAAGTTATCAAGCTGCATGCAGTCGCAAGGATAATGCTGAACAACTACATCCCAAACATTCAGGTTTCGTGGGTCAAGGAAGGGGCAAGGATGTCGCAGCTGCTGCTTACAGCCGGTGCAAACGACTTTGGAGGCACACTAATAAATGAGAGCATATCGACGGCAGCAGGCGCGCAGCACGGCCAGCTGATGAGGCCAAAGGAGATACGACAGCTAATAAGGTCCGCCGGCAGGATTCCTGCCCAGCGATCTACCACCTACAAGACAATCAAGATGTTTGCAGGCGAAAGCAACGAAGAGGAATCTGCGCTTGATACGACGGACGCATCGCAGTTTGGCTCATATCACCAGCTGATCAAGCTGGACAAGTTCAGGTACAAGGATGCGAAAAAATAGAAGTATCTAATAAGCTCGAACTAAAACAGGTGCAAAATAAAGCTCTGTTGAAATAATTCAGCTTGTCAAGGCCAGCAGCTTGCACCTTCTGGCAGAGTCAATAGAAAAGAGCCAATAGCTCCTTTCAGACGGCGATGATGACAAGCCTCTGCTCTGCAGCCGATTCCTGTTTCATCTGCGCCGGCTATCGCTCATGCCAGCAGGAATGTCCGCAGGCTTTTCCTTGCTGCCAGCAAGGGCCCTCACGTCTTTTACCTGATTTGCCAGTGCAGCGAGTATGACGACAGCAGGGCGTCCATCGAGTTGTCGTAGGGCTGGCTTGGCGACGCGCCGGTGTACCCAAGGCCAGCTACCACGAGCACGCTGACGAGGACTCCTGCAAGAGCGGCCGCAGAGAGCACCATGCCCCTGTAGCCAATGACAGAGTACGTCCGCCTGCCACTCATCGCCAGCAACGACACCGCAAGCGCGGCCGCAACTGCTATAGATCCAGCAAGGCCGGCATTCATGCCAAGCGACAGTATCTGCCAGTTTGCCGCAAGTCCAGCCATTACGAAAACGACGACTGACGCGAGAGCGCCTGCAAGAGCGTATTGGCGCATGCCCCACTGCCTGACCTGCCTGACGGCCTCTTCTGTCCTGCCGGAATCTTCCGATGGCTCATGATGCTGCTGCTGCTGCTCTCCAGCCACCTTCCTTGCGGGCGCTGGTGGTGCTGCAACCGACACGTACTTGGAGTCGACATCCCGCAAGAGCTGCAGACCCTCTTCTGTGATTATGTAGTGCTTTGAGTCCTTGGTGACGTAATTGCCCATGCGCTCAAGGTGGTAATAGATCGAGCCGGTGGAAAGCCCGGTGGAAAACTTGATGTCTGAAAAGCCTGCGACGCCGTTCCTGTCGGCAATTGCCCTGAGGATCTTTATTCTGGTTCGCCTAGCGCGCAGCTGTGTCTCCCCTGTCAATGCAGCTGTCATAGTCCAAAGGATTTTTTATCGATTTCGAAATGAGCTCCTAGAAAAGTGATCGTGAAGAATGATCTAGTTATAATTGTTAAATGCAATTGCAGTGCAAGATAGTACGCTGGCGTGATCCGCTACATTTGGATGGCTTTTGTTGCACTTGTTTTGTTGTACAGCCCCGCATTTGCGGAGGGGCAGCAGCTGCAGCAGGAGGAGGATGCAGAGCCAGAATTTGCCGCAGCGCAGATGGGAAAAAAGACGGTAATGATGCTGCCGGCTAACTGGACGGTCTATGCTTCAGAGGCAGAAGTGACGCTCACGTCGTCTGCGCCTGTTGAAAAGGCGCTTGCGTCTGACTGGTGGAATGCAACGGTAGAGCAGCCAAACAGGGTCACGTTCACGCTTGCCGAAAACGTGGACAGGCGATCTATGTTTATCGTCCACACGAACTCCACTGAGGTTTCCTACAGCTACAGAATGACAATAAACTCAACGAGTTATTCAGGCAGAATAGTGCCTGAAGCAAGCGGCAAAGAGAGCAGGTTTGTCAAGTGGAACGACAGCAAAGAAGATGCTGTGTCGGCGTTCATACCCGAAGAGTGGAGCGCCGACCTTCAGCTAATACGGCCGTACAAGTCAATGACAGGCTTTGTCTTTTTTGCTCGGGGAGACAATAACACGCTCGTCTACGTCTTCCAGCCGTTCATGCCGCTTCACGTGCTGCCAAGCGAATCGCTCTGTGACATGGAAAACATGTGCTCCGGCCGACAGGTGTCAACTGAAGAAATCAGGGAGCTGTCGTTCGGGAACGCCCCTGTGGTTATCTCTGACATAAAGACGCCGGAGCAGTACTTCTCAAGCGAGGTCCTGCCAGCGCTGAGGGAGAACCTGAACGCGTACGGAGTCAAATCGTCACTTCCCGTGCACGCGCTGGCATACGGCGGCAATAATTTGACGAGAACTGCCCTCGTGCCTGCGCTTGACATGGAATACGGCTTTGATGTGGAGGGAAAAAGGGTCGCTGGCAGAGCAATGGTATTTGCGCGCAACCACACTTCCGCCGCTGGTGACGTCGGCTTTTGGAACGGCTTTATAGTCGGGGTTGAGTCGGCAGAAAATAATTTCGACAGGGTATTCCAGCAGGCAGCAGTGACCCTCCTGACACTCAGGTTTGACGAAAAATGGCTGAGCGATGAAGAAAAAGTGTTACTGGAAAACGCAGACGCAAGCCCCGCTCTTGGCGCAGTTGCAAGGCTGATGGCAAACAGCACGCTGGATGACTTTCGACTGATAGTGCCGACGGCCGCACACAAGATGGTAAGGTCGTACAACGAC
>Ga0081538_10006492_pt1 | contig 10289 bp, 9 predicted proteins | sample TabmetS5T2R1_FD_71022 | JGI IMG/M metagenome (GOLD analysis project Ga0081538, IMG submission 71022) | Tabebuia heterophylla rhizosphere microbial communities from the University of Puerto Rico - S5T2R1 | ecosystem: Host-associated > Plants > Roots > Rhizosphere ...
CGGCAGGGAAGCCCGCGAAGTCGGCAGCCTCGCACCCGCTGGTCGAGGTGTTACCCCTGCCGAGCTGCAGGTCGACGGGCGTGACAGCCGCGGTCACGTCGCCCGGGTCGGTCTGCGTGATCGGCCCGAAGTCGACGCCCTCTACATATGTGGTCTGGTTGGGTGCGACCTGCTGGAGGACCGAGGGGCCAATGACCTCGTACGCGAGGTAGTCGAACGTCTGGACCTCGGGCTCGTAGCCGGCGGCTTCGAGCGTCTCGACCACGTAGTCGACCGAGTCGTCGTAGCCCGAGAAGCCGGAGAAGCGGTTTCCGTCGTTCGCGTCGGCGATCGCCTGGAGTGCCGCCTGGTGCTCGCGCACCTCGTCGAGCCGGATGCACTCGAGGATCTTCGGATAAGTGTTGTTCGCCCGGTCGTCACAGGCCGCCTGTGGTGGCGCCGCCTGCGCCGCGCCGGCCGGTAGCACCGCGGCCACGGCGAGCGTGAGGATGGCCAAAGCTCGGGCGCGCCCGAGCACTCGTGAACATCGCGACATTTCTCGCTCCTCTCTCCCTCAAATTGACGGCCGGCCTCCACGCGCTCAGCCGTCCACACGGACGTATCCCCTGATTCGTGCGAGCGTGAAACGTGGCGATTGGCACTTGTGCGCCAGTAAATCCGCCGGCGTACGGCTAAAAGTTCGTGGTCGCAACCACGATGCCATCCACTGGGTTCGGGTCCACACTGGTCGCCATCTGGACTCGCACCGCTCCGGACTTCCCCTAACCGGAGCACGATGGAGGTGGCCCGATGCAGTACTTCCCGAACGTCCCTCAGCCGAGACGCTCGCTTGCCGTCCCGCTAATGGCGGCCGCGGTCCTCGGCGCCGGAATCGCAACGGCGACATTCGCTCTCGTGAACATCGAGGACGAACCGCTCGTGTCGTTGCCGACGCCCGCGGAGGAGTCGACCGTGGTTCCAAGCGACGCGGTTGCCGGCCAGCGGGCTGACAACGGCCCGGAGGAGGGTACGGCACAGGCCATCATCGCCGTTCCGGCTGCGTCCTCGGCAGCCCCGGCGGCCCGGTACGACGGCGGACCGAACGAGGGCACGGCGCAGGCCATCACGGCGCGGCCCGCTGCCGCGTCCGCGGCAAGCGCAGCCGGGATCCGCTATGACGGCGGCCCGGAGGAAGGCTCGCGCGTGGTCGTGACCGAGCGACCGGACACTACGACCTCCGGCGGCCCCACTCCGTTCAGCGGAGCTCGTCCGTAAACGGGGACCCGAGGACCGTCGAATCGAGAGCGGCCCCCCATGCCAACTCTCATCTGCTTCAGCGGCCTTGGTGGTGACGGCATCACCGTGGAGGAGACGCCGGAGCATGTCCTGCATGGACTGAGCGCCGGTCATCCGCTGGTACTGACCCGAAACGGTGATCACGAAGAGGTCTACGTCAACCCCAGCCGTATCGCCTGCTGGTATCCGAGCTACGGCGATCCCGCGGATCCGCCGCTGGTGCCGCGTCCCTTCAAGGGGCCTATTTGATGCACGCCATGCGGCAAAAGCGGCGCAGGAAGTGGCGCCTCCGGCTCCGGTTTCTCGCCCCCCCAGTGTGTGCGGTCGCGCTTGCCCTGACAGCAAGCGCGACCGCGCACGCGCAGAGCTACACGGATCTGCGCTCGCCGGACACGCGTGATGCGGCGCGAGCGGCCGAGACGGCATTGCCGGCGCCCGAGCCGATTGTGCCGACCGTGGTTGAGACCGGCGGTGACGACAGCCAGACCCTGCCGATCATCCTGTCGAGCGTGGCGCTCGTGATCGCGGTGGCCGGAATCGCCGTCGCGTTGAGCGCGCTCCATCGCCCACCGCGTCCGCGGTGGACGGCTCGCTAGGCGTCGAGTAGCCGCGCGAGATCGTCGCGCGAGGCGATCGAGAGCTTGCGGTAGGCGTGCGTCAGGTGTGTCTCGACGGTCCGCACGCTCACGAAGAGATCCTGGGCGATTAGGCGGTTCGTCAGACCCTGGGCCGCCATCCTCGCCACGCGCAGCTCGCTCGCAGTGAGCGCGTCCCGGCCCCGGGCGGCGTCTCGCCTGGGCCGGGCGCCCGCCAACACCATCTCGCTGCGGGCCTGCTCCGCCACGGCGGCGGCTCCGCAGCGATGTGCCGCGTCCAGCCCATCACGCAAGAGCTCAAGCGCCTCTGCACGGCGACCTGCCCGCCGGAGCGCCGCGCCGAGGTCGATCAGCGCCCTCGCTCGCTCGAGCACAGCCGGCGAGCCGTCGAGAACCTCGACCGCCTCGCGTAACGAAGTGATGCCGGCCTCGCCCCCTTCGACCACTCCGACGACCCGCAACGCGAGCCCATGCGCGCGCGGCGCACCGAAGGCACGAAGTAGCGCCTCTTCCTCATGGGCGAGCTCCAGAGCGCGTCTCGACTCGCCTTCCCTGGCGAGCTCCAGCGCGTGATAGGACCGCCATGGCCAGAGGCACGCGCCGAAGGACCCCGCCGCGAATCCCTCGGCGGCCGTGTGCATGTCCGCCAACCCCGAGTCGATGTCGCCGAGCGCGACCCGCAGCCGCCCGCGGCTCTGCCGGAGCATTAGGAACGGCAGCACGGGCGGCGCGGTGTCCGGCATCCGGCTCGCGCTGAGCACGGCGGCGGCCTCCTCGGGGCGGCCGCGATCAAGCAGGATGTCGATCAGGAAAGCCAGGGCATAGGTCTTCGCCGCCCATCGCGCGCTCGGCGTTATCTCTATCGCATGACGGAAATCGGCCTCCGCCGCCGGCAGGTCCCCGATTCGATGCTCGAGAAGCGCCTGGAAGCAGTAAGCGAGCGCCGAGCCGAGCATCGATCCTCGCTCGCGCGCCTCGGCAAGTGCGGTGTCCACGGCGGCATGGGCGGGCGCGAACGATTCGGCAAGCACCAGCCCGCTGACGGCGTACCAATACGCCGGGGCCTCGGCTCCTGCCTCGGCCAGCAGCCGGTCGCCTCCGAGTGCGCGCCGAGCGCATGCGATTGCGTCCTCGGCCGTGGCGACCACCGCATCGCCCTCGCCGGCAATCCCCGCGAGCGCAACCCGTTCGGCGAACGTCCGGCCCCGGAGTCCGGCGTCGTACAGCCTGCGTGCCCGCGCCAGCGCGCCGGGCCGCAGCTCCGGGTGAAGGCGCCCGGCGTTGACGATGTCCGCCTCGAGCTCGAGGGAGAGCTCGCGGTCCACGCCCCCAAGGTCGTTGGAGCTCCGCTCGAGCACCGAGACCGCCTCGTGGATATGACCACTGTGGACCAAAGGTACGGCGAGCTCGCGAGTGAGCTCGGCACGCGCCCGGACATCGTCCGTCAGGTCTAGCGCAGCCCGCAGGTGCTCCGCAGCCTCGGCACGATGCAGCGAGCTCTCGGCATGGCCCAGCAAGCGCAGGACGCTGGCCGTCTGCGACTCCGCGGGAGGCTCCGCAAGCGCTCGCTTAAGGTAGGTGCGCGCGGCCTCCGGCGCACCGGCGGATAGCGCATTTGAGCCCGCCTCGCAAAGCAACTCCACTAGCAGACTGTCGCCCTTGGCCTCGATCGCCAGCAGATGAGCGGCGACGGCGTCCAGCGGCGCATCTGCCTCGTCGAGAAGCTCGGCCGCGCGGGCGTGTTGCAGGCTTCGTCGATGAGCGGGGATCGAGTTATAGACCGCCGCGTGGACGACCGGATGCACGAACTCGAGCGGATCATTCGGACCGATGAGCCCAACGGCCGCGAGCGCGTCCGCGGCCCGGGCCGCCCCGTCGTGGCCGAGCTCGGCGAGATCGGCGGCCTCGACAAGTGTCGGCTTCGTGCCCCACACGGCGACTGCGGCCGCCAGCTGACCCGCCTCGGGCGACAGTCGCGCCAGTCGCCGCATCACCGACCGCGTGATCGCCGGAGACTCGATGTCCGGAACGTCCTCGAGTGCACACGGCCTCACCTCGCCGTTCTGGGCCTCGAGCTCCGCCAGCACCGAGTGCAGAAGGAACGGATTCCCGCCGGTGGCAGCGTGGCATGCCTGCGCCAGGTTGCCGTCGACCTCAGGTCCGAGGTGTTCCTGGACTACCCGTCCGGTCCCCGCTGTGCTGAACGGTGCTGGAGTGAGCAGCACGGCGGCGTCCGTGGCGAGCGGGAGTGGCAGCTGCCCGCCAACCCCGTCGGCCGTATTCAGCCCGACTGCCAGCAGCACGGGCAGGTCGTCGACTCGCGTGGCCAGGTAGCCGAGCCAGCGGAGTGACGGGCCGTCGGCCCAATGGACGTCGTCGACAGCCACGAGGTAGGGCTCATTGCCGGCGAGGTTCGCAAGGGCCCAATACAGCCCATGGAGGCAAGCTCCCATCGCTCCCGGGTTCGCGGCGAACACTTCGCCCGGCGCGGACCGCAGGCCGAGCGCGACGTCTGCCAGTCGGGCCGCCCCCACGAGCAGCTCGTCCCGGTCGGCCGCCAGCGCCGGCGCAAACAGGCTGCGGACGACACCCCACGGATATGCCTGCTCGAACTCGCTGCCCCGGCCCGTTAGCACTCCGAAGCCGTCATCCGAGGCGCGACTGCGTGCGAAATCGAGGAGCGCGCTCTTCCCCACCCCGGGCGGACCCTCGATGACGACCACGCTGCCCTCCCCGGACCGGGCAGCGTCCAAGCGGTCCACGAGCTCCGCGAGCTCGCTGTCTCGATCCACGAGCAGCGGAGCGTTTGCTTGGCGACCGCGGTGGGGCGCCGATGGTCTCGCATGGTCATGCGTGGCCATCGGCGCAGGAGCATCTCGGTGGCGGGATGCCGCAACGGGGTTGACCAGGGGCGGATATCCAGGATTGCGAGTCCACAGGGGTGTGTCCCCAGTCCGGGTACACAACTGTAAAGGTCGCCGGGTTGCGGTGCAAACCGTGCGCCGCCCTCGTGGAGCTAGCGGCGCCGCCCGATGCGGACGGCCGACGGCGCGTCCGCAGAGACGTCCAGGACGGCCACCTGGTCTACAGGTGGGGTGAAGACGTGGCCGGCCAGGCAGGCCGTCTTGACGTGGGCGATCGGGCCGTCCGTACTGGGGAGTGAGAAGCGGTCGATCACCTCGGCGGGCAGGTCGCACTGGGGGCAGAGTGCGTAGTCCATGCTGGGGGGTCCTTCCCTTGGAACTGTGGTCTTGAGGTGGGGACCCCCGAAGTGCAGCGGCCATTCCCGGCCGTTCACGTGAGAACGGTCACATTGGGCGGACAGCGGGGGCCGCCGCCGCCACCATCTCGCGCAGCTGCTCCTCGGGCATCCCGAGCGGGAGCACCAGGTCGATCGAGTCTGCGTCCGCCTCGAGCCAGCGGCTGATGGCCGCGGGCGCCTCGTCGTAGGTGGCCAACACGGTCACCTGGTCCGCGAGTCGCTCGGAGGCAACCGGCAGCGTGGGCATCCCGCCGTCCGCGTTGGCCTCGAGCAGCGCGTCGGCCTCCCGTGCGAAGCCGAACTGGTCGCGCAGCATGCGCGGGTAGAGCGGCCCCATGCGCGTGAGGTAGGCGAGCAGCCACGCGGCCGCGATAGTGCGCGCGCCTTCCTCGTTCTCCGCAATGGCGGCCGGCACGCTCATGCCCACACGGGTGGGCAGCGCATCGCCGGCGGCGGACTCGCCCTCGGCGAGGAGCGCCCGGCCGTCGCCGATCCGGTCGCGCGCCCAGAGAAACGGCAGCCATTCGTCGGCCAGCTCGCCCGCCAGCCGGATCGACGCGGGCGCCAGCGCGGCGAGCACGATCGGCACGGGCGGTTCGACCGGCACCCCCAATCGCAGTGGCCTGACATCGTCGCGCTCGAGCGGGACCCGCTCGCCCGCGAGCAGCGCCCTCACCGCGACGAGGGTTGAGCGCAAGCGATCCACCGGCCGCTCCCAGGTGAGCCCGTGCAGCCCTTCGACGAGCGGCGGGCTGCTCGCGCCGAGGCCGAGCGAGAAACGGCCGCCGGAGGCTCGCTGCAGGCTCGCTGCCGCCATCGCGATCGCGGCCGGCGTGCGACTCCAGACTGGGAGGACGGCCGTGGCCAGCCCGATGCGCTCGGTGACCGCGGCGAGCTCCGTGAGCAGCACCACCGCGTCGTGCGTCCATCCCTCCGCGGTCCCAAAGCGGCCGTAGCCGAGCTCCTCGGCTTGCTGGGCGAGACGAATCGTGGCCTCCGCGTCGATGTGGAACGGGGTCACGCCGACCCCGATCCGCGAGCGGTCGGTCACGGGCCCGACGAGTCCAAGGCCGCCTTCAGACCCTCCAGGTCTGCCGAGCCGAAGACCACGCGGTTGCGGGTCGCGACATAGACGAGATCGAGGTCGACTCCGGCTCGCGCGATCCTGCGGGTGAGGTCGGCCAACACGCCAGGCCGGTCCTCGACATCGACCACCACGACTTCCCGCTCGCGCGTGACCGCGAGGTGCGAGATGGCGAGCAGATGCTTCACCGCCTCGGCGTGCGGGACGAGCAGATGCAGCTCGGCGCGGTCGCCCGGCCCGACGCACGTCGCGGCCGCGATGTTCACGCCGGCGTCGCTGATCGCCGTCGCCACCCGGGCGAGTGCACCGGGGGTGTTCTCGACGTCTATGACGAGGTCGACCACGAGCGTTAGCTGTGCTGTTCCGTGAACGCCTGTCCCGGGTGGCGTATCTCGCCCGCCTCGAGCTTGCGGCTGCGCTCGAGCTCGGCGTTCAACTCGGCTCCGAGCAGTATGCAGATGTTCGAGAGCCAGAGCCAGAGCAGGAACACGATCGGGCCCGCGAGCGCCCCGTAGGTCTTGTTGTACGCGGAGAAGTTCGAGACGTAGAAGGCGAACGCCACCGAGGCGATCACCCAACCGAGTACGCCAAGCAGCGCCCCGGGAGAGAACAGGCGGAACGGCAGCGCGACGTTCGGCGCCCCCCAATAGAGGACCGCCAACAGGAAGCTCACGAGGAGCAGAAGCACGGGCCATTTGGCGAGGTTCCAGACATCCACAGCCGTGTCGCCGATGCCGAGGACGTTCCCGACCTCCTTTGCGAGTCCACCGGTGAGCACGACGGCGAATGCGATCAGCCCGGCCAGCACCATCAGCAGCACCGTGAGGCCCAGGCGCACCGGCAACGTCTTCGTCAGCGAGCTCGCGGGGTCGACGTCATAGATCGAGTTCGACGCGCTGATGAAGCCGTTCACGTAGCCCGAGGATGCCCACACGGCGGCTCCGAGGCCGATGACGAAGGCGACCCCCGATGCACCCTGTGAGCCCTCGAGGTTCTTGATCGCGTTCTCGAGGATCTCCTGGGCTGGGCCAGGGGCAACCTCCTGCAGGTTGTCGAGGAGGCCGTTCGTCGCGGAGTCGCCGATCATGCCCAGCACCGACACGATGACGAGCAGCGCCGGGAAGATCGCGAGGATGCCGTAGTAGGTGAGCGCCGCCGCCCAGTCGGTGAGCTTGTCCTCCTTGAAGGCGACGCGGCTGCGCTTGAGAGCCTCCTTCCAGGAGCTGGCGGAGAGATCGATCAGACCCTCGGGAGCGTCCTTGCTCGCCGCGTGTCCATCCGACCTGGCCATGCAGGGGCAGCGTATCGCCGCGCTCCACGCCGGTCCGCAGAGGCTGCGTGACGAATTCAGCGAACCGGGTAGGGCAGCCGCATGAGTCGCCGAGCGCTTGCACCGATCCTTGCCGCCATCCTCATCGCCGCCCTCCCGGCGGCCGCCTCCGCTGCGCAGCGGACGGCCTCCGCCACGGGCATCGCGAAGGTCCGAGGTGTGACCGCGCTCGTCGAGGTCTATGTGCAGGTGCAGCCCGGAGAGACCGCGCGCGAGGCCACCGACGCAGCGCTCGCCGAGCAGGGGGCGCTCCGCGCGGTGCCGCCCACGTCCGGTGGGCCCGGGTTCACCGGTCTGGTCTGGGAGGCGCCCGTGGTGCAGAACTACAACCCGACCGGTGAGGCCGTCGCCGCTGAGTCGTTGCTGGAGGCGACGCAGGCCGCCTGGAGCTCGGTGCCGGGCTCAGACTTCGCGATGACGTCCGGGGGCACGACCATCCGCTGCCCGTCAATCGTGCAGGAGTGCCCGGGGCCGCAGCGGATCGACGGCTTCAACGACGTCGGGTGGGCGAGGCTGGGCCGCGACACGCTCGGCGTGACCTGGTCGATCATCGGCGGCGCCCCAGACGAGGCCGACATGGCACTCAGCACCCGCGTCCCCTGGCACACCGGCTGCACGGACCTGGCGAACAGCTTCGACACCCAGACGGTGCTGCTACACGAGAACGGCCACGTGGCTGGACTCGGCCACGCGTCCAGCACGGCGTCGGTGATGTATCCCCTCTACCAGGGAGCACGCTGCTCGCTCGACCTGCTTGACCAGCAGGCGATCCGGACGCTGTACTAGCCGCCCGTCACCGTGATCTCGATCTGGGCGCTGGATGCGGCGCCCTGGCGATCGGTCACCGTGACCCTCGCGGTATAGGTGCCCGGCTGGGCGTAGGTGTGCGTCTGGCGACGCCCGGTTGCCGCCGGGCTGCCGTCGCCGAAGTCGTAGCTGTAGCGGAGCGCGCCACCGTCCGGGTCGCTCCCGTCGGCGGTGAAGCGCACCCTTAGCGGCGCCGTTCCGGACTGCGGAGCGGCCGTGAGCGTCACCGAGGGCGCGCGGTTGCCGCTAACGCTGACCTGGACGGTGGCCGTCGCGGTCGCGCCGTCCGGGTCGGTGACGGTCACCGTGGCCGCGTAGTTGCCGGCGGCGAGATAGCGGTGGGTGGCCTGCGCGCCGAAGGCACTGGCGCCATCGCCGAAGTTCCACTCGTATACGAGCGCGTCGCCGTCCGGATCGGTGCCCTCAGCCGAGAAGCGGACGTCGAGCGGAGTGTTGCCCGACAACGGATCGGCCGAGGCGCGGACGGTCGGCGGGCGGTTCGGTGCCTCGGTCACGATGATCTCGACTTGGGCGGTGCCGGTGTCGCCGTCCGGGTCGGTCACCGTGACCTCGGCCATGTAGGTGCCGGGCTGCTGGTAGGTGTGGGTGGGGTTCTGGCCGAACGCGCTGCCGCCGTCGCCGAACTCCCAGGAGTAGACGAGCGTCTGACCCTCGGGATCGCTGCCGGACGAGCTGAAGCTGACCGTCAGCGGTGCGTTGCCGGTCTGCGGGTCGGCCGCCGCCTGAACGCTCGGGCCCTGGTTTGTGCATTCGGGCGAGCTCGCCGCGCCCGCCGTGATCTCGATGCCGCCGAGCAGATGCTCCACGAAGAGCGGCTCGGAGAACGAGGCCGCCGTGTGCCCCATGCCCGTGTACCAGGAGCGACCGCCGTCGTAGGGCTGGCACCACGCGATCGGGTGATCGTCGTCAGTCCCGTCGCTGCCGTCCTCCTCCACGTACGTCATCTCGTCGACCGTGGCCAGGACGTGGACGCCACCCTCGCGCGGGCTGTAGTCACCGTCGGGCACGTCGGGATCGGCGAAGTCCGGCGAGCGGTAGTTGTACCACTCGTCCGTGCGCTCCCAGCTCTCCGGCAGGTGCGCGGTGGAGCGGTTCGTAAGGTCCTCGACGTCGACCGTCGCGGTGGGTGTGCCGGGCGGGTGGCTCAGGAAGTAGCCGCCCACGAGGTGGCCGTACCAGTTCCACTCGTACTCGGTGTCGGCCGCGGCGTGAATGCCGGTGAAGCCGCCGCCCGCGCGAATGTAGCGCTCGAAGGCTGCCTGCTGGGTCGTGTTGAGCGGGTCTCCGGTGGTCGACAGGAAGACGACGGTGTCGTAGTGCGCGAGCACGGAGTCGCGGAAGACGCTCGGATCCTCGGTCGCGTCGACCTGGAACTCGTTCGCCTGTCCCAGCGCCCTGATCGCGGCGATGCCCTCGTCGATCGAGTCGTGGCGGAAGCCGGTCGTCTTCGAGAACACGAGCACGCGGAAGCGCGCGTTCGGGTCGTCCGCAGCCAGCACGGTCACGGTGACCGTCTGCGAGCGCTGCGCCTCGCCGTCGGAGACGGTCACCTCAGCCTCGTAGACGCCCGGCGCCGTGTAGGTGTGCGACGGATCCTCGACCGTCGAGTCCTGCGTGCCATCGCCGTCGAAGTCCCAGCTGTAGGTCAGCGCATCGCCGTCGGCGTCCGTCGCCGACACGCTGAAGCCGACCTGCAGCGGGGCGAAGCCGCTCGTCGGGCTCGCCGACATCGAACCGATCGCCGGCGGCGTGTTGCTGGGCGGCGGCTCCTCGCAGCCGAGCTGCCCGTTGACCTTGAAGTAGTCGAAGGTGACGGTGCCGCCGGGCTTGTTGACGCCGAGCGTGAAGAGCCCGAAGCGCGGCGCCTCCTGGGCGTTCGTCACCGACTCTGCGAGCGCCGTCCAGGTCGTGCCG
>Ga0081538_10006493_pt1 | contig 10289 bp, 8 predicted proteins | sample TabmetS5T2R1_FD_71022 | JGI IMG/M metagenome (GOLD analysis project Ga0081538, IMG submission 71022) | Tabebuia heterophylla rhizosphere microbial communities from the University of Puerto Rico - S5T2R1 | ecosystem: Host-associated > Plants > Roots > Rhizosphere ...
ACGGCCCGCGTTCAGACTGAGCTACTGGCCGCAGCGGGCCCGACACAACGCGGGGCCGCGCCGCGGGCGTCGTTCAGGCGGCCCCGAGGCCGCCGCGCTCCACCACCAGGCGGAAGTTCTCAACCGCCCGCTGAACCTGCTTGTCCGGGTCCTTGAACAGCTCGGCGACCAGCTCGCCGGCCTTGCCCCCGGGCGGGTTGTACTCCAGCGACACCTCGATGTTGGTCCGGCCGCCGCGGTCGTCGAAGCGGACCGCGCCGGCGTTGTCGACCTGGCTGTCGCCGACGCTGCGCCAGGCGATGCGCTGGTTGGGGATGTCCTCGACGATCTCGGCGTCCCACTCGACCGACTTGCCGAGCGGGCCGGAGACCTTCCAGTGGCTGGTCGTCGGGCCGGTGACTCGTACCTCCTCCACGTCGGGCATGAAGGCGGGGAAGTGGGAGAAGTCGCGCCAGTAGGCATAGACCTGCTCAACTGGCGCCTCAACCTCGAAATACTGGGCGGCAGAACCCATGGATGCTCCTTTGCTGGTTGCTGAATGGTCTGCCCAGCCTTGCCAGCCGCCAATGGACCAAACCCACGACTTCCGCCGCCTCCACTAGCCAGGCGCGTTCAGAGGCCACCGCGGCCAAACCATTGGGCCAGCACGACGCGGCCAAGAGCGTGCTTGCTGCCGCCCTGCGGGAACGCTTGCCGGCGAGTGAGCGTGGCGCTGCGGGCGCTGGCCCGCGGCACCGAGCCCGAGCCGCAGGTCGCCCCGGCCGTGGCCGCTGGCCTGCTCGCCGAGGGCATCGACGTGGTCGCCTGGCAGCCGCAGCTAGTGACCCGCGAGGACCTCACCAAGGCGTGGCAGGTCGTCTCCCGGTCCAACCTGTCCCACCTGCGTCTTGCAGGCACCCTCGTCCAGGTCTGGAGTGACGTCCCAGCCGTGGCCGACGGCCTCTAGGCAGCCCGAGCGGCGATGGCCGGCCGACTTCCCGCGCTGCTTGAAGACCTGCCCGAGCAGCGCGCCGCCACCGGACAGGGGCAGCGGCACCCCTGAAGCCTGTCTCACCTGGGCTGTAACCTCGCCCATCCTCGCAGGTCACAACCCCGCCCGATCTGGCTAGGGAGCGAGACGCCACAGGCCCACCTCAATGTCCGGCAATCCCCTTGATGCCGGGCAATTACGGCAACTAGTGCGTCACTGCCGAAGGAATGAAGTAGCCATCACTGTAACGATGCTCGACTCATTGCCGTTTGAGACCAGAAGGCACGCCAAGAGGGGGCGAAACCATGCACGCAGTAGTCCGATGGCTGTTGAAACCCACCGTCCTGCTCGGCATCCTGACCCTGCCCGGCACCGGATGCACCCAGCAAGGCAACAACAGCACCGCCGACGCCACCACGACAACCTCCTCGGCCCCAACGGCAGGAGCAACGTCCTTTGTTGCCGAAGCCAAGACGATGCCCTTCGGCACCAAGGACCTCGCCGCTGCCTCCGAGGGAGACCTGCTGCGGCTGGGGGACGTCGTGTGCGACGGCCTGGGGATCCAACGCGTCGGCTACCGGCGGGTCGTCCAGCGGCTGGTGCAGTCCGAGGCATGCCCGACACCCGGCCAAGCCAGAGCCTTCGTCAGGACCGCGGTGCGCCATCTCTGCCCTCAGCATGCCAGCGCCATCGATTGACCTGCCGGCGGTACCCGTCGGGTCCACACCGAGCCGGCAGGCAGCGGAGTGCGGCGGACACGAGCGGTCACGACCGGTAACAAGAAGCCGCAGGTCAGCCGACCAACACAGCCGCTACCAGCCAGTGCGTTAGGAGGCGGGCCAGAGTTCGGGTATCCCCACCCAAAAGCGCGAGCGCGACACCACCTGATTCGATGAGCAACGGTGGCGCCCTTCCTGCAGAAACGTCGCTTCGCACCGCGCTTTCTTCGGGCTGCTCCCAATCAGATGCGGTCGCCCAACGAGAGGCGCCGGTAGGCATCGGCGGCCCGGTCAGCAGCAGCCGCCTTGCCATACCGATCGAGCATCGCCCGGCTGCGCCAGCCGCCCAGCAGCATCAGGTCGCCCTCGTTGCCCCCGGCGGCCCTGAAGGCGTGGGCCCAGGTGTGGCGGAAGGCATGCGGGTGCACGTCCGCGATGCCGGCGTCGGCGCCGCGGCGCTTGAGCATCGCCTTCACCCCATCAGCATCAAGGCTCGGGCGGCCTCGGCTGCCCAGCCACAGCCGCGGCATGTCCGCGTACGGGTGCCGGCGCCGCTCGCGCAGGTATCGGGACTTGGAGCGCTGTGCTTCAGCTCCCGGAGGCATCACCGGCACTTCTGCGCTGCTCAGCAGGTCCGCGAGCTGGGCGGCATTGGTCACCGCCTGGTCGCGGAAGCAGTTGTCTAGACGCCACCAAGCGCCGTGCTGACGAGGGAAAACGCAGGTCAGCAGCGACCGTGCGGCGATAGTTATCTGGACATCGATCAGGCTTGCAGTCGGGCAGGCGCTCTGGCAGTCATCACAGAGCCCTGATCCTCGTCTGAGGCCCTGCCGGTTACTCGGCGCATCTTGTTTTGGCCGGTTTCGGCAACTATGTTACTTCCGCCTCGAAGCGCAGTTTGCTGTCCAGCGAGCCGGAGCCAGGCCGATGCGTGCTGGGGGTGACATGGGACCGGTGGCGAGACGGCGAGGAGCCCAGGCGACCGCGATCCAGCAAGTCGTCGAGCGACCGGTCAGCTTCGCCGCCGTGCTGTCGGTGTGGGGTGACGGCGTTGATCGTCGCGGCCGACCCAGAGGCCCGTCTTCGTCTGCATCCGAGTCTGCGCTTGGTTGGATGGTTGACCTCTGTCCAAGGCTTGCCGCTTGAGGTGTCGGGGCAGGGAAGCCCAGAGCCTTCCCACCCTGAAGCGGCCTCCCGGTGACTGTCCCCAAAGGAGGAGACCCATGCGGAGGTTCAGGTTCAGGACTTCGGTCGTCCTGCCGGTCCTGGCGCTCGTCTTGGCGGCCGCGGGCGGCGTCGTGGCCGGGACCCAGTCGAGCGACGAGCAGGCGCTCCAGCCCGCTGGGGCCCGGGGCGATGTCGAGCGGCGGGTCAACGCCCTGCTGGCAAAGATGACGCTGCAGGAGAAGCTGGAGCAGATCCAGCTGCTGCCCGACTTCATGGTCACCGAGGAGGAGGTGCGCAACGGGCTGGGCTCGGTCCTGAGCGTGACCGACCCTCAGCGGATCAGGGAGCTCCAGCGCATCGCCGTCGAGGAGTCGCGGCTGAAGATCCCGCTGCTGTTCGCCTTCGACACCATCCACGGCTTCCGCACGATCTTCCCGATCCCGCTCGGCGCCGGGGCGAGCTTCGACCCGCGCGTGGCGTTCGACGACCACACCTACGGCGCGCGCGAGTCGGCGGTGGTCGGGCTCAAGCAGACCTATGCGCCGATGGTCGACGTGTCCCACGAGCCCCGCTGGGGCCGGATCGCCGAGGCCGCCGGGGAGGACCCCTACCTGAACTCGGTGCTGGGGGCCGCACGGGTGAAGGCGATCCAGGGCGACGACTACAGCGCGACCGACAAGCTGGTGGCCAGCCCCAAGCACTTCGCGGCCTACGGCCAGCCGGAGAGCGGCCGTGACTACAACACCACCGACATGTCCCCCCAGCGGCTGTGGAACCTCTACCTGCCGCCGTTCAAGGCCGCCCTCGACGCCGGCGCCGACACCTTCATGTGCTCCTTCAACGCCATCAACGGCGTGCCCGGCTGCGGCAACGACGAGCTGATGAACCGGATCCTCAAGGGCGCGTGGGGCTTCGACGGGTTCGTCGAGAGCGACTGGACCGCCGTGGCCGAGCTGCGCGCCTGCCCGCCGGTGCGGCCCGACGAGGGACCCTGCGGGCACGGGGTCGCCGCCGACGGCCCCGACGCCGCCGCCCTCGCCCTCAACGCCGGCGTCGACTCCGAGATGACCAGCACCCTCATCCGCGACTTCGGCGCCCAGCTGCTCGACCAGGGCCGCATCTCGATGGCGCGGATCGACGACGCGGTGCGACGGATCCTGCGGGTCAAGTTCCGCGCCGGCCTGTTCGAGCACCCCTACGCGCCGGTCGAGCCCGACCAGGCCGAGGCCGAGATGCTGAAGCCCGATGCGGTGGCGGCCGCCCGCAAGGCCGCCGGCCGCTCGATGGTCCTGCTCCAGAACAAGGGCGGGATCCTGCCGCTCGACCCCGCCAAGAAGACGGCGGTGATCGGGCCGCTCGCCGACAACCAGCACGACATGCTCGGTCCGTGGTGGGGCGCCGGCCGCGACAGCGACGCCGTCTCCGTCCTGGCCGGCGTCAGGCAGCAGAGCCCGGGCGCCACCTACGCCGAGGGCTGCAAGCTCTCCAACGCCGAGCCGCCGACCGACGACCCCGAGGGGTGCGGCTCCGACGCCGGCTTCGCCGAGGCGGTGGCCACGGCCGAAGCGGCCGACCAGGTCGTGCTCGCCCTTGGCGAGACACGGGAGATGAGCGGCGAGGCGGCGTCGCGCAGCACCCTCGACCTCCCGGGCCGGCAGGAGGAGCTGCTCAAGGCGATCAAGGCGACCGGCAAGCCGGTCGCGGTGGTGCTGTTCAACGGCCGCCCGCTCGCCCTCGAGAACGTGGTCGACGACGCGCCCGCCCTCCTGGAGGCGTGGTTCCCGGGCGTGCAGGCGGGCCCGGCGGTCGCCGACGTCGTGTTCGGCAAGGTCAACCCCGGGGGCAAGCTCCCGGTGACGTTCCCGCGCCGGCTCGGCCAGACGCCGATCTACTACAACCACGAGCCGACGGGCCGGCCCTGCGACCCCGCCCAGAAGTACGTCTCCCGTCACCGGGACATCCCCAGCTGCTCGCCGCTGTTCGTCTTCGGCCACGGGCTCAGCTACACGACCTTCGAGGTGTCCGACCTGGAGCTGAGCTCCTCGACGGTGTCCAGGAACGGCAACCTCCGGGCCTCGGTGACCGTGACCAACACCGGCGACCGCAAGGGCGACGAGGTCGTGCAGCTCTACCTCCACGACCCGGTGGCCAGCATCTCCCAGCCCGTCCGCCGCCTCCGCGGGTTCGAGCGCGTGACCCTTGACCCGGGCGCGTCCCGGACCGTCACCTTCACCCTCGACAAGAGCGACTTCGGCTTCTACGACAACCACGGCAAGTTCGTCGTGGAGCCGGGCCGGATCGACGTCTACGCCGGCAACAGCTCCAGCACCGACATGACCAAGTCGTTCACCATCCGCGGATAGGAGCCGCGAGGCGCCCCGGCCGGATGGCCGGGGCGCCGGCGGCACGCTGCCGCAGGGACCAGCCTGCCCGGCGTTTCGCCGCCGGCAACATCCGCCACGGCTCGTCAAACGCGTCGCCCGGCGACCTCCTGGACTTGGACTGGCACCTGCCAGAAGGCGGCTCTTCATCGTGAAGCGTGGTGGGGGGCACTCCCGACGGTGATTACCACGCAGGGTGATACGGCATGAACGCCGCGTTCCCACGTGGTTCTCGCCGATCGCAGGCGTCAGCGCATGGTCGGCGGGGTGGGGGCGCTTCCGGCCGGCGTCCCACCAGCCGCAGGAGCCGGGCGGGACCGGCCTGGCAGGGTAACGGGTGCGCCGCGGGCGGCGTCAGCAGGCGTTGGCGCTGTCCCCGGCGCCCAGGTCCAGGCAGCGGTTGTCGCCGGCGCCGCCCTCGTGGTGGTCGGGCCCCGGCCCTCCGGCCAGGGTATCGTCGCCCGGGCCGCCGGAGAGCACGTCGGAGGCGCCGGCGCCGGCCAGCGTGTCGTCGCCGTCGCCGCCGTAGAGGGTGTCGTCGCCGTCGCCGCCGGCGACCACGTCGTCGCCGCCGTCCCCGAAGACCACGTCGCGCCCGCCGCGCCCGTCGACGACGTCCTCGCCGCCCTCGCCGCAGATCACGTCGTCGCCGATCGTGCCGACCAGGCGGTTGTTGCCGGCGTCGCCACGGATCGTGCAGCCGCGGGGGAAGGCGTTGAACTCCTCGACCCCCATCGGCGGGCGCAGGACGCGCTGGATGCGGTCGGTGACGAACAGGCGGCGCAGGAAGTCGCCAGCCAGCGCGTTGCCGATGGCGCCCATGATCATGCCCTGGTCCAGCGCCAGGTAGGAGTTGGACACGACCCCGGTGTCGACGTTGACGGAGTCCAGGAAGCCCCAGTTGGTGTAGACGTCGAAGTCGCGCTCGAGCCTGGCCAGGTTCGCCAGCGTCTGCGCTGGCGCCCACCGCAGCGCGAGGAAGGCAGCGTGCGCCGACACCACGCCGTTGGTGTAGGCCGAGGGCGGCGGGTCGGCCACCGGCTCGCGCCCCGGGCAGCCCGCGAAGCCGCGGTCGACCAGCGTCCGGTCGTTGTTGGAGGGGTAACCGGATGGGTCCATGCCGAGGGCGTCAACCCCGTAGGCCGCGTAGCCGCCCTCGGGGATGTTGGCGGGCGAGAAGCCCCAGTAGCCGTAGCCGGCCTCGCGGAGCCCGTGGTCGATCTGGGCCTGCACCCACAGCGGGTGGTTGGCCCGCCAGCTCCCGCCGCCCCACACCTCCTCGGGCACGAACAGGGTCGGCATCAGCGCCTCGAACATGCTGCCGCCCCAGGCGGGCGTGACCCGGGTGTCGCCGTAGGGGTAGGCGCCGTCGAACACGTCGACGCCGAAGTAGGTCCGGTGGAACCCGACCGGCCTGGTCTCCTGCCAGCTCCAGTCGCAGCTGTCGGGGAAGCTGCGCCACTGGCCGAAGTAGTGCTTCTGGGGGATCTCGCCCTTGGCGATGCCGAGGTAGCTGGCGATGCGGCTCTCGCTGACGAAGGTGTCGTAGCAGCAGGGCGCCTCGCCGGTGTCCGGGGTGTAGTGGAAGAGGATGCGGTTGACGTCCGGTCGGTAGTAGAAACCGAAGTCCATGCTGTCGAACAGCGCGCCCGCTCGCCCGGACAGCTCGGGGACGCCGCGGTGCACTAGCTGCAGGCCGGTGGCCAGCCAGCCGTTGTCCACCGACGACAGGATCGGGGTGAGTGGCTGGCCGGTCGGCGGCCAGTTGGTCAGCTTCGCGCCGGTGCGGTGGTCGTACCAGTTGTAGTACTGGCCGCCTGGCTGGTAGCGCTCCATGCCCTCCAGGCTGGCGATCGTTGTCGAGAGGCGGCCGACCACCTCCCCGTGGCCGATCAGCCCCAGCCGCTCGGCCACCAGCGTGCTCCACATGTACGCGCCGATGTTGGTGGTGGAGGTCTCCACACTTCGGCCGCCGTCGGCAAGCAGCTTGTCGGCGGGCAGCCCCGACTGCTCGTCGGTCATCGCCACCAACGATGCCCAGGTGTCCCGGGCATACCGCTCCAGCGGCGCGGCGGGCGCGGCGGCAGGCCCGGCCCGCGCCGAGGGCGCCAGCAGCCCGGTCAGCAGAGCGGCCGCCAGGATCGGGACGACTGCTCGCAGCAGCCTGGTCGGGCGCATCGCATCCCTCCTTTGACCCTCGCCACCAGCAGCGGGCCACCCACCGATGTGGCGGTGTCGGCGCCTTCAATGCCGCATGAGAGGAATTGTCCCCCGCTAACCTGCCGCCGGCCAGACACCATGCCTGCTCGTCCCCATCACTGGTCGAGGAGGCCACGAGCAGCAGCAACGATCCACGCCCCAAGCTCAGCTGGCAGAGCCCATCCAGAGTAAGGATGGGGCAGTGAGCCGGGGACAACTGTCACGAGGCTTACCCACATCGAGGAGCGAGCATCCTCGGTGCAGAAGCGTTATGCCTTAACGCGGCTTCACGACCCCGACCAGATCATTCCTGCTCAGCAGGTCCGCGAGCTGCTTCGCGTTGGTGACCGCCTTATCAGCGTGTGTGGTGTTGGGCGCAAGCCGTGGCGCGGTCGTCACGGCCAGCGCCTCTCGGCGCAATGGGAGTGGGGACTGGCGGCCGCCTTCTGTTCCAGCACGCACGGAGCGCGATGCTTCGACCGTTCGGACTCACCACCGACGCGTCTGCGCTGCTCAGCAGGTCCGCCAGCTGCACGGCATTGGTGACCGGTTTGATCTCGGTAGCAGTTGTGTAGACACCACCAAGCGCTGCGCTGAGCAGGGAAATCCAACTCACCAGCGACCATTATCCGGATGTTCGAACAACCTCGCCGAGGGTCAGGCGCTCGGGCGGCTCATCCAGGCTCGTCGACCTGGCGGTGAGCTACTCACCCTCGGCGGCCTTGGTGGGCTCGGTCGGCTTCTTGGCCTTGCCGTTCCCTGCGGCCACAGTCTTTGGGGCGCCGGCGCCTAGCGCCTGGTCCTGTTGCTTGCGGGTCCGCTCCAGCAGCCCGCTGATCTCGCCGTGCACCCGACCCAGGTCGTCCAAGAGGCCATCGCGGAACTCGCGCACCTGATCGGTCTCATGCACCACCGCCGCTCGCTCCTGCTCCACCTCGCGGCGGATCTGCTCGGCCACCTCCCGAGCCTGCTCCAGCACCTTCTGCGCCTCGGCGGTGACATCCGCCCGCATCTGCTCGACCTGCTGCTGGGCCTTCTCGACGATCGTGTCGGAGCGGCGCCGGGCGTTCTCGACCATCTGCTCGGCCGTGCGGCCGGCCTCCACCAACAGCGCGGCGGCTTCCCCGCCGACCTGCTCGAACGATGGGGCCCGCTCCCGAATGTTAGCGATCTCACCCTGGAGCTCGACCCGTGCCTGTTCGGCGGTGGCGTACTGACCGACCGCCTCGTTCAGGCGCGCGGCGAGCTGGGAGAAGTAGGCGTCGACCTCCTCGCGGTCATAGCCGCGCCGCACCACCCGGAAGGCCGGCGGCCCTTGGCCGTTGTGCTGTCCAGCCTCCGCGTTGTGCTGACTGGTCTCTGCGTCCCCTTGGTACGCGCTCATGGCACCCCCTGCATCCACGACGCGCACAACCCGTCGCTCGCGCCGAGGCAGCAAGATCGCATCTCCGCCACCTTCGGCGCAATCGGCGAACATCGCCAAGCGCGCTCGCATGCAGCCAAGCGGGCAGCATTTCTCAGTCCGGAATTCCGGATTAACGCTTCACCTGACAAGAATCACTACCCGGGCCAGCATTTGCCTAGCAACCCTCCAGCAGCGCCAAAATTCACCGTCCAGCCAGCATCACCAAGTCGGCGCCTGCGAAAGATCATGCTGGCCTCGGTTGGTTCAACCCGGAGGACCGCGATGATGCCAGCGACCGAGCCGGCCGCCAGAGGCGGTGCGTCACGGAGCTGCTGGTGGACCCGCTGAGTGACAACGACCTTGTATGTCGCTGCAGGCCGACCAGCTGCGACCTTATCCCAGGCCAGGACCTCGGAGCGATCACCCTGGCGGATCCGCTCGATCAGGGCCCGCCACTGGCCGAGCTGCTCGGTCGAGGAGGTTGGCGGCTCGATCGACATAGGCGTCGCCTCACTCATGCGGGACAGCCTATCGACCATTCAAACCTGGCGCCCAGCCAGCTCCACACAATTGCGTAGGCACTATGACGTCACAAACCGGTCACGAAAGCGCGTTGTGTATAGATTGGTGTACTACGCAGAGCGCCTAGTAATGCCGCAGCATCTCAGCAGGCACCATAGCCGCAATCGTCATTCATGACGGGAAATTGTCGGATTGTATGGGAGCGGTTTGTCACGGTCGAGCTCCGGCAAGACTCGCGCGGCAGGAGGTACCGTGATGTCGCAGTCCACCGATGACCTGACCCGCTCGGAGCTGCGGGCCATCCGCGGCCACTACCGCCGCCGTGTCTACATCGCCTTTCTCATCCCGGCGTTCATCGCCGTCGCCCTTGGCTGGCTGTTGTTCCAGGACCAAGACGCCAACTCAGGCGAGCCGTCCCAGGCGGCGCCCCGGACCACCGTCAGCGGCCCGATCACCAACGAGGTCGTGTCCGAGAACTGTGTCGCCGCCCTCCAGGAGGCCAGCACCATGCTGGACCGGGCCGCCCAGGCTCTCAAGGACTGGCGGCTGCATGCCAAGGCCCTGGACGACTACCGGGAGGGCAAGATCAGCCTGGCCGAGGCCCGCCAACGCTGGGATGAGACGACCAAGGTGGGGCTGGCCGGGGCCGACCGCTTCGACAAGCAAGCCGAGGTCTACAAGAATGCCGCCACCACCTGTAGATAGGTGACTGCTTCCCAATCGTTGCTCCAGAGCGCGTTCCGGCGGTATGCAGCTTGGCCTGGCGACGGCCATCACGGGCACATGGCTGACTGCTGGGGGAGCGCTATGCTCTAGCCACTCGACGTGACCACAGGCATATCTGCGCTGCTCAGAAGGTCTGCGAGCTGCCTTGCGTTGGTGACCGCCTGATCTCGGAAACAGTTGTCTAGACCCGACCGAGCGCT
>Ga0081538_10006494_pt1 | contig 10288 bp, 10 predicted proteins | sample TabmetS5T2R1_FD_71022 | JGI IMG/M metagenome (GOLD analysis project Ga0081538, IMG submission 71022) | Tabebuia heterophylla rhizosphere microbial communities from the University of Puerto Rico - S5T2R1 | ecosystem: Host-associated > Plants > Roots > Rhizosphere ...
GGCGCGGACGATCCTGGCCGTGCCCGGCCAGGAGGTGATCCCGATGACGAAGGCGATGTTGGCCAGCGACGGGCCGAGCACGGTGGCCAGCACGATGGCCAGGGGCAGGAACGGGATCACCAGGAACCAGTCGGTGACCCGCATCAGGATCGAGTCGGTCCAGCGGCCGAAGTGGCCGGCGGCGATGCCGACCACCGAGCCGATCGCCACCGAGATCACCGAGGCCAGGAACCCGACCAGCAGCGACACCCGCGAGCCCCAGATGGTCAGGGCCAGCACCGAGCGGCCGCTCTCGTCGGTCCCGAGGGGGAACCCGGCGCTCGGCGGCGAGAACGGGGTGCCGGTGGCCCTGGTCACGTCCAGCTCGCTCTCGGGGACGAGCAGCGGGGCGAACACGGCCATGGCCACGAACAGGACCAGGATGCCCAGCCCGACCATGCCGATGCGGTTGCGCCGGTACTCGCTCCAGGCCCGGCCCGCCGCCTGCCGCCGCCGCGCCCGGACGATCGACCTCGGGCTGAGCTGCGGGGGCAGGCTCGGCGGGACGGTGGTGTCGGTCTCGGGCGCCCCTCCGAGGGGCTCCTCGATGGTCGGCTGGGTCATCAGCCCGTCCTCACGCGCGGGTCGAGGTAGGCATAGAGGAGGTCGGCGAGCAGGTTGGCGATGATCACGGCCGCGCTGAAGAGCAGGAACACCCCCTGGAGGAGCGGGTAGTCCGGCGTTCGCAGGGCCTCGTAGCTGAGCAGGCCGAGCCCCGGCCAGGAGTAGACCGTCTCGATGACGATCGCCCCCGAGACCACGAAGCCGAGGTTGAGGAAGATCAGCGTGGTCGTGGGCAGCAGGGCGTTGGGCACGGCGTGGCGGCGCAGCACCAGCGCGTCCCGCAGCCCCTTGGCCCTGGCCGTCGTCAGGTAGTCCTCACCCAGCTCGTCCAGCAGCGACGACCGCATGACCAGCGCGTACTCGGCGATGTAGGCCAGGGTGAGGGTGAGGCAGGGCAGGAACAGGTGCCTGGCCACGTCGACGATGCCGGTCAGGCTGGCCAGCTCGGTGTCGGGGCTGGACAGCCCGCCGGTCGGGAACAGCCCCGGGAACGAGCCGACCCCGACCCCGAAGGCGATCAGGAGCATGATCCCGAGCCAGAACTCGGGCATGGCGTACAAGGTGAGCGACGCCCCCAGCGAGACCCGGTCGAAGAAGCTGTTGCGCTTCCACGCCCCCCGGATGCCGATCCACAGCCCGATGGCCGTCGACAGCAGCGTCGACAGCCCCAGCAGCAGCACCGTCGGCCAGATCCGCTCCCCGATCACCTCCGACACCGGCCGGCGGAACTTGTAGGAGATGCCGAGGTCGCCGCTGAGGGTGTCCTTCACGTAGGTGGCGAACTGCTCGTGCAGCGGCTTGCCCAGCCCGAAGCTCTCTCTGAGCACCTGGACCTGCTCGGCCGGGACCAGGCGGTTGCGGGTGAGGTTCTTGGCCGGGTCCCCGGGCAGGACCCGGAACAGGAAGAAGTTGAACACCAGCACGAAGGCCAGGCTGAGCACGGCCCCGAGCAGCTTGGCGGCGAGCCGGCGCTGGCCGGCGCTGGGGCGGAACGTCCGGGTGGAGGTCGCGGCCATCGGGCCGGCGCTCTACTCGCGCTCGTCCTGGGTCGACCTCCGCCGCAGCGCCAGCAGCACCCCGGCCGCCCCGACCACGGCCACACCGACGGCGATGGGCACCAGCGGCACCCCGCCGCCCTCGTCGCTGGCCGCGGCGGTCGCCTGCGGGGTGGCGATGTTGCGGTAGCTGTAGGTGCCGTACTGGAACAGGACCACGCCGCCCGGGTCGGGCTGGGCCGAGAAGCCGGCGAAGCGGTCGCTGCGGTAGGCCTGGAGCTCGTCGTAGTAGAAGGTCACCACGTACGGCGCGTCCACGTACAGCATCCGCTGCATCTGCTTGACGATGTCGGCCCGCTTGGCCGGGTCGATGGTGACCTTCTGCTGCTCGTAGAGCTTGTCGTACTCGGGGTTGCAGTAGAACGAGTCGGACAGGTTGGCCAGGACGTCGCCGCCCGACTTGTAGCTGCGCGACCCGCAGGTGAAGGTCGAGAGCTGGTAGTCGGGGTCGGGCTCGACCACCCAGCCCCACTCGAACATGTCGAACTCGCCCTGGCCGATGATCTCGGTCAGCCGGTTCTCCTCCACCACCTTGACCTCGGTGGCGATGCCGATGTCGCGCAGCCAGCCCTGCATGAACTGGACCGACTGCTGGGAGGTGTTGGACTCCTGCCGGGCGAACAGCCGGAAGTTGAGCGGCCGGCTGCCGTCGGGCATCTCCCGGACCTTGTCGCCGTCGGAGTCCTTGTAGCCGGCCTCGTCGAGCAGCCGGTTGGCCTCGGCCAGGTCGAAGTTGTAGGCCTCGCCGTCGGCCGGCTGGAAGGTCAGGTTCTGGTAGAGGGACGGGATGACCCCGGTGGCCGGGGTGCCGTAGCCGCCCAGCACCCGGTCGACCAGCGCCTGCTTGTCGATGGCATGGGCGATCGCCTGGCGGACCCGCTTGTCCTTGAGGGCCGGGTGGCCGTCGCCGATCGGCTCGCCGCTGTCGAGGGCGGCCCCGGTGTTGAAGGCCAGCTCGTCGAAGCCGGAGTAGTCGCCGGCCACGGCGGTGATGCCCTCGGTGTCCTTGAGGGAGTTGAACGGCGCCGGGTCGAGCCCGTCGGCGAAGTCGATCTCGCCCTTCTTGAGGGCCTGGAGCTGGGCGTCGGCGTTGTTGAAGACCCGGTACACGACCTCGTCGATCTTGGGCGCGCCGCCCCAGTACTCCTTGTTGGCCGTCAGGCGGACGAACTGGCCGGTGCTGCGCTCGGCGAGCACGAACGGGCCCGAGCCGACGGCGTTCTTCTCGTTGTCGAAGGTGCTGACCTCTTTCTCGTCGATGTCCTTCCAGATGTGCTCGGGAAGGATCGGCACGGCCAGCCGCAGCATGGTCGGGCTGGGCTCCTTGGTGGTCATCACCAGGGTGGCGTCGTCGGGGGCCTCGACGGTCTTGATGTTGGAGACGTAGTTGCCGTAGTTGGTCTGCTCGAAGGTGCCCTTCATGATCCGGTTGAAGGTGTAGGCGGCGTCCTTGGCCGTGAGCGGCTGGCCGTCGGACCACTTCACCCCCTGGCGGATCTTGTAGGTCCAGGTCAGCTCGTCGTCGGAGACCTCCCAGGACTCGGCCAGGCCGGGCACGGGCGAGAAGTCCTTCTGGCTGTAGCCGACCAGGTAGTCGTACATCAGCGCCCAGACCTCGTAGGTCTCGGCGAGGATGCCGATGAACGGGTTGAGCGAGTCGACGTCGTTGATGATCCCGACGGTGAAGGTGAGCTTGCCGGCCGGCTGCTCCTGGGCGGTCACCCCCGGCGCCGCCGACAGGGCCAGCAGCCCCGCCAGCACCACCATCACCGAGGCCCTCCGGAACCGTTTCCTGTCCCCGTTCCGCCCGTTCCTGCCTGCACCGCTGAATGCGCCCACGCCCGGCCCCCTTGCGGGAATCCCACCACCGCCGACAAAGCTGACTGAACAGTCAGTAATTAGGAGTTGCGTTATTGTGCGATGCCGTCCGGGCCTCGACAAGGGCCGGTGGGCCGGATTGGGCAGCTAGTAACGGTACGACCCCTGAACCCGCACGGCGAGGCGGCGGGCGCACTCCTGGATCGACCCGGCGAACGACGGGTAGGTCTGGAAGGCCTGGGAGAGCTGGCTGGCCGTGAGCCGGTTGAAGCAGGCCTCGGAGATGGGGGCGATCAGGTCCGAGGCGTAGCTGGCCACCACCGCCCCGCCGGCGATCGTGCCCGAGCCGGGCCGGGCCAGCAGCTTGACGAAGCCGTCGGGCCGGTTGCTCATCTTGGCCCGCGAGTTGCCGGCCAGTGGCAGCGTGTCGACCTCGACCTCGATGCCGGTCTCGGCCGCCCGCTGCTCCGACAGCCCGACGGTGGCGATCTGGGGGTCGGTGAAGATGGTGGCCACGACCGCGTCCCAGCGCAGCGGGGAGACGGCCTGGCCGAGCAGGTGGTACATGGCGGTGCGGCCCTGCCCGGCCGCCACCGAGGCCAGCATCAGCCTGGCCGTGACGTCGCCGGCGGCGTAGATGCTCGGCACCGAGGTGCGGCTGACCCCGTCGACCACCACGGCGCCGCGCTCGTCGGTCTGGATGCCCAGCTTCTCCAGGCCGAGGCCGTTGGTCTGGGGCACCTGGCCGATGGTGAGCAGCACGTGGCTGCCCTCGACGGTGCGGCCGTCCTCCAGGTGGACGACCCCGCGGTCCCCGACCCGGTCGACCTTGGCCGCCCGGGCGTTCTTGACCGTCCGCAGCCCGCGGCGCTCGAACACGTCCTCGATGGCCAGGGCCGCGTCCTCGTCGTGGGTCGGGAGGATGCGGTCGCGGCTGACGATGAAGGTCACCTGGGCGCCGAAGCGCAGGAAGGCGGTGGCGTACTCGGCCCCGGTGGCCCCGGCCCCGACGACCACCAGGTGCTCGGGGACCTTGCGCAGCTTGTACACGTCCTGGCTGGACAGGATGACCTCGCCGTCGGTGGGGGCGGTGTCCATCCGCCGGGGGTCGGACCCGGTGGCGAGCAGGATGGCGTCGCCCTCCAGCCGCTCCGGGCGCCCCCCGTCGCCGGCCGCGGCCCCGTCGACCGGCCGGACCTCGACGGTGTGGGGGTCGACGACCCGCCCCCGGCCCAGCACCACCCGCACCCCGGCGGCCGTGACCCGCTTGGCGATGTCCTCCGACTGGGCCAGGGCCAGGTCGCGGACCCGGGACATGATCGTCGGCAGGTCGACCTCGTAGCGGGGCACCTCCTGGCCCGGCATCCCCTCGAAGTGCACCCCCAGGCTGGGCGCCGTCTCCAGGGTGTTGAACGCCTGCGCCGAGGTCAGCAGGGTCTTGGACGGCACGCAGTCCCACAGCACGCAGGCCCCGCCCAGCCCCTCGTCGTTGACGACCGTGACCTCCGCCCCCAGGTCGGCCGCGACCAGGGCGGCCTCATAGCCACCCGGCCCTCCCCCAACGATCACAACCCGCATGGGTCGATGGTACCGACTCACCACCGCTCCAAACCGGGTTCTGTGGACGGCCCGGCGCGGTTGACGGCATCGCGTGCTAGCTTCCGATTGGCAATAGGGCTATCGTAGGCCTATGGGAAGGACGCAGACGATGGTGCAGCTCAACGACGCGCTGCTCGAGGTGCTCGACCGGCGGGCGACCGAGACCGGCCGCTCGCGCTCCGACCTGATCCGCGAGGCCATCGAGCAGTACTACAAGGAGGACATCGAGGCCGCCATCGACCGGGCCATGATCGAGGGCTACACCCGGGTCCCCGACGACGATGAGCTCGGCGCCTTCTACGACGACCTGGCACGGCGCTCGATCGCCGAGGAGCCCTGGTGAACCGGGGCGAGGTGTGGTGGGCCGATCACCCCGACATCGGTCGGCGGCCGTACCTCATCATGACCCGCCAGGCCGTCATCCCGAACCTGCGCAGGATCACGGCGGTACCGGCCACCACTCGGGTGCGGGGCATTCCCTCCGAGGTGCCGCTCGACGTGGACGACGGCATGCCGGAAGCCTGCGTGCTCACCTTCGACAGCATGGCCGTGATGCCGAAGAGCTGGTTCGTGGAGCCGATCTGCGAGCTGTCGCCCGTGCGGATGGTGCAGGCGTGCCGGGCCCTGGCGGTGGCTCTGGGGTGCTGACGGCCCAGCCGCCGACGGGCGGTCCAACGGGGTGGCCCAGACGGTGGTTCAACCCGCCGGGGTGGCGTCCGACCAGGTGGTGGCGCCGGTGGTGGTGACCAGGAGGGCGCCGTCGCTGTCGCAGCGGCGGGTCGGGGGCACACAGCTGTTCTCGAGGCTGACGCCGCGGCCGGCGACCGCCCAGCCGGTGCGGTGGTCGGCGAAGGCGAGGCCGCGGACGGCCGGGTAGCGGCCCTCGAGGCCGGTGGCCGCCGGGGTCCAGGCATGCCCGCCGTCCCGGCTGGTCAGGACCTTCCTGGCCTCGTGGCCGACCAGGGCCAGCAGGCTGCCCTGGCCGCCGGCGGCCAGCGGGACCTGGCCGTAGCGCTCGTCCTCGGCGGCCAGCGGCACGTACCGGGGCGTCCAGGTGGCACCGCCGTCGGCGGTGACGTAGAAGCCGACCGCGAGCGTGCGCGCCGAGCCGCCTCCCCCGGCGTGGAACTCGACGGGCAGGAACCCGTCGCGTGGGGTCTTGAAGGTGGGCGGCTCCCGCAGCTCGATCCTGGCCCCGCGGAGCGACGGCGGCGGGACCAGCCCGATGCGCCGCCAGGTCTGGCCGGCGTCGGTGGTCGTGTACAGGCCGGCCGGCCCCCGGCCGGGGCCCGAGGTGGCTGCCGCCTGGCCCATGACCACGGCCCAGCCGCGGGTCGGGCTGGAGAGCACCGCCCGCTGGACCTCGGGTGGCTGCGGGAGCCGGGTCCAGGTCGCGCCGCCGTCGCTGGTCCGGAACAGGAAGTGGTGGCCCTCGTAGCGGGTCGAGCTGGTCTGCACGCTGACCCAGCCGTTGCGCGGGTCGACGAAGCTCGGCATGGCCAGGACCCCGAAGCCGCCCTCGTAGCCGCCGGCGGCGTCGTCCTTGCCGAGGTCCAGGGCACCCAGCGAGTACCAGCGCCAGGTCGCGCCGGCGTCGGTGGTCCGGTAGACGGCCAGCCGGACCAGCGGCCCGGTCTCGCGCGCCTTGGCGCTGGCCACCACCCAGCCGGTCCGCTGGTCGAGGAAGAAGGCGCCCCGGATCCGCCCGGCCGGGATCTGGCGCGGGGTGATGGTCCGCCAGCCGCGGGCGCCGTCGCCGGTCCAGGCCAGGCGGGTCCTGGTCAGCGCCCAGCCGCTGGACGGGGTGACGAGCTGGGCCATGGGGACGCTGGTCTCGGCGTCGCCGATCATCGGCGGCGCGACCGGGAAGCGGGCCGGCGCCGCCTGCGGCTGGGTCGTGGTGGAGGCGGACGTGGTGGGTGGGGCCGTGGTCGGCGGGGCGGCCGTCGAGGGCGGCGAGGGGGGGACGGTCACCGCCGGGAACCGGTCGTCGCCGGGCAGCCCGGCCCGGGCGAGCAGGCCGCCGGCGAGCAGGGCGCCGGCCACGAGCACGCCGACGGCGGTCAGCCGGGCGACCCGGCGCCGGGCCCGCCGGTACAGCACGGCCGGGTCGGGCGGGCTGACGACGCGCTCGCCGTGCTCGGCCACGGCCCCGATCCGCCGCCGGAGCTCCTCGTCACGCATGCGAGGCCTCCTCCCGGCTGCCGTCGGCGCCGAGCAGCCGGGCCAGGGCCGTGCGCCCCCGGGCCAGCCGGCTCTTCACCGTCCCGACCGGGAGCCGCAGCTGGCGCCCGATCTCCTCCACCGGCAGCTCGACCACGTAGAACAGCACCAGCACCTCACGCTGGCGCAGCGGCAGCCGGCGCAGCGCGGCCACCATGTCGACGACCTCGGCGCTGGCCGCGGGCACCGGCTCGGCCCGTTGGGCCAGCCGTTCGAGCACGCGACGCCGGTAGCCGGCCCGCCGCAGCCCGCTGAGGGCGTAGTTCAGCGCCACCCGGCGCACCCAGGCGTCAGGGGCGTGGTAGCCGCGCACCCGCGACCAGTGCAGCGACGCCCGCGCGAACGCCTCCTGGACGACGTCCTCGGCCTCGTGCACGTCGCCGACCACCGGCACCATCTGCCCGACCAGCCGGGCGTAGTTGGCGCGGTAGAACGCCTCGAAGTCGGCTCCCGCCACGGGTTCCCCTCATCGACCCGGGATGTGCATGCTCCATATGACACCCGTGGCGGGAGCGCCAGGTTCCCTCCGGGTCAGCTCACCCGTCTGAGGGCGGCCACCAGGGGGATGAAGACCCAGCAGGCGAGGCCGAGGCCGATCAGGTTGATGCGGCCGGCCCAGGGGGCGCGGACGCTGAAGGCAGCCAGCAGGAAGCAGACGAAGGCGGCCAGGTACAGGATGAACTCGAGCGCGTCGGGCATGGCGCGGCTCCTTCCGGGACGCGGAACCAGAACAAGCTCTACCTAACCCGCGCGAAATGCGGACCAACCTCCGCAAAACGACTGAGCTTGGGCTCAGAAGGTGTCGCGGGGGCGGTAGGTGCCGAACTCGGCCCGGAGGGCGTCGCAGACCTCGCCGACGGTGGCCAGGTGGCGGAGGGCCTCGCGCATGGGAGGGAGCAGGTTGTCGCCGCCACCGGCGGCGTCCCGGAGGTCGGCCAGGGCGGCCTGGACGGCGTCGGCGTCGCGGGTGGCACGGATCTCGACCAGGGACTTGGCCTGGGCGTCGGCGATCGCCGGGTCGAGCTGCATGGTCGTGACCGGCTCCTCCTCGCCGCCGGCGTAGCGGTTGACGCCGACGACCACCTTGTCCCCGAGCTCGACGGCCCGGAGCTGGTCATAGGCCGAGCGCTCGATCTCCTCCTTCTGGAAGCCGCGCTCGATCGCGGCCACGGCGCCGCCCAGCTCCTCGACCCTGGTCATGAGCTGGCGGGCCGCCGCCTCGACCTCGTCGGTCAGGCGCTCCACGAAGTACGACCCGGCCAGCGGGTCGACCGTGTCGGTGACCCCGGTCTCGCTGGCCAGCACCTGCTGGGTCCGCAGGGCCAGCCGGGCCGCGGCCTCGCTGGGCAGGGCCAGGGCCTCGTCGTAGGCGTTGGTGTGCAGCGACTGGGTGCCGCCGAGGACGGCCGCCAGGCCCTGCACGGCCACCCGGACGACGTTGTTGAGCGGCTGCTGGGCGGTGAGCTGGACCCCGGCCGTCTGGGTGTGGAAGCGCAGCATCCGCGACCTGGGCTGCTCGGCCCCGAACCGGGTGGCCATGGTGTCGGCCCAGATGCGGCGGGCGGCCCGGAACTTGGCCGCCTCCTCGAACAGGGTCGTGCGGGCCACGAAGAAGAAGGCCAGCCGGGGCGCGAACGCGTCGACGGCCAGCCCGGCGTCGACCGCCGCCTGCACGTAGGCGATGGCGTTGGACAGGGTGAAGGCGATCTCCTGGACGGCGGTCGCCCCCGCCTCGGCCATGTGGTAGCCGGAGATGGAGATGGTGTTGAAGCGGGGCAGGTGCTCGGCGCACCAGGCGAACAGGTCGGTGGTGATGCGCAGGGACGGCGCCGGCGGGTAGATGTAGGTGCCGCGGGCGATGTACTCCTTGAGCACGTCGTTCTGGACCGTGCCGGCCAGCGCGGCCGGGTCGACCCCCTGCTCCTCCCCGACGAGCTCGTAGAGGAGCAGCAGCACGGCCGCCGGGGCGTTGATGGTCATCGAGGTCGAGACCTGGTCGAGGGGGATGCCCTCGAACAGCCGGCGCATGTCGGCCAGGGAGTCGATGGCCACCCCGACCTTGCCGACCTCGCCCGCGGCCATGGGGTGGTCGGAGTCGTAGCCCATCTGGGTCGGCAGGTCGAAGGCGACGCTCAGGCCGGTCTGGCCGTGGTCGAGCAGGTAGCGGAAGCGGGCGTTGGTCTCGGCGGCCGACCCGAAGCCGGCGTACTGGCGCATGGTCCAGGGCCGGCCCCGGTACATGGTCGGGTAGATGCCGCGGGTGAACGGGTCGCGGCCCGGCTCGCCGAGGGCGGTCTCCGGGTCGAAGCCGGCGAGGTCGGCGGGACCGTAGGACACCTGGACGGGGATGCCCGATTCGGTGGACCGTTCGTCGCCGTCGCCCATGACCCCACCTCCCGCAGGTGGACCTCAGCCTACCCGCTGGTGGTGCCGACGGTAACGAACGGGCCCCGGCGGCGATCAAGGGAGCGGGATGCGGACACGACGGCGCAGGATCCTGGTCCGGGCGGGGCTCGGGCTGTTCGCCGTGGCCGTGCTCCTGCAGCTGGTGCCGTACGGGCGCGACCACACCAACCCGCCCGTGACCCAGGACGCGCCCTGGCCGGACGGGCGGGCCCGGGAGCTGGCCACCGCGGCCTGCTACGACTGCCACAGCAACCAGACGCGCTGGCCGCCGCAGAGCTTCGTCGCGCCGTTCTCGTGGCTGCTGGCCCGCGACGTCGAGCAGGGCCGGGCGGCGCTCAACTTCTCCACCTGGGACGCCGACGACGGCGAGGCCGACGACGCCGCCGACGCGGTCGCCGACGCCGAGATGCCGCCGCGTCGCTACGTGCTCGCCCACCCCGACGCGGCCCTGAGCGAGGCCGAGCGCCAGACCCTGATCCAGGCCCTGGAGGCGATGGACCGGGCCCGCGGCGGCGGCGACCGCAGCGGCCCCGGCGGCGGCGGTGACGAGGAGGACCGCAGCGGCCCCGGCGGCGGTTAGCCGC
>Ga0081538_10006495_pt1 | contig 10287 bp, 11 predicted proteins | sample TabmetS5T2R1_FD_71022 | JGI IMG/M metagenome (GOLD analysis project Ga0081538, IMG submission 71022) | Tabebuia heterophylla rhizosphere microbial communities from the University of Puerto Rico - S5T2R1 | ecosystem: Host-associated > Plants > Roots > Rhizosphere ...
CACCGCCCGTGCGTTGGCGGCGGCGGTCTCCTCGGCGTGGGCGGCCAGACGCTCGAGCCCCTCCCCGGCCCCGGCGGCCGGCGGCCGCCACCCGACCCGCTGGATTCCCACGTCCTGGCGCTCCAGTTCCCCAGCGAACAACTCGACCCCGGCGTTGACCGCCCGCAGCGGCCGCCCGAGCAGCCCGCTCACGGTCGCCCGCCGCCTTCGCCGCCCGGCGGGACCGGTTGAGGGCGCCCGAGCCCCGCGGCGGCCAGGGCCAGGCGGGCGGCCTGGGCCGCGGACCGGGTGACCAGGGCCCCGGCCGCGCGCAGGGCGGCCGCCTGCTCGTCCAGGCCCTGGGGGTCGCCGGCGGCGCCGCACAGTGACACCACCACCGACAGCCCACCCGGCCGGTCGGCCAGGGCCCGCTCGACCAGCGGGGCCAGCTCGCCGGCCGGGTCGGGATGGGCGCCGTAGCCGAGGACCACGTCCAGCAGCACCACCCCGGTCTCCGGGTCGGCGGCCTCGCGCCGGAACCGCTCGTTGCGCAGCCCGGGGTCGATCATCGGGTGGGCCCGGCCCTCGGTCATGGCGTCGTCGCCGAAGTCCACGAAGGTTTGGCCCTCGCTCCGGTTGGGGTCGGCCAGCCGCCACTCGGGCCGCAGCGGGATGTTGGACGCGACCCGCCCCACCACCCCGGCCACCACCGCCATCGCCTCGTAGCAGAGGGTCCCGCCGCTGAACAGCCCCCGGATCGCCCCCGGCGTGACGGCGGGGGAGCTGGCCGGGGGGCTGTGGACAGCGAGCCCACTTCTCTCTGCCGCTGGGCTACGCTCCCCCTCCGGGGGGCCTGGCACCGGAGGGGGAGGTTCCAGCGTGGCTTCGGCCGCCCCCACCCCGACCCCGCCGCCCTCGGCCGCCCAGGCAGCCGCGGCTTCCAGGGAGCCCGCGAACTCCACCCCGTCCGGCAGCGGTGGCGGGTCGGCCAGGCCCGGGAAGGCCAGGACGGCCGGTTTGCCGGTGGTGGCGGCGGCGGCGGCGACCCGGCGGGCGACCTGGGGGTCGGGGGGCTTGGAGATGACCACCAGCCGCTCGGTGGTGTCGTCGGCGGCCAGGAGGTCGAGGGCGCGGAGGGTCATGATGCCGCCGACCTCGGGGGAGAGGTCGCGCCCGCCCACCCCGATGGCATGGGAGATGCCGACCCCGGCCGCGTCCAGCAGGCAGGTGACCTCCTGGATACCGGTGCCGGAGGCGCCGACGACCCCGACCGGCCCGTGGCGGACGGCGTTGGCGAACCCGAGGCCGACGCCGTCCAGGATGGCCGTGCCGCAGTCGGGCCCCATGAGCAGCAGGCCGCGCTCGGCCGCGGCCCGCTTGCAGGCGGCCTCGGTGGTCGGGTCGAGCCCGTCGGAGAAGCAGAACACGTGCAGCCCGGCCTGGAGCGCCTCGGCGATCTCGTAGTGGAGGTGCCGGCCCGGCACCGACAGCACGGCCAGGTTCAGGTCGGGGTCACGCCGGGCCGCGGCCCGCAGCGACCTGGCCCGGATGGCGCCCACCCCCGCGGCCACCCCGCCACCAGCCCCCGCGGCGCGTCCGGTCCGGGCCCCGGTCAGCAGCGCCTCGACCTCCTCGAGGGCGCGGTCGGCCGCCGCCTCGTCCGCCGCCCGGACGCAGACCACCAGGTCGCTCGGCCCGAGCCCGGCGCTGTCGACGGCGAAGCCCTGCCGGGCCAGCAGCTCCAGGTTCACCGGGGTGGCGGCCACGGCGGCCGCCGCCTCGACCCCGGGCAGCTGCTCGGCCTGGCGGGACACCTGCATCAGGGTCACCGAGTCGTGGTAGGTGCCCTTGCGGACCTCGACCCGGGACGCGCTCACGGCTCCCGCAGCGGCGCGTCGGCGTGCAGCGCCCCGAGCCGTCGCGCCATCGCCTCTGCCCTCCTCGTCGCCCCTGGGCCTTACCCGCCGAGCGTATCCATCGCCGCGGCGCCGGGAAAGCCGGCCGGCTACCGACCCCGGTCCTCCGCACTCCCGATTCCGCGGCTCACCCGGGAGGGCGACCATTTTCCCAGCCTTGGGGCTTCAACGACCGGAGGAATCGACCTTGCGCAAGCTCGTAGCCGCGATCGCCTTCCTTGCCGTGACGGTGCTGCCGGCCACCGTCCTGGCCCAGCCGCACTGGCGCCGCGGCGAGGAAGCCCAGGTCACCGTGTACCTGGAGCGGACCAACGTCGGCGCCAAGAACGGGTCCTCCATCACGCGGGCCGCGACCGAGTGGGCGCGCAGCCGCCGCATCGAGGTCATGTTCGTGAAGCGCGCCCCTCGAGCTACTACTGCGTGAAGGTCCACCAGGCGCACTCGAGCCGCCAGATGGCCCACCCCGACGCCACCGACTACGCCAACCTGCGCCGGATCTACGCCGGGGCCTCCCACACCGAGCGGCCGCAGGCCGGGCCGTAGGCCATCTAACCCCGGGCTGCGCCACCCGCCTGGCGTACCTGTCGAATCGCCTCCTGGAGGCCGCCGGTCCACGGATCGCCGTGGCCGGGGAGGACCAGGTCGGCGGAGATCTCCTCCAGGCGGGCCAGGGACGCCACCGCCTGGGCGGCATCCGCGGTGAACGGCGCCACCTGGGGGCCTCGGGCGCCGGTCGTGACCGCGTAGGTCGCGAACGCGTCGCCGACGAACAGGACATCGCGGGAAGCGATGTGGAGGGCCGCGCTGCCGGGGGTGTGGCCGGGGGTCAGGATGACGCGCGGGCTGCCCGGCACGTCCAGGGTCGCCCCGTCGCCGAAGGTGGCCACCTCCTGGAGCTTCGGGATGCGGAGCCCACCTCGCAGCATCGTGAACCACAGGAACCCGATGAGCGGTCCGAGCTTGGTCGGGCCGAAGCCCTTGGCCGGGTTGGGGACCTCGCCGCGGGCCAGGGCGGCGTCGGCCTCGTGGACCGACACCGGAACGCTGCGCTCGCGGCGGAGCCGCTCCGCGAAGCCGATGTGGTCGGTGTGCCCGTGGGTCAGCACCAGGGCGCGGACGTCGGCGACCGTCCGGCCCATCGCGGCCAGCTCGCCAGGGATGTCCCGGTAGTAGCCGGGCACGCCGGCGTCGATGATCGTCACCTCGCCGGCGTCCTCGAGAAGGTACGAGTTGACCATGCTCTGGTCGCCGATGCGGTGGATACCTGGTGCGATCTCCATGGGACCTCCTGAGAGGGCGTCGGCCAGCATGGAGTATCAGCCATGCCGCAGGGCGGCGTGGGCCGCGCCGAGGCGTGCGGCCTCGCCGCGGTCCGAGCTGCCGCCCGACACCTCGTCGGCCCAGCCCAGCAACCGGTCCAGGTGAGGGTCAGCGCCGCCCGTGCCGATGCGGGCGCGCCCCATGACCACCGCTCCGGCGGTCCCGTCGATGGTGACGAGCGTGCCCTCCGGCACGGTGTGCCCGCCGGCTCGCACCGAGGCGTCGGCGACGTCGATGGTCAGGTCCCTGGCCCCCACGACGGCCGGTTTGCCCATCGCCCGCGCGACCACGGCGGCGTGGCTGGCCGGCCCGCCCCGGGCCGTGACGACACCCGCGGCCGCGGCCAGGCCGTGCAGGTCCAGCGGGGAGGTCTCCGGGCGCACGAGGATGACCGGACCGTCCGCGGCCATCCGCACGGCCTGGCCGGCGGTGGTCGCCACCCGGCCCACCGCCACCCCCGGGCAGGCACCCAGCCCTCGGGCCAGGACGTCGGCCCCGTCCTCGGCCACGATGCGGGGCGTCCGGACCAGCCGGAGCTGCCGTGGCGAGACCCTGAGCAGCGCCTCGCGGCGCCCGATCACGCCCTCGTCGGCGAGGTCCACCGCGACACGGACAGCGGCGCCGCCGACGAACCGGCCCGGCCGCGCCTGCAGGACCCACGGCTGGCCGGCCTCGAAGGTGAACTCCAGATAGCAGGGGTCGCGGTACCGCGACTCGACCCGGTCCAGGGCCTCCAGCAGGCCGGCCCACGCCGCCGGCTCGCGGTCGGCCAGGTCGCGCAGGGGCCGGGTCAGCGCGGCGCCCGACACGACCTCTTCGCCCTGGCCGCCGAACAGGACCTCCCCGAACGGGACCGGCTCGCCGGTGGTGGGGTTGCGGCTGAATGCGACCCCGGAGCCGCTGTGGCCGTCGCGGTTCCCGAACACCATCGCCTGCACGGTCACGGCCGTGGCCAGGTCCTGCGGGATCTCCTGCAGCTCGCGGTAGGTCCTGGCCCGCGGCGTGTCCCATGACGAGAACACGGCCTCGACCGCCCGCGTCAGCTGGCGGGCCGCGTCGTCGGGGACGGGCTCGCCGACCGCGGACGCGAAGCTGGACAGGAACCGCCGCCGCGAGTCGCGCGCGAACCCCGGGTCGCCGGTCTCGGCCGCCAACCCGGCCGTGGCCTCGGCGGTGAGACCCAGGTTGAGGACCGTGCTCATCATCCCCGGCATCGACACGCTGGCGCCGGAGCGGACCGACACCACCAGGGGCCGCTGGGGTCCGCCGAGGCGCCGCCCGGTGGCGGCTTCGAGGTCGGCGACGGCGGCCGCCAGCTCGGTGTCGAGCCCGCCGGGGAGCCGACCGTCGCGCAGGAAGGCGCGGCACGCCGCGGTGGTGATGACGAACCCCGGGGGCACGGGCAGGCCGAGGCGTTGCAGGACGACCAGGCCGTGCGCCTTGGCGCCAAGGATCGCCGCCGTCTCCTCGACCTCCGGCGAGAGTGGGCGGATCCACCTCATCGCGGGATGCCGAGGGTGGCCAGCAGGTCCTCGTGAAGCTGGAACCACACGCTGTGGTAGGACGCGGTGCTGTCGGTCACGTACTCCAGCGCCCCGGCCCTGGCGCGGCCGAGGGCCTCGCCGAGCCGGACGCGATACCGCCCGAACCGAGGCAGCGCCGCGGACAGGGCCTCGCCGACGACCTCGGCACGCCGGTCGAGGGCGGTGAGCCGGTCCAGCACCCGGGCGTCGTAGCCGGGGTCGGTGTGCTCGTTGATGGTCAGCACACCGTCGACGGACCGCGTCTGCCAGGCCGCGCAGAGATCGAGCAGCTCCGGGTTGAGGACCAGGAAGCCGTCGTACGCCGCCGTCACCGCGGGCCGGGCGCCGGCCGTCTCCAGCTGGGCGGCGATCCGGTCGGCGTCGGCGGCGCGGCCGGCCTCGGTGAGGCCCCACCCGCCGAAGTCGCCCGCCGCATGGCTGACAAGTCCGGCCACACCGAGGTCGATCAGCTCCGACTCGACGTCGGCCTCGGGGAGCCCCGCCGCCTCGGCCACCCGGGCGAGGCCCGCGAACCCGATGCAGCGAAGGGTGTGGAGCACCAGCAGGTCGGCGCCGGTCGCGTGCGGCCGGGTCATGTCCCGGCCCCGCGGGGCCGTGGGCTGTCGGCGGCGCCGGCGGTGGCCGCGGCGTGGGCGGCGCCCCGCCCCTCGGCCCGGGCGACGATCCGGCCGTCCCGGATGCGGACCGCGGCCTCGGTGGCGTCGTCGGCGTCGGGCAGGCCGATGGCCGAGGCGAGCGCGGCGCGGTCGTCGAGGACCAGGTGGAGGCGGGGCCAGGCGTCGGGGGCGACCACGCGCCGCAGGCAGCCGGTGAGGTCGCCGATCCTGAGCCGCACCAGGCGCCCGATCTCGGCCGGGTCGCCGGTCGCCACGGCCACGGTGACCCGGTCGTCCGGGCGGGCGGCGCGGACGGCTTCCTCGGCCGCCTCCAGCCGGCTGGTCCCGAGGACCGCCACCACGCCGCCGGTGTCGAACCCGACCGTTCGACCGGTGAGCTGGTCCGGCAGCCCGGCCGGCGGGGCCCACGGGTCCCGGCAGGGTCGCGCCGGGGCGACGTACGGCAGATGCGGCGGGTCCCAGGTGTCGGCCAGGTCGATGCCGGCCAGGTGCTCGCAGGCGCGGGCCACGTCGAAGGGGTCGCCGAACCCGGGTGCCCGCTCGGCCAGGTGGCCCGAGCCGTTCAGCAACGTCAGGACCAGCTCGGCCAGCCGCACCCGCCGCCCCCGCCTGGGCCGCGGCTCGCGCGACTCCAGCGCGAGCGCCAGCAGCAGCGCCTCCAGCCGGGTGACCTGGGTCAGCGCGGTCCGGGCCGGTTCGTCCTCCAGCACCCCGGCCAGCGAGCGCAGTTGCAGGTGACCGCCGGCCGGCGTGTCGTCGACCAGCGGCAGTCGCTCCAGCCAGGCCCGGGCGAACGCGCCCAGGGCCTCGGCCGGACCCGGCGCCGCCGCCGCGACCTGGCCGCTGCCGGCGCCGTCGCGCTCGACCATGTCCACCAGCACCGCCAGGTAGAGCGCCCGTTTGCTCGGGAAGTTGGAGTACACCGCGCCCCGGGTCAGCTCGGCCCGCTCGGCGATCCGGTCCACCTTCGCCTCGGCGTACCCGTGCTCGGCGAACTCCTCCCAGGCCGCGGCCAGCACGGCCGCGCGCGTGCGCTCCTGCTGCTGCGCCCGGGTCAACCGGGCCATCCGCGACTCCTTCCTTTGACCCCGCCATAGGATACTCCGAACATCCCGATGTTCAGAACATCTAGCCAGCTGCTCTTCCTTTCGGGCCAGGGTCGGCAGCTATGCTGGCCGCGGCGTGAGTGGATACTCGAGGCAGGAGGTCGCCCGGCGGGCCGGGGTCGATCCCGACTACGTCGACCGGCTGGTCGAGCTCGGGATCCTGACCCCGGATGCGCCAGACGCATTCTCGCCGGGTGACGTGCTCCGGGCGCGGTGGCTGCAGAGCTTGGAGCGGGCCGGCGTGCCGCTCGAAGGACTGGCTGCCGCGGTCCGGGACGGCGCCCTCTCGTTCTCCTTCCTGGACGTGGCCGCATACGATCAGTTCGCCGGGCTCAGCGCCACGACCTTCCAGGAGCTGAGCGCACAGACCGGCATCCCGCTGGAACTCCTGATGGTGGTCCGCGAGGCCTTCGGCTTCGCCGAGCCACGGCCGCAGGACCAGGTCCACGACAACGAGTTGTCGCTCGTGCCGCTGCTCAAGCTGCAGCTCGCGAAGGGGTTCCGCCCCGTGGTCATCGAGCGGTGGCTTCGGGTCTACGGGGACAGCCTGCGCCGGATCGCCGAAACGGAGGCTGCCTTGTGGAACAGCGAGGTTGAGGTGCCGCTGGTGGAGTCGGGCATGACCGAGGGCGAGATGCTGCAGGCCCAGGCCGACCTCGGGTCAGAGATGACCCCCCTCATCGAGCAGACCCTCCTCGCGATCTACCACGGGCAGCAGGAACACGCCTGGAACCAGGTGTTCGTGGAGCACGTCGAGGGCGCACTGGAAGCGGCGGGCCTGCACAGCCGGTTGGACCGCCCGCCGGCCATGTGCTTCCTCGACCTCACCGGCTACACGCGGCTGACCGAGGAGCGGGGCGACGAGGCGGCCGCCGACCTGGCGGCGCGCCTGGCCACCCTGGTGCGCCGGTCCTCGCAGGAGCACGAGGGCACACCGGTGAAGTGGCTGGGCGACGGGGTGATGTTCTACTTCCGGGAGCCGCGCGATGCGGTGCTGGCCGCTCTTGAGATGGTGGCGGTGGTCGGGCGCCATGGCCTGCCCCCGGCCCATATGGGGATCCATGCCGGGCCGGTGATCTTCCAGGAGGGGGACTACTTCGGCCGGACGGTGAACCTGGCGTCCCGGATCGCCGAGTATGCCAGGCCCGGTGAGGTGCTGGTCAGCCAGGAGGTGGTCGACGCGGCGGACGCCGCCCCGGTGAGGTTCACCGAGATCGGGCCGGTGGAGCTGAAGGGCGTCCCAGAGACACTCCGGCTCTACACCGCCCGCCGCGACGCCTGAATCAGGGTGCGGTGACCCGAACCACCGCCCAGGTCACCCCGGCGGATCGGTCCCGCCCCGCCCGGCCGCCGGCCTGGCACCCCGGGTGCGGAGCCAGGCGACCAGGTCGTCGGCGCCGCTGCGGGCGGCCGCGTCCAGGGGGGTCAGCGGCTCCCAGGGTGGGACCCAGTTGGGGTCGGCGCCCCGCTCCAGCAGGTACTCGGCGCAGGCCCGCTGCCCGCCGTGGCAGGCGCCCCAGAAGGCCCGGTCGACCTCCCCGGGTGCCGGGCCGGTGCCGGTGAAGTAGCCCTCCAGGCGGTCAAGGAGGCCGAGGGTGGCGGCGTCGTCCAGGGTGGTCCGGGCGCCGCGTTCGACCAGCCGGTGGGCGGCCCGCCACTGCCCGAACGCCCGCGCGTCGGCCAGCGGCGTGCCCCCGGCGATGACCCCGCCGGCCGCGTCGATGTCGGCCCCGGCGTCCAGTAGGGCGTCCAGGACCTCCACGTCGTTGCTGCTGGCCGCCCAGTGCAGCGGGGTCTCGTCGTGGCGGCCGCCGCCGAAGCGGGCGTCGACCTCGGCGCCGGCCGACACCAGCAGGGCCACCGTGGCCGGCCCACCGGGGACGTGGCCCGGCCAGTCGGTGGCCACATGGAGCAGGCTGCGGGTCGTCCCGCCGGGCCCGTCGTCCCCGATCCGGGCCGTGGCCAGCCCGGGATGGGCGTCCAGCAGCCGCCGCAGCCCCGCCTGGTCGCCGCTGCGGACGGCCTCGACCACGGCCACCGCCAGCGGGTCCTCCGGGTCGATGGTCACGCTGGCCTCCTCGGCGGGTTCGGGGACAAGCCTAGGCTGCGCCCCCGACACCGGCCCCGCTCAGCGGCCGCCGAGCCAGGCCCGCAGCCCCCGCGGCCGCTCGATGCCGCCGCCGGTCCGCTCGGTGAAGAACCGGACCAGCTCGGCCGAGGCGTCGGGCCCGGCCGGGTCGGTGTAGGAGCCGTCCGGGCTCCCGCCCGACCAGGCGTGCCCGAGCCGGTGGACCGCCCACCACTCGGCCACCACCCTGCCGTCCCGGTCCCGGTAGACCCGGCGGGTCCAGCCCGGGCCCTGGACGACCTCGGGCCTGGCCGTGGCGTCCCAGGGGCCGAGCAGGGCGGCGGCGTTGACCGGGGCGACGGTGGTGTCGCGGTCACCCTGGAACACGATGAGCGGGACCCCCGCCCCGGCGGCCGCGGCTCGGCGGCCGTCCGGCGGCCCCTGGCGCATGGCCGCATACGCCGACGACACGTCGTGGGCGGCCCCGGCCACCAGCCCGGAGTGGATCCCGGCGGCCGCGAACAGCTCCGGGTAGGTGGCGGCCATCACCGCGGCCATGGCCCCACCGGCCGAGAGCCCGGCCACGAACACCCGCCCCGGGTCGATGGTGTGGGTGGTCATGACCTGGCGGGTGATCCCGGCCAGCAGCGACGGCTCGCCGGCGTCGCGCCGCTGGTGGGCCGGCAGGAACCAGTTCCAGCAGCGCCGCTGGTTGGCCGAGCCGGCCTGCTCGGGGTAGACGACCAGGAAGGTGTCGCGCTCGGCGAGCTCGTTCATGCGGGTCCCGGCGGCGAAGTCGGCGGCCGTCTGGGTGCAGCCGTGCAGCATCACCACCAGCGGCACCGGCTGCCCGGTATAGCCGCTGGGCACGTACAGCTTGTAGGCGCGGGTCCCGGCGGCGTTGTGGTAGCTGCCGTCCAGGAACCGCGTCCCTGGGGTGGCCCGGCCGGGCTCCGGCCTGGGCGGCGGGGGCGCCTGGGTGGGACCGGTCCCGCGTCCCAGGGCCCGCTGGATCAGCGCGGTGGCCTCGGCGAGCTTCCCGCCGCGGGTGAGGCGGGTCGCCTCGGCCATGTCGTCCTGCATGTGCATCCACTGCTTCCTTCGCTCGGGTTCAGGCGATGCGGCCGGCCAGGGCCGCCTTGACCGTGGCGCTGGCACGCAGGGCGCCCAGCACCTCGACCGACTCGATGGTGGCCAGGGCCAGGTCGGGGGAGACGTCGTCGGCGATGCTGGCCAGCCCCAGCACCCGGATGTCCAGGCGCTGGCCGGCGTCCCGGACCGCCTCCAGGTCCCGCCGCGAGTAGTGCTGGACGCCCAGCACCAGGGTCTTGCGGGCGACGGTGTGGTGGACGGCCTCGGCGTGGTTGGCCAGCTGGGACCGGATGGCGGTGCGGATGAAGTCGGTCCGGTTGGCGTAGAAGCCCTCCTGGACCAGCAGGTCGATCTGGCCCAGGTCGACCGGACCGAGGTTGACGGTGATCTTCTCGGTCTTCTCCGTCTCACCCACAACTACCATCCCCTTACCATCCAGTGGGATGGTGCCGGCCCTAGAAACGGGCTGTCAACCCAGACGAAGCCGCACACCCTCGGCCGTGGACGCGTCGACGTCCACCGCGGGCGTCCTGACCTGCACCAGGTGACGGTTGCCCCCGCCGGCCAGCACCAGGCCGAACAGCAGCACGATGAGCAGACGACGCACGACGGCCCCCCTCGATAATCCGCGATCGGCGCTAATGA
>Ga0081538_10006497_pt1 | contig 10286 bp, 14 predicted proteins | sample TabmetS5T2R1_FD_71022 | JGI IMG/M metagenome (GOLD analysis project Ga0081538, IMG submission 71022) | Tabebuia heterophylla rhizosphere microbial communities from the University of Puerto Rico - S5T2R1 | ecosystem: Host-associated > Plants > Roots > Rhizosphere ...
CTACGGCAACATCGCCCGGCTGGACCGGCTGCTGGAGGCCGAGGGGGACAGCCCCAACCGCTACCAGCTGGCCAAGCAGGCCGACGTGCTCATGCTGCTGTTCCTGCTGTCCCGCAGCGAGCTCCGCGAGCTGCTGGCCAGCCTCGGCTACCAGGTCAGCGACGAGCAGCTGGCCCGCACGGTCGACTACCATCTGGCCCGGACCTCCCACGGCTCCACCCTGTCGGGGGTGGTGAGCGCCTGGGTGCTGGCCCGCTATGAGCCCGAGGAGGCCTGGCGGTTCCTCCAGCACGCGCTGGAGAGCGATGTCGCCGACGTCCAGGGCGGCACCACCGCCGAGGGCATCCACCTGGGGGCGATGGCCGGCACGGTTGATATCGTGCTGCGCTCCCTGGCCGGGCTGCGGCCCCGGGGGGAGGTGCTCCGCTTCGACCCGGCCCTGCCGCCCCAGGTCAAGCAGGTCCGCTTCAGCGTCCATTACCGCGGCCACCGGGTCGAGGTCACCGTGGCCGAGGACCGCCTGGAGGTCGCCTCCCGGCCCGGCCCGGCCCGGCCCATCAAGGTCCTGGTCCGCGACCAGACCGTCGAGCTCAGGCCCGGCGCCCGCCACGAGTTCTCCCTAGAGCGGCGGCCGTGACCGCCGAGGAGGCCGTCGGCGCGGCGGCCGCCAAGCACGCCGCGCGGCTGGCCGCCCGGGATACCGCCGTGGCCCTGGTCTCGGGCCGCCCGGCTGACTACTTGGCGCAGCATGCCGGCGCGCCCGGGGTGCGGTACCTGGGCCTGTACGGGCTGCAGGAGATCCACGACGGCCAGGTCCGGGTCGACCCGCGCCTGGAGGCCGCCCGCCCGGCCAGGATCGAACGTGACCTGAGGCGGTGAGGATACGGCCATCACCCCGTTCACTGATGTCAGCGTCTGGCTGCGGAGCAGCGGTCTGGAGATCATGCTGCTCGTGCTGGGGGCCCTGCTGCTCGGCCGCTTCGTCACCTGGGCCGGCCACCGGGTCACCGAGCGGATCGACGCTACCGACCGTGGCGGGGACGCCCTGGTCCGCTCCGAGGCGGCCAAGCACCGGCAGGCGGTCGCCCGGGTGCTCACGTGGCTCGCCATCGCCTTCATCTGGTGCGTTGCGGGAGTGCAGATCCTGGAGCGCCTACGGCTTCGGCGACGTGGTCCACATCTCGGCGGTCGGCTTCGTCGAGGGCGCCACCGGCACCATCGAGGAGGTCGCCCTGCCTACCACCCGGCTGCGTACACCCAACGGTGAGGTGGTCATCGTCCCCAACGGTCAGATCGTCCAGGTCACCAACCTCTCCCGCGACTGGGCTCGCGCCGTGGTCGACGTACCCCTGCCGGTCGGCGTGGACATGGGGCAGGCCAGCGAGCTGCTACGCAAGGTCGGCTCGGAGGCATTCGAGGACGAGAACCTGCGGCCGCTGCTGCTCAAGGAACCGACCGTCATGGGGGCCGAGAGCCTGGAGGTCGGCCAGATCAACCTCCGGATGGTGGCCCGGACCCTGCCCGGCAAGCAGTTTGAGTCGGTCACCGATCCGGACCCGAAGGGCGCGTAGACGCCGAGGTGGCTACCCGCAACGCTGCTAAACGGCAGGCTGCGGACGTCGACCCTGCTGCTGTCCCTCCTCTTCGTGGCCGTGTTGGCCCTCTACCTCCAAGTCCGGCCGTTGCCCGCCGGCAGCTCGAGCGGCTCGGCGGATGATCCTCGGTCCCAACCGACCACGTCTGTGGCGCCCACCACCTCGACCACCCGTACTGCGACGACGCGAAGCACGGCACCGACATCGACCACCCGGGGCGACCGAGAGTTCGGCGAGCCCCCAGAGTACGGTGGAGCCATGACACCTGAGCACCAGGAAACCAACCCAACTAGGCCGCATAGTCGGGGGGCCGCGACCAGCAACACGAAGCAGACGCTGCTCATCCTGGGCGCGACCGGCGACCTGACCGCTCGGCTGCTCCTGCCGGGCCTCGGGGTGCTGCTGGCCGGCGGCAGGGGAGAGCAGCTGCTGCTGATCGGCAGCAGCAGGGACGGCTGGGACGACGACCGCTGGCGCCAGCGGGTTGCCGACTCCTTCGCGGCCGCCGACGTCAAGGGGACTCAGGTGGACGCCGTCGTCCGGGGCGCCCGGTACCTCAAGGCAGACGTCACTGTCGAGAGCGACGCGCGACGGCTGCTGGACGCCTGCCAAGGAGACGTGGCCATCTTCTTCGCGCTGGCGCCGGCGGTCACCGTGCGGGCATGCGGCGTGCTGGCCGGTATCGGGCTGCCCGAAGGCACCCGGCTCGTGATGGAGAAGCCGTTCGGCACCGACGCCGCCAGCGCCGAGGCCCTCAACGACCTGCTGGCCCGGATGGTACCGGAGGACCAGGTGTACCGGGTCGACCACTACCTGGGCATGTCGACGGTGCTCAACATCGTGGGGCTGCGGTTCGCCAACCGCATGCTTGAGTCGATGCTTAACGCCGAGCATGTCCAGAGCATCGATATCGTCTTCGACGAGAGCCTGGCCCTCGAAGGCAGGGCCGGCTACTACGATGGAGCCGGTGCGCTGGTCGACATGATCCAAAGCCACTCGCTCCAGGTACTGGCCCTGCTTGCCATGGAGGCCCCGAGCACGCTAGAGGCCAGGGACTTCCGTGACGCCAAGGCAGCGGTGCTGCGTGCCACCCGGGTGTGGGCGGACGACCCGGTGAGGTGGAGCCGCCGGGCCAGGTATACCGCAGGGGAGATCGACGGGCGCCCGCTGCCATCGTACGTGGACGAGGAGGGCGTGGACCCCGACCGCAACACCGAGACGTTCGCCGAGGTGATCCTGGCGGTCAACACCTGGCGGTGGGCCGGGGTGCCGTTCCGCGTTCGGGCCGGCAAGGCGCTGCGCAGCCTGCGCAAGGAGGCGGTGATCACCTTCAAGCAGCCACCGTGGGTACCGGTCGGCCTGGCCGGCTACGACCGGCCGGACCGGCTCCGCATCGGCTTCGATCCCGACTGGCTCCGCGTGGACCTCAACATCAACGGGCCGGGCGATCCGTCCGTTGTCGATCCGGTGACGCTGGAAGCCAGCTTCGAGCCCGGCCACCTTCCGCCGTACGGCGAGGTGCTGAAAGGCGTCTTCGACGGTGATCCGACGTTGTCGGTGCGGGGGGACACAGCCGTGGAGTGCTGGCGTATCGTCGAGCCAGTACTCGCGGCATGGCGCGACGACCAGGTTCCGCTGCAGGAGTACCCGGCTGGCAGCGCCGTCTCCGACCGCTGGCCAGCACCCCAACAACCAGCGAGATGACCGCGCCGGACGCATCGCGAGTCCGGCCAGTTGGATTTCCGACCCGGGAACTGGCCGCTGGGGCCAGCGTGCTCCGCCCGCGAAGGGCGATCTCCTTCGGCGGTCACATCAGATAATCAGCAAGCGCTATGGCGCTCACGGCCGTGCCTGTCCCGCCAACTCTCTGGTCGTATCGATGACGCGGCGCATGGTCGCGATTCCCTGGTGGCCAAGCAACCCCAGGTGGTAGAGGTGCAGCTCGCTCATTCCGGCCGTCAGGTAGTCCTGGAGGCGGCGATCGGTCGTCTCGTCCGCGGGCCACCCACGATCCAGCCGGAGATAGGCACCCACATCGGTGCCTGGCTCCACCAGGGCGCGAAGATCCTTGATGCGGCCGCTTCCTGCGGGAGCGTCCCAGCAGGAAGCGACGACCCCATCGACGCCTTCGCCCACCCCCGGCTGCAGGGTGGCGAACGACCCGGTGGCCCAAGGGTCGCTCGAGCCATGCAGCGTGATCCGGACGCTCGGGGTGAGCGATCGGCAACTGGCTACGAGCAGCTCGCGCAGTTGCCTGGCGATGCCGGTCCTGATCGTGGCCACCTGCTCCGCCAGCCGCCTGCCGAGGCAGTCCTCCACGGTGGCCGACTCGGTGTCGACGCCAGCGCGTACCAGCTGGGCGAGGCGGTCGCCGTCTACGCCGGCCGCGGCGTAGCGGCCCTGGCATGCTCGGCAAAAGCACAGTGAGAGCAGGGTTCGACGCACCTCGTCCCACTCGGCGAACTCGGTCTTCTCGTGCTTGCCGCCGTGGTCGATGCCCATGGGGCCGCAGGCCTCGAGCACGACGCCGTCCATCGGAGCGGACTTGAGCACCTCCTCGACGAGCGTCAGGCAGTACTCCTGCACATCCGGCGCGGCGGGGCACAGCCCGTAGGGGTAGCGGTCGCCGAACGCGTTGCGGACCACCAAGTCGGTATGCGCGCGGCCGAGGGCGCTGTTGTGCGTCAGCACGATCCAGGCTTCGACCTCGAGACCCTGGGCCACGAGCTGGCCGTGGGCGCTGGCGAACGAGTCGCCGTCGGGGTCCCACGGCGCGACGGCCGGGACGAGACGATGCCCACGCCACGCCTGCTCCCGGACAGGCACGTAGCACGCGGCGTGGTCCGCGTCGTGGATTCGGTGCTGCGGGTGAAGGGGGGTGGCAGCCCTTGTCGCGTGGTAGCTCGCCGCGACCGCCACCGCATCGAGACCGAGGCCGGCGGCCCGGGGAGCAGCTGCCGGGTCCCCGGCGTAATCCCAGGGATAGGCGTACCCGACCGAGCGCGTCAACATCGCCGGCATCGCCGGTGTTCGTCGCTGGAGTTCACAGGCCTATGTCCGGTACCGCTTGCGGCCGAGAAGGAACCCGGCGACGAAGCCACCAACCGCGGCAAGCGTCAGCGCGACCCACAACACCGTCTCGGCGGTGAAGAGGATGAATGAGATGCTGGTCCGATCCCTGTTCATGGCGATGAAGGTCACCACCAGGATGGCGATGACGGCCCCGGCGACATACCGATAGCTGAGTCCACCGAGGCCTCGCCGGGTCCGTGGCCGCGCATCATGCCGTTGGTTCACAATCGCCCTCCTGCGCAAGGTTGCGTCACTGCCCGCAACCGTTCCTATCGTAGGGGTGCGATCGAGCGGCGCTCAGAGCGGAGGGTGGTTGGTGAGCGCTCCTCAGGACGATGCAACCCACGCCGAGCCCGACGCCGGTGCGCTTCGGCACCGGATGGGGGCCGCCTGCTCGCGAGCGCTGCGGCGGGTGCTGGCGAGCATGTGGCCATTGCTGCAGAGCACCGCTGCAGCGACGGCGGCGTGGGTGATCGCGAGGCAGCTCAATGACCACCCTGATCCGTTCTTCGCCCCGATCGCAGCCGTTGTCGCCTTGAACGCCTCCCGGGGAGAGCGCGGCGCGAACGCGGTGCGGCTCGTGATCGGGGTGGTCGTGGGCATCACGGCGGGGGAGCTGGCGATCAGTACCCTCGGTGGTGGCTATGGGACCCTGGCCCTGGCCACCTTCGCCGCCATGGCCGTGGCCGTCGCGCTGGGCGGCGCCCGGATCACCATCGGTCAGGCGGGCGTCAGCGCGATCCTCACCGTGGCCGTGGCCGACGGCCAGGCCGGGCCGGAGCGGCTGGTTGATGCGCTGATCGGCGCTGGGGTGGCCTTGGTCTTCACCCAGGTGCTGTTCTCCCCCGAGCCGGTCGGGTTGCTGCGCCGGGCAGAGACGGCGGCGCTGGCCGACATGGCCGACGGGCTGGAGCTGACCGCCCGGGCGCTGGAGCGCGACGACGACGAGCTAGCCGAACGCGCGATCAGCAGCCTGCGCGATCTCCGCGACCGCCTGGCCGAGCTGCGCCGCAGCCAGCACGCCAGCAGCCGGGTCGTCCGTCACTCCCTGCTGTGGCGAACGCGGATGGCACCGGTGGTGCGTGAGCGCGAGAACGCCGGGTACCTTGACCTGCTCGGCGGCAGCTGCCTGCTGCTCGCGCGGACCGCGCTGACCATGGGCCCGGCCGAGCGCCAGAGGCTCGCACCGAACGTGCGCGAACTGGCCGGCGCGATCGCCGACCTCGCCAGGGCGCCTGGCGACCGGCCGACCCGCCAGCAGGCGGCTGATCGAGCCCTCGACCTCGCCCGCTGGCTCGCGGGCAATCCTCTGCAGTCCCAAGCAGCACTCGACGCGAGCGTCGCCATCCGGATGGTGGCCACTGATGTCATGGTGTTCGCGGGCGTCGATCCCGGGCAGGCCGCCGATGCAGTGCAGGAGGGCCGTCGAGACCTCAAGGTCCCCGACTCCCCGCCGACCCCCCGAATGCCGTTTCGCTCGGACCGTCGCCGCTCGACACGATGAACAGCGCATCCCTTGCCAGCCTGATCCCGGTTGATGTCGTGACCGGATGTGTCAGCTTCCCTTGGCGGCAATGCGCCACATGAACCTGACCATATCGACGATGAAGCGCTCGTGCGTGCCCTCACCGACACGCTCCCGCTCGTCGTCGGCCGCCATGCGCCGGGTCCTGCGGGGCTTGCTGGAGGACGCCGGCATGCAGGTGGTCACCGAGGCTGCCGACGGCCTCGAGGGGGTCACCCAGTCCGACGCGGTCCAAGCCGATGTGGTGTTGGTGGACTGGCGCATGCCCCACCTGGACGGTATCCAGGCCAGTGCCCGCATCCGCCAACGGCTCCCTCAAGTCCAAGTCGTGATGTTCTCCTCTGCCGTGGGGGCCGGATCAGGCGACCTGGCTCGGCAGGTCGGGGCCAGCGCCTTCGTGGCAAGGGCGCTCCACCCGAGCAGCTCTGTGCCGCCGTGTTGGCCGCCTGGGAGCAGCCATCCGCACAAGCCCCAGGTGACGGTCAGCGCTTGACCGGGCCCCGAGAAGACATCCCTCACTAGGCCAAAGCGAGCTGTCTGGGGCGAGTCCGACTGGCGGTCGCTGTGTGGGCCGGTCGTCGGTTCTCCTCAGCTTCGACTCGCCTTCGCCGGGCCGGCCGCGCTGGCTGGTCAGGCAATTATTAAGCTATACTTTGCTTGAAGCCATACTGATGAAGCTATACTATAGAACGGGCTCCAACTCGATCCGGCATCCGCAAGTAGGAACCGGCCGAGGCCGCAGATCGTGTCCAGCGCTCGCCTATCGCGAGCGCAGCTCCAGACCAGCCTCCAAGGAGGTTCCGATGGCACGCACCGCAGATCACGACGCCGCCAGCCCCACCACGGCTCCCAACGGCACACGTCGACCTGCTCAACAGCAGCGTGCGCTGGAGTCAGAGGCCGCTGTGGTGCTGACCCCGGACGGGCACCGGTGGCTCATGGCGCGGGCCGCCGGGCTGGCCTCCGAACCGGACCAGGCCGGGTGGGGCGACGGGGACCACGCCCGAGCGGCGGCCGAGCTTGCCCACCTGCACAGCATCCTCGGGCAGGTCATCACCACTGACGAGCTGCCACCTGAGCGGCCCGGTGTGGTCGAGCTCGGCGACGAGGTGACGGTCGAGTTCGCCGTTGGCGAGACCGAGCGGTTCCTGCTCGTCGATCCGGTCGAGGCCCCGCTCGACCAGCTACGCATCTCGGTCGAGTCGCCGCTGGCCCAGGCCCTGCTCGGCCGCCGGGTCGGCGAGGAGGTCGAGGTCCAGGCGCCCGCCAGCCATTACCGGTGCCGCATCATCGCCACTGGCCGCTTCCCGGCATCGGCCGAGGACGGCGGTACTGCCTGATGGAAGGTGAAGCGTGGTGTTCGTTCGCTACCCGCCTGCCAAGATCCTCTCTGAGGGCGACCGGCCGGTGACGCTGCTGGGGGTCCGTGTTGCCCCATCGCTCGTGGTCGACCTCGTCCACCCAATGGCGCCGTCAGCGGACCCGCCGCCGACGTCGCGCCGAGGTCGGCCGCCTGGCCGCCTATGAGCGCCAGGGCGAGCTGGACCGGCAGGCCGCCCAGACCATCCAGCAGCTGCTCACCGGCGATGGCGCCGAGGGGGCCGGTTCTTCCCGCCGGTCAGGGGGCCAGGACATGATCCGTCCCGGCCACGGCCTACTGGCTGAGTGGCCCCTACAACCATCACGGGCACGCTCCGCCCTGGCAACATCGGCAGGTGCCCGCGGGAACCGTGCGACCGGTTCTAGGACTCGCTGGGGTTCGGCCTTACGGCCGCGAGAAACAAGATCCTGGTGAAGCAGCGAGCATGAAACTCAAGGGCATCTACCGGCCCGACACCGTCACCGTCCACACCGGCGACAACCTGGCCGCGGCGGCCCGCAGCATGGAGCAGGCGGAGGTCGGAGCGTTGGCGGTGGTCGACGAGGCTGGCCAGCTGGTCGGCATCGTCACCGAACGTAACTTGGTGCGTGCGACCGCTCGGGCGGCTAATCCCGCCAGCGTGCTGGTGTCGGCGCATGCCTCGTTCCGGCCGGAGACGGCCGATGTCGGGGAGGATTCCAGGGAGGTTGCCTGGCGCATGCTCAAGCTGGGCGTCTGGCACCTCCCGGTCACCGCCGACGACGGCCAGCTCGTTGGGATGGTGTCCATGCGGGACCTGCTGGCTGTCGAGGCCTTGATGTAAGGAGGCTCTCTATGTCATCCACCGCGTTCCTGTCGGTGCTGATGGTGACGTTCGCCTGCATCGGGTTCGTGTTGGCGGTGGTGATGGGCCGGCTCGGCCACAGCCCCTTCGCCTGGGGCTGCTCGGCATCGACGGGTCGCCGGAGAGTGCCGCCGCCACCACCGCTGCCCTCGAGCTGCTCGGCAACAGGGTGGGGCGGCTCACCCTGGTGGCGGTGACCGAGGTCGACGACAGCACCGCCGGCCGCGAGCAGCGGGAGCGCCTGCGCGAGGAGCTTGAGCGTCAAGCCGAGGCGGTCCGAGCCTGGCAGCAGGAGCAGGACGTGCCTGCCCAGGCCAAGCAGAAGGTCGCTCCCGAGCTCCAGCTGATGTCGGGTCCGCCGGCACGCACCCTGGACACGATCGCCGCCGAGGATGGTTACGGCTTGCTGGTCGTCGGGGCCAGAGGGGCGGGGATGTCCAGCGTCCTGCTTGGCAGCGTGGCGACCAAGCTGGCCGCCCGGGCCAGCGTGCCGGTGCTGATCGGCGGCGACCGGGTCAGGAAGGGCCGGGCCGAGCGCACGTCGCGCTCGGTCGACCGAGCCGACTCGCATCCCTGACGACCAGCACGAAATCCCCGGTGCCCAAGTGCAGGCGACGGCTCCGCGAGCAAACGAAAGGGCGGTGTTGGGCGCGGCCTGACCGCTTCCGACTGAGCGCTGATACCGGGAGACCGCCTGAGGCGGTGCTCGGCGCCCAGGCCCAGCAGCCCTGTGGGGCCGGCGTCGCCGCCGGCCTCGTGCGGTCCACCAGGGGACTCGGCCGGGCCAGCCTCCACGGCCACGCTGTTCGCGGCCGGTGCGTCCCCTATTCGACCTTGCTCCGGGTGGGGTTTACCGAGCCGGCCGGTCACCCGGCCGCTGGTGCGCTCTTACCGCACCGTTTCACCCTTGCCACGCGCCCGGGAGCACCGGGCCGTTCGGCGGTCTGTTCTCTGTGGCACTGTCCTGCGGGTCGCCCCGACTGGCGGTTGGCCAGCACCCTGCCCTGGGAGGCCGGACTTTCCTCGATCCCGGCGAACCGGGACCGCAGCCGCCCGGCCGGCTCCGTGCCTATCGTTACTGACCCGAGCCTGTGGCCCACCAGCTCGGTGGGTCACTTGCAGGGAAGGACCCGAGCCCGCACTCGTGCACGATGTCCTGCTTGCTCGGCGCTTGATCGTTCAGCACCGGCGGCTCGCCCTTACTCGGGTCGATGGGGGTTGGCGGAGTTGTCATGGTCATCCCGCCTTCCGTTCGTTCCTGTCGAGAAGCCTAGCGCTCGGCGCTGCGGCCGCTTCCTGCGAGTCGTCGATGGCAACCAGGACAGAAGGGCGTCGGTCTTGCCACCCCAGCGGTGAGTTGGGCTGGCCGATCGCCTCCCCACGGCGCCCTGCCTCAAGGGCGAGCGGCACGATCAGCGCACCCGACGCAGCGCCGAGCAGCAACCACAGGAAGCGGTCAAGCAACCGATCGTGACGGCGGCCCATGGCGACCCCGGTGATGATTCCGGTTGCCAGCCAGGCGATCAGAAATACCTCCAGTACGAGCGTGCGCAAGGTGATCACCTCTGTCTTGGACGCGGGGTAGGACCGGACGAACAACCGATAAGAAGCGGCCCACCGCCGATGTGCGGATCGGCGCCGCGCTGGTTGCCTGGTTTCTCGGTTACCTAATGCGGTCCACCCTGCTGATAGTAACGCTTATTGACATGCACGTCAAATTAAGCTATACTTAACCCTGAGGACGTCCGGACATCGTCAAAGGGAATCCACTACCCCACACAACACAACTTCTCTCAGGAGGGATCGATGACCTCGGTGCTGCTAATCCTTCTCTTCGTCCTCGTCGATCTGTTGGTCCTGCTCGGTTGGAGCCACGACTCGCGGGATGGC
>Ga0081538_10006498_pt1 | contig 10285 bp, 9 predicted proteins | sample TabmetS5T2R1_FD_71022 | JGI IMG/M metagenome (GOLD analysis project Ga0081538, IMG submission 71022) | Tabebuia heterophylla rhizosphere microbial communities from the University of Puerto Rico - S5T2R1 | ecosystem: Host-associated > Plants > Roots > Rhizosphere ...
GATTGCTGGATCAGCCGACCCGACGCGCGTTGTTCCCCGGCTCCGAGCATGTGAACGAGGACTAAGCCAACGTCGCCTCGTAATCTCCCCTCGCCATTGCAATGGCGAGGGGGCCGACAGGTGTGGTCACGGTGACTCGGGCGGCTCACAGTGCGCCTTTGACGCCGGCCGGCCCCCTGGCTAAGGAAGCCTCATGTCTGCCTCGCTGCGCGAGGGCTCCAGGGTCAGATGGGCCACTAACCACTGCCGAAAGACCTCCGCCTCACGCACCCTACCCGTCCACCGCGCCCGGTCGAACATGACAAGCGCCATAGATAGGGCATGATGTTGCCCAGCACGGTCCCTTACCCTGCCAAATTTCCGATAGAACCGATCTAGCAAGGCTACGCTGCGGCGTGCTGTGGCCTCGTTCTTAAAGCCTAGCTTGCCGGCGAAGAGCTTGGCGTACACATTCATAGGGTGCGCCGTCGAGGTATACAGATCGAAATAGGCATGGAATAACCCAGCGTTTTGTAAGACTGTGCCCACGTAGCTCGCCCGGGCGTTGGTCATCCTCGCCAAGTCTTCGATGTCTGTGATACCCGACAAATATAGCGCAATGATCTGTTGCTTTTTGGTCCTGCGCTGGGGGCGCGCCGCGGCAGCGCGTGATGGCGTTGTGTTTGCTGGCGCCATAGGTAAACCCTTTGTGTTGTCTGCCTCCGCTGGAGTGTGTCAAGACCTCAAGTGGTGTTCTGCGAATGATCCGGCCTAGGCTCCTTATGCCTTGTACACACCCGTTATCCTGAACACCGATGCCGCACCTATGTCCTGCGCCGCGCATAGTATCTGCGTGAAGCCGAACCAAGACTGCGCCATGACGCAGTTATCGTCTAGTAGACTGGGTGCTCGCAGAGCTGCTTATCCCATGGGTGCGTCGGGAAAGCTAATCACGCGTATCGCAAATCCCTTCCGTTCGTTACCCCTCCTGTTCATGTTTCGCAGGTGGGAGCGCCATTCCCATCCTTCAACATGCCCTCGGAAGACTCTCCAGCATCATCGCTACTCACCTGGCTCAAAGCAATATCTATACCACTTCGAACGGACTGGGCACAGCCACGCGATTTCCCCATCCAAGGGAGAAGGATGCCGCCACGACGCCCCCGATGGGCTCCAGGTGGCTTATGGCTTGGACACAGCGCTGGTAGACCAGGCGAAGGAGTCGCACGGTCTGTAGGCGCCATCTCAAGCTGTCGACCGGCGTGCGGGTCTTGGTGTCGATCCACAGGAGTGATCTACGCTAGACGCCACGGCGCCAGGCATTGGCCAGCCCCTGCTCCCCCAGGTGCCGCGAAGGTCCAACGCCGTAGGTCATCGCGACGGCAAGGTCTGTTAATAATCAATAAATATATATTGAAATATTCCTATGAGTTGCATATGCTCTGGAATGTCTAGGGAGACCCTCGCAGACGACCGCCCCTGGAGGCAGGAGAGATCCTCCGGACCGGCCCAGCGTGGACTGTGATGGTATGTCATGCGGGAGACGACCCATGGCGGAAAGGAGGGGCCTGGAATGGCGACTGCGCGTGCGCCTCGAGGGGGACGCCCGCGGAAACAGGGGTGGGAGGAAGACCCCCTGGTGACCGTGAGCATTCATTTGCGGAAGAGTCAGCTGGCCGCGCTGGATCGGTTGGCAGATGCCCGGCACACCAGCCGGGCCGAGTTGGTGCGTGAGGCCATCGATCTCTTACTGAAGCGCCTCAAACGCATATGACTGCAGGGTACAGATGGCACGTTTCTGTCCCGATGACGGACTCCAGGCGATCTCGCCCACACCAGATTTGGCAGCAAGATTTTGGGAGACGATCAGGGGGGAGGAACGGCGATGTCTAAGTTTGCACGAGATGACCGCATGCCGCCACGCCGCTTTGAAGCGGCACGAGTCGAGTTGCGCTGCCCAGTGAACCCCGCGCATGCACGGCAGCTGATCCTGGAACAAGCCACGATCTACACGGACGGTTGGGCTAGCTGGGTCGAGGATGGCCATGTGTACACCGGTTATGTCCAAGCCGGCCGCTGCTGCGATCCACCGGAGGTTAGCGCCTTGTAAGCAGACGCCATGAGGCGCAAATAATCGTCAGACCATCGGCATGACCCACCACGGTAGACGGCCCATGGGGGATGTCTTGTCGAACCATTCGCACACGGAATTTCCACACCAAGCGTTTTCTCAAGCGAAAGGGTGAGGCCTCATCCCAGCGCAGGGAGGCGACCCACGGCCATCGGCCACGGTGTTCCTATCCCTGGGCTTTGGGGAGGTGTTGCCCCCATGACCTCCGGAAACATCAGTTCACGAGGCATTGTCAGGATGCAATCTCGTCCGTACGCTCATGAGTATGCCGAGCTGAGGGATCTCCTCGCCCAGCAGAAGTTGTTCGACAGGCAGCCGGTCTATTACGCCGGTAAAGTGCTGCAAAATCTCTGTTTTCTTGTGTTGGCAGTTGGCATTCTGGTGATGACGAATCTCTCTTGGGTGCAGATGCTGAATGCCGCATTTCTCGCGTTTGCGTTCACGCAAATCGCCTTCATGGGGCACGACGCCGGTCACCGGCAAATGTTTCAGTCGGCCTGGAAGGCAGAGGTCTTTGGCCTGCTGTGCACGCTGCTGACCGCCATCAGCTATAGCTGGTGGACCGAGAAGCACAACCAGCATCACAGGCATCCGAACCATCTCGAACGAGACCCGGATGTCAGATTAAGGTTCCTCACCTTCTCCGATGGGCAAAGCTGCACCCTCCAGGGATTTCGCCGATCCATCGTGAAGTACCAGGCCTATCTATTCTTTCCGATGCTGTTGCTGCAAGGCTTCGCCATGCGCTTCCACAGCATCCAGTTTCTGTTGTCGAAGCGCGCCCGGTTTCCCGTCATCGAGTTACTGTTCATGGCCGTCCACGTCTCGATCTACCTTGTCTTAGTAGTCTCCCTCCTAGGGATGTGGCAGGGGATGGCCTTCATCCTGGTGCACCAGATGCTTTTCGGGCTGTATATGGGCTCCGTCTTTGCGCCCAATCATAAGGGGATGCTGGTGCTGAAGGGCAACTGCACGCTGGATCGACTCCGACAGCAGGTCCTCACGGCCAGAAATGTCAGATCGCACCCGCTGACGGACTTCTGGTTTGGCGGCCTGAACTATCAAATCGAGCACCACCTCTTCCCCCATATGGCCAGAAACAAGCTCAAAGCGGCACAGGCGACGGTAAAGCGGTTTTGTCAGGCCCGTTCGATCCCCTATTGTGAGACCGGCATAATCCAGTCCTATCGAGATACCCTGCGATATCTCCACCACGTCAGCGCCCCCCTGCGGCAGGACGGCAAGGGAGATCGATCGAAGAGCCGCGGATGCGAGATCGAACGGGAGCATGGCCTGTGACTCCGCGCAGCGCATGGCTCGGCGGGCCGTGCCTTCGCGGGGACGCGGATGATGGCCTTGTCGTCCCTACTGATCCACCACTGACCCGTCCATGTGCAAACGCGTCACCACCTCGCGCGGCCTCATCGGGCACTTCTCGACCGCGCCGGGCTTCAGCTCGACGCCGATGCCCGGCGCGTCTGGGATCAGCAGGAAGCCCTTGCCGTCGTGTTGCGGAATGCCCGTGACCATGTCCGACTTTGGCGGCCGGTCCTCGCCGATGGGATATTCCTGCAGGGCGAAATTCGGGATGCAGGCGGCGATCTGCAGGCATGCCGCCGTGCTCACCGGCGACAGCGGGTTGTGCGGCACCACACCCACATGCCTGGCCTCGGCCAGGGCAGCGATCTTCTTCGCGCCGGAGATCCCACCCACCAGGCACACATCCGGGCGGACATACTGCACCGCGTTGCGGGAGAGCGCCATCTCGAACTCCCATAACGAGGTGTAGCGTTCGCCCGTGGCGATGGGGATGTTGATCTTGTCGGCGACATACGCCATCTCATCGAAGTTGTCCGGCATCACCGGGTCTTCGAAGAAGAGCGGGTGGTAGGGCTCGATACCCAGGCCGAGTTGTACCGCTTCAGCGGGTGTCAGACGGCGATGGATTTCGATGCACAGATCGACGTCGCGGCCAACGGCCTCTCGATACTGACGCACCGCATCGATGGCGTCTGCAACCTTGTGGGCGTGCGTCTGAAAGTACGGGACGTCGCGCTTCTCGTCGAGGAACGGCGTCAGGTGACCGACGGCGGTGAAACCCATGGCTTTGGCCTCAGTGACGCCTTTGACCAGCTGTTCTCTAGTGTCGCCGAAGACGTGATAGTACACTCGGGCCTTATCCCGCACCTGGCCGCCCAGGAGCTGGTGGACCGGCACACCGAAATGCTTGCCAGCGATGTCCCAGAGCGCGATGTCCAGGGCGCTGAGCGCGCCCATGATGGCGGCGCCGCGAAAGTGGGAGAAGCGGTACATGTACTGCCAATGGTGCTCGATCCGCAGCGGGTCCTGGCCAACGAGGTAGCGTCCGAACTTCTCGACGGCCGCCTGTGAAGCTTCGAGGAACCCCCAGGCCCCGGACTCGCCGAGCCCCGTGATCCCCGCGTCGGTTTCGACCGTCACACACAGATAGCGGTCGAGCATCAGTGGCGTCACCTTGGTGATTTTCATGGACTTGGGCATGTCAGTGTTCTCCGTTCGCAATTTGCCGCGGGAGGGGCCATCGCGTAGCTGTTTGGCCGCCATCCCCCACCACATCAGCGCCCTAACCGGCGTGCCCGCCCGCTTCGAGGAGACGGTACGCAGCGGCAGCGGCAGGATAGGGGCCGGCGGACACCATTTGCCGCGTACGCATGACGACAGGTTGTCAGGATCGGGGCCAATCTCTGCTAGCCATATGAGACTCCTTGCGATTGGCACCGGTGGCGCCTAGACAAGGCGCGAAGTCACGCTCTCGGATGGCGTAGAGCGGCGGTTATTTGAATTTGGGGATCACCTGCTCAGCGAGTAAGCGCATCGAGTGCACCACGCGGTCATAGGGGATTTGCCCGCCCGGGTTCATGTCCAGCGACACCCCCGTGATGCCGAGCGTCTCTTTGTACTCCAGGAAGCGCTCGACCACCGCTTCCGGCGTGCCATAGGCCACCCGTTGCAGCACCTCGTCATAACTCACCTCGGAAAGCCGTCTGAGCCGCTCGAACGCCTCCTGGTCCGCCGTGCGACCCAACGCCTCCCGCACCAAACGTCGTTGCCGCATGGTACTGGCTTGCGGCTCCGTGTATGCCTGCTCGGCGGTGTCCGCCACGTAGCCGGCGATTTGCAGAATGACGTCATTCGGGCCAGGGAATCCCGCGGCGTGGCGCTCCTCCTCATACTGTTTCAGCAACTCTTGTAGCTCGGGGATATCCATCTGGTGCCGGATGAAAATGGGGAATCCCAAGCGCCCGATGAGCGGGAACGTGTCCCGACTTTCGACGGCCACGCGGATGGGCGGATGCGGCCGCTGATAGGGCTTGGGTACCACCTCCACCTCGTGGAACTTGTAATACTCCCCTTCGTAAGAGAACGGCGCATCACCCCATGCCCGCTGGATGATCTCCAAGGACTCGAAGAAGAGCGGCCGGCTTTCCTCGTAATCCACGTTGTAGCCCTGATAGGACTCGAGAAATGAGCTGCGGCCCACCCCGACAACCAGGCGCCCTTCGCTGATATGGTCCACGATGGCGGCCTCTTCCGCCACGCGCAGCGGATTGGCCAACGGCAGCACCTGCACCGCTAATCCCACACGGATCCGTGTGGTGCGCGCCGCAATCGCGCTGGCGCCGATGAGCGGAGACGCCAGGACGGCGCGATTTGGCCTAAAATGGGACTCGCCCAGCCAAAAGGTATCGAGGCCCAGGTGTTCAGCCACCTGCACCAGGTCAAACCATTCTTTGAAGACCTGCGACTGGGTCCGTCCCTCGCGAGTGGTGAACATGCTGAAGATCCCGAAGTCCATCGACGCCTCCTTTCCTGCTGGGGCGAGAGGTAGTAGCGCGTGGTGCTCATCAGCCGCCACACGGAGGATGACTGCCTCCGAGGACGTCTCGTATAGTAGCCCGGAGGCTATCCTAGCACGAAATCAGGCCACGTGTCTGCCGCCGAGTTGAAGAATTTCTGACTTTCGGATATAAGCTCAGCCATGTGCTGTGTGCCTGTATTGGGCCGGGATTTGCTGCGGTGCTCCGAGCCGCATACTCGCAGCAGCCTGCAAGCAGCTGCCTCTGGACCCGCAAACATGAGCGGTTTCCGGCGCACATTGCGGGTCCTGTTGCAAGAACTGCCGGTCATCTGATACAAAGATCCCAGACGACGTCGACCCGAGACCGCCGGAGAACGGTCATGAGTGATTCCCCACGGTTCCCGTGGCGTCACTTCGAAGCCACGATCATTCTCTGCGCCGTCCGCAGGTATCTCTGCTATGTCTTCAGCTATCGAGATGTGGAGGAGCTCATGCGGGAACTTGGGTTGACGGCTGACCATACCGCAAGGCCTTGGAGGCCGCCCGCACCATATCACCCCGCCTCATCACAGTGGACAAGAACGCGGCGTATCCGCCAGCATTCGAGGCATGACAACAGGCGCAAGCGTTGCTGGCGACGCGCACGTTCGGGGTCTGCAAATACTCGAACAACGTGCTGGAACCGATCATCGGGCAACTAAACACTTGGTGAAGCCGGGCTTAGGATGCAGCCCCAGCCCCGCAGAATGGCGGACGCTCCGGGGATGTGAGGCGATGCACATGGTGCGGACAAACCAGCAACACGCCCCCGAATCTGTGCCGAAAAGGCGCTCTGTTTGCAGGTCCGGGTACCGCTGTTTACGGGCCGTTGCCGATAGCCATGGTTTCTCCTGACCATCTCAACCTGAGGGGTTGTCGACAGTGAGCGAGCACGAGGTAAGACGCATACGCGAGTTGGTGGATGCTGTGTACCGCTCGGAATCGCGCCAGGTTCTGGCCACCCTGATCCGCCTGCTCGGCGACTTTGACGCCGCCGAAGAGGCGCTGCACGATGCCTTCACCGTGGCGGTCGAGCGATGGGCGCGGGATGGTGTGCCGGCCAATCCGCGGCCGTGGCTCGTGTCGACTGGCCGCCACAAAGCCATCGACGCCATGCGCCGGCGCGCCAGGTTTGACGCGTCGCTGACTGAACTCACCAAGCACCTGGAATCCAGCACCAGTGACGCCGAGGAATGGAACGACGAGCACGTCGAGGACGACCGGCTGCGGCTGATCTTCACCTGCTGCCATCCCGCCTTGCCCCCGGGCGCCCAAGTCGCGATGACGCTGCGTGAAGTGTGTGGCCTCACGACCGATGAAATCGCGCGCGCATTCCTCACGAGGCCATCCACGGTCGCCCAGCGGATCGTGCGCGCTAAGGCGAAGATCCGCGACGCGCGCATTCCGTATGTAGTGCCGTCGGAGGCGGATCTGCCAGACCGACTGGACGCCGTGCTCCGGGTGGTCTACCTCGTGTTCAACGAGGGGTATTCCGCCTCATCCGGGGGGTCCCTCACACGGCCCGATCTGTCAGGTGAGGCGATTCGCCTCGGGCGGTTGTTGGTCGAGTTGCTCCCGGAGCCTGAGGCCGTGGGACTCTTAGCGCTGATGCTGCTGCACGACTCGCGACGTGCGGCGCGCACGTCAGCAACGGGCGAGCTGATTCTCCTGGAGGACCAGGATCGGTCGCTCTGGAACCGAGACCAAATCGCGGAGGGGGCGTCGCTGGTGCAACGGGCGCTGTCGTCGCGGCGTATCGGACCGTACGCAATCCAAGCGGCGATCGCGGCCGTGCATGCCGAGGCGCCCAACGCCGCCGCCACGGACTGGGCGCAGATCGTTGGACTGTACGACGTGTTGGTTCAGGCCGATCCATCGCCCGTGGTCGAGCTGAACCGCGCGGTCGCGGTGGCGATGCGCGACGGCCCGTTGGCGGGTCTTGAGCTCATCGACGCTATCCTGGCGCGGGGCGAGCTGGGGAACTATCACCTGGCGCACGCGGCGCGGGCTGATCTTTGCCGGCGACTGGGGCGAGCCGCGGAAGCCCGAGCTTCCTACGAACGAGCCCTCGGCCTTACCAAGCAGGAGCCGGAGCGGCGATTTCTCGAGCGACGGTTGGCCGGGTTGTCTAACAAGACCGCTTGAGCCCTGTCCCCGGCATCTCATATACGTGATTCGGTCTCCAAGACCGGATCCCCCCTGGCCGACAACGCCGATAGAGGTGGTTACCACATCGTATAGTGGGCTATTCTGAGCGATTCTCCATCCGGGTCTGACCGGCTGTCGATTCCTCCTGCCCGTCACCCCTGGGGGACCCGACGTCGATTTTGGCCCTCCCCGACGACTATTGGATGTCAACGGCCGGTCACATCTGAATCGGAGGGAGGCTGCCGTGAGGTATCGGCGGTTGGTTCCCCCTGAAGGGAAGATGCTCGATGCCATCTCAACAGGTGGCCTGCGGGCGCTCGCGATGAAACAGCCTCGCGCCGGGCCTGGCGCGAAGAATACCCCGAAACAATCGCCATCACAGGAGACTTGATTATGAAAACGAGCAACGTAGAATATCCGAGAGTCGTATCGCGTGCTGAGTGGCTGGCTGCGCGCAAGGAATTCTTGATCAAGGAAAAGGAACTCACTCGGCTGCGCGATCAATTGAACGCTGGGCGGCGCAGGCTACCGATGGTCAAGATCGAGAAGGACTATGTCTTCGAGGGCCCGGCCGGCAAAGTGCACCTGCTCCACCTGTTCGAGGGGCGCCGCCAGCTCATCGTGTACCACTTCATGTTCGACCCGAGCTGGGACGAGGGCTGCCCGAGCTGCTCGTTCCTGGTCGACAACATCGGCCACCTCGCCCATCTGCATGCTCGCGACACCTCTCTCGCCGTCGTCTCCCGAGCACCGTTGGCCAAGATCGCGCCGTTCAAGAAGCGCATGGGCTGGACGGTCCCATGGTACTCATCGTTCGGCAGCGACTTCAACTACGACTTTCACGTCACGTTGGACGAGGCCGTCGCTCCCGTCGAGTACAACTACAGGGACAAGGCGGAGCTCGTGCAGAAGGGTGAGACCTATTTCACGCAGGGCGAATCGCACGGCCTGAGCGTCTTCCTGCGCGATGATGACAGCGTGTTTCACACCTACTCGACCTACGCGCGCGGCACCGATCTGCTCGCCGGCACGTATAACTACCTCGACCTGACGCCGCTCGGCCGGCAGGAGGACTGGGAGGAGCCGTCCGGCCGCAGCAACAGCGCATTCCTGGCGTGGGTCCGTCACCACGATCGCTATGGGGATGGCCCGAAAGCCTCGGCCTCCTGTTGCAGCGCAGGACAGCATCACTCGTGAGCCATCGTCGCAGCGGTGAAGTCGCTTCAGGCGCCGCGTTGGGGAGCGGTCGGAGCGAGGTTCGCGCGACGCGTCATGCGAGGGAGGCTCAATGTCGATTTTGGCTCTCCCCGACGACTCTCTGACGTCAACAGCCTTTGACGTCCGCATCGGCGGCTCGCCGGCTGACTGATGGAGACACCCACATGAAATACCTGTTGCTGATTTACGTCGACGAGCACGCGTTGAGCGAGACCGAGCGACAGGCCTGTTACGTGGAGTCCGCGCAGCTCGCGCACGAGATCAAATCGAGCGGGCAGTATGTGGCCGCCAACCCGTTGCACCCGACATCAATGGCGACCAGCGTCCGGGTGCGCGACGGCAAGCGGTTCGTGACCGACGGTCCGTTCGCGGAGACGCGCGAACAACTGGGCGGCTATTTCCTCATCGACGCCAAGGATCTCGACGAGGCGATCGGCATCGCCGCACGGATTCCCATGGCGCACAAGGGGACCGTCGAGATCCGGCCGGTGATCGAGATCGCGGGCCTGCCCACTGAGTAGCGTCCGCGACCGGCGCGAAGCCTTTTTCGCTCGCGGGGGCCACGGTCGATGGCTCAATGACCCGAAAGAAACGCGTAGCGGCGCTGCTCAGAAAAAAGATGACTCGGGCCGTCGATTTCGGGACCCCTCGTTCGACTGATACGTAGAGCCCGGGTTCTGCCGTTCGAGCCCGTCGGAAGCCCAACCCTTCGCTTTCAATCAAACGGAGGTATGACCATGCGATTCATGATCCTAGTCAAGGCCGACAAGAACTCCGAGGCGGGCATAATGCCGAGCACGGAGCTCCTTACCGAGATGGGGAGGTACAACGAAGAGCTGGCGAAAGCCGGCGTCCTGCTCGCGGGCGAGGGGCTCCACCCGAGCTCGAAGGGCGCGCGCGTCAAGTTCTCGGGAGCGGAGCGCGTCGTAACC
>Ga0081538_10006499_pt1 | contig 10284 bp, 9 predicted proteins | sample TabmetS5T2R1_FD_71022 | JGI IMG/M metagenome (GOLD analysis project Ga0081538, IMG submission 71022) | Tabebuia heterophylla rhizosphere microbial communities from the University of Puerto Rico - S5T2R1 | ecosystem: Host-associated > Plants > Roots > Rhizosphere ...
AGCGTCTGCACTCGGGGTTAGATTATCAGATCCCGTTAGAGGTTCATAACGCTTACCTGAACGGGCAGCTCAGGGGGTAAATCAGCCGCTAAGGGACTGTCCGGAAAACTTGGGGCAGATCACAGGCACCGCCCCACCGCCTGGCGGTGCCGACTCGGGTTCGCCAGCGCCGAACGAACACGCAGGTAGCACTGACCTCCGCATATGCAGGAGCACCTGCCCGTGTGCTAGATTCGCACACAGAAAGGGGGTCGCGCGATGGATCGTGTGCGCTTAGGGACATGGCAGGAGATTGGCGCGCGGGTTGCGGCAGCCCGAACTGCCGCAGGGCTCACTCAACAGGAGCTCGCCACTCGGCTTAACCTCCATCGAAGTGCGCTCGCGCGGATCGAGTCGGGGCAGCGACACCTCGACGCCCTTGAGTTGGCCCGGCTCGCTGATGCGCTCGGTCGCACAGTTGACTGGTTCATTAGTGAGCCACCGGAGATGATCGCAAGTCATAGGCGGGCACGGTCGGTCGACGCGAGCGTCAACCACCTCGAGGACCAACTGGAGATGGTTGCTCGAGATGTCACGCTTCTCGTAGGGATCGGAGAGCTGCGGCCCCGCGCGCGAGCCGAGCTTGGCACGAGTCTCTCCCATGTCCGGGATGCCGAACGAGCCGCTGGACAGGTCCGGGAGTCTCTTGAAGTTCCTGAAGGGCCGTTGCATGAACTCCAAGAGAGCGTGGAGCGAGTAGGGCTTTACGTTTTCTCGCTGGACCTCGGTCCTAGCGTGATTGATGGAGGTTACGTACGCCTAGACTCCTGTGGTGTAGCGGTCGTCAACGGACGCGTCGATCCGGGCCGTCGGCGTTTCAACACCGCTCATGAATTGGGGCACCATCTCCTCGCCGATGAATACACAACGGACTTTGCTATTGGCAGTACCCGGCAGGAGCGCGAAAGCCTTATTGATGCTTTCTCGATTCATTTGCTGATGCCGCGGATGCCCGTGAGTGGTAGATGGGAAACATTGCACGCTGAGGGTCGTGATGACCGGACGGCGCTCATCGTCATCGCTGCTGAATTCCGCGTCAGCTGGTCGGCCGCTTGCAGCCAGGTGCGCAACCTTGAGCTCATCACTGAGCATGATCGACGCGTCCTTGATGCCCGACGCCCCACCCGCGCCGACTACCTTGAACTTGGGGTACGCCTCGGTGAGGAGCTAGCCCCTCCGGCTGTTCCTGTCGCCTTCGTGAGAGCAGTACTTCGCGCCTATCGCCGCTACAAGATTGGAGAAGGGCGAGCGATCGAGCTGCTCCGGGGCACGGTCTCGGTTGACGAGCTGCCAGAGCGAGACGAACTCCCGCTACATGCGTTTCGTGGTGAATTCGAGGACCTCGCTTGAGCCAGCTCGTGCTGGTGTTTGACACAAGCCCCGCTCAACCACTTCGCCCGGGCGGGTGAACTTCAGGCCCTGAGGAAAATCGTCGAAGGTTGGCGATGTGTGATCACACGACCCGTGCGTGAGGAACTGAGTCTCGCCGTCGACACGTATCCAATCCTGGAAGAAGTTCTGTCCGCCGAGTGGTTGGAGACCGTGCGAGTGGATGGCTTGGAGGAGCTCTACGTCTTCGCCGATGTGCTCAATCACCTCGGTGACCCTACTCGTAACGCTGGCGAGGCGTCAGTGCTCGCCTGGGCGAAGGTGAACGGTGGGGTGGTGTACGTCGATGATCAAGCGGCCTATAACCAGGCTCGCCAGTTGGGAGTTCGTGCGTACCGAACGCTAAGGCTCGTCGTCCAGGCACTGAAGCGAGGATTGTTCACAGCGGTCCGTGCCCAGGAACTCGTCAGACAGTTGGCCGATACGGGTGCCCGGTTCCCCGGGACGGCATGCACCGATCTCATTACCTGGGCGCGCGGTGAAGGTCTGCTCTAACCGCATCCTGAAATGAGGCGTTGAGTCGGCCGCGCATAGGCTTCCGACCACAAACCACAAACCTGCCGCGCGGCGGTTGCGGAGTCTCCGGGGACGCATCGGACAGCTCCGCTGTCCTATCGGCGCCTTCCTGCAAAGCAGGTGACTGCAAGAGCGGGTGAGGGGAATCGAACCCCCATCGCGAGCTTGGGAAGCTCGTGTTCTGCCATTGAACTACACCCGCAGGGGGTAGCTCAGTCTACGGTCACCTGCGGCGGGGGTGCAATCGGTTGGCCGGCAGGGTGGCGCACTGGGTTCCCTAGACTCGGCGGATGATCCTCTCCGATCGGGACCTTCGGGAGCAGCTGCGCAGCGGCCGTCTGGTTATCGACCCGTTTGATCCGGACGCGGTACAGCCGTCGAGCATCGACCTGCGGGTGGGGCGGCAGTTCAGGGTGTTCGCGAACAGCCGCTACCCCTACATCGACGTCCGCCAGCCGATGGACGACCTGACCGAGCTGGTGGAGCCTTGCGGGGACGAGCCGTTCATCCTCCATCCTGGGGAGTTTGTGCTCGCCACCACGCTGGAGCGGGTGGCGCTTCCCGATGATGTCGTTGGCCGCCTTGAGGGGAAATCGTCGTTGGGACGGCTTGGCCTGCTGATCCATTCGAGCCTTCCCGGCAGCGAGCCGGTGCATGTCATGTGTGACGGCCACCTCCAGCGACGCCCGATCGAGGAGGTGGTGCGCAAGCAGCTGGCCGGGGCGGTCGTCGCGTTTGACCCTGAGACCCTTGAGGTCGGCTACCACCCGATCACGGGGTGGTACGAGGGTTCGCCAGACCGCATCTACGAGGTTGCGCTTGCGTCTGGGCGCCGCGTTCGGGTGACGGCCGGGCACAACCTGTTCGCGTTGGGCCGCGATGGCCGGCCCGCCACGATCCGCACGTGCCAGCTGGGGCCTGGGGCACGACTCGCCGTGCCGGTCCAGGCGCCTGGCTCCTCTGGGCTTGGCCAGCTGGGTTGGGAAGGGGTGGTCGAGGTCCGCGACACGGGCAGCGTGGAGCCGATTTACGACTTGCAGGTACGGCCGGTGGAGAACTTCCTCGCCGGGGCCGGGGGGGTGTTCGTGTCGAACACCGCCGGCTTTGTGGACCCCGGGTGGCGGGGGAGCCTGACCTTGGAGCTTTCTAATGTCGCTAACCTGCCAATCACGATTTATCCAGGTATGAAAATCGGGCAGCTTGCGCTTTTCCGGATGACCTCGCCGGCCGAGCGTCCCTATGGCACGGCGGCACTTGGGTCGAAATATCAAGAGCAGGAAGGGCCGACGCCCTCCCGTTACTTTAAAAACTTCTGGCCCTCAGGGAAGCGATCCTGAGCTGCCTACGGCATTGTGGGAGCGTGCCTGATGGTCGTAGGGGTGGACATGAGTATTGCGTTGTTCCTCCAGCTTCTCGACCCCGTGGTCCGCGCTGACCCGTACCCGATTTACCACCGCATCCTTGAGGAATGCCCGGTCTTGTCCAGCCCGCTTGGCGCGGTGGTGCTCGCGCGGTACGCGGACTGCGCGAGCGTGCTCCGCGATGCGCGCGCGAGCACCGATCAGCGCCACTCGGCGACGTATCAGGCGATGGTCGCCTCTGGTGAGCTGCACCCCATAGCTCAGGCGCAGTCCAAGCAGCCCGCGTTCTTGTTCCTTGACCCGCCAGACCACACGCGGCTACGGGGGTTGGTGAGCAAGGCGTTTACCCCGCGAGCCGTGGAGGCGATGCGCCCGATGGTGCAAGGCTGGGTCGATGAGCTGATCGATCAGGCGGCCGGAGACGGCCGGATGGAGGTCATCGCCGACTTGGCCTACCCCCTGCCGGTGCGGGTCATCTGCCGTATGCTGGGCATCCCCGCCGAGGATCACCAAAGGTTCCAAGCCTGGTCACGGGACCTCGCGCGTGGGCTGGACCCCGCTGAGACGCTGGCAGCGGACGAGCAGAAGCGGACGATCTCCGCGCTCACTGCGTTGACCGAGTACTTCGACGAGCTGATCGCCCGCCGCCGCGCCGAGCTCCGGCGGGGCGCGACCGGGGCGCCGCCAGGCGATGACTTGCTCTCCGCGTTAATCGCGGTCGAGGAGCAAGGTGAGCAGCTGACTGCCGCGGAGCTCAACGCGACGTGCCGGCTGCTGCTGATCGGCGGTCACGAGACCACGGTGAGCCTCATCGCGAACGGCATGCTCGCGCTGCTCCGCCACCCAGACCAGCTGGAGCGCCTGAGCGCTGACCGCTCGCTCGCGGGCTCCGCGGTCGAGGAGGTGCTGCGCTACGACCCGCCCGGCCAGTTCGCTGGCCGCGTCGCCCGGGAGCCGCTGGAGGTCGGCGGCGTCACGATCAGCCGCGGGCAGCAGATCGTCCTGCTGCTCGCCGCGGCGCAGCGTGACCCGGCTCGCTTCGCGGATCCGCAACGGTTCGACATCACCAGGGCCGAGAACGCCCACCTCGCCTTCGGTGCCGGGATCCACTTCTGCATCGGTGCCCCCCTGGCGCGGCTCGAGGGCCAGGTCGCCCTCACGGCGCTGGCGGCACGCCTCGTCGATCCGGTGCTGGAGGCCGACCCGCCGCCGTACAAGGACCACATCATCCTCCGCGGGCCTCTGGCCTTGCCGATCGCGTTCAGCGACGTGAAGCCTGCCTGACCGTGGCCGCGCTCCTGCGCCAGGCGGTGTCCACGGTGTCTGCGGGCCACAACTTTGCGAGGTAGGCGCGCACCGTGCGCTCGTTGATCGGGCGGGCGAACAGCCCGACGTAGCCGTCGGGGCGGATGAGGTAGCAGAACTCGCCTCGCGCGCCGTAGAGCCGGCCAAGGTCGCCGTAGCAGTCCACCAGCTGGCCGTTGCCCGGGCGACGCGCCGGCGTGACTTGGAGGCAGTGCACACCCAGCCGTTGCAGCGCAGCGGCCGTCCGGGTCGTCGCCGTGCCAGGGCCGTTGATGATGGCGACGAAACCGCCGCGCTGGAGCTGGTCGAACAGCGATGCCCGCTCCCGTGGCTCGGCCCGGCCGAAGACGATGTCGGGCGCCCGGTCCCCAGCGCGCACACGCACCCGTGCCCGGGCCACGGCGCCAGCCGTGTCGTGGTGGCATGCCAGGCTGCTCTTGCGGTAGCTCAGGTCCAGTTGGGACAGCGCCAGGGCCAACCGAGCTTGCACCGGTTTGGTCGACAGCAGCGGGAACGCCACCCGGTCGCGGGCGAGGCGGCCGAGGGCGCTGCGCGGGAACTGGACCCTGGTCCTGCGGTCGGTGGTGTGGAGCACGTGCCGGGCGATCGGCATGCGCTCCTCTTCGTAGGTGTCGAGCAGCCCCGCTGGCGCGCCGCTTTGGAGCACCATCGCCAGCTTCCACGCCAAGTTGGAGGCGTCTTGGATCCCGGTGGTGATGCCTTGGCCTCCCGACGGGCTGTGGAGGTGGGCCGCGTCGCCCGCCAGGAGCACCCGCCCGTGGCGGAGCCGGTCCACCATCCGCGAGTGGATCTTGAACCGTGACAGCCACACGGCGTTGCTCGCGCGCACCGCAGCGTCGCCGGTCCGCCGCGCCAGCAGGTGCTGGACCAGCTCGAGGGAGACCTCAGGCGGCGCGCCGGTCGCTCCGACCTCGATGAACAGCCGCCACGTGCGACCGCCCGGCAGGCCGAACACCGCGAGCATTCCGTCGGGGTGGAACCAGACGTGGGCCTGGTCGCGGCTCATCGGCCAATCCAAGTCGACGTCGGCCATGACGAAATCATGCGGGTAGGTCTTGCCGGCGAAGCCGATCCCCGCTTGCTCGCGGATCAGGCTGTGGGATCCCTCGCAGCTGACCAGGTAACGCGCCGCGATCCGCTCCTCCGCGCCGTCCGGCCTCCTCACGCAAGAGACGACCTCGTCCGGGCCCTGGACGAAATCGACGAACGCCGTCGCGCGCTCGACGTGCCCGCCAAGCTCACGCAACCGCTCGTCCAAGATCGCCTCGGTCTGGGGTTGCGGGAGGATGATGGGGCGCGGCATGAACGCCTGGTGGCCGGATTTGTGCTCGATGCCGTCCAGGCGCAACCTGAGCACGCGCCGGCCGCCGGCGTAGCCGTTGACCGCGACGGTGGTCTGGCCTTGGGCGAGGAAGCGGTCGGCGACGCCCATCCACGCGAGCACCTCCGACACGCGGTGTTGCAGCCCGATGGCCTTCGACGTGCTCGACGGCGCTGGGCACTTGTCCACAATCCGCACGGCCACGCCCAACCGCCGCAGCAGGCAGGCCAGCGCCAGGCCCGTCGGGCCGGCTCCCACGACCAGGACTTCGGTGGGCTTGGTCGCCCTCATAGCTCCTCCTCGGGCTGGGTCATGCTGACGTCCCGCTTTGTCAGCTCGGTCAGCAGATCTGCGAGCGCGCCGCGCCACGCGGCGGGCAGCTCCAGCGTCCCTAGCGCCTCGCCCAGCCACAGCCCGTCCAGCGCGAGGTGCACCAGCAGCACTTGGGCGATCGGCACGCCCTCGGCCGCGGCAGCCGCGAAGGCCTCAGCGTTGGCCTGCCTCGCGCTGGCCGTGATGGCTGGGCTGTCAGCGCAGGCCGTGACCAGGGCCAAGACCAGCGCATGCAGGCGGTCCCGGCGCGCAGGGTCCTCATCGAGGTCGAACGCATGGCGGGCGTAGCTGCGCAGCAGCCGCCCGCGTGGGTCGGGATCGGACTGCGCGGCTGCGGCCACGTCCGCTGTGACTGTCTCGGCCAGCCGCGTGACTAATGCGGCCAGCAGCGCTTCCTTGGTCTTGAAGTGGTAGAAGAGCCCGCCCTTGCTGACGCCGGCCTCGACGGCCACCGTGTCGACGCTTAGCCGGCCGACGCCCTCGCGCAGGATCACCTGCTCGGCGGCATCGAGGATCCTGACCCGGGCATTGGGATAAGCGCGCCTGCTCATGAATCCTATGCTATACCGACCGGTCGGTATGCATAGGGGGAGATCGCTAAGTACTCCGTGGCAGAAATACGGTGACGTACCGAGAGCGGTCCTGCGCCGCGCTCGCAAGGCGCGCCGAGCGCGCATACCCGGAGGTCGTATGTAAGCGAGGCGCAACGCGGCGAGCGTGGATGCAGGGTCGCTCGAATGCCAGCGTATTTATGCCGCGGGGTACTAAGCTGTCAGCGCAGGCTCATCCGCTGCCACAGCCGCATGAGCCGCCGCAGCAGCCCCCGCCTTGCGGCATCGTCCCACCGGGCAGCCGGTGACTGCTGGCGAGCGCGACGGCAGAGAAGACCCGCCGTACACGCCCGCCGTCCTCACAGCGCAGGCACCGTGGCTCCAGGCCAGCGGCCTTTTCGGATATCGTCGCGCGCACCTCTAGGCGGTTGCCGCAGTCGGTGCACACAAACTCATAGCTCGGCAATGGAGCGGCTCACGATGCAGTCGTGGTTGAACGCATGAAACTTCCTAGGCGAGATTAGTCGCCGAGGGAGAATATCGAGTCGCCGAATGTCGAGTCGTCGTCGAAAAGGCAGAGAATGCCAAGGAGGCAGTTGTTCGCTCCGTCGTCATCGTCGTCGTCGTGTGCCTGAGCCGGCCCGATGCCGAGCAGGAGCATGCTCATGGTGAGCGCTACTACCATGAGGATGTATTGTGCCTTCCGGTACATGAGCAACTCCTAAGGTTGCGAGCGTGTCGGTGCGCCATAATCCGGCACCTTTACCCCTCGCTCCCAGGGGTGTCTCGCCGCCGCCTCTGCGGGGCTCCTCTCAAGGGGCGCGATGCCGGCTCGCAGCTCAACCCCCCGCCAAGCATGCTGATATGTGCGGTGGAGAGGAGCCGCGTGGGAAAACTCTAGGCCGAACCTGCTGTAAGGGGCAAGCCGTAATATTGCCGACAGCGTGTTATCCGTTGCAACACCGCGAGCGCTACTGGCTCCTTCTACCTGCCGGCGGATGTATCACACAGGCAGGCGGTGCCCTCTCAATCCTCAAGGACGAAGCGCAGACCGGGGGAACGCATGGCTCAATCCACTGACATTGTCATCGTGGGTGGCGGGATCGCAGGCTGCGCGCTGGCCACGGTCCTGGCCCGCGATGGCTACGAGGTTGTGGTCCTTGAGCGCCAGGAGCACTATCGGGACAAGGTCCGGGGCGAGGCCATCATGCCGTGGGGAGTCGCGGAGCTGCGCCAACTCGGCCTCGAAGAGGCTCTGCTCGCGGCCGGCGGCTCGTACGGGACGCAATTGGTCCTCTACGACGAGGTCACCGCTGCGGCTGATGCCGAGGCGGCTGCTGCGCCACTGGATCAGCTCCTGCCGGGCGTGCCGGGCGCGCTGGGTGTCGGCCATCCTGAGGCTTGCCAGGCGCTGGCCCAGGCAGCACGCGTGGCTGGGGCCACAGTGGCTCAAGGTGTCGGCGACGTGACCATCTCCACCGGCAACACCCAACGGGTGCGCTACCAGCTCGATGGCTTCGAGCGTGAGGTGCGCTGCCGCCTGGTTGTCGGGGCGGACGGGCGCCTGTCCACGGTCCGCCGGCAGCTCGGTATCGGTTTGACGCAGAGCACGCCGCGGATCATGGGGGGCGGCATGCTCGTCGACGGCCTGGATTCCTGGCCCAGCCACCGCTCGTCACTGGGCACCGAGGGCGACCTGCACTACCTGCTCTTCCCACGCGCAGGTGGGCGGGTACGCCTCTACCTGCTCTACGCCATCGAGCAGAAGGGCCGCTTCAAAGGCCCGAACCGGCACAAGGAGTTCCTCGACGCGTACCGGTTCCAGTGCATCCCGGCGAGCGAGGACATCGCCACAGCCAACCCTGCCGGCCCGTGCGCCTTCTACCCGATGAACGACTCGTGGACTGACATGCCCTACGCCGAGGGTGCGGTGCTGATCGGCGACGCCGCCGGATGGAACGACCCCATCATCGGTCAGGGGCTGTCCCTCGCGTTCCGCGACGCCCGTATGGTCGCGGATATCCTCCGCTCGGGGTCTGACTGGTCGGCCGCGGCGTTCGCGCCCTATGGCGAGGACCGGCGCGAGCGTATGCGCCGCCTCCGGCTTGCTGCCGCGCTCACGACCGACATCAAGGCCACGTTCACCCCTGAGGGAGCCGCCCGCCGCAAGCGCTGGGACGAGGTGTGGCGGGAATACCCGCTGTTCTCTGGGCTCAAGCTGGTCCCATTGCTTGGCCCTGAGACAGCGCCCGCGGAGGCCTTTGAGCCATACAACCTCAAGCGAATCCTCGCTCTCTCTTAGGATTTGAGCATCAATTACGTTGATGGGTCGGGCGGTTTGGGCTGCCGAGCAAACCGCAAGGCCGCCACCCCGGCCGCTGGGCTGAGGCCAAGCTCGCTGGCCGCCGCCCGACCACCAAGCAGGGGACGTCCGGAACCGTGGCGTGGCGTTTGCCGCCTGTCCCTGCCGCAGGCCGGTGTGTGGCGGCGGCCTGCGGCAGACCTGGTCCGGGGTCCGGGGTCCGGGATCATGGCGGGCGTGCCGTCCAGTGGCCGTCCGGGCCGCGGATCAACGTCCAACCTCGCTCGTGCACGTCCCTGTGGCACCCCCAGCACAGCAGGCATAAATTGTCCAAATCGGTCGGGCCGAGATCGATTCCTTTGGGGTGGGCGGGTGGGGGAGGTTGGCGCGGTCGATGTGCCTCACACCAGGCGATCGGCGCTCTGCACTTGACGCAGCCGCCGTCGCGGACGGCCAACGCCCGGCGCTGCGCTGGGGTGACCGTGCGGGTGGACCGGCCGTCGTCCAAAATTTGGGACCGGCCGTTGGTGATCACCCTGCATACCCCGGCGTCGCAGGCGAGCCTTCTGGCGGCGTCGCCTGAGATCGCGCCCAACCGGTCGAGCTGCGCGGCTGGGGCGCCCGGCTGGCCCAGCAGGGTGGGCAGGTCGACGACGACGGTGACATGCGGGCGGACCCCGCCGGTCTTTGGCAGCGCGCCGCCGTCTAACGCCATCTTGGCCAGCGCGACCAGCGCGTCAGCGCGACGAGCGCGTCAGCGCGACGAGCACGTCAGCGCGGCGCTGCTCAGGCGTGCGGTCATCATCCTCACCACGCGGCGCGGCCAACGGCGCGAGCGCGGTGAGCACGGTCTCCCCGTCGACCGGGTCAAACCGGCCCTCAAGGCAGACCGCGCCATCGGCCGTCCGTGAGCCGTTGAGTCGTCTGGTGCGCCGCGCCCGCTCTTGCCGCGCGGCCAGGCTGTCGGGGGTCACGCTGTGGGCGTAATCGTCCACGGCGCTGCGCAGCCCGGCCGTGTCGACCTGGCCTGCGGTGTCGGCGACGAGTTGGTCGAGCCCGGCGAGCGCGTCGCCTGGCAGGTCCCGCACGGCTTGCGCCGCCACACGGGCTTGGCCCGCGCTGATCGTGCCATCAGCCAACGCCTCA
>Ga0081538_10006500_pt1 | contig 10281 bp, 5 predicted proteins | sample TabmetS5T2R1_FD_71022 | JGI IMG/M metagenome (GOLD analysis project Ga0081538, IMG submission 71022) | Tabebuia heterophylla rhizosphere microbial communities from the University of Puerto Rico - S5T2R1 | ecosystem: Host-associated > Plants > Roots > Rhizosphere ...
GCAGGGCCGGCCGCGCGTCAAGCTGACGACGACCGAGGAGCTGCTGGAGGCCGCGCGCGAGCGGGTCGGATGACATCCGGGGGCTCGCGCCCCCGGAGCCCCCGCCGATGCCTGGCCGGCCTATGCGGGCGCTCGCACGCGCTCGCCGTCCAGCGCGTCCAAGGCCCGCTCCAAGGTGGCCGAGATGCAGGTGAAGATCGGCGTCTCCGACTCCGTGTACGCGCTCGACTCGGTGGATCGCAGCTCCTGCACGAGGTCGAGGAACTCGGCCGGGTCGTCGGCGTCGAAGGCCACCACGAACTCCTGGTCGTCGAGCCCGAACGAGTAGGCCGTGTTCGTCTCGATCCCGCCGAAGCGGCGCGCCACCTCGATGTGCTCGCGCATCACCCGCATCCGCTCCTCGCCGGACAGCCGGTACCAGTCGCGCCGCTTCCACATCGGGTAGACGATGAGGTACTTCGAGTCGGCGCCCGGGCGCGGCTCGAGCGGCTTGTCGGGCTCGTCCGAGTAGGGCGACTCCTTCGTCATCGCAAGGTACGAGTAGGGCGTATCGGCGAAGCGCATCAGGCCGCTCTGGTTCAGGAGGACGTGCAGCTCGTGGATCGGATCGAGCGTGCGGGCCATCGCCCGGACCATCAGATCGCAGTCGCCGCGCGTGCCCACCAGCGAGTACGCGCGGAGATAGTGCTCCTCCCCGAACTCCCTGCAAGCGGCGGCAAACTCGCGCTTGTCGAGCGCCCTCTCATCGGCCGAGCGCCGGCGCCAGCCCGGGTCGACCTTGAGGAAGGTGTACTTCACGTAGCTGCGCGATTCGCTCACTCCGTAAGTGTCGCCGATAGGATGGGGCCGTGCGCGTAGCGCTTGTTTCGCCCTACTCGTACACGTATCCAGGCGGAGTCGGGCGGCATGTAGAGGCTCTTGCCGTGGAGCTCTCGGCCCAGGGCCACGAGGTCCGCCTTCTCGCCCCCTACGACCCCCACGACCGTCTGGCACGTGTCATGCACCGCGGCGCCTCGCCCGAGCCGCGGCCCCTGCCCGACTACTTGGTGCCGCTGGGCCGCACCTTCGGGTTCCCGATGAACGGGGCCGTATCGAACCTCTCGATGTTCCCGGAGGCGATCGCCACCCTGGGCCGGGAGCTGAGGGGCGGCGGCTTCGACGTCGTCCACATCCACGAGCCGAACGCCCCGGTGGTGAGCTGGTACGTCACCGAGGCGGCGCGCCAGCCCACCGTCGCCACCTTCCATACGTACTCCACGAGCTGGTTCCCGAACACCCTCGCCGCCAACGTGTTGGGGGCGCGCCGCATGTACGGGAAGCTGGGCGCGCGGATCGCCGTCTCGGAGGCCGCCGAGTGGACCGCCCGCCGCTACTACGGCGGCCGCTATCGGATCGTGCCGAACGGCGTGGACCTGCAGGCCGCCCGGCCGTCGTCCGAGCGGCCGCGCGAGCGGCTCGAGATCCTCTTCATGGGCCGCGCCGAGGGCCGCAAGGGCCTGCCCGTGCTGCTGCGCGCCTTCGAGGCGCTGCGCAGCGCCGGCGTGGACGCCCATCTCACCGTCGCCGGCGCCACGCCGGAGGAGGTCGCCCCGCTGCTCCTCGATCTCGAGGGCGTCGAGATCGCCGGCCGCGTGCCCGAGGAGGAAAAGTGGCGCCTTCTGGGTGAGGCCGACCTCCTGTGCGCGCCGTCGCTCGGCGGCGAGAGCTTCGGCATGGTGCTCACCGAGGCGTTCGCCTCCGGGACCCCCGTGGTGGCCTCGAACATCGCCGGCTACCGGGACGTCGTCCGAAACCGCATGGACGGGCTGCTCGTGCCCGCCGGGGACGCGGTCGAGCTGGGCGAGACGCTGCGCGACCTCGCCCTCGACCCGGGGCGCCGCGCCTCCATGGCCCGCTCGGCCCGGGAGCGGGCCGAGCGCTTCGCCTGGCCGCAGGTCGCGCGCGAGGTGACAGAGGCGTACGAGCACGCCCTGACCCAACCCCGGCCCGAGGGCCGCGCCGCCCGAGCCGCCGCGCGCGTGGGCATCCGTCCCGCCGTGCCGGGGCCGCGCATCACCCCCGCCAGGCTGCCGTCGCTCGAGCCCAAGGAGGCATCCAATGGCCCGCGCCGCCTCGCGCGCGTGGCACGCCGGGCGCTCGTGGGCGCCGGCGTGGTCGGCGGCTTGGGGTTGGCCGCGCTCGCGCTTCAGCGGATCGGCCTCCAGCCGATCGGCCGCGCTCTGCTCGCCGCCACCCCGATCTGGGTGCTGGTCTCGTTCGCGCTCATGTGCGCCTCGATGCTGCTCCGCGCGGAGGCCTGGCACGCGATCCTGCGGGCCGCCCTGCCGGGCCTGCGCGTGCGCCGGCGCGACGCGGCCCGCGGCACGATGATCGGGGTCTTGATGTCGGCCACGCTGCCCGCGCGGCTCGGCGAGCCCTCGCGAGCGCTGATCGTGGCGCGCCGGATCGGCCGCATGCGCGACCGCTTCCCGGTCGTGCTCGGCACGATGGTGTCGCAGACGCTCCTCAACATCCTCGCGCTGATCGTGCTCGGGTCGGTGATGTTCGCGACCGTGGGCATCTTCCGCGGCGGCGAGGACGCGCTCGTGATCGCCACGCTCGTCCCCGTCGTCGTGCTCGCTCTGGTCCTCGCGGCGCCCTGGCTGCTGAGGCGCGGCAAGCCGACGCGCTTCCAGCGCGTCCAGCAGGCCGCGGCCGCAGTCCGCGGCGCGATGGTGCAGGTCCGCTCCGGGCTCCAGGTGTTCCGCCGCCCGAGGCTCGGAGGCTGGGCGACGGTGATGCAGCTGAGCGCCTGGGGGGTCCAGTGGCTCGCCTGCTACATCCTGCTCGTCGCGCTGGGGCTGGACGAGCGGGCCGGCCTGGGCGCCGCCGCGGCCGTGCTGTTCGCGGTCAACGTCACCGCCGCCCTGCCCGCCACGCCCTCCAACCTGGGCGTCTTCCAGGCCGCCTGCGTGGCGGTCCTGTCCGCCTACGGAGTCGGCAAGACGGACGCGCTCGCCTACGGGATCATCCTCCAGGCGGTCGAGATCGCCACCGCGCTGGCGATGGGGATGCCCGCGCTGGTGCGCGAGGGGATGACCTGGAAGGACCTGCGCCTGCGCGCCCTCCACGCCGCGCCTGTCCAGCTGCCCAGCGCCTCGCGCCGCGGGGAGCCCGCCGAGGCCGAGGCCTAGACAACCTCTTCGCCCCGCAAAACGCGCGGGATTCGCCGCCGAAGCCTCAAGCGAAACGATCGGGAGGACGATGCATCCCGCATGGATGCAAGCCGGGGCGTCGACCTGGTCGAGGCCCAGCTCTACGCGCTCGTCGAAGTGGCGGCGGCTGCCGCTGCCGCGCACCGGCTCGAGGACGTTCTCGAGCTCGCTGCCGAGCGCTCGCTGGCGGCGATCGGCGGCGCCTCGCTGTCGATCGGCCGCTGGGAGTCCGGCTGGATCGTGACGCTGATCAACGTCGGCCGGCTCGGGCCGGGGGAGGACCGCTTCCCGAACGACGAGCGCTACCCGCTCAGCGAGTACCCCACCACCGAGAAGGTGCTCGCGAGCGGCGGGATGATGGTGGCGGCGGTGGACGACCCGGACAGCGACCCCGCGCACCGCGAGCTGCTCCGCAGCCTCGAGAAGGAGTCGAGCCTCACGGTGCCGATCGTCTTCGAGGGCAAGACCTGGGGCGAGCTGTGGGCCGCCTCCGCCGTCGGGCAGCCCCGCCTCTCGAAGCGCGACGGCGTGTTCCTCCGCGCGATCGCCGACCAGATCGCCGCTGCGATCGGGCGGGCCGAGATGTTCGCCCAGGTCGAGGCGCTGGCCTACACGGATCCGCTCACCGGGCTCGCCAACCGGCGCGTCCTCGAGCAGGCGCTCGAGAACAGCTGCGACGAGCCCGCCGGGCCGGGCTCGCCGGCGCTCGTGCTCTGCGACATCGATGGGCTCAAGGCGGTGAACGACGCCCACGGCCACGAGGCCGGCGACCGCGTGATCGTGAGGGTGGCGGCGGTGCTGACCGACGCGGCCGGCGACCATCCCGACGCGGTGGTGAGCCGCATCGGCGGCGACGAGTTCTGCGTGCTGCTGCCCAGCGGCGACGCCGAGAGCGCGCGGGCGGTGGCTGAGGCGACGGCCCGCCGCCTGTCGGGTGCGGACGGACTGCCGGTCACGGTCTCTTGCGGGGTGGCGGCACGGGCCGAGGGACTCGACCGGCCTGCCGCTCTGCTGCACGCCGCAGACTTCGCCCAGTACCGCGCCAAGCGCGCCGGCCCCCGGGTCGCGGTGGAGGCCGCCGGCCCCGCTGCGCCGCCCGAGCCGCTCGAGGCCGACGGCGGGCGCGCCTACCGCGGCCACCACGATCCGGCGCGCCGCGAGCTGGCCGAGGAGCTCTTGGCTCTCGTCGAGAACGGGGACGGGTCGACGCCCGAGGAGCTGCTCGAAGCCCTCCGCCGCCGCTTGGCCGCCGAGGCTACCCTCGCGCCGTGACCGCTCGGACGTTCGCGGCCGCCCTGACAATCTGCTTCGTCCTGCCCGGGGGGGCGACGGCGCTTGCCGCACCGCGGCTCGAGCGACCCGCGCCGGCCGACACCTTCGTCCCCGGCGAGGCGATCGTGCGCTTCAAGGCGAGCGCGGACGCCTCCGAGCGCCGCGCGACACGGGCCCTGGCCGACGTCGAGCTCGACCGCACGCTCGCCCTTCCTCGCGCACAGGTGGTCGACGTGAACGGTCGCGTGGGGCGCGCGGTGGAGCGCCTGGAGAACGACCCATCCGTGGCGTATGCCCAGCCGAACTACCGCTACGAGGCGCTCGCGCCCCCGCCCAACGACAGCTTCTTCGGGCAGCTCTGGGGCCTGGAGGAGACGCCGGGGGTGGGCGCACTCTCCGCCTGGGACCTCACCCGGGGCGCCGGCGCGGTGATCGCGGTGGTCGACACGGGCGTCGACCTGACCCATCCGGACCTCCAGCCAAACCTGTGGTCGAACCCGGGCGAGGCGCTGAACGGCGCGGATGACGACGGGAACGGGATCGTCGACGACCTCCGCGGCGCGGACTTCGTCCATCGCGACGGAAACCCGGACGACTACAACTTCCACGGCACGCACGTCGCGGGCACCGCCGCGGCGGTCGACGGCAACGCGCTCGGGATCGCAGGAGTTGCGCCCGACTCCCGCATCATGGCCGTGCGAGCGCTCGACGGGGACGGCGGCGGGTCGAGCGCCCACATCGGCGACGGCATCGCCTACGCCGCCCGCGAGGGCGCGCAGGTGATCAACCTCAGCTTCGGCGCCCCGGCGGACTCGGGCGACCAGTTCCTGTCCGAGGCGGTCAGCCTCGCCGGTCAGCGGAACGCCGTGGTCGTCGCCGCGGCAGGCAACGACGGCGACAACAACGACGCCGCGCCGGTCACGCCGTGCGCCCTCCCTCACTCGAACCTGATCTGCGTCGCAGCACTGGGCCAGAACGGCGCGTTGGCCGGGTTCTCCAACTTCGGCGCGACGACCGTGGACGTCGGGGCGCCGGGCGTGGGCATCGTGAGCGCGAAGCCGGACTACGGCGCGCCGATCTTCAGCGACGACTTCAACGGCACGCTCGCCCAGTGGGACTTCTTCACCGAGCCGGGCGGAGCGGCCTGGGGCCAGAGCACCACCGCCGTGGAGGGCCAGTCCGCGGCCGACAGCCCCACGAGCGACTACGCGAACAACTCAGACTCGGAGATGTTCACCGCGAACGCCGTCAGCCTCGCCGGCCGGCGCGGCTGCCGGATGCACTTCGACCTCGACCACGACATCGACGGCTCCGATGCGCTCTTTGCCGGCGCGGTGACGAACGACCTGGACGTCGACCAGGTGATGCCCTTCACCGGCGACTCGGGCGGGTTCTTCCCGGCCGAGGTGTCCATCTCGGACCTGGATGGCCGGACCGACGTCTTTCCGATCTTCGCCCTGCTGTCCGACGGCGCGGACACGGCCGATGGGGCTTACGTCGACCGGCTGCGGCTGATCTGCCGCGACTCCACCTACGTCGACGCGATCACGCCGCTCGACGACTACGACCAGCCCGACTCGGGCAGCTACGTGACCTTCAACGGCACCTCGATGGCCTCCCCGCACGTGGCCGGCGTCGCGGCGCTCGTGCGAGTGGCCGACCCCGGCGCGCCCGCCACTCAGGTCGTGCAGGCGATCAAGCAAGGCGCCGCGCGGCTGCCGTCACTGGCCGGCGTCACGTCCAGCGGCGGCGCCGCCGACGCCGATGCCGCGATCGCGGCCGCCCTCGCGCTGCCCAACCCGCCTGCCGGCGGCGGAGGAGGCGTTGGCGGGGGCGGCGGGGGCGTCGTCGAGCCGAGCGGCCCGCACGCGGCCAATCTGCGCGACGCCAAGGGGACCATCCGGGTGTCGCGGTCGAGGCTGTTCCGTTATCCGATCCGGGCCGCCACCGGCCTGCGGGGCACGGCGGTGTTCCGCACGCTCAGGAAGGCGCTTGTCGCCCGCCGGGCGCACCTCACGCTGGCCCGCAAGCGCTTCAGCGTGCCTCAGGGGGGCCGGCTTACGCTGAGGGTCCGGCTCAGCCGCAGGGAGATGCGGGTGCTCCGGCGCAACCGCCGCCTCCTGCTGCGGGTGACGGTCACCGTCCGCGATTCCGCCGGCCGGTCGGCCACCGCCGCTCGCAGGCTCAAGTTGCTGCCGCCTCGCCGGCGCTAGGCCAACCTTCACACACTTGTGTCAAGGTTCGTGTAGGATTGTCGGAACCTTGCCCCCCGAGCGCGACTACATCCAGGCCACGCGCGAGCGCGTGGTCGTCTTCGACGGTGGCATGGGCGCCACCCTCGAGCAGTTCGACCTGACCAAGGAGGACTACGGCGGCCTAGAGGGCAAGTGCCACGAGGCGCTCGTGCTGAACCGCCCGGATGTGATCCAGGGCGTGCACGAGTCCATGCTGGACGCCGGCGCCGAGGTGGTCGAGACCGACACCTTCCAGGGCTCGCGGCTGAAGCTCGAGGAGTGGGGGCTCGCCGAGCACACCCTCGAGATCAACCGCAAGGCGGCCGAGATCGCGCGCGCCGCGGCGGGCGAGCAGCGCTTCGTGGCCGGCTCGATCGGCCCGACCGGCCATCTGCCGGCGAGCGACGACCCCACGCTCGGCAGGATCACCTTCGGCGAGCTCGTCGAGATCTTCACCGAGCAGGCACAAGGACTGGTCGAGGGCGGCGCCGACCTCATCATCATCGAGACCGCCCAGGACATCCTCGAGGTCAAGGCCGCCGTGTTCGGCGCCCGCGAGGCGTTCAAGCTCACCGGCCGCTCGCTGCCGATCCAGACGAGCGTCTCGCTGCTCCCGAACGGCGGCAAGATGCTCCTCGGCACCGACATCCAGGCGGTGCTCGCGACCCTCGGCGCACTCGACGTGGACGTGATCGGGCTCAACTGCTCGACCGGCCCCGAGGACATGCGCGACGCGATCCGCTACCTCGGCGAGAACAGCCCGGTCCCGGTCCACTGCATCCCGAACGCGGGGCTGCCGCTCCAGGGCCCCGACGGCGAGACGATCTTCCCCGAGGAGCCGGACCCGCTGGCCAACACCCTGCAGGAGTTCGTGGAGCGCCACGGCGTCTCGATCGTCGGCGGCTGCTGCGGCACGACGCCCGACCACATCCGCGCGATCGTCGACCGCGTCGGCGGCCGCGAGGCCGGCCAGCGGCCCGAGCGCGGGCCCGCGCTGGTGTCGAGCATGATGACCGCGACTCCGCTCGTGCAGGAGCCGCGCCCCACCCTCGTGGGCGAGCGGGTCAACTCGCAGGGGTCGCGCAAGGCCAAGGAGCTGCTGCTCGCCGACGACTACGACGGGCTCGTGCAGGTGGCCGAGGATCAGGTGACCGGCGGCGCCCACGTGCTGGACGTCTGCGTGGCCCTGACCGAGCGCCAGGACGAGGACGAGCAGATGCGCGAAGTGGTCAAGCGCGTGTCGCTCTCGCAGCCCGCGCCGATCCAGGTCGACTCGACCGAGCCGGAGGTGATCAAGCGGGCGCTCGAGCAGATCCCGGGCCGAGCGATCGTCAACTCGATCAATCTCGAGGCCGGCCGCGACAAGCTGGACGTGGTCGTGCCGCTGGCCAAGGCGCATGGCGCGGCGCTGATCGCGCTGACGATCGACGAGGTCGGGATGGCGAAGACCGCGGAGCGCAAGCTCGAGGTCGCCAAGCGGATCGTCGAGCTGGCCTGCGACGAGCACGGCCTCGACCGCGAGGCGCTCATCTTCGACGCGCTCACGTTCACGCTCACGACGGGCGACGAGGAGTGGCGCCCCTCCGCTGTCGAGACGATCGAGGGCATCCGGCGCATCAAGGCGGAGCTGCCGGGCGTGAAGACGTCGCTGGGTGTCTCGAACGTGTCGTTCGGCGTGTCGCCGAGCGCGCGGGCGGTGCTCAACTCGGTCTTCCTCCACCACTGCGTCGAGGCGGGGCTCGACCTCGCGATGGTCAACCCCAACCACATCACGCCCTATCCGGAGATCCCCGAGGAGGAGCGCGAGCTCACCGACGACCTCGTCTTCAACCGGCGCGACGACGCGCTCGAGCGGTTCATCGCCCATTTCGAGCAGAAGGGCGAGTCCGAGGAGGAGGCGGCCGGCGACCCCACCGAGGGCATGGAGCCCGAGGAGGCGCTCCACTTCCACATCCTGCGCCGCAAGAAGGAGGGCGTGGAGGACTGGATCGACCGCTCGGTGGAGAAGATCGGCGCCGTCCCCACGCTGAACGACGTGCTGCTGCCCGCGATGAAGGAGGTGGGCGACAAGTTCGGCGCCGGCGAGCTGATCCTGCCGTTCGTCCTCCAGTCGGCCACCGTGATGAAGCGCGCCGTGGCCCAGCTCGAGAACTACCTCGAGCGGATCGAGGGCCACACGAAGGGCAAGGTCGTGATCGCGACCGTCTTCGGCGACGTGCACGACATCGGCAAGTCCCTCGTCAACACGATCCTCACGAACAACGGCTACACCGTGATCGACCTGGGCAAGCAGGTCCCGGTCGACACGATCATCAACGCCGCCGTCGAGCACGAGGCGGACGCCATCGGGCTGTCGGCGCTGCTCGTCTCGACCTCCAAGCAGATGCCGACCTGCGTGCAGGAGCTGCACGACCGCGGGCTCGAGTTCCCGGTGCTGGTCGGAGGCGCCGCCATCAACCGGGACTTCGGCCGCCGCATCCTCTACCCGAAGGGCAAGGAGTCCGACGAGGTCTACGAGCCGGGCGTCTTCTACTGCAAGGACGCCTTCGCGGGGCTCGCCACCGTGGACCAGCTGATCGACGACGATGCGCGCCAGGCCCTGATCGCGAAGACCCGGGACGAGGCGCGCAAGCTCCGCGAGCAGGGCGAGAAGGAGGACGACGCGCCGCCAGTGACCGACGACTCGGTGCGCTCGTCGGCGCGCACCGACGCGCCGGTGCCCGAGCCGCCGTTCTGGGGCGTGCGCGACGTCGAGGTCGACCTCGACGAGGTCTACCCCTACCTCGACCGTCACGTGCTGTTCAAGCTGCACTGGGGCGGGCGCGGCGTGAAGGGCGAGGAGTGGGAGCGCCTCGTGGCCGACGACTTCGGACCACGGCTCGAGCGGATGTGGCGCGAGCAGGACTACCTGCAGCCGCGCGCCCGGCTCGGGTACTTCCCCGCAAGCGCGGTCGGCAACGAGCTGATCGTCTACGACCCCGACGACCCGGAGCGCGAGCTCGAGCGGCTCGTGTTCCCGCGCCAGCCGAAGCACGACCGGATCTGCCTGACCGACTTCTTCCGCACGGTCGAGTCGGACGAGCGCGACGTGGTCGCGATCCAGGCCGTGACGGTCGGCCCCGAGGTGACCGAGCTGATGGCTCAGCTCGAGAAGGACGGCGAGTTCGCCGAGCAGCTCTTCACCCACGGCCTCGGCGTCCAGGCCGCCGAGGGGCTCGCCGAGTGGCTCCACTCCGAGGTGCGGCGCGGGCTCGGCATCGACCTCGACCAGGGCCGGCGCTACTCCTGGGGCTACCCCGCCTGCCCCGACCAGTCGGAGCACGAGAAGGTCTGGCGCCTGCTGGAGCTCGAGAAGATCGGCATGACGCTCTCGGACGGCTATGCGGTGATGCCCGAGCAGTCGACGGTGGCGATCGTGGCCCACCACCCGCAGGCCGTCTACTTCGGCATGAAGTCGGGCTTCATCCCCAAGGAGAAGTCGCCCGACGAGCTGATCGCAGGGACCGAGCGCGGCGGCGAGCTGCCGGCGCGCGCCGGCGAAGCCGCCGCCTAGAGGGGCTCCTCCATCCCCAGCAACCCCG
>Ga0081538_10006501_pt1 | contig 10281 bp, 11 predicted proteins | sample TabmetS5T2R1_FD_71022 | JGI IMG/M metagenome (GOLD analysis project Ga0081538, IMG submission 71022) | Tabebuia heterophylla rhizosphere microbial communities from the University of Puerto Rico - S5T2R1 | ecosystem: Host-associated > Plants > Roots > Rhizosphere ...
TGCGGGCGCAGCAGACCTGGGGGCGGGAGCTCGCCTGGGCAGGGCCGCTCGGGGGCCTTTGGGACGGGCTTCGCGCAGCCTGGGCGGGCGTTCGACAGCTCGCCTCCGGTTCCGACGCGACGCGCTACTGGAGCGCCGTCCAGGACGCTGACCCCGACCGCGTGGCCGCCGTCAACCTGGAGCAGCTCGCCTTTCTCGTCCTCTTCGCCGGGCTGACCGTCGTCGCCTGGCGCCGGTTCGGCGCGCCCTACGGCCTCTTCGCCGCCCTCAGCCTCGCGATTCCGCTCAGCGTCCCCAGCGAGCGCTGGCCGCTGCTTTCCATGCCCCGCTTCGGGCTCGTCATCTTCCCGTTCTTCCTCGCACTCGCCGTGTTGGGTCGTAGTCCTCGGGTACATACGGCTGTGGTGGTGGTGAGCGCGATCTTCCTCGGCGTCGTCTGCGCCCAGTGGGCGCTGTGGCAATGGACGGCGTGAACGAGCCCCGCCGGCGGCCGAGCGTCCAGCGGCGCTTGGTCGGTTGGTGGGCGCTCGTCGGCACGCTCTCCGTGCTCGCGTTCGCCGCCAACGCGTCGAATCCGGAGCCCGTCACCGACGCGCTCTTCCGCTACGAGACTGCGATCGTCGGGGCGCTCTTCTACCTGCTCGTGCTGGGCATCACCCTCGTGATCGCGTCGGGGTTCGACCCGCGCGAGTCGTTCGCTCTTCGCCGGCCGACGTCGTGGGGCACGGCGATCGGACTGTCGTTCGCGCTCCTCTTCGTCCTGCTGGTGGTCGCAACCGCCCTCGAGCCGATCTTCGGCGCGGGAGAGGAGCAGGGGCTCGATCCGACCGGCTGGGACCCCGACCGCGCGCCCCAGTTCGTCGCCAACTTCATCCTGACCGCGGGGATTGCGCCCGTCGTCGAGGAGCTCGTGTTCCGCGGAATCGGGTTCTTCCTGCTCGAGCAGTTCGGTCAGGCGGCGGCGATCTTCGTCACCGCAATCGCGTTCTCGCTCACGCACGGCATCACCGAGGGAATCCCGGTGTTCTTCGTCATCGGCGTCGGCCTCGCGTTCATGCGAAGCCGGACGAAGAGCATCTATCCGCCTGTGCTGATGCACGCCGGGTTCAACGGCATCGGCGTCATCGGCGGGCTTTTCAACTAGCTAGTGATAGATGCCCTGACCCGTCTTCGGGTCGAAGAAGTGCAGCTGGCTCGGCTCGGCGACCAGGTCGATGCGATCGCCCTCGCGGGCCTGCACGCCGCGGCCCAGGCGGGCAACGAAGAGGCTTCCCTGCTTGCGCGCCTGCTCAGCGGTCGCCTCGACTGCCTCCGCGCCGACGGCGGCCGCCACGTCCGCGCCACGCACAGGCGGCGCGCCGACCCCGAAGTGGACGAAGACCTCGGAGCCCATGTCCTCGCGGATGTCTACGACTGCGGAGATGCTCCGCCCCTCCGCTGAGCCGTCCACGGCGTCTGCCGCCTCGAGATCCTCCGGCCGGATTCCGAGGATGACGCGCGTGCCGTCGAACTGACGCAGGGCGGGCCGAGCGTTCAGGAGCGCGTCCTCGACACGCAGGCGGTGCTCACCGAAGCGCGCCTCCATCCGGCCGTCGGAGGTCGACAGGTCGGCACCGACGAGGTTCATCGCCGGTGAGCCGATGAACTCTGCGACGAAGAGGTTTACCGGCTCGTCGTAAAGTCGCTGCGGCACGTCGAACTGCTGAAGGACGCCGTCACGCAACACGGCAACGCGGTCACCGAGTGTGAGCGCCTCGGTCTGGTCGTGCGTCACGTAGATCGTCGTCACCTCGAGGTCGCGCTGGATTCGCGCGATCTCGGCTCGCATCTCGACGCGAAGCTTGGCGTCGAGGTTCGAGAGCGGCTCGTCCATCAGGAACGCCTGCGGCTCGCGCACGATCGCCCGTCCCATCGCGACGCGCTGGCGCTGACCACCCGAAAGCGTGCGGGGTCGCTTGTTCAGCACCTCGCCGAGACCGAGGATCCGCGCAGCGTCCTTGACGCGCCGGTCGATCTCCCCTTTCTCGAGCTTTCGCAGCTTCAGCCCGAACGCCATGTTCCGGTAGGCGGACATGTGCGGGTAGAGCGCGTAGTTCTGGAACACCATCGCGACGTCCCGGTTCTTCGGCGGCAGGTCGTTCACGACCCGGTCGCCGATCCGGACCGTCCCCGAGGTGATCGGCTCGAGCCCGGCGACCATCCGCAGGGCGGTGGTCTTCCCACATCCGGAAGGACCGACGAGGACGGTGAACTCGCCGTCTGCGATCGCCAGATCGAGCTGCTTCACGGCCTCTGTGCCGTCGGGATAGACCTTCGTCAGCTGGTCAAGCTCGATCGCGGCCACGTAAGCCGAAAACATACTCGTCTCGAATCGGCCTGACGCCGTTTACGATCGGCCTCACAGTGGCCACGGCAGTAGGCGCGGGAGCTCAATCCCGGCGCTGGCAGGACATCTTCGAGGAGCGGCGGTTCCTCGGCCCGCTCCTCATTGCGCCTGCGCTCATCTTCATCGCGCTCCTGGTCGGCGCACCGCTCATCCTCGCGGTGTACCTCAGCCTCACCGACGCGACCGCCGGCGGACTGACAGGCGAATGGGTCGGATTCCAGAACTACCTCGATGCCTGGGACGACCCGATCTTCCGGCGCGCACTACGGAACACGGTCATCTTCACGCTCGTCTCACAGGCGATCGTGCTCGTCGGGGCCGGCTTCCTCGCGCACGCGCTCGTCCGCGACTTCCCCGGCAAGTGGTTCTTCCGCTTCCTCGTGATCCTGCCATGGGCGACGCCGGTGGCACTCAGCACCGTGGCCTTCCTCTGGCTCTTCCACCCGCTCTACGGCGTCGTGAACTGGACGCTGACGCACGACATCGTCCCGGGCAGCCCGGCGTTCTACCCGTACGAGGCCTTGAACTGGGCGTTCGCTCGAGACTTCTGGCCGAGCTGGATTCAGATCTCGCCGATCGAGCCGATCGATCCACCGCAGTGGCTCGGCGAGCCGAATCTCGCCATGGCGGCGATCATCTTCGCCCACGCTTGGCGGATCCTGCCGTTCGCGACGGTGATCTTCATCGCGGGTCTCGCGTCGATGCCGCCCGAAGTGGAAGACGCGGCCAAGATCGACGGCGCCACCGGCCTCAAGAAGTTCTGGTACGTGACGCTCCCGCTCCAGCTGCCGATCGCCCTCGTCGCTCTGCTCTTCGGGATCGTCTTCACGGCGACCGACATGACGGTCGTCTACATCCTCACCCACGGCGGCCCGTTCAACAGCACGCACATGCTCACCACGTGGGCGTTCGACACGGGCATCAACAGCGCCGCGCTGGGCCAGGGCGCCGCGATCTCGCTCTACCTCCTACCTGCGCTCGCCATCGTCGCGATCCTGATGCTGCGGTTCGCTCGGAAGGCGGAGGTGACCTAGGTGGGGCGCTACCGCCAGAACATCACGAGCTACCTGATCGTCGGCCCCTTCGCGATCGTCCTCGCCTTCCCGTTCTACTGGATGCTGATCACCGCCCTGCGGGCGGACAACGATCTCTACGACATCGAGCAGGTTCCGTTCAAGTTCAACGCCGACTCGCCGACGGGCGCGAACTTCCGCTTCCTCTTCGAGCAGACGGACTACGGCAAGTGGCTCATCAACACGGCGATCATCGGCGCGGCGGTCGTCCTGATCACGCTCGTCGTGGCGCTGCCCGCCGGCTACGCGCTCGCGCGGCTCTCCGGCAAATGGGGCCAGGGCGTCGGCGTTGGAATCTTCCTGACCTATCTCGTCCCGCCGACGCTGCTCTTCCTGCCGCTCTCACGCGTGATCGCCGAGCTCAATCTCCACGACCGGCTGTGGTCGATGATCCTCGTCTACCCGTCGTTCACGGTGCCCTTCTCGATCTGGCTCTTGATGGGGTTCTTCAAGACGATCCCGCCCGAGCTCGAAGACGCCGCGCTCGTCGACGGCGCCTCGCGGCTCGGCGCCCTCGCGCGGGTCGTGTTCCCGCTGTCGGTACCCGGAATCCTCACGGTCGTGATCTTCTCGTTCTCGCTCGTCGTCAACGAGTTCGTCTACGCGATCACCTTCATCTCGAGCACCGAGGCGAAGACGATCTCGGCCGGCGTTCCGACGGAGCTCATCCGCGGCGACGTCTTCTACTGGGGAGCGCTGATGGCGGCGACGCTCATCCCGGCCATCCCGCTGGCATTGCTCTACAACGTCTTTCTCAACCGCTTCATCGCCGGTTTCACCGGCGGCGCTTTCAGATGAGCCGCGAAAGGAGGAGAATGGTCGGAACCCGATAGGACCCGCTCGGAACCTATAAGGAGGTGATCTGAGTGAAGGACCGACGTGAGCGCGTCGACATCACGAAGGTCCAAGACGAGCTCACGAGGCGCGAGCTGATCCGGCGCGCAGGTCTCGGCTCGATCGTTCTCGTCTTCGGCGCTTCCGGCGTGAAGACCTCTGTCGCCGGCGCCACACGATTCAGGCATCAGCAGCTCCGGGGCCAGCTGCGCATTATCCAGTGGAGCCACTTCGTCCCGAAGTACGACACGTGGTTCGACAACGTCTACGTCAAGCGCTGGGGGCAGGCCAACGACGTCGAGGTCCTGGTCGACCACGTGAACCTCGCGGAGCTCCCATCACGCGCCGCTGCAGAAGTCGCGGCGCAGAGCGGTCACGACCTGTTCCAGTTCCTCTCTCCGCCCGCCGCCTACGAGGACCGCGTCATCGCACTGAACGACGTCGTCCAGCAGGTCGAGCGCAAGGTCGGGAAGATCGGCGCGGTCGGCCGCAAGAGCACCTACAACCCGCGGACGAAGAAGTACTTTGGCTTCGCGGACAACTACGTCCCCGATCCGGTGCACTACCGCGCTGATCTGTGGGGCGAGGTCGGGCTTCGACCGACGACGTGGGAAAACGTCCGGAGGGCCGCCCCGCGGCTGAAGGCCATGGGCAACCCGGTCGGCATCGGCATGTCGAACGAGCTCGACTCGAACATGGCGCTGATCGCGCTCCTGCAGTGCTTCGGCGCCTACATCCAGAACCGGGAAGCCCGCGTCACGATCAGGAGCAAGCAGACCCGCGACGCGCTCAACTTCATGCGCGACCTCTACCGGCGTGGCATGACGAGCGAGGTCTTCGCCTGGACTGCAGCCTCGAACAACGACGCATTCCTTGCCGGCCGCCTCTCCATGGCGCTGAACGCGATCTCGATCGCGCGCAGCGCAGAGCAGCGGAACCTCCGGTTCAACCGGGACATCAGGATCCTGCCGATCCCCGACGGCCCCGGTCCCCGGATGGGCCTCGAGCACGTCATGGGTGTCTACGTGATCTGGAAGTTCGCCCGCAACAAGGCGGCGGCGAAGAAGTTCCTGGTCGACATCGGCACCCAGTACACCGGGCACTTCCTGAACAGCTACTTCTACAACTTCCCGGCGTTCCCGGGCTCCGTGAAGAACATCCCGGTCCGGCTACGCCGACAGACCGACTACGCGAACGAGATCGCCGGCCGCTACTCCGTGCTGGACCTGATCTCGAAGCGGTACACGACGAACGTCGGCCATCCCGGTTACTCGAACGCTGCGATCGACGAGGTCTTCAACAAGTTCCTCATCCCGCAGATGTTCGCCCGGGTGGCGAGGGACGAGATGAGCGCGGACGAGGCGACACGAGCCGCCCACCGCGAGATCTCGAAGATCTTCAACAAGTGGCGAGCTAGGAAGAAGATCTGAAACGTGGGGGAACCCCTGGTTCCCCCACGGACCCCCTCCTTTCGGAGCGGATACATGGTTCGACGGTGGACGGAGCCGGCCTAGCGCAAGCTCCGTCCATCGTTCTTGTCGTTAGTGAGCCTCCCGCGGGGCAAAGCCCCGCTCCGGCGGCCACTCGTTGCGGTCTAGGAGCGGTTCCCAGTTAGTTCTCGTCTTCGCCGACGGCGAATTGGTCCGGGGAGACGTCGTCGAGGAACTTGCGGAACTCGTCGACGATCTCTTCCTCGTTCACCTCTTCGCCCTCGAACTCAATCGCCGACTCTTCGATCACGCGCTCCGCGGCGAAGATCGGTGCGTCCGAGCGCACGGCGATCGCGATCGCATCTGACGGGCGCGAGTCGATCTCGATCTCGGCGCCGTTCTGCTGGACGGTGATGCTTGCGTAGAAGGTGTTGTCGCGGAGCTCCGTGACGGTGATCCGCGTCACCTCGGCGTCGAGTTGCTCGAGCATGTCGGCGAGGAGGTCATGCGTCATCGGGCGAGGTGTCGATGCGCCCTGGAGCTTCATCAGGATCGCCGCAGCCTCCGGGTGGCCGATCCAGATCGGCAGGAACTTGTTGCCGTCGGAGGTCTTCAACAACACGATCGGCTGTTTGCCGACCAGGTCGAAGCTCACCCCGTAGATGACCATCTCGTACATGGGCGACTCCTCTGATGTTAGCGCTGTGCCCCTGCGCGAAACGCCGAGGGTCGTTCGCTACCATCCGGCCCTGCGGGCGATTAGCTCAGTTGGTTAGAGCGCCGCTCTGATAAGGCGGAGGTCCGTGGTTCGAATCCACGATCGCCCACTTCGCCTCCTATCGAAGAGCCGTCGTTGACCGACGCCGGCAGAGCCGGCATCGGCGGCTAGTGCAACTGGTTCGTGTTGCGGAGGTAATCCGCGACCGCCAGCAGGAACTCCTGGTCCTGCGCGATTTCTGTGACGGTGCCTTTGGTCTGGTCGTCGAGGTCCTCGTCGCGGTGCAGCTCGGTCAGGAACGGCTCGAGCTTTCCCTCCTGCGAGAGCCAGGCCATGCGGAGGAAAAGGGTGCGTGCGTCCTCGTCCTGCGAGATGGTTTCAAGCCACTCGATGTCCTGCTGCAGAAGTCCCAGCATTTAGGACCCAACGGACGACCCCGCCCGTTAGGTACGGGCTACTGGGAGATCGCCCGCTCGAGTGCTTCCGCGAGCTCCGCCAGCTCGACTTCATCGGCGAAGAAGATCTCCAGCCGGTTCGATGCGAGCTTGACTGGACGGCCCGTCAGGCCCTCGGCGGCGGTTCTGACGCGGTCGGCGAGCACCGGATCGACGGGCGTGCGGGCCCGTCGTGGTTTCCGGCGCGCGCCGGCCCAGCGCGCTGCGCGCTCAGCGTCGCGGACCGACAGACCCCGGCGCACGATGTCGCGTGCGAGGCGGCGGCGCTCCTCGTGGTCCGGGACCGCGAGCACTGCGCGCGCGTGACCCTCGGTCAGCTCGCCGCGCTCGAGCATCGCGAGCACGTCCTCGGGCAAATCGAGGAGTCGCATCCGGTTGGAGACCGATGGCTTGGAGCGGCCGACACGTTCCGCGATCTCACCGAGGCCGAGCTCGAACTCGTCGAGCAGGAGCGCGTATGCACGCGCCTCTTCAACCGGCGTCAGCTGCTCGCGGGCGACGTTCTCGACGAGGCCCAGCAGCAGGGCGTCGCGGTCACCGGTTTCGCGAACCAGCGCGGGAATCGTCTCGAGCCCGGCTTCTCGCGCAGCGCGCCAGCGACGCTCGCCGGCGATCAGCTCGTAGCCGCCGGCCGGCCTCGACCGGACGACGACAGGCTGAACGAGTCCCTGTGACCTGACGGAGTCGGCGAGCGCGGCCGTCGACTCGTGGTCGAAGCGCCGACGTGGCTGTCGTGGGTTGGGATGGATGTGGTCGACCGGAAGCTGCGCCAGCTCGGCGGTCGGCGCGCCTCCGATCAGCACCTCGAGGCCGCGCCCAAGCCCTCTCCGCGCGGCAGCCTGGTTAGTTCCGCTCGACAAGCTCCATCGCCACCTTCCAGTAGGCGTCAGCGCCCGTCGAGCGCCGGTCGTAGGCGATCACGGGCAACCCATGGCTCGGGGCCTCGGCAATGCGCACCGAGCGCGGCACGGACGTCTTGAAGAGCAGCGGGCCGAAATGCCGCTCGAGCTCCTCGGAGACATCGGCAGCGAGCCTCGTCCGGCCGTCCACCATCGTCAGCAGCACACCGGCGAGGGTGAGCCTGGGGTTGAGCCGGGCACGCACGGCCTCGATCGACCCGAGGATCTGTGCAACGCCCTCGAGCGCGTAGTACTCGGCCTGGACGGGCACGAGCACGCGATCAGCGGCGGCGAGCGCGTTGACGGTCAGCGGCCCGAGCGACGGTGGACAATCGAGAAACACGTACCGGTAGCGCGCCGTGGCGGGGCGCAGGGCGGATGCGAGGTAGTGCTCGGCGTCGGTACGGAGTGCGAGCGAGGCCGCCGCGCCGGCGAGGTCCGGCTTCGCCGGGATCAGCTCGAGGTTCTCGAAGCGAGTCCGAGCCGCGAGCTCATCGGCCGGAGCGCCGTCGAGAAGGTCGAAGCTCGAGGTGCCGTTGGCCCGCTCGCCCAGGCCGGACGTTGCGTTCGCCTGCGGGTCGAGGTCGACAAGGAGCGTCGGCTCTCCGGCTTCGGCGAGGCACGCGGCGAGGTTGACCGCGGTCGTCGTTTTCCCGACGCCCCCCTTCTGGTTCGCGAGCGCGTAGATCGCCATTCCTACGGGCGAGGCTACTCACGCCAACGGACGTTTCTTGGCCACGCCGGGACGACGCGGGAAGCCCTCCGGGGTCGAGGCGAGCTTCGGAATCACGAGCAGTCCATCCTTGTTCACCGGCACACCGCCGCCGAGCCGCTCGGAGACCCGCGCCACCCGATCGATCTCCGCCGTCGCGCCGATCCACAGCACGACCGCCCCGCCTGAGCGAACAAGCGGCAAGCACCACTCGGCAGCAACCGGCGGCTGGGCGAGCGCCTTCGCAACGGCAACGCCATAGACATCGGTCTCCTGCTCTTCGGCACGGCCGCGAACGACACGAAGATTCGGCAGGCGCGCTTCCCAGCCCCGGAGAAACCGCGCTTTGCGCTCTTCCGCCTCCAACAGCGTCACTTCGCGGCCCGGGAGCGCCACGGCCAGCGGGATCCCGGGAGCGCCGCCGCCGGACCCGACGTCGACAATCGGTCCCTCGAAGTCACGTACGACCCCGACGCCGCGAAGACTGTCTTCGAGCAGGACGCGGCGCGCTTCGCCGCGCTCGCGAAGTGACGTCAGCCCTGGTGTCGCAAGGACTTGATCCAGCCAGTCGTCAAGAACTGGGGCTGACAACCACGAAGCGGTTCGGCTCGGTCCCCTCGCTCGCTGTCTCGACACCGGCGACGTCCTGCAGCGCGAGGTGGACGATCTTCCGCTCCACGGCGGTCATCGGCTCGAGCTCGACCCGTTCGCCCGTTCGCATCGCCTGCTCGGCTGCGCCGGTCGCGAGCGAGCTCAGCGTCGCCTCACGGCGTGAGCGATACCCCGCAGCATCGACGACGGCCGAGACGCCGGCGCCGCGGCGGGCGAGGATCGCGTTGCAGAGGTACTGAATGGCGTCGATCGTCTGGCCGTGGCGTCCGATCAGGAGACCCAGATCGCGCCCCGAGCAGGTCACGGCGATGACACCGTCCTCCTCGGCGATGTCGATGCGACAGTTGATGCCGAGCGTCGTGGTGATCGTGGTGACCACTTCGCGCACGAGAGCCGCCGGCTCAGACTCGTCGCCACCGCCGGCCTCGACCGGCTCGGCGTCCGATTCAACCATCGCGATGACCTTCGCCGGCGTGTAGCCGACGCCGAGGATTCCACGCTCTCCTTCCGAGACGACCTGAAAGCGAACCGCCGCCTTGTCAACGGACGGATTCAGCCGCTCCAGCTCGCGCAGCGCCGCCCATTTCGCCTCGCCGACCGTCTCGCCCTCGGTCTCGACGCGAAGCTCGTCCGTCATCGCCGCGCTCGCTTCTTCTTCCGCTTCACGCGGCGGGGTTGCGCAGGCTTCGACGCTTGGGCGTCGCCGGATGACGCGGGAGCACCGTCGGTCGCCGCCTCACGCTGCGCTTTCGGCGGAGTCCTGGACGTGCGTTTCGCCGGCGTCTGCTCCGTTTGGGCTCGCAATCGCCGCGTGACGATGCCCTGGCCCACCGTCCACAGGTTCGTCGTCATCCAGTAGAGCAGGAGGCCGACGGGGAACTCCGCGCCGCCGGGCGGGTTGACGATGAAGATCGCGAGGACAAACGGCAGCGCGAGAAAGATGTAGCGCTGCGCCTGGCTCGTCGTCGCCATCGGCATGTACCAGGTCGATGCGACCTGGCTTGCCACGTACACGGCCAGCAGCACCCAGCCCGACCAGTGGTCGGTGATGTTCTGCGTGATGTCCGGGACGAAGTTGAGCCACTCCAGTGTCGTCGGCGAGCCACTGCCCGGATAGACCTCTTCGTCAAAGTCGCGCAGGACGAAGTAGAGCGCGAAGAAG
>Ga0081538_10006502_pt1 | contig 10280 bp, 11 predicted proteins | sample TabmetS5T2R1_FD_71022 | JGI IMG/M metagenome (GOLD analysis project Ga0081538, IMG submission 71022) | Tabebuia heterophylla rhizosphere microbial communities from the University of Puerto Rico - S5T2R1 | ecosystem: Host-associated > Plants > Roots > Rhizosphere ...
CGCCGGTCAGCTCGGCCAGGGCCCGGGCCGCCTCGCGGCCGCCCTCCTCGTTGTCGGAGGCGATCTCCGACTCGGCCAGCTCGGCGCCGTTCTCGGTGGTGGTGTCGACGAACACCAGCTTGATCCCGGCCGCCTTGGCCTGGGTCAGGGGCGGGATCATGGCCTGGGTGTCGGTCGGGGCGACCAGGATCGCGTCCGGCTTCTTGGCCACCACCGCGTTGACGACCGGGGTCTGCAGGGAGGCGTCGAACTCGTCCGGGGCGGCCACCTCGAGGGTGGCGCCGGCGGCGGCGGCCGCCTCCTGGGCCCCGCACTGCATGGTGACGTAGAACTGGTCGCCCTTGACGCCCTGGATCAGGGTCAGCCGGTACTGCTTGGCGCCGGAGTCCCCGCCGGCGCCTCCTTCCTCGTCGCCGCCGCACGCCGCGAGCGCGAGCGTGAGCGTGAGCAGGCCGAGGACCCAACGACTGCGCATGGTGCTACCTCCTCTCGCCGCGCTCCTGCGCGCGGCGCTTGAGCTGGTCGATGTAGACGGCGATGATCAGGACCGCCCCCACCGCGACCTGCTGCCAGAACGGCTGCACGCCGAGGATCACGAACCCGTTCTGGAGGACGGCCGGGATGAACACCCCCACGACCGTGCCCAGCACGGTGCCGATGCCGCCGAACAGGCTGGTGCCGCCGAGGACGACCGCGGCGATGGCGGCCAGGTTGTCGGTCGAGTGGCCGCCGATGGTGGTGGTGGCGAAGCGGGCCAGGGACACCATGCCGGCCAGCCCGGCCAGCAGCCCGGAGAGGGCGTACACCTTGATGAGATGCCGGTCGACGTTGATGCCGGCCCGCCGGGCCGCCTCGGCGTTGGACCCGATGGCGTAGGTGTAGCGGCCGAAGCGGGTCATGGACAGGGTGATGGCGCCGAGGGCGGTGACCACCGCCGCGATGATGACGACGTAGGGGATTCCGGCCAGCTGGCCGATGCCGATGGTGGTGGTCAGCCGGAGGGGGATGCCGCGGACGTCGATGCCGCCGGTGATCAGCAGGGCCGACCCCAGCGCCATGCCGAGGGTCCCGAGGGTGACGATCAGCGGCGGCACCCTGGCCTTGGTGACCAGCACGCCGTTGACCACCCCCCAGGCCAGCCCGGCGACCAGCCCGGCGACCAGGCCGGCCCCGATCGCGCCCCAGCCCCCGCCGCCGATGGCGAGCATCACCTTGCCGGCGATCACCCCGGAGAACACCAGCACCGACCCCACCGACAGGTCGATCCCGGCGGTGATGATCACGAACGTCATCCCGACGGCGATGATCAGCAGCCCGGAGGCGTCGGCGGCGATGTTGCGGAAGTTGAAGACGGTGGCGAACTGCTCGAAGCGCAGGGCGGCGAACCCGGCCACGATCCCCAGCAGGATCAGGAACGTCCAGGTGGTCGTCTCGGTCAGGCGCCGGCGCAGCACACCCTGGACGCCGGTGTGGTCTGGGGCCTCGGCCGTCTGGTCGTTCGTCTCGGCCGGCACCTCCCGGATGTCGCTCACGCCACCTCCTCGTTGCCGAGGGCGCCGGTCATGGCCGCGATGACCTGCTCCATGGTGGTGTCGGCGGCGCGCATGCGGGCCACCCGGACCCCGAGCCGGAGGACCTCGATGCGGTCGGCCAGCTCCATCACCTCCGGCATGTTGTGGCTGATCAGCACGACCCCGATGCCGGAGTCGCGCACCCGGCGGACCAGCTCCCGCACCTTGGCCGACTGGACCACGCCGAGGGCCGCGGTCGGCTCGTCCATGAACACGACCTTGCTGACCCAGGTGGCGGCGCGGCTGACCGCGACGCTCTGCCGCTGGCCGCCGGACAGGTTGGCCACCATGGCCCCGGTGTCCTGGAGCCCGATCCCCAGGTCGGCGAACGCCTGGTTGGTCTGGCGGCGCATGGCCGCCTTGTCCAGGAACCCGAGCCGGCCCAGCGGCCCGGCCCGGACCAGCTCGCGGCCGAGGAAGAGGTTGGCCGCCGGGTCGAGCTCGGGCGCCAGGGCCAGGTCCTGGTAGACGGTCTCGATGCCGAGCTCGCGGGCCGCCACCGGGTTGGCGATGGTGACCCGGCGGCCCTCGAACCAGATCTCGCCGGCGTCGGGGTCAAGGGTCCCGGACAGGATCTTGACCAGGGTGCTCTTGCCGGCGCCGTTGTCGCCGACCAGGGCGGCCACCTCACCCGGGTGGACGGCGAAGTCCACCCCCCGGAGGGCGCGGACGCCGCCGAAGCTCTTGACGATGCCGCGTGCCTCCAGCAGCGGTTCGCTCACCAGGGGGCTCCTCTCATGTCGAGGTTGGCGGTCACGGGGCGGCCGTCCGGCCCGCCGGCCGGGTCGGGCAGCTCGCCGATCCCGTCGTAGCGGCCGGCGGCGATGCCGGCCAGCAGGGCGGCGCCACGGGCGCCGGCCTGGCTGACCCGCGGCCAGTCGAAGGGACCGAGCACCTGGCGCTTGACCGAGCGGACGGCCGGGCTCCGGGCCCAGCCGCCGGCCAGGACCAGCCGCCGGCTCGGCCCGGCGACCGACTCGATGTGGGCCCGCAGCTCGCCGGCCCGGGCCGCGACCGCCTCCAGCGCCGCCCGCCACACCGGCGCCGGGCCCACGTCCGGGCCGATCCCCTCCAGGGTGGCCCGCTCCCCGAACACGTCCCGCACGGTCAGGCCGCCGCTGCCCGGTGGGACGGCGGCCGCGGCCCGGTCGAGCTCCTCCCGCCCGTGGTCGTCGACCCCGAGCAGGTCGAGGAAGCGGCGCAGGGCGAGCCCGGCCCGCGACGAGCCGAGCAGGATGTGGTGGTCGGGCAGGACGTGCCAGCCGACGGTGACGTGGGCCGCGACCAGCCGGCCGACGTCGGCGGGGGCGACCGGCGGGGCGACGGCCCGGACGAGCGCCTCGGCGGTCCCGCAGGAGTCGAACAGGTCGCCTGGCCGGGTCGCCCCGGCCCCGACCGACGCGCTGAGGTGGTCGTGGCCGGCCACCGTCAGGGTGGCGCCGGCCAGGCGGGGCAGGCGATCGCCGCCGGCCCGGCCGGCCGGGCTGCCCGCCTGGACCAGCTCGGCCAGCAGCCCGGGCGGGACCTCGGCCCAGGCGCGGGCCTCGTCCCACCAGGCCCGCCGGTCCCGGTCGAGCAGGCCGGTCCGGGAGGCCAGCGACAGCTCGGCGACCTGGTCGCCGCCGAGGCCGTGCACCACCCATTCGGCCACCCCGAGCCAGCGCACCGCGTCGGCGACCTCCGGGCGGTTGGCCCGCAGCCAGGCGTACTTGGCGATCGACCACAGGGGGCGGACCGGCAGGCCGGTGCGGGCCGAGAACCGCCCGGCGCCCAGGTCGGCAGCGAGCCGGTCCGCCTCCGCCTGGCCGCGGGCGTCGTGCCAGGCGATCGCCGGCGCCACCGGCCGGCCGTGGCCGTCGAGCAGCACCCCGGTCTCGGCCATGCTGGTCACCCCGACGCCGACCACCGCGCCGCCGGGGGCCCGCTCCAGGGCGGCCGCGGTCGCGGCCAGGGCGGCGTCGAGCAGCTCGGCCGGCGCCACCTCGGCCCCGGTGGGCACGTCGGTCCAGGGGGTCCGGACGGCGCCGTGGGCGACCTCGGTGCCGTCGCCGGCGCGGACCACGGCCGCCTTGCACAGGGTGGTGCCGACGTCGACGCCGACCAGCAGCTCGTCGCCGCTCATGACACCGGTGGGAGGGCCGGGGCGGCCCCGGGGCTCGGGGGGAGGGCGCGGACGGCCTCCAGCCGGCCGCCGAGCTCGCCCGGTCCGGCGGCGAAGGGGACCAGGACGGTGTCGCCGCGGGCGAGGTCCAGCGAGCCGCCGCCCGTCTCGAGCCGGCCCGACCCGCCGGTGACGACCAGGATCGAGAAGTCGGCCTCCAGCGCCGCCACCGGGTCCGGCCGCAGCCGCTCGGCCCGGAAGAACGGGTCGGCCTCGGCCGGGAACAGCCGCTCGACCCCGGGCCGGGCCAGGCCGCGGCCGCCGCGGAGCCGGTCCAGCTCGGCGCCGGTCAGCTCCGAGCGGTCGGCGGCGCCGAGGGCGACCTCGAAGCCGAGCCCGAGGTGGCCGTGGCGGCGGCCGTCGATCGCGAAGCCGTCCCATTCCAGCAGCACCGAGAAGTCGGTCGGCTCCTGCAGCTCGACCAGCAGCACGCCCTCGCCGATGGCGTGGGGCGTCCCGGCCGGGACCAGGACGGTGTCGCCGGGGGCCACCGGGACGGCGTTGAGGCTGGCCAGCAGCGGCTCGACCCGCTGGGTGGCGACCAGCCCGGCCAGCTCGCCGGCGTCCATGGGCCGGCGGAAGCCGAGGTGGACGACCGGCTCGGGGCCTTGGGTGCCGACGACGACCCAGGCCTCGGTCTTGCCCCACGGGCAGCCGAGATGGCGGCGGGCGAAGTCGCGGTCGGGGTGGAGGTGGACCGGGAGGCGCTCGCCGGCGTGCAGCAGCTTCACCAGCAGGGCCGGGTCGGCGCCGTAGGCGTCGGCGTGGTCCCGCCCCAGGAAGCCCTCGGGGTCGGCCTGGATCGCCGCCCGCAGGGTGCGTCCGTCCTCCAGCCGGGTCAGGCCGTCGCCGGCCGACCCGAAGGCGGCCGTGGTCGAGCCGACCCAGTCCTCGGGGAGGAACGCCTCGCCGGCCTCGGGTGCCGTGCCGCGGAGCTCGTCGATGGCCGACCCGCCCCGGTAGAAGCGAGGGAAGCGGTTGGCGGCCAGGCGGATCGGCTTCACGGCACGACCGGGCCGGTTCGGTACGCCGAGGACCCACCCTGCGGCAGGGTCAGCTGGATCGGCATGTTGTCAGCAGTTTCCCATCAAGTGCGGGCAAAAGGAATCAGGCGCCGGCGAACCTGGCCTCGGCCATGTCGAGAAACGGGCGGCGGCTTCGACCTTGCCATGACAGCGACACCGCGACCGGCAAGGAGGCTGCTGTGACCACCACCCGCATCACCGGCGTGGCCAACGTCGGGGTCCCCGTCACCGACCAGGACCGGGCCCTCGAGTTCTACGTCGGCAAGCTCGGCTTCGAGAAGGTCCGCGACCTGCCCTTCGGGCCCGGCCGCTGGATCGAGGTGGCCCCGCCGGGGTCGGCCACCACCATCGCCCTGCTCCCCTCCGGCGTCCCCGCCGGGATCCGCCTGGCCACCTCCGACGCCGACAGCGACCACGCCGACCTGGTCTCGCGTGGCGTCGACGCCGACCCGGAGGTCATGCGGATCCCGGAGGCGCCGGCGATGTTCAGCCTGCGCGACCCGGACGGCAACAGCCTCATCCTGGTCGAGCTGACCTGAGCAACCATTCCTCCTGCCGCCCGCCGCCAGGTAGCATCAGGCCCGATGAGCGGGCGGCAGGCGGTCGGCCTGGAACGGTGGGTGCCGGGGCTGCGGACCCTGCGGGAGTACCAGCGGTCGTGGCTGGGCAGCGACCTGATGGCCGGGCTCGTGCTCACCGCGCTGCTGGTGCCGGTGGGGATGGGCTACGCCCAGGCGGCCGGGCTGCCGCCGATCACCGGGCTGTACGCCACCATCGTGCCGCTGGTCGCCTACGCCATCTTCGGGCCGTCGCGGGTGATGGTGCTCGGCCCCGACTCGTCGCTGGCGGCGGTGATCGCGGCCGTGATCCTGCCCCTGGGCGGCGACGACCCCGAGACGGCGGTCGCCCTGGCCGGCGTCCTGGCCGTCCTCACCGGGCTCATCATCGTGGTCGCCGGCATTGCCAGGATGGGGTTCATGACCGAGCTGCTGTCGCGGCCGGTCCAGCTCGGCTACCTGTACGGCATCGCCGTCACCATCCTGGTCGGCCAGCTGCCGCGGCTGTGCGGCTTCTCCATCGAGGGCCGCGGGCTGCTCACCGAGGCCAGGGACTTCCTCCAGGGGGTCGCCGACGGGCGGGTCAACCGGGCCGCCCTGGCCGTGGGGGTGACCGGGATCGCGGTGATCCTGGTCCTGAAGCGCTTGTTGCCCAAGGTCCCCGGGGTCATGGTGGCCGTGCTCGTCGGCATCGCCGCCGTGGCCGCCTTCGACCTGGCCGCCGAGGGGGTGCAGGTCGTCGGCGTCCTCCCCGAGGGCCTCCCCACCCTGGCCATCCCCACCGTCGAGCTGGCCGACCTGGGGGCGCTGTTCTCCGGCGCGCTCGGCATCGCCCTGGTCGCGGTGGCCGACACCACCGTGCTGTCGCAGTCCCTGGCCGCCCAGCGCGACGAGACGGTCGACCCCAACCAGGAGCTGCGCGCCCTCGGGGCGGCCAACCTGGCCGCCGGCCTGTTCCAGGGCTTCGCCATCTCCAGCAGCGCCTCGCGGACCCCGGTGGCCGTCGCCGCCGGGGCCCGCTCCCAGGTCACCCCGCTCGTCGGGGCGGCCGCCATCGCCCTGCTGCTGGTGCTCGCCCCCGGCCTGCTCCGCGACCTGCCCCTGCCCATGCTGGCCGCGGTCGTCATCACCGCCGCCATCGGCCTGATCGACGTGGCCGCGGTCCGGCGGCTGTTCCAGGTCCGCCGCTCGGAGTTCGTCCTGTGGCTGGCCGCGTTCCTGGGCGTCGCCCTGCTCGGGGTGCTGGTCGGCATCTTCGTCGCCATCCTGCTGTCGCTGGCCGACTTCGTCCGCCGGGCCTGGCGTCCCCATGACGCCGTCCTCGGCCGCCAGGACGACCTCAAGGGCTACCACGACATCGACCGCTACCCCGGCGCCCGGCTCATCCCCGGCCTGCTCCTGTACCGGTTCGACGCCCCCCTGTTCTTCGCCAACGCCGGCCACTTCCGCCGCCGGGTCCGCCGCCTGATGGCCGGCTCCAGCCACCCGGTGCGCTGGGTGGTGGTCTGCGCCGAGCCCATGACCGACATCGACACCACCGCCGCCGACGCCCTCAGCGAGCTGCTCGCCGAGCTGCGCCAGGCGCACGTGACCCTGGCCTTCGCCGAGGTCAAGGACCCGGTCAGGGACCGCCTCCAGCGCTACGGCCTCTACGACGCCGTCGGCCCCGACCGGTTCTTCCCCACCGTCGGCACCGCCGTCGACGGCTACCTCGCCGCCACCGGCACCACCTGGGTCGACTGGGAGGAGCGCCGGGACGCCCCCGTCACCGACCCATAGCGCCGGGAGCGGTCCCCAACACCTGGGTCCGTCGTCCGTCGTATCGGGTGACGGCACGACGAGCACGGAGGAGGTCCGGGATGTGGGTCGACCAGGCGGCGGAGGTCAGGGCGAGGATGGACGAGCGGGTGCGCACGGCCGACCGGCGGCGGCTGGCGGCCCGGGCCGGCGCCGGGCCGGCCGGGGCGGCCGAGCGGCTGGCCGGCTACGGCTCGCGGCTGCGCCAGGCGGCCGGGTTCGGGCTGGTCCGGACCGGCCTGCGGCTGCTGGACGGCGGGAGGGCGTGAGGTGACCGACGGACGGCCGGCCGGGGTGATCGAGGACGTCGCCCTCCTCGACCTGACGGCCATGACCTCGGCCGAGGACCTGGCCGGCATCACCCGGCTCCACGACGTGGCCATGGTGCTGGTCCCGGAGTCGCTGATGGCCGCCCTGACCGCCATCCCCATGGACGACGTGGCCGCGGTGATCCCGGTCCCCGACGGGGTCGAGGTCAGGACCCACACCGGGGCGCTGGTGATGGGCGGGGAGGCGCTGGCCGCCCCTGGGGCGGAGGACGCCGCCCTGGTGGTCACGGGCACCCTGGTCCTCACCAGCCCGGTCCCGAGGGTGACCTACCGCCAGGTCGTGGTCGTGGGGCTGGTGCTGGCCCCGCACGGCAGCGAGTCGGCCCTCGGCGCCGGGCTGACCCGGGTGACGGGCGCGGTCGACTACTACCCCTACGCCGAGGGCCAGGAGGTCACCGTCTCGACCGGCCAGCTCCGGGCCGGCGGGGAGCTGCTGGCCAACCCGGCCGGCGGCCCGGACGACATCCTGGTCGTGGCCGGCCAGCTGATCGTCACCGGCCCGGTCACCGAGGTCGGCTACCGGCGGGTGGTGGTGGCCGGCCAGGTGCTCGCCCCCGAGGACAGCCAGCCCGTGCTCGGCCCGGCCACCGTCGTCAAGGGTCAGCTCCTCTGGTACCGCGGCCGGCCCCGCTTCTTCCTCGGCAAGGAGCGGTTCGGGCGCTCGTTCTTCGAGCTGCTGGACGAGCCCCTGGCCATGGTCCTGGTGGGACGCTTCGAGCTCGACCCCGACGTCCCGGCGGAGCTGCTGCGGGCCAAGGTCGCCGACATCACCCTGCTCGGCACGCTGGTCGCGCCCCGGCCGCTGGTCGGGGTCGTGCAGCTCCTGACCACCGAGAAGCTGGGCAAGATCGTGGCGGCCGAGGATGCCTCCGCTCCGCGATGACGCCGCCGTCTTCACCGAGCTCTTCGACCGGCACCGCCGCGCCGTGCACGCCTACCTCCTCGGCCGGGTCGCCGACCCCGAGCTGGCCCGCGACCTGGTCCAGGAGACCTTCCTGCGCGTCTGGCGCCGCCTCCCGGAGGTGGGGTCGCTCCCCGAGACCGGGCAGCGCGCCTGGATCTTCACCGTGGCCCGCAACCTGGCCATCGACAGCTACCGGGCCGGCGCCACCCGCCGGGACGCCGAGACCGCGCTGCGCCACCAGGCGACGACCCAGGAGACCACCGTGGCCGGCCCCCACGCCCAGGCCGAGCTGGCCGAGCGGGTGGCCGAGCTCGACGCCGCCATCCGCGACCTTCCCGAGGAGCAACGGGTGATCCTGGCCATGGCCACCGCCGGGGGGCTGACCAGCCGCCAGATCGGTGAGGCCCTTGGGGAGCCGGCCGGCACCGTCCGCTACCGGCTCAGCCAGGCCCGGGCCCGGCTGGCGGCCGCCCTCGACCTGAAGGAGGGACCATGAGCAGCCCCGCCCCACCCGACCTGGACCGGCTCCTGGCCGCCTGGGCCGAGGCCCGGCGCCTGCCCGACGCCGACGCCGAGCGCATCCGCCTGGCCATCCTCCCGCCGGTCGCGCCCCTGGAGGCGAGCTGGTGGACCGAGCTCAACGGCAAGCTCAGCGCCGTCGTCACCCGGGCCACCGCCACCCCCGTCCCCGCCCTGGCCGCCCTGGTCCCGGCGAACTGACCGTCGCCCGGACGGGGTAGGTTGTCGCCATGCACGCGACGCCCGACCCCGACCTGCGCCGGCTCTACCGGCGCTGGATGCTGGAGCTGTGGAACGGCGACCTGCGCGTCGCCGCCGAGCTGGTCACCGACGACTTCGTCGTCCACCAGGCCCGCGTCGACCAGGCCGCGTCGGAGGGGCCGCGGGGCCCGGAGGCGGTGGTGCGGATGGTCCGCGAGGGCCACGCCCCCTTCGACGGTCTGCGCTTCGAGATCGAGGTCGGGCCGGTCGTGGACGGCGACCTGGTGGCGGCCCGCTGGGCGGGCCGGGGCCGCTACCGCGGCGGCGTGCCCGGGGCCACCGCGGCGCCGGGCACGCCGGTCGCCTTCGGCGGCATCGACCTGCTCCGGGCCAGGGACGGCCGCTTCGCCGAGTACTGGGTCAGCTCCGACGGGCTCGCCCTGATGGCCCAGCTCGGCGCCCTGGGGCCGTGAGCGGGGCCGGGGAGCGGCCGGAGCTGGACGTCGCCGGGGACTTCGGGGGGTTCGAGGGGCGGGCCTGGCTGAACTGCGCCCACCAGGGGCCGCTGCCGACGGTGGCGGTGGCGGCGGCCAGCCGGGCCGTGGCCGACAAGGCCGCCCCCCACCGCATCGCCGACGAGGCGTTCGCCGAGGTCCCGCGGCGGCTCAAGGCCGCCCTGGGGCGGCTCGTCGGGGTGCCGGCCGACCAGGTCATCCTGGGCAACAGCACCAGCTACGGGCTGCACCTGCTGGTCCAGGGGATCGACTGGCGCCACGGGGACGAGGTGCTGCTGGTCGACGGCGACTTCCCGGCCACCGTGGTGCCCTGGCTGCCGCTGGCCGAGCGCGGGGTCCGGGTCCGGCTGCTGCGGCCCGAGGGCGGCCGCCTCGAGGCCGGCCAGCTCGAGGCCGAGCTGACCCCGGCCACGCGGCTGCTCTGCACCAGCTGGGTGTTCTCCTTCACCGGCCAGGCGGTCGACCTGGCCGCCCTCGGAGGGGTGTGCCGCCGGGCCGGGGTCACCTTCGTCGTCAACGGCTCCCAGGCCGTCGGCGCCGCCCCCCTCGACCTGGCCGCCCTGCCGGTCGACGCGCTGGTCAGCTGCGGGTTCAAGTGGCTCTGCGGGCCGTACGCCACCGGCTTCTGCTGGCTCCGCCCCGACCTGCTGGCCTCGCTCACCCACCCGCCGGCCCACTGGCTGGCCCCCCCCGCCCCCGAG
>Ga0081538_10006503_pt1 | contig 10280 bp, 11 predicted proteins | sample TabmetS5T2R1_FD_71022 | JGI IMG/M metagenome (GOLD analysis project Ga0081538, IMG submission 71022) | Tabebuia heterophylla rhizosphere microbial communities from the University of Puerto Rico - S5T2R1 | ecosystem: Host-associated > Plants > Roots > Rhizosphere ...
GCATAGAACATCTGCGCCCCTACGCCGACGCACTCCGGCGCATGACGAGCCGTGCCTCCCAGGCCGCCGAGCACATCCCGAGCCTGCCGATCCTGGAGGAGAAGGAGCAGGTGCAGCGCGTCGGCCTGCTGCTCGTGACCGGCGACCGCGGCCTCGCGGGTCCCTTCAACGCCCAGATCATCCGCGCGGGCAACCGCCGGGCGGCTGAGCTGAGGCGGGAGAGCCTGGAAACCGTCTGGTACGCGTCGGGCCGCCGCGGCGAGTCGTCGCTCAAGTTCAGGGGCCTGGACCTAGCCGCCTCCTGGACCGGCTTCACCGACCGGCCCGCGTTCGCGGACGCCCGGACGATCGCCGACGGGCTCGCCGCCGCCTACGTCGACGACAAGGTGGACCGCGTCGAGATCATCTACAACGGCTACATCTCGGCCGTCCGGCAGGAGGTTCGCCACGAGACTCTGCTCCCTCTCCAGCAGGCCGATGTGCTCGAGGAGGAGGCCGACGAGGAGCAGGGCGAGGAGGAAATCCACCGGCGCGCGCTGTGGATCTACGAGCCCGACCCAGAGGAGATCCTCGCCCGGCTCGTGCCGGACTACGTCGAGATCTCGATCTACCGGGCGCTGCTCGAGTCGACGGCCTCCGAGCACGGGGCCAGGATGACCGCGATGCGCAACGCCTCCGACAACGCCGCCGAGCTGATCGACGACCTCACCCTCGAGGCGAACCGCCAGCGTCAGGCGGAGATCACGCAGGAGATCATGGAAGTCGTCGCCGGCGCCGAGGCACTGAGATGACAATCCGCGCGCACTCGGCCGAGCCGAGTGCTTACGGCTAAGGAGACCGATTCAGTGGAAGCAGGAACGCAGCCGCAACAGCAGGAGGCCCGCGCGGAGGAGCGCGACGCGCACCTCGGATCCGTCGAGGAGGTGCAGGGCGTGGTCGTGGAGGTGGTGTTCCCCGGCGACCTGCCCGAGATCAACCACGCGCTCGAGATCGAGCTGGACTCGGATGACGGCGAGGGTAAGCGCCGGCTCGTGCTCGAGGTCCAGCAGCAGCTGGGCGACGACCGCGTGCGCGCCGTAGCCATGGACTCCACCGACGGCCTCTCGCGTGGCACGCGGGTGCGGGACACGGGCGGCCCGATCACGGTGCCGGTCGGCAGGGGCACGCTCGGTCGTCTCTTCAACCTGCTCGGCGAACCAATCGACGAGGCGGGCGATGTCCAGGTCGAGGAGCGCTGGCCGATCCACCGGCCGGCGCCGACCGTCGAGGACCTGACCCCCACGCGCGAGATCCTCGAGACGGGCATCAAGGTGATCGACCTGCTCGCCCCCTACCCGAGGGGCGGCAAGGTGGGGCTGTTCGGCGGTGCCGGTGTGGGCAAGACCGTGCTGATCCAGGAGCTCATTCGCTCGATCGCCGAGGAGCACGAGGGACTGTCGGCCTTCTGCGGCGTCGGCGAGCGCTCGCGCGAGGGCAATGACCTCTGGCTCGAGATGACCGAGTCGGGCGTGATCGACAGGACGGTGCTCGTATTCGGCCAGATGAACGAGCCGCCGGGCGCGCGCATGCGCGTCGGGCTGTCCGGTCTGACGATGGCCGAGTACTTCCGCGAGGAGGGTGGGCAGGACGTTCTGCTCTTCATCGACAACATCTTCCGCTTCGTGCAGGCGGGCTCGGAGGTGTCGGCGCTGCTTGGCCGCATGCCCTCGCAGGTGGGCTACCAGCCCACGCTCGAGACCGAGATGGGACAGCTGCAGGAGCGGATCACCTCGACCCGCAAGGGTTCGGTCACGTCGGTGCAGGCCATCTACGTGCCGGCCGACGACCTCACCGACCCGGCGCCGGCGTCGGTGTTCGCGCACTTGAACGCCACCACCACGCTCTCGCGGGCGATCGCCGAGCAGGGCATCTACCCTGCGGTCGACCCGCTCGACTCGACCTCCACCATCCTCAAGCCGGACCTCGTCGGCCAGGACCACTTCGAGGTCGCGAACCAGGTCCAGGAGATCCTGCAGCGCTACAAGGAGCTCCAGGACATCATCGCCATCCTCGGAATCGACGAGCTGTCGGATGAGGACAAGCTCACCGTGCAGCGCGCGCGCAAGGTGCAGCGCTTCCTCTCGCAGCCGTTCTTCGTGGCCGAGCAGTTCACCGGCACGCCGGGGGAGTTCGTGAAGATCGAGGACACCGTGCGCTCGTTCCGCGAGATCATCGAGGGCAAGCACGACGACCTGCCGGAGCGCGCCTTCCTGCTGAAGGGGACGATCGAGCAGGTGGTGGAGGCGGCGGGCGGCGCCCGCGACGAAGGCTAATGGCCCGCTCGTCCTTCCCGGTGGAGGTCCTCACGCCCGAGGGCCAGGTGTTCGCGGACGAGGTCGAGATGGTCTCCACCCGCACCACAACCGGGTCGATCGGAATTCTCGCCCGCCACGCGCCGCTGATGGCCATCCTCGAGCCGACCGAGCTGCGCCTCTACAAGTCCGAGTCGGACGTGGTGCGTTTCGCGCAGGGCGAGGGCTACCTCCAGGTGGTCGACAACTCGGCGCTGGTGCTCGTCGAGGAGGCGATCCCGCCCGAGGACATCGACCGCGGCGCCTTCGAGTCGCGGCTCAGGGAGGCGCGGGACGCCGCCGAGCGCGCCGAGGAGGGCTCGGAGGAGCGCGCACGGGCCGAGCGCGAGGTTCGGCGCTACGAAGCCTTCCTCGACGTCCTTTCTCGTTAGCGACCGGCCCAACCGCAGGGCCCTCGATCGGGCGCTGATCGTCTGTGCCGTCGCCTACTACGCGGCGGTGACCGTCGTGACGATCCTGGTGCGCTCGGACGCCTTAAGCACGTCGGACGTCGACTCGAGCGCGGACGCCGTCGCCGACGGGCACCTGCTGGACCTGCTCACCAGCGGCCTCGCGGTCGACGGTTCGCTCGTGGCCTGGCAGATCGGGTTGGGTGCGCTCGCGGCCGCCGTCGTGATCCGACGGGAGGGACCGGTCGTGTGGTGGCTCGCCGCGCTCGCGGGCCACGTGGGATCGGCCCTGATCGGCTATGCGCTGATCGGCGTGGCCACGGCTCTCGGCAGCGCCTCCGCCGACGCGTCGTCGGACGATCCCGACTACGGCATCTCCGCCGTGCTGGCGGCGACGCTCGGGGCGCTGTCCGCAAGCGGCGTAAGGGCCGGCGACCGGCTGATAGTTGCGGTCGGCATCGTTGCGTTCGTGGCGCTGCTGCCCTTCTCGATCGGCTGGGTTGACATCGAGCATCCGCTGGCATTCGGGCTTGGAGCGGCAGTGGTCCTCGGGTTAGGCTCGCACCATGCGCGTGCTCTACGGCGTCAACGGTGAGGGCATGGGGCATGCGACGAGGTCGCAGGTCGTCATCGATTCACTTTTGAGAGATCACGACGTGCGGGTCGTCGCCTCCGGGGCGGCCTTTCGGTACCTCCGGGACCGGCTGCCGCGGGTGGACGAGATCTTCGGTCCCACCTTTGCGATGAAGGAGGGCGAGATCCAGCGCTGGGCCACCGTGCGCCAGAACCTCACGACGGGGCCGCGCGAGCTGCCCGACACCGTCAAGCGCTGGATGGGGCTCGTGCGCGAGTGGCGTCCCGAGGTCGTGATCACGGACTTCGAGCCGCTCGCCGGACGCTACGCTCGCGCCAGCCGCACGCCGCTCGTCTGCGTCGACAACATAAACATGATCGACCGCTGCAAGCACGACGCCGACATCATCGGGCGCGAACGTGAGGACTTCATGATCGCCCGCGCGGTTACCCGGGCGATGATCCCCAACGCCGGCGACTACATCATCACGACGTTCTTCCGCCCCCAGCTCGCCCGCGGGCGGACGATCCTCGTCCCGCCGATCCTGCGGCCCGAAGTCGTGGCGGCCGAGGCGGTACGCGGCGATCACCTGATCGTCTACTCGAGCGGGGATGAAAAGCTGCTCGAAGCACTCCGCGCGGCCGGCGTGCCCTGCCGCGTGTACGGGATGCGCGGCGGTCCCGAGGAGACGGTGGTCGAGGGTAACCTCGAGTTTCGCCCGCGCTCGAACGAGGGTTTCCTCGAGGATCTGCGCAGCTCCGCCGGGGTGGTTGCCGGCGGCGGCTTCTCGCTTCTCAGCGAGGCCGTCTATCTGGGCAAGCCGGTGCTGTCGGTGCCCCTGCACGGCCAGTTCGAGCAGCTGATGAACGCCCGGTACCTTCAGCGGGAGGGCTTCGGCATGTGCGCGACCGAGGTGACCCCGGCGGTGTTGGCCGAGTTCCTCGGGCGGATCGACGAGTTCGAGGCGGCCCTGGCCGGTTACGAGCAGGCCGGCAACAGCGTGGCTCTGCGAACCATCGAGGAGCGGGCGCTGACCGCCGGGAGCGAGGACCGGCGAACCCGTCGGCGGGCGCGCCGCGACGCGCGGAGGCGAGCACGCTGACCCTCGCGCGCGAGGTTGCCGACGCCCCCTCCGAGTAGGGTCGGCCCCACATGGACGTCGTCCTCGCCCTGGTCGCGGCGCTTTGCTTCTCGCTGGGCACGGTCCTCCAGCAGCAAGTCGCGTCGACGGCCTCGGAGGCGGAGGCGCGCCAGGCGGGTTTCCTGCTGCGGCTGGCGCGGCGGCCGCGCTGGCTCGCGGGGATCGCTTCGGACGCGCTCGGGTTCGCGGCGCAGGCGGCGGCGCTCGCGATCGGGAGGCTGGTCGTGGTGCAGCCGCTGCTCGCCACGAGCGTCGTCTTCTCGTTGCCGCTGGGCGCCAAGCTGGGGCACCGCCGGGTCGTCTGGCGGGACATGGTCGCCGCTGTCGCCGTTACGGCCGGCCTCGGGGTCTTCCTCGTGGTCGCCGACCCGACCGGTGGCAGGGAGGACGCCACCACCGCCGCCTGGATCGTCTCCTTCGGGGTGGCCGCGGTGGTGTGCGCGGGACTCGCGCTGGCCGCCCGGGGGCGGCCGCCGGCCCGGCGGGCCGGGCTCCTCGGGGCGGCCGCCGGCATCCTCTTCGGGCTTAGCGCCGGGCTCACCAAGGCGACGGTCGAGCGTCTCGACGACGGCGTGCTCGAGGTGTTCACAAGCTGGCACCTGTACGCGCTGATCGTGGTCGGCTACGCGAGCATGAGCCTGAGCCAGAGATCGCTCCAGACCGGCGCCCTTGCGCCCTCGGTGGCCACGCAGATGTCGCTCGATCCGATCACGAGCCTGCTGCTCGGCATGTTCGCCTTCGACGAGACGGTGCACGAGGACGCGGTCGGGGTCATCGCCGCGCTCGTGGCGTTCGTCGTGATGATCGCCGGCATCGTGAGCCTCGCCGCCGCCGAGCAGGAGCCGGCCGGGGAGCCGGCGGGCGCCGCGCCCGGCTGAGCTCAGAAGCGTTGAAGCCTGCCTCCCTTGACGGAGCCGCGCGCCGGAGAGGACGATGGGTAGGCTCCGCCGCTATGGGCGAACGGACGAGCCACACACCAGGCACCTTCAGCTGGACCGACCTCTCGACGCCGGATCCCGAGGGCGCGAAGCGCTTCTACGCGGGGCTGTTCGGGTGGGAGGCCGAGGACACGCCGATACCCGAGGAAGCCGGTGGCGGCGTCTACACGATGCTGCTCGTCGACGGCAAGAGCGCGGCCGCGATCTCGGCCGCGCGCGAGGGTCAGATGACGGCGTGGACGTCCTACATCACCGTCGACGACGTCGACGCGACGGCGCGCCGCGCGGGCGAGCTCGGCGGCACCGTTCTGGCGGAGCCGTTCGACGTGCTCGACGCCGGGCGGATGGCAGTGGTGCAGGACCCCACCGGGGCGGTGTTCGCGCTCTGGCAGCCACGCGACAGCATCGGGGCGGAGATCGTGAACGGTCACGGCGCACTCTCGCTGAACCAGCTGAACACGACCGACCCCGCGCGGGCGGAGGAGTTCTATGCCGGGCTATTCGATTGGCGAGTCGAGCAGGTCCCGGGCGGCGAGCAGCCCTACTGGGGGCTCTACAAGGGCGAGCGCCTGAACGGCGGCATGATGCAGCTGCCGGCCGAGATGGGCGCGCCGCCACACTGGCTCGTGTACTTCGGCATCGACGACATCGACGCCGCGGCGGAGACCATCGCCGGCTCCGGGGGGACGGTGATGGTGCCGAAGACGGAGGTGCCCGGCGGCCACTTCGTAGTCGCCCAGGATCCCCAGGGTGCGGTATTCGGGCTGTTCGCGGGCCGGTTCGACGACTGACTGCGCCCTCGCGGTGCGACAAGCCGCGGCTATCGCGGCGAAGCTGCCGCGCGTGGCCGCGCCCGCTCCAGATCCACCTCGATCGACCGGCGCGACGGCGGCGCGGGAACCAGGTCCGGGTGGAGCAGGTGCCCGAGCAGCTCGATGCCGTCGACCAGCCGCGGCCCCGGCCGCGAGAAATAGGCAGCGGCGTCGACGGCCACCACCCGGGCGCGCAGCGGCGCCAGGCGCTCGCCGTGGCGAACGGTCTCGGCGGCGGCCTGCTCCGCGTAGTAGCCGCACGGCATCGACAGCACCACCTCGGGGGCCGCCGTCTCGACCTCCGCCCACTCCGCAGGGCGCGACTTCTCGCCGGGTAGGCCGAGCGCGTCCTCGCCGCCGGCGAGCTCGATCATCTGGGGCACCCAGTGGCCCGCGATGTAGATCGGGTCGAGCCACTCGAGTGCCGCGACCCGCGGGCGCGGCGCGCCGTCCACCGCCCGCTCCACCGCCTCGATACGTTCACCGGCCTCGTTTGCCAGCCGCTCCCCCGCCGCCTCGGCGCCGGCGGCCTGCGCCAGGCGGGGCACGTCGGCCAGCACCTCCCCGAGGGTGGATGGGTCGAGCGAGATCACGCGCGGCTGCGTGGGCAGCCGCTCGGCGACCGCCTTCACGTCGTCGAAGGAGACGGCGCAGACCTCGCACACCGCCTGTGTGACGATCAGGTCCACGTCGAGCTCGCGGAGCGTCGCCTCGTCGAGCTCGTACAGCGCCTTCCCGCGGCCGGTGCGCTCCCGCACCGCGGCATCGACCTCGGCCGGTGGCAGCCCCTCCGGGATGACGCTCCGCGTCAGGTTAGGGAGCTGCTCCACGCCGGGCGGATAGTCACACTCGTGGGTTACGGCGACCACGCTGTCGCCGAGGCCGAGCGCGAACAGAAGCTCGGTCGCCGACGGGACCAACGAAGCAATGCGCATGGAGACGAGGATGGCACGTCTGAGCCACGAGGAGACGAACCACCAGCCCGATGCCGAGACCGGCTGGAAGGCGGTGGCCTCTGCTACCCTCGCCGCGTCTGCCGATGAGCGACGACGAACCGCCTCGAAGTACTAAGCGCAAGGGTCCGTACCCGGCCCTCGGTCTCGAGTGATCGAGCTGCTCTTCCTCGTCGGTGTCGCCGTGCTCGTGGCCGCGAACGGGTTCTTCGTGGCGTCCGAGTTCGCACTCGTGCGGGCGCGCCAGAGCCGACTCGAGCAGATGCGCGACGAGGGCAAGGCGGGCGCGTCGCTCGCGCTCACGCAGGTTGACCGGATCGACGAGTACCTGTCGGCGTGCCAGCTTGGCATCACGATGGCCTCGCTCGGGATCGGCTTCCTGGGTGAGCCGGCGATCGCATCGCTGCTCGAGGATCCGCTCGGCGGCGTGGTCAGCCATGGCGTCGCCGTGGCGATCGCGATCGCCTTCGCCTACCTCATCACGACGAGCCTGCACATCACGGTCGGCGAGCAGGTGCCGAAGATCTTCTCGATCTTCCACGCGGAGGGGACCGCGCGCCGCGTCGCGCGCCCGCTGTACCTCTTCCGCGAGGTCTTCAAGCCGTTCATTTGGCTGCTGAACACGGCGTCCAACTGGATACTGCGGCTGATCGGCGTTGACCCGCGCAGCGCGGAGTTCGAGGAGGTCACCTCTTCGGACGACCTGAAGCTTCTGATCGTCCAGAGCGCGCAAGGGGGGAAGATCGATCCGGGGGAGGCGGGCATGCTGTCGGGCGTCTTCCACCTGCACGAGCAGCAGGCGCGCCAGGTGATGACGCCCATCCCTGCAGTGGTGACGGTGGACGTTTCGGAGACAGTCGAGACCGCTCTCCAGCGCTGCGTCGACTCCGGTCACACGCGCCTGGTCGTGACCGAGAACCACAACACCGACCGAATCAAGGGCATCGTCCACGCGAACTCGCTAGCCCGGAAGCTGATGAACGAAGGGCCGGACGCGTCGCTCGAGCCGAGCGTGAAGGACGCCTTGATCGTGCCCGAGACGAAGCCGCTCGACGACCTCCTGGCGGACCTCCAGCGCGAGCGCGCGTCGATGGCCGTGGTGGTCGACGAGTACGGCCGGACCGCCGGCATCGTGACGGTCGAGGACATCATCGAGGAGGTGGTGGGGGAGATCGCCGACGAGACCGACCCCGCCGTGGCCGGCATCCGGCGCCTCGCGAACGGCGACTGGTGGGTGCGAGGCCACGTGCCGATCACGGACCTGGCCGACTACGGGCTCGACCTGCCGGTGGACTCGGAGGCCTTCAACTCGGTCGGCGGCTTCGTCTTCGGGGAGCTCGGGCGCCTTCCCAAGCGCGGCGACATGGTTCGCGTCAACGGCTACTCGCTGCGTGTGGAGTCCGTGCGCGAGAACAGGATCGAGGCGGTGCGTATCCGCGACCATGACGCGCGGACCGACAACGGCCCGGGCCGCGTTGGCCCGCGACCTGTGGAACGCGCGGCGTCGACGCCGCGCGGCCAGGAGCAGCGGTAGACCGGGCCGTAGGCGATCCGTCCGCCGAGGGGGCTACGTTCGAGGGGCAAGGACTTCTCCCAACAGCGGAGGTCTTGCCGATGTGGTGCGTGAAGCTCAGTGATTCGCAGCGCGACGCCCTCCGGGCGGTGATAAAGGAGCGGGAGGAGCCGGGACATGTCCTGACGGCGGCGATGGAAGCGCTCGACCTGGCCCGCTGGGACGATCTGCCGGACGCCTCACTGCCCTGGGACCGTGTCGCCGACCTAGCCGAGAGGCAGGGAATCGGAGAGGCCGACGTCGTGTGGGATCTCGCCGCCCGTCTGCCTCCGGCGCCGCGCTGACCCGGTAAGGAGAATGGACATCGCGCCGCGCTGCGGGGATACTCGACGCCGTGATGATCGCCACGGTCGCCGTGGGAACGGACGGCTCTGCCACCGCGGCCGAGGCGGTGAGAGCCGCCGCTGAGATGGCGCGCCGCTACGAGGCGAAGGTGGTGCTGCTCAGCGCCTTCCAGGACCCCGGCTGGGCGCCGCGGGACCACGGCGAACGGGAGCAGGTCGAGCTCCAGTGGGCGCTCAGCCCTTCGGCGCGGGTGCGCGAGGTCCTCGCCCGGACGGAGCAGGATCTGCGCAGCGAGGGGATCGACTGCAGCACGCTCGTCGACGAGGGCGATCCGGGCGACGTGCTGGTCCGCCTGGCCGAGGAATGCGGCGCCGACGTGCTCGTGATCGGAAACAAGGGCATGCACCGCCGCCTCCTGGGCAGCGTGCCGAACACAGTCACGCACAAGGCGCCCTGCTCGGTGTTCGTCGTCAAGACCACCTAGGCCTCGTAGTCGTAGAACCCCGCGCCCGCCTTTCTGCCCAGCCGGCCCTCCGCGACCAGCTCGCGTATCCGGTCGGGGACGTCGGCGCCGATCGACTCTCCGATCGCCGCGGCCACGTCGAGGCCGACGAAGTCCAGCACGGCGAGCGGCCCCATAGGGTGACCCACGCCGAGCTCCATACAGGTGTCGACAACCTCCGGTGCGAGGCCTTCTCGCTCCTGCAGCCGGACCGCGTCGAACAGGTAGGGGAACAGAAGGCGGTTGACGACAAAGCCCGCCGAGTCGGGCACCTCGACGGCGGTCTTGCCAAGCGAGTCGCACAGAGCATGTAACCGGCGGCGGGTCTCCGCGCTCGCCTGGTCGGGGAACGAGAGCTCTACGAGCTTCATCTTCTCCACCGGGTTGAAGACGTGCATCGCCGCGAAACGCTCCGGACGGCCGCTCGCCGCGGCGAGGGCCCTGACCGACAGCGATGACGTGGTCGTGGCGATGAGCGCATCCACACCCAGGACCTCGCCAAGCTGCTTGTATAGCGCCCGCTTTGCGGCGGTTTCCTCGGTGATCGCCTCCACGACAATCGGGCAGGCGGCCAGCTCCGCGATGTCCGTGACCACCCGCGCGGCGTCCTCGACCTTGCCGCAGGCGCGCTCCGCAGAGCCGTTGCTGCGAGCCCACAGCACGACCTCGTAGGGGCCCGAAGCGGCCCGCGCGAGCCCACACGCGATCGCCCCGCTCCCGGCTATGCCAAGCGGTTCAGCCATTGGTTGACTGGTCAGTCAA
>Ga0081538_10006504_pt1 | contig 10278 bp, 12 predicted proteins | sample TabmetS5T2R1_FD_71022 | JGI IMG/M metagenome (GOLD analysis project Ga0081538, IMG submission 71022) | Tabebuia heterophylla rhizosphere microbial communities from the University of Puerto Rico - S5T2R1 | ecosystem: Host-associated > Plants > Roots > Rhizosphere ...
GAAAGCTGCTGGATGCATTGCGACGGCTTCTGCCTGTCGCGGCGCGACTTGAACTGAAGAGAGCTGGCTGCGATCGAGCAGTTGGCCGGTCCGTCAGCACCCGGCAAGCTCGATCGCGCCGCCCATCGGGAAAGCGCTCAGCGCACTCCGCGATTCAATTGGACCTACGGCGGAAGCGGTCCTTGGCCCAGCTGTCGGCGACCTGTGCCCGCAATTCGGGCGACAGCTGTTTCGCCACCTCGACCATCATGGAATTACCGAGCTCCCGGATCGCCTGGCTCTTCTGGGACAATTCCGCCAGAGCCTGGTCGAGTGCAGCCTGGTCGATCGGATCCGCCTTCAGGATCTCGGCCACCTTCTGGCGCGCCTGCTGCACGGCATCGCGGCGCGCATCGAACTCGGCTTTGTTCGCCTCAAAGGCCTGCTTCATGATGGGGCGCGCCTCTTCCGGAACCTCCGTCCACCATGGTCCGCCGTGATGCCAGCGCCCGCCGACCATCACTCCCGCCAGGAGCAGGTTGACGCAGACCGAGACGATCAGCGCCACCAGCAGAGCCGTGCCTTTGCGGCCAGTGAAGGTCATTGGTAGTCTCCAACCGTCGGCACGCTCGGGAACACCAGCGCGACCACATCCTCGTCCGCGCTCGCGGAATCGATGATGGTCGTGCCGTCGACCGTCCCGCTGAAGCCGAGCCAGAAGCCGATCGCCAGCGATGCGAAGGCGCCCGCGAGACCCGCGGCCCAAGGTGCGCCATCGCCGCTCAGCCAGCTGAGCCACGAACGCCTCGTTCGCGGCTGGCGCGGATGCTCGAGCGGAATGCGGGCAATCCGCCGCTGCAAGTCTTCGGGTGCGCGGCGAGGCGACAGGCCCCGCTCCAGCTCGCGCTCAAAATCACGTTCCGTCATGGCTGCATCCATCCTTGCCCGGCGAGGTAGTCGCGCAGCTCGCGCTTGGCGCGCACCAGCAGGGCTTCAAAGGCCTTGACCGAGATCTCCATCGCCGAGGCGGCCTCGGCATTCCGCAAGCCGGCAGTATAGGTCAACACGATTGCTTCGCGCTGCCGCTCCGGCAGTTGCTTGACCGCGCTGTCGAGCGCGCGGTTCCGTTCCGCATCCAGCAGGCTGTCCTCGGCGTTCGCGTCCGGATCCTGCGGCTCCTCGACCGAGTCGAGGTCGGTGCCCTTGGGCCGGCGCTTCAGGTCGAGGCAGCGGTTGACCACCACGCGGTAGAGCCAGGTCGAGAATTGCGCCTGGCCCGGACGCCATGCATCGGGCCGCTGCCACAGCCGCAGGAACACGTCCTGCACCACGTCCTGCGCGTCGGCGCGGCTGCCGGTCATGCGCAGGGCCACGCCATAGGCGCGATCGAGATGGCGCCGCGACAGCCGGTCGAATGCAGACCGATCGCCGCCGGCAATCGCCTGCAGCAGCTCAGCGTCACCATCAACCAGCTCCGCCGCCTGCACGCTCCGCGTCCCCACCGCTATCGTCAACGCCATCCCTTGTATCATGATCGCCCGCGCCGTCATTGAGCGCGAAACCCCCTCGCCTGAATGTTACCGCCGGAACATCACTGGGCCGGCGCGGCACCGTCCGCCGGCGGGTCCTTGTGATGGCGACGCTTCGGCATCTCGTCCTGGGCGAGCTTGCCGTCGCCATTCGCATCGAACTTGGCGAACATCTTGTCGCCGGCCGCGGCGAATTCCTGCGTCGTCACCTTGCCGTCGCTGTCGGTGTCGAGGCGCGCCATGAAGCCGGGACGATCCTTTTTCGGCTTATCGGCCTGCGTGGTGCCTTCGGCCTGCGCCTTTTCGGCCCTGCGCTGCTTCCAGGCCTCGCGGGCCTTGTCCACTTCCGCCTGATCGATCGCGCCGTCGCTGTTGGCGTCGAACCGGGCGAACATCTTGTCGCGGCCGGCGGCGAACTCTTCCTTGCTCACGAAGCCGTCGCCATTGGTATCGGCGCGGCCGAACATGCCCTGGCCCTTGTCAGCCAAGGCAGCGCCGGCAAGCGCGGTCAAACCAAGGCCGGCGGACAACACGAGTGCAATCGTCTTACGCATATGGGTTCCTTCTTTGGCTCCAGGGTCGAATGCGACCCTCTGCCAGATCTAACGAACCCGGGAGTGAATCCCTGCGAAAGCGCTAAGCTATTGGATTTATTGGACTTCGTTGGAATCGAGAACGCCGTCTCCGTTCACGTCCAGCTCATGGAACAGCTTTTGACCGGACTCGATGAATTCCGAATAGCTGCACACCCCGTCGCCGTCGTCGTCCCAGCATTCGAGCAGGATGGCGTTCTGCTGGCTGAAGGCGCTCAATTGCTCGTCGGCGGATAGGGCAAGATCGCCGTCGGCATCGGCAGCCTGGAAGAAGCTGTCGCGCTCCTCTTCCACGTCCAGCATGCTCATGCCGCCGAAGGATTGCGCCGCCGCCGAGAGCGCGCCCGCCAATAGAAGCGCCAGGAATGCCGGCGCGCCGATCCTGATCTTGCTGAGCCCCATATCGTCCTCTGCCTCGCGGTTGCGACCGACGGGACGATCCTACGCGGTCAGGCCGCGGCGCCCCATCTCCAGGAACTTATCGCGCCGCTGCTCGCGCAGGGCTATGCCGTCCTGGTTCAGCATGGATTGTAGCGCACGCTCCACCGCGTCGCCTAGAGCGGCGATCGCCTGCTCCTTGGCGCGATGCGAGCCGCCGAGCGGCTCAGGAACGATTTCATCGATGACGCCGAGGGTCTTGAGATCGGTGGCAGTCAGCTTCAGCGCCTCGGCCGCCTCCTGGGCGTTGGTTGCGCTGCGCCACAGGATCGAGGCGCAGCCTTCGGGCGAGATCACGGAATAGACCGAGTGTTCCAGCATGATGATGTGGTTGGCGGCGGCCAGCGCAATGGCACCGCCGCTGCCGCCCTCGCCGATGATGGCGGAGACGAACGGCGCCTTGACCTTGAGGCAGGATTCGATCGAGCGGGCGATGGCTTCGGCCTGGCCGCGTGCCTCGGCCTCGACGCCGGGATAGGCGCCGGGCGTGTCGACCAGAGTCACCACCGGTAGCGAGAAGCGGTCGGCCAGCTCCATCAGGCGCACCGCCTTGCGGTAGCCCTCCGGCTTGGCCATGCCGAAATTGTGCTTCACGCGGGTCGAGGTGTCGGTGCCCTTCTCGTGCCCCATGATGACGATGGGAATGCCGCGCAGCCGGCCGAGACCGCCCTGGATCGCCTTGTCGTCGGCGAAGGAGCGGTCGCCGGCCAGCGGCACGAAGTCGTCCACCAGAGCGCCCACGTAGTCGTAGAAATGCGGGCGCTCCGGATGTCGTGCAACCTGGGTCTTCTGCCAAGCCGAGAGCTTGGCGTAGGTCTGCTTCAGCAGCTTGTCCGACTTCACCTGCAGTCGCGAAATCTCTTCCGCGATGTTGATGTCGTCGGCATTCGACAGGTGGCGCAGTTCGGCGATCTTGCCTTCCAGCTCGGCGATCGGCTTTTCGAAGTCGAGAAAGGTCGGCATGAAATGCGCCCGGCCCGCCTACCTTAGTGAGCGCCGGAGATTTGCTGCGCCTTGGCGACCAGGACCTCGGCCTGGCGGATCGACGCGAGGTCGATCAACCGGCCATCGAGCGCGACCGCGCCGCGGCCTTCCTTCTGCGCCTGGGCCATCGCTTCCAGGATGCGGCGGGCCTTGGTGACTTCCGCGTCGCTGGGCGAGAACAGCTCGTTGGCGAGCGCGACCTGGCTGGGGTGGATTGCCCACTTGCCTTCGCAGCCGAGCACGCCGGCGCGGTTGCCGCCGGCGCGATAGCCGTCGGGATCGGAGAAGTCGCCGAACGGTCCGTCGATCGGACGCAGGCCGTTGGCGCGCGCGGCCACCACCATGCGGGCGACGGCATAGTGCCACATGTCGCCCCAATGGGTGGCGCGATCGCCGTGCTCGTCCTTGTCGGTCAGCACCGCGTAGCTGGGATTGGCGCCGCCGATGTTGGTGGTGCGCGCCTTGGTCGAGGCGGCATAATCGGCCACGCCGAAATGCAGGCTCTCGTTGCGCTTCGAGGCGGCGGCGATCTCGTGCACGTTCTGCATGCCGAGCGCGGTCTCGATGATCATCTCGAACCCGATGCGCTTCTTGCGCTTCACCGCAGCCTCGCACTGGGTCACCAGCATGTCGACCGCATAGACGTCGGACGCGGTGCCGACCTTCGGGATCATGATGAGGTCGAGGCGCTCGCCGCCCTGCTCGATGACGTCGACGACGTCGCGGTACATGAAGTGGGTGTCGAGGCCGTTGATGCGCACCGACATCACCTTGTTGCCCCAGTCGATGTCGCGCAGGGCCTGGATGACGTTCTTGCGCGCCTGCGGCTTGTCGTCCGGCGCGACCGCGTCCTCGAGGTCGAGGAAGATGACGTCGGCGGCCGACTTGGCGGCCTTCTCGAACAATGACGGCTGGGAACCAGGGACCGCCAGTTCACTGCGATTCAACCGGGCGGGCGCCTGTTCTACGATCTTGAAGCTCATGGGGGTCCCCAATTGGTTAATGGCGCCGCGTCTTAACGATATTCCGCTGGTTTATTGGCGGCCCGGAGGCGGCGTGTCAATGCCGGGCATCCATGAGGTGCCATTCCGGGATGGGTCAGGGCTTGCGCGAACGCGACGCCCTTGCGAGGGGATGCGCTTCGGACACCAGGGCGGCCAGTCGGCCGGTCGCGACGTGGGTATAGATCTGCGTGGTCGCGATGTCGGCGTGGCCGAGCATCTTCTGCAGGGCGCGCAGATCGGCGCCGCGATCCAGCAGGTGCGTCGCAAAGGCGTGACGCAATACGTGGGGCGAGACGCGCGCCGGGTCGATCCCGGCCTTGACCGCCGCGTCCTTCAGCAGCTGGCCGAGGCGCTGGCGCGTCAGATGGCCGCTGTCGCCGCTGGAGGGGAACAGCCAGGGCGAGGCTTTGAGCGAGCGTGGCAGGAACTTGCCCCGGATTTCGAGATAGGCGGCGAGCGCCTGCTTGGCGGCATCGTTGAGCGGCACCAGCCGTTCCTTCGAGCCCTTGCCGCGCACCACCAGGAACGGCTGGTCGCGTTTGGCGGCGGCGAGCGGCAGGCCCACCACCTCCGACACGCGCAGGCCGCTGGCGTAGATCAGCTCCATGAGCGCGCCGAGGCGCAATGCCGCCGCCTTATCTTCCTGCCCCACCGCATCGATCATGGCGGCGACTTCGGTCTCGCTCAGGATCTTGGGCAGAGGCCGGCCGCGCTTGGGGGCATCGAGCGCGGTGGTCGGATCGTCCTTGCGCAGGCCCTCATTGACCAGGAAGCGGAAATACTGGCGCAGCGCCGAGAGCCGGCGCGCCGCGGTTGCCGGCTTCAGCTTCTGCCGGCTCAGCGATTCCAGATAGCCGCGCAAGGTGTCGACCGATGCGTCGGCGAGATCGCCTTGCCCTTCGAGCGCCTTCTCTGCGTCCCGTAGGTCAAGATTGTAGGCGTCGCGGGTATTCGTGGAGACATTGCGCTCCGCCCGCAACATCTCTTCAAAGATCTCCCAATGGCGTGTCGCCGGGCGTGTTTCATCAAGCGGCAGAGCGCGCTGCCGGCCCAACTTACAGTCCCGCCTGGATCGCCGCTTCGATGCCGATGCGCCGGGCTTCGTCCTGCAGGCCGACCGATTCCAGGCCGCCCAGCGCCTGTGCGAGCGTGGCGCTGTCGGCGTTCGACAGGCCGCGGCCGCCGAGCGCAACCAGCGCCAGCAGGACGGTCTCGCCGCGCCGGCCCGATTGCGCCGCCTGGCCGATCGCGGCCGCCTCGCCGCTGGCCACCGGCGCGATGCCGCCGGAAAGGCCGAGGCCGGCGCGGATGCCGCGGATGCGTTCCGCGAGCCCCGGATTGCCGCCCATCTGTTGCCAGGTCATCACCGGATCGGAATCGTAGTTGCCGGTGAGGCCCGCCATCTCCGCCAGGATCTGCAGGCCGGGCAACGCACGCGCCACCTCCGGGTTGGACGGCGCCGCGCCCTGCGCGAGGTTGAGCCAGAAGCCGCCGCGCTCGACATTGCCGGACCAGAACATGAGCCGCGCGGCCTCGGGCGCGAACCACGCGAGGTTCGGCGAGGGCGTGACCTTGTCGGCGATCGGGCGATAGAGCGCGCCCTGCACGAAGTAGGTGCCGCGCGCCCGCGCGTTGGCGAGCGCGCGCTGCACGAACTGCGCACGGCGCACCGGATCGAACGCTTGGTCCGCGGCCTGGTAGAGCTGTGCGCGCATCATCGGCGAATCCGGCATGGTCAGCGGATCGCCGCTGAACTTGGCCTGGCGATAGAGGCCGATCAATTCGTCGGCGCTGACCAGACCGCCGGCAAAGGCCTGCTCGCCGGATTCGATGCGCACGTTGAGCGGCAGCCCGGCATCGCGCGCGGTCGCCGCAGCGGCGGCCAGGCCGGAGACCTTCGGCGGCGGCGCACTCGCCACGTCCTTTGCCTTGATGCCGGCTTGCAGCATCATGGCCGACAGCAGCGGATCGGGCTTGCCGGCGAGCTTCGGCTTCTTCTTGGTCTCGCCCAGCAGCAGCGAGGAGAGCGAGATGAAGTCCCTGGTGTTCGGGTCCTTGTCCGGCGTCTCGCGGATGAGGTCGAGACCGAGGCTCGCCTGATCCGTCTGGCCGCGCTGGATCTGGCAGAACAGCAGCGCCTTGCGCCAATAGAGGTCGAGGGTCTGCGGGCTCGCGACCACCTCATCGACTCTGCCGCACGCCGCATCGACATCCTGCGCGGCGAGCGCCTTCTCGAACGCGCCCCTGGCGTCGGCAGGCGCGGCATTGGCGGCGCCCTTGGTCAGCAGCATCGCCTCGGCGCTGAAGCCCATGGCATGCAAGCGCTCGGCGCGCAGCGGCACCAGCGTATCGACACCGCTGCCGGCATTCGGTCCCGGCGCCTTGGTCAGCAGCAGGCGAAGCTGGAGATCACGCAGCGACGGCTGGGTCTGCGGCGCCGCCAGCTTCGGCATCAGCGCGACCAGCTGCGCGCCGCTCGAGCCTTGCCAGATGTTGGCGCCGAGGCCGGCGTTGCTGTCGTCGAGCAAGCCCGGCGCGCCGCTGTCGGACGCCGGCGCGACCTGGATGCCGGTGGCGGCGGGCTGCGCCGCGGGATCGGTCGGCTGCGTGGGATAGGTTGGCTGGCCTTCCGGCGGCAGCGGCGGCAAGGGTGCGCCACCAAGGCCACCTTGGTTTTGGCCGGTCGTCGTATCAGCCGGCGGTGGTGAAGCAGGCTGCTGTGCCGGTTGTTCTTCGGGCGGCTGTTCGCCGGCGGGCGGAAGGCCGATCGGCGTCGGGTCGTTCAAGGCGAATGCCGGCGTCACGCCGAGCATCAACGCGCCAACGGCGGCCGCGCCCAGGACATGCCGGGCGGACATGCGCATGTGGCTACTGGATCGAGAGGCGGTCATTCGGGATCGGGATCTCCACAGTGCCGGGCGGCATCGGCGGTTGCCAGAACGCGAGGAACACGGCGAAGCCTCCGGCTCCAACCAGAAGCAGCACCACCAGAACCATCACCAGCTTACCCATGCATTCGCCCTATGGAGATCCTCTTGGAGGGATCGGTCATTTATCCCATGTTATCCGCGACATACGTCCGATTCGAAGCCGCCGCGAACGGGCTGTAACTTGCCACAGGGCTTTCGATTCATGCTAGTGTTCAAATATGGCCAAAACACGTCACAACCTGGCGAGGAAGCGGTGATTCCGGGCGGTTCGGCGCAGGCAAGCGACGATGAAGGGGCGCAAACACGCGCCCGCGCGCGCGCCAAGAGCGCGGCGGCGCCCGCCCATGCCCTCGCCCAGCGCCTCAACAAGACGATTGTCCTGGTCGGCCTGATGGGCGCCGGCAAGAGCTGCGTCGGCAAGCGGCTCGCCGCCTGCCTCGGCTTGCCGTTCGTCGATGCCGACCGCGAGATCGAGGCGGCGGCCGGCGGCTGCTCCATCTCCGACATCTTCGCCATCCATGGCGAGAAGGTATTCCGCGACGGCGAGCGCCGGGTGATCCAGCGCCTGCTCGGCAACCCGATGCATGTGCTGGCAACCGGCGGCGGCGCCTTCATGGATGCCTCGACCCGCGCGCTCATCAAGGACAAGGCAGTCTCGGTCTGGCTCAAGGCCGAGCTCGACCAGATCCTGAAGCGCATCGGCCGGCGCAACGACCGGCCGCTGCTGCACAATGTCGATCCGCGCGCCAAGCTCGCCGAGCTGATCGAGCTGCGCTATCCGGTCTATGCCGAGGCCGACCTGACGGTCGACAGCGCGGATGGGCCGCCCGACGTGACGGTGCAGCGCGTGCTGCTCGCGATTGAAGCGGACCTCAGCCGGACCACCAAGCCATGACCATCATCGACCGGTCGGCGATCGACGTGGTGCGCGTCGATCTCGGGACGCGCAGCTATGACATCAAGATCGGCGGCGGGCTGGTGGCGCGCGCGGGCGAGATGATCGCGGCGGCCCTCAAGCAGAAGCGCGCGATCATCGTCACCGACACGCACGTCGCACGGCTCTATCTCGACGAGATCGAGCAATCGCTACGCGGCGCCGGGATCGCCAGTGAGGCGATCGTGCTGCCCGCGGGCGAAGGGACCAAGAGCTTCGCCGAGTTCGAAGCGTTGTGCAGCCGGCTGCTGGACATGAAGGTGGAGCGCTCGACCACGCTGATCGCGCTCGGCGGCGGTGTGATCGGCGATCTGACCGGCTTCGCCGCGGCGGTGGTTCTGCGCGGCATCGAGTTCATCCAGATTCCGACCACGCTGCTGGCGCAGGTCGATTCCTCGGTCGGCGGCAAGACCGGCATCAACGCGGCGCAGGGCAAGAACCTGATCGGCGCGTTCCACCAGCCGCAGCTGGTGCTGGCCGACATCGAGGTGCTGGACACGCTGCCGCGGCGCGAACTGCTGGCGGGCTATGCCGAGGTGGTGAAATACGGCCTGATCAACGATCCCGCCTTCTTCGCCTGGTGCGAGGGGCATGGCGCGGGGATCATCTCCGGCGAGGCGAGCGCGCGGCGCCATGCGGTCGCGCAGAGCTGCCGCGCCAAGGCCGCGATCGTCGGCGCGGACGAGCGGGAATCCGGAGCGCGGGCGCTGCTCAATCTCGGGCACACCTTCGGTCACGCGCTCGAAGCGGAGTGCGGCTATTCCGACGACCTGCTGCACGGCGAGGCGGTCGCGATCGGCATGGTGATGGCGTACGATCTGTCGGCGCGGCTGGGTCTGTGCCCGCTCGAGGATGCCGCCCGGGTGCAGCGGCACCTCGCCAGCATCGGCCTGCCGACCTCGCCCAGCTGGATCGACGGACGGAGCTTCTCCTCCGCGCGGCTGATCGAGCATATGGCGAAGGACAAGAAGGTGAAGGACGGCCGCATCGGCTTCGTCCTCACGCGCGGCATCGGCCAGGCTTTCACGCCGGCCTATGTGGAGCTTTCGGACGTCGCCGCCATGCTGGACGAGGCCATCGCCGCCTGAGCCCGACGTTATTCCTCAATCTGACTGCATGATCGGATCACGACCATGATCGTCGAACTCCAGTTGCTTCTCCTTCTCGTTCTGCTCGGCTGCTCGGCCTTTTTCTCGGGCTCCGAGACCGCCATCACCGCAGCGTCCCGCGCCAGGATCTACGCACTCGCCTCGCAAGGCGATCACAGGGCGGGCCGGGTCGAGCGGCTCCACGGTCAGATGGAGCGCGTGATCGCGACCATTCTGCTCGGCAACACCTTCGTGAACAACTTCGCGGCTTCGATCACGGCGGTGATCTTTGCCAGCTATTTTGGCAACAGCGGCGGCATGGTGGTCGCGGCATCGGTCTGCATCACAGCCGCCATCTTCATTTTCAGCGAAGTCCTGCCCAAGACCTACGCGGTCAACAATGCGGAGCGCGTGGCGATTGCCCTCGCTCCCATCCTGTCCCCGATCGTCAGGGTCACATATCCCGTAACCCATCTCACCCAGATCATCATCAACGGCGTGCTGGGGCTGTTCGGCGTCAAGGTGGAGCGCGAGCCGGGCGCCGAGGAGAGCATCGAGGAGCTGCGCGGCGCGATCGACCTGCATTCGGAATCGGCCGAGGAGATCCGCGAAGCCGGCGCGATGCTGCATTCGATCCTGGACCTCGACGAGGTGCCGGTGTCGGACATCATGATCCACCGGCGCAACATGACCATGATCGACGCCGATCTGCCGCCGGAGGAGATCGTGCGCCAGGTGCTGGACAGCCAGCACACCCGCATCCCGCTGTGGCGCAACGAGCCGGACAACATCGTCGGCG
>Ga0081538_10006505_pt1 | contig 10278 bp, 11 predicted proteins | sample TabmetS5T2R1_FD_71022 | JGI IMG/M metagenome (GOLD analysis project Ga0081538, IMG submission 71022) | Tabebuia heterophylla rhizosphere microbial communities from the University of Puerto Rico - S5T2R1 | ecosystem: Host-associated > Plants > Roots > Rhizosphere ...
GGTATTGCGCCGAATGTGCCAACGAGCTGCTGAAGTACGTGAGCAGCTTGCTGGCGCGGGAGAAGTAGCCATGGCCGACATCCCGTGGGACCTCAGGCGGCGGGCCCTCAAAGACAGCATCCGCCACGACAAGCGCGTCAAAGAAGCGATCCGCAAGAACCTCAAGGAGCTCATTGCGGAGGAGAACATCATCACCTCCGACGGCCGGAAGCTGGTGAAAATCCCCCTCCGCTACCTTGACCAGTACCGCTTTCGCTTCGGCCAGATGGGGAGCGGGGCTGGCCAGGGGAAGGGCAACGTCGGCGATGTCATCGCTCGCGATCGCGAACGCGGGGACGGCAGTGAGCAGCCGGGAGATCAGCCTGGCGAGCAGGTCTACGAGGCCGAGATCTCGGTGGAAGAACTGACGCGCATGATGCTCGAGGACCTGGCACTGCCGTGGCTCGAGGACAAAGATCAACAGGAAATCACTACTACCACCTACAACTTCGACGAGGTGCGGCGGAAAGGTTCGATGGCCAACATCGACAAGAAGCGCACCTTGCTCGAAAACCTCAAACGCCACGCCGCCCATAAGGAGCCGAAGGTCGGGGCCTTTCGCGACGCCGATCTGCGCTTCAAGGTGTGGAGTCTACGCGAGGAGTACCACTCCAACGCCGCCGTGTATCTGTTGATGGACCGCAGCGGCTCGATGACCACCGAGAAGAAATACATCGCCAAGAGCTTTTTCTTCTGGCTGGTCCGCTTCATACGCCTCAAATATAAGACCGTAGACACGGTGTTTATCGCCCATGATACCGAGGCCCAGATCGTTCCCGAGCACGATTTCTTCACCATCAGTAACAGCGGCGGCACCATGTGCTCTTCCGCCTATCGCGTCGCGTTGGACCATATCCAGCAGACGCACCCGAAGTCGCAGTGGAACAACTACGTGTTTCACTTCTCCGACGGAGATAACTGGGAGGAGGACAATCGGCGTTGCCAAGAGCTAGTCACGCAACTTCTCGACCACACCGCCATGGTCGGCTATGGTGAAATTCGCTATCGCGATGAGGCCACCTTCTACGGTTGGGTGAAGTCCTTCAATCCGGCATGGAGTACCCTGCACAAAGAGCTCAGCGGGATCGCACACCCACGCTTTGTCACCACGGCCATCAAGCAGAAAGAAGACGTGTATCAAGCCTTGCAGACCTTCTTTGGGAGGCGAGAGGGAGCGAACGCCGCCTCCGTGCCTTCGTAGCAGTCTGCTTCCAGGGAACCGATGCCGACCCCCTCAGCGGCGTGCACGTGTTCACCGGTGGGCCCATCGTCAGGGGCCGAGACTCGTGCAGTGCTCGTCCCTGCCTTATGGCGTGTCCTGAGAATCTTCATCTACGGGCTCCGTCGCCACATCGGTCGCCTCACCAGGCAGATAGCCCCCCTCCTGAGCTGGTTGGGCCTGTGCCTCGACGGCTTGTGAGCGTTGGTTCGCGCCGATCAGCTGCGGTTCATGGGCCTTCCCACCTTCGAGAATGGCATCGGCAAGCGTCCCCGTGATCAGCCGAATGGAGCGAATAGCCTCGTCATTGCCAGGAATGACGTAATCGACATCCCCCGGATCACAATTCGTATCCACAATCGCGATCGTCGGGATACCCAGGCGTTTGGCCTCACGGAGAGCGATGCGCTCCTTGCGCGTATCGATGGCGAAGAGGGCATCTGGCAGATGATCCATCCCTCTGATGCCCAGCAGGAAACGCTCTAGCTTCTGACGTTCCTTGCGCAACTGCATGGCTTCTTTCTTGGGGCGCAGATCGAGCTGGCCCTCAGCTTCCATGTGCTCCAATTCCTGGAGTCGCTGGATGCGTTGGCGGATGGTGGCAAAATTAGTCAGCATACCGCCCAGCCAGCGTTCGGTCACATAATACATGCCACAGCGCTGGGCCTCTTCGGTGACGGCCTCTTGGGCTTGGCGCTTGGTGCCGACAAACAGAAAGGTCCCCCCATCAGCTGCGAGGCGTCGGACGACATCGGCGGCCTGGCGCAATTGCCGCAGCGTCTTCTGCAGGTCGATGATGTAGATACCGTTGCGCGCGCCGTAGATATACCGCTTCATTTTGGGGTTCCAGCGCCGCGTCTGATGCCCAAAATGCGTCCCAGCCTCCAGCAATTGCCGCAAGGTTACGGTCGCCACACTGTCTCTCCTCCCCTATGGATGCCTCCAACTCGTCGAAGCTGTGGCCTGAAGCTCTCCGAGAGCTCCCAGGCCGTAGGGGCGGGCCGTGGCCCGCCCTTCTCACGTTTAGCCGAAGCGCTTCGACACCGTATCCCAATTGACATTGCCCATGAAGGCGTCGATGTACTTCGCCCGTTCGGTCGCTTTAAAATCAACGGTGTAGGCATGTTCCCACACGTCCATGATCAGGATCGGCTTAAAGCCTGCGATGTGCCCAACCTCGTGATCGCCAATCCAGTGATTGCTCAGGGCTTTGGTATTGGGATCTTGGAACATGATGGCCCAGCCAATCCCGCGCATGAGCCCGGTGTTCTTGAAATCTGCCTCCCAAGTTTCGTAGCTGCCATAACATTCCTGGAGTTTCTTATACAACGCACCATCTTTGCTCAATGGGGCAGTGGACTGCAGGTTGTCGAAATAGTATTCGTGCAGAACCATACCGTTATACTCGAAGCCCAGACGTCGCTTCAATTCGGCACAGTCGGGGGTATTCCCCTTGCCATCCTTGATCATCTGGCCGATGGTGTCATTCAGGCGGTTGGTGTTCGTCACATAGCCTTGATACAGAGCGAAGTGCACATCGAGCTGATCCTTGCTGAGGCCTTTCAAATTAAGCGTCCAGCTTCTGGCGGAGTATGCCATGAGTATCCTCCCCTTCTCTCGTCATGAAACGACCCTCGCCGTAGATTCCATGGCGCATCGCTGTCACGTGGCCCGTAGTCAACATCCCCTGCAAAACGCGCTATAATGAGGGCCACCTTGATTCATGCGGCCATTGCGGCGCGATGACCAGCATGACCAGATCGCCCGAGAGCCACTCCAACGCCTCAAGGTGGAGTGGCGCATATTGGCTTGGATACAGAGCTGCATTATACTGACACTGCCCTACACCTGGCAAGGGAAAGCCACAATGGTTGCTCCATAATGCTCTCTGACCGCCAGGGCGACCGCGGCCGACTTCAGCTCGGGAGATTCCTACGAGGAAAACTGGAAGCCAGTGGAAGTTATAGTATAGATGGTGATGACGACCGACAAGGGAGTTACCCCGTGAAGATTTACACCAAAACAGGAGATACAGGCGAGACCAGTTTGTTCGCTGGCGGCCGGGTCCACAAAGATGCGGCCCGCGTCGAAGCCTACGGCACCGTGGATGAGCTCAACGCCTGTCTGGGGATGCTCTGTGCCCAACTTCCGAACGACGACGTGCTGGAGCGTTTACGACGCATTCAAACCGAGCTCTTCGACCTTGGGGCCGACCTGGCGACCCCCTTGACCGCGACCACCCGCAAAGAGATCCCCCGTGCTCGCGAAGAGCAAACGACTCGCATGGAGGAGTGGATCGATCAGTATTCCGAGGGCCTACCAGCCCTCACCCAGTTTATTCTCCCCAGCGGCTCCTTGCCCGGCGCCACCCTACACTTTGCCCGCACGGTGTGCCGGCGCGCCGAACGCCAGGTGGTGACGCTGAGCCGAGAGGAGGAGATTAACCCCGAGATTATCCGCTATCTGAACCGGTTGTCCGATCTGCTCTTCGTCTTGGCGCGTGTCGTGAATCAGCGCGCGCAGATACCCGAGACGACCTGGCAGCCTTAGCATCTTATCTAGCCGGTCGTGCCACCACCTCGAAGGCGACGAGCACCTCGCTTTTCATCGGAACGAGAAACAACCGCGGCACGCGGATGCTGTAATCCCGCATGTCCAGATGGATTCGCCCGCGCGCTGTGACGCGCTCCTCGGACAGGCTGACGGTCGTTGGCACCTTGATGTCGCGGATGACTCCGTGCACCATGAGCTTCCCTTGAAGCACCAGGTCCCAGGTCGCCTCGCCCGCCGTGGCTTGCGGTGTCAGCACCTCGTCCACACGAAACTCAATGGTCGGGAAGCGTTCCACCTCCAGGAAGTCTCGGCGCATGTCGGCATCGCGCTCAGCGTTCCCAGTCTCGAGGCTCGCCGCCTTGATGGCGACGCTGGCGTCGCTGAGCTGGGGTGGAGAGCGCCGTTGCAGTGTGAAACGGCCTGTGAGCTGTTGCGTCTCTCCGCGAAAAGTGTGCAGGCGTGCATCAGCATCGAACCAGACGCGGCTCTCGGCCGGATCGAGGTGGAAGGGCATGGGACCGTCACTGCCTGCGAGGACGACACTGCACCCCCCCCACGCGATCAGCACCAGCATGGACGCCACACGAATCACCACCACACCTTGCCGTGGGAAGCAACTCGAAACGAACCGATGCATGATCCCCTTGGCACCGGCTTCGTGGGCCAATCCCCCTGCTCGGCGAGTAGAACGCCTGATGTGTGGTCCTCCTACCTCGACTTGCTCACGCGTCTTGGCGGCCTATGTCGATTCTGCTATGTTAAATGATACGCCCGTAAAATTGCTCATGCAGGGTATGCTTCGCTTTCTGGCAACGAGCGACGGTTATGGTAGATGACAACGTTCATCTCCGCAGCAACATGGTGATGCAACAACTGGTCAAGCGTGGCATCGAGGATCCACGTGTGCTTCAAGCGATGCGTGACACCCCACGACACCTCTTTGTGCCGCCCCGCCACCGCGACATGGCCTACGAGGATATGCCGCTGCCGATCGGCCATGAGCAGACCATCTCACAGCCGTTGATGGTGGCCATGATGACAGCGGCGCTGCAGTTACATGGCCATGAACGTGTCCTGGAAATCGGGACAGGTTCTGGCTATCAGGCAGCGATCCTGTCCCGCCTCGCTACCGTGGTGTTCTCTATTGAACGCATCCCCGAGTTGGCCGCCCAAGCCCGTGCCACATTGGCTAAGACCGGGATTTTTAACGTCCATGTATTAGTTGGAGATGGGAGCTTGGGGTTGCCGGAGCATGGGCCCTATGACGCCATCGTCGTCACTGCCGCGTCCCCGAAAGTTCCGCCGGCATTGCTCGACCAACTGCGGCTGGGTGGGCGGCTGGTCATCCCCGTAGGAAACCGGCATGAGCAAACGCTTGTACGTTTAACGGCGACAGACAATGGCCCCCAGGCCGAGCGTCTCGGTGGATGCCGATTCGTCCCGCTGATCGGGCAACAGGGCTGGCTCAGAAGCGAGATAGCACGGACGGACGGTCCGTAGGCGCTCGCTCAGCAGTTGCACGCGTTGGGTATTCGTGGAGAGGAAAGTGGGGACTGCGCCACGTGAGCTCTCTCCTAACTCAACGCCTTCGTGACTAGAGCCGTTAGGAGGCCACTGGTTGTCCCTGACGGGAGTGGGGGAGCACGCCATCGGTCGCTCCCCCGTGCCCGGCACAACGAAAAGCGAGCGTTAAGGCTCTTTACTCTTTGCCGGGAGAACCCCATTTGGACTGAAATTCATCGCCCGCGAGCTTGTAGTAGTCTGCATTCTTTTCGATGAAGGAGCGCCATTTGTCCGGCGTGTCATCAGCCGTAAAGATCGCGGTGACTGGGCATTCAGGTTCACACACACCGCAGTCGATGCAGGTGTCGGGATCGATATAGAGTTGCTCGGCGGCGTCGAATTCTCCCTCTTCCGACGTGGGATGGATGCAATCGACCGGGCATACCTTCACACAGGCGGTGTCCTTGACGCCGATGCAGGGTTCGGTGATGATATAGGCCATATTTCCGGCTCCTTTATGCTGAGGGTACTTGACGTCCCACCAGGAGATTTCGCTCCTATTGTACCAATATCCCTAACCCTTGCCAAGCTTTTTGCCTGCCACGCCTATCGGCGACGCAGCTTGACACTTGACTTATACACACCTTAACAGCCCTGTCAACCCTGCTGTCACCTCGCGCCGTTTGCTTGCTCTCCAGGCCTCCGCGGCGGAGCTGTACACGACCGAGATGCCCCTCACGTTCATAGACTACCTATAAAGAGGCGATCGGCGCAGGACGGTGAGCGGCCGGTACTGTAGCACACCCAGAATATCCAGGCAACACAGACCCGTGCCTGCAACAATCGCCGTTGAACACCCAGATTTGTGGAGTAGAATAAGAGGCGCCTGGAGGCTTCGGCCGGGCGGATGGACCTGCGGGCACAGGGCTAAGAGGCAACAGCGGTTCTAGTAACAGACCGAACGAACTAACAGGTATTCGGCGTGTACACAGGGGGTGAGAGGGTATGGCGGTACCATCGATGCAGAACGAGATGGATTCCGATACGTACCAAATGGCCGTGCGCCAGCTCGACCTAGTGGCCCAGCGTCTCGGGCTCGAGCGCGACGTCCTGGAGAGGCTGAGGCTGCCACAGCGCTGTATGGTGGTGAGCATACCGGTGATGATGGATAATGGCGAGACGCAGGTGTTCACCGGGTATCGAGTCCATCACAACCTCGTCCTTGGGCCAGGGAAGGGGGGCTTGCGCTATCATCTGAGCGTCAGCCTCGGGGAAGTGAGCGCCCTGGCCATGTGGATGACGTGGAAGTGCGCACTGGTGGGATTGCCCTTCGGCGGTGCGAAGGGGGGCGTGCGTTGTGACCCCCAGACGATGTCTCCCGGGGAACGTGAACGTCTGACGCGCCGCTACACCCAGGAGATCCTCTTAGTCATCGGCCCACAAGTCGACATCCTCGCCCCCGATGTCAACACAAACGAACAGACTATGGCCTGGATCATGGACACCTACAGCATGCAGGTCGGCTATTCCGTGCCGGGCGTGGTCACCGGCAAGCCCATCGTCATCGGTGGGTCGATGGGGCGGCGGGAGGCCACCGGTCGAGGTGTGGTGTACTGCGTCCAGGAAGCTTGCGCCCTGCTGAAAATGCCGATACAGGGGGCGCGCGTCGTGGTGCAAGGGTTTGGCAATGTGGGCTCTGTTACCGCCGCGCTCCTGAATGAGCTGGGCGCTCGCGTCATCGCCGTCAGCGATGCCCACGGCGGCGTCTACCACGATGGCGGGCTTGACATCCCCCAACTGCTCAAGCACCAGCAAGAGAAGAAAACCATCGTCGGCTTCCCAGAGGCTGGTGCCATCACCAATGCAGACCTCCTCACCCTCCCCTGTGACATTCTGGTGCCTGCGGCCCTGGAGCGCCAGATCACCGCGGACAATGCTGGGGAGATTCAGTGCCGCATCCTGGCCGAGGGGGCGAATGGTCCCACCACACCCGAGGCCGATGAGATTCTGCGTGAACGCGACATTTTTGTGATTCCCGACGTTCTCTGCAATGCCGGCGGAGTCATCGTGTCATATTTCGAATGGGTGCAAGATCTGCAAAACTACTTCTGGACGGAAACTCAGATCAATCGCCGTCTCAGGCAGGTATTAATCAGAGCCTTCCGCGAGGTGTACGCCGAAGTAGACCGGACCCAAGTGGACATGCGCACGGCGGCGCTGATGTTGGGAGTCGGCAAAGTCGCTCAGGGCGAACGCGTGCGCGGTCTGTTCCCGTGAAAAGCCGGATTGAGGTTTGAGGACTGAGCTACGGCACAACCTGACTCAGGGCCGAGTCCTCAGTCCGCAGCCCTGTGCCCCTACCAGTCCCCGTCTCGGCGCCGCAGCGTGCGTAGGAGGGGCAGACCGAGTATCAGGGCCAAGCCGTAACCCAGCAAGCCGGCGACCGATAGTCCCTTGACGAGAGGCCCGATGTGCGCCTGGATGAGCAGCGAGCTCCCGATGATCAGCGCGCAGACCATGGCCCCGCGAATCGCGCGATGCCACATCCGTTCCCACTGGCGGAGGACGTGGGCCTCTGTCCCGGGCATCAACTCCACCCGCACGCGGCCCTCTTCGACGTACTGCAGAACGCGCTCCAGCCGTTGTGGCAGTCGGCGCGCGAGGTGGAAGAGTTGACGGGTCGTGCGCCAGCCGGTTTTGAACAGGGCCTCCGGCGACAGCCGGCTCCGCACCAGCCGCTCCGCCTCCCAGCGCGCTTCTTCCACCAGCGCAAAAGCGGGATCGAGGGCGCGAATCACCGCCTCCAGGGTCATCATGGTTTTCCCTAACAACACCAGATTCGAGTGCACGTGCAGACGATGCTTGCGCCCCATCTCGAACAGGGTTTCGAGAATGTAACCGAGGGAGATGTCGCGCAAGGGCAGGTCCAGATTCTCCGCCAGCAGCTCATCGATCTCAGACTGAATGGTCTGCCGGTCCAAATCCGCCGGCATCAACCCGAGGGCGATACATTCATCTAAAAGCGCCTCGACATCCTGTTCCATAATAGCCAACAGTATCGTCGCCAGCCCGGCCAGGCGATCGCGCGAGACGCGCCCCACGATGCCGAAATCGAGCAAGCCGACGCGACCGTCCGGCAAGAACAACAGGTTGCCAGGGTGGGGATCGGCATGGAAGAAGCCATCTTCGAAGATCTGCTTCAGAAAAGCCTGGTAGAAATTGGTCGCGATGCGGTGGCGATCTTCTGTTGAGCGGCTGAGCACTTCGCGCAATCCCTGACCGACCATATATTCGACGGTCAGCACACGCGGTGCCGAATACTCCCAAAACACCTGCGGGATCGCGATGCCCGGCATATCCTGCAGATGCTGGCGGAGCCGATCAGCATTCCGCCCCTCACGCCGAAAATCCAACTCTAACAGGATGGTTTTACGGAATTCCTCGACCAGCCCCACAGGGTCATAGCGCCTGCTCTCCGGGATCCGACGGGCCAACAGTCGCGCCAGATGCTCCATAATGGCGAGATCCTGCAGGATAATCTGGCGAATTTGCGGGCGTTGGACTTTGACGATCACCTCCTGGCCGGTTTTCGTGCGCGCCAGGTGTGCCTGCGCTATGGACGCTGAGGCCAGCGGCTCCGAGGCAAATTCCTCGAAGACGTCTTTGACGTCTCGCCCAAACTCCTCGGAGATCAGTCGCGCCACCTCGGGGAATGAGAAAGGCGGGACGGCGTCCTGCAACTTTTCGAATTCTCTGAAATATTCCTCGGGGAGCACATCGCGTCGGATGCTGAGGATCTGACCGAATTTGATGAAGGTGGGCCCGAGCTCTTCAAAAATCATGCGTATGCGCTCGGGGAGTGAAAACGCTATCGCGTCAGGGGAGGGCTGTCGCTGTCGCCACCAGCGCACTCCGGGGAGACGCAGGCGCTGAGCCACATGACCGAGGCCGTGCCGGAGCAAGACGCGGCCGATTTCTCGCAGACGGGGGAGATCACGCAGGGTATCAAACCAGCTGATCATGCCCTACCCTCAATGGCATGAAACCAACGATATCAACACCGTACTGTCAGGCTGAACTCGCCGGGGAGGGGGGATGAGCGGTTACTCGCCCTGCACTGCCGAAGAATCCCCGACGTTGAGGCGTTTATACCCTCCCTTGACGAAGGCGTGCTCGCCGATGAGCGAACGCTGCAGGAGGGCATCGTGGACCGTCGCTCCCTCGTTGATGATGCTGTCGCTGATAATCGAGTGTTCCACGACCGCCTGGGGAGCGATGGAGACGTATGGTCCGACGACCGACCGACGAATATGGGCGCCCTCCTCGATGCATACCGGGGGGATGATGACCGACTCGATCGTGTCGATCCCCTTTTGATGGCCATTCTCTAAGAGCACACGGTTGGTGTCGAGGAGGGCCTCGATCGTGCCGCAATCGTACCAGCCCTGCACCCGGGCCGCCTCAAGGCGATAGTCCTCGTCCAGCATGAGCTGGAGGGGGTCGGGGAGATAAAATTCCCCCTTGACCGTCCGTCCTTCCTGCATCACCCGTTCGATGTGCCGCATCAGGCCAGGCCCGTCTTTGAGATAGTACATCCCGATCATCGCCAAGTTCGATAGCGGCACCTCCGGCTTCTCAACCAGGCGCACGATCCGGTCGCCTTCAAGTTCTACGAGCCCGAAGCGTCTCGGGTCGTCTACCTCACGCACCCAGATCATCCCATCGCCTTGATGGGCCTCGATCTGGCTGAGGTCGGCGTCGAACAAGGTATCATTGAAGATGATCAGCACGTCCTGGTCGATATACTGACGCGCCAGAAAGATGGCGTGCGCAGGACCCTTGAGCTCCGTCTGGCGGACGTACCGCACCGGCACCGGCGCCGTGGCATCGAGGAACTGCCGGATGCTCGCTTCTTTCGACTCATCGGGGTCGATAATGAGGATCAGTTCCTCCATGGGCAACGC
>Ga0081538_10006506_pt1 | contig 10278 bp, 8 predicted proteins | sample TabmetS5T2R1_FD_71022 | JGI IMG/M metagenome (GOLD analysis project Ga0081538, IMG submission 71022) | Tabebuia heterophylla rhizosphere microbial communities from the University of Puerto Rico - S5T2R1 | ecosystem: Host-associated > Plants > Roots > Rhizosphere ...
CCTGGTCCACACCCTGACCCAGTTCCCGACGGTGCAGAAGGTCCAGGTCACGGCCGACGGCAAGGCCGTCGGCGGGCCGCTGGCCCGCGACCGGACGCTCCGGCTGGCCCCGATCGCCCTGGCCGAGCCGGCCCCCGGGGCCGTGGTCGCCGGCGGGCGGCTGGTCGTCAAGGGCGAGGCCAGCGTGTACGAGGGCACGGTCAGCCTGCGCCTGCGCGACGACCGCGGCCGGGTCGTGGCCCAGGGCCATGCCACCGCCGCCGTTGGCGCCCCCGGCCGGGGGCCGTTCGCGGGCGCGCTGCGCTTCACCCCGCCCGCCGCCCCCCACCCCTGGACGCTGGAGGCCTTCGAGGTCAGCGCCGAGGACGGCCAGATCGGGTACTCGGTCTCCCTGCCGGTGTGGGTGGGCCGGTAGCGGCGTCGAACGACGCGGATTGGACATCGCCCGGCCGGTCCGGCATGATGCGCGGCTGACTTAGCCACGCCTAAATCTCGTGTCGGGAGGAGCGCCGGTGACCGGCGAGGACGGGGGACGCCGGTGGTTCGGCGACGGCGTGCCCGGCGCCCTGCGGGCCGCGGCAAGCTGCCTGGAGGCGGCGGCCGCGGAGCGGACCGGCCCCTACGGCGGGGCCAGCCCCCGGGAGCTGGCCACCCTGGTGGCCGGGGTCGAGCCGTTCCCCGAGGAGGGGGCCGGGCTGGCCGCCGCCCTTGACGGCCTCGGCCGCCTCAGCCTCGGCCACGGCGTCGACCCGGGCCATCCGGCCAGCGCCGCCCATCTCCACTGCCAGCCCCTGGCCGCCGCCGTGGCCGCCGACGCCCTGGTCAGCGCGACCAACCAGTCGCTCGACTCCTGGGACCAGGGGCCGGTCGCCACCCACCTCGAGCAGCGGCTGGTGGCCGGGCTGGCGGGCCGGGTCGGCTGGGACCCGGAGGTGGCCGGCGGGGTCGTGACCAGCGGCGGCACCCAGTCCAACCTCATGGGGCTGCTGCTGGCCCGCGACGCCGCCGCCGCCCGGTCGGGCCGGGAGGTGGCCGCCGACGGGCTCGGCCCGGACGCCGGGCGCTGGCGGGTCCTCTGCTCGGAGCTGGCCCACTTCTCCGTGACCCGGTCGGCGGCCCTGCTCGGGCTGGGCGGCCGGGCCGTGGTGGCCCTCGGCACCGACGCCGACCGGCGCCTGCGTCCCGGCGAGCTCGACCGGGCCCTCGACCGGATGGACGCCGCCGGCCAGGTCCCGGTGGCCCTGGTGGCCACGGCCGGCACCACCGACTTCGGCAGCATCGACCCCCTGCCGGCCCTGGCCGAGCGGGCCCGCGCGGCCGGCCTGTGGCTGCACGTCGACGCCGCCTGGGGCGGCGGGCTGCTGTTCAGCGACCGCCACCGCGGCCTGCTGGCCGGGATCGAGGCGGCCGACTCGGTGGCCGTCGACCTCCACAAGCTGCTCTGGCAGCCGGCCGGCTGCGGCGCCTTCCTGGTCCGCGACCAGGAGCTGCTGGCCCCGCTGGAGGTGACCGTCCCCTACCTCAACCCCGGCCCGCCGCCGGGCGCGGCCGAGGCGTGGGCCATGCCCCACCTGGTCGGCCGGTCGCTGGCCACCACCCGCCGCTTCGCCGCCCTCACCCCGCTGCTGAGCTTCCAGGCGCTGGGCCGGCGGGCCATCGGGGCCCTGGTCGACCGCACCCTGGAGCTGGCCGCCGGCGCCGCCGAGGCCGTCGAGGCCGAGCCGCGCCTGGCCCTGACGGCCCGGCCCGTGCTCGGGTCGGTGGTGTTCCGCTACCTCCCCGACCCCGACGACCCGGCGCGGTCGGACCGGGTCAACGAGGCCATCCGGCTCCACCTGCTGGCGACCGGGCAGGCGGTCGTCGGCCGGACCGAGGTCGCCGGCCGCACCCACCTCAAGCTGACCCTGGTCAACCCCACCGCCACCGAGGCCGACGTGGCCGCGCTCGTCGCCCTGGTGGCGCGGGCCGGCGCCGGCCTCGACCAGCCCCGCCAGCCCTGAAGGACGAGCCATGCCCACCACCACCGCCACCGCCGTCGAGCCCGCCGCCGGCCGCCGCCCGGCCCCGGCCGAGGCCGCGGCCGACGAGGCCGCCGTCACCACCCTGCTCAACTGCTACCTGCGCGAGACCGGGACGGAGGCCACCGGGACCGTCCGCCTGGAGCGGCTCGGCCTGGAGCTGGCCGCCCCGGTCGCCTACCGGTCGGCCACCGGCCAGCACGCCTACCGGCTGCCGGCCACCCTGGCCCGGCCGGGCGGCGCCCCCGTCCCCCTCGACCACGTCACCCTGGCCACCCTGCTCGGCCGGGAGCTCGCCCTCGAGGAGGGGAGCCGGGCCCGGCTGGGCGGCTTCGTCGGCGCCGTCGCCGAGTCGGCCGGCAACGTCGCCGTGTTCCTGGCCGCCCCGGACCGCCCCGGCGCCGCGGCCACGCCGTTCCTGCGGGCCGAGCAGTCGCTGGCCGCCGGGCACCCGCTCCACCCCGCGGCCAAGAGCCGCCAGCCCATGACCCCCGAGGAGGTGCGCCGCTACGCCCCCGAGCTGGGGGCGGCGTTCCCGCTGCGCTGGTTCCGGGCCGACCGCTCGGTCGTGGCCGGAGACTCCGCCCTGGCCGGCGGGGCGGCCGAGCTCCTGGCCGGGCTGCTCGCCGGCGACGACCAGGCCGACCCGGCGGCCCGGCGTGCGGCAGCGGCCGTCCAGGGCGGCGGTCACGCCCTGGTCCCGGTCCACCCCTGGCAGGCGGCGCGCCTGCTGCAGCGGCCGGACGTCCGTGACCTGCTCGACGCCGGGCTGCTGGCCGACCTCGGTCCCCAGGGCCGGCCCTGGTCGCCCACCTCGTCGGTGCGGACGGTCTACCGGGCCGACGTCCCGTTCATGCTCAAGCTGTCGCTCGGGGTGCGCATCACCAACTCGGTCCGGGTCAACCTGGCCAAGGAGCTGGCCCGCGGGGTCGAGGTCCACCGGCTGCTGGAGGCCGGGCTCGGGGCCGACCTGGCCGCCCGCTTCCCCGGGTTCGCGGTGGTCCGCGACCCGGCCTGGCTGACCGTGCGCACCGGCGGGGACCGGCCCGAGTCGGGCTTCGAGGTGGTGCTGCGCGAGAACCCCTACCCGGCGGGCGACGGCACCGACGCCACCGTGGTCGCCGCCCTCTGCCACCCGGGACCGGACGGCGGGCCGTCCCGGCTGGCCACGATCGTCCGCGAGCTGGCCGCGGCCGCCGGCCGGCCCGCGGAGGCGGTGGCCTCCGAGTGGCTGCGGCGCTACCTGGCCGTGGCCGCCGACCCGCTGCTGTGGCTGTACGCCACCTGGGGGGTGGCGCTCGAGGCCCACCAGCAGAACAGCGTCGTCGAGCTGGCCGGGGGCTGGCCGGCCGGCTTCCGCTACCGCGACAACCAGGGCTACTACTTCAAGGCGTCGGCCGCCGACCGGCTGCGGCGGCTGCTGCCCGGGCTCAACCGGGCCAGCGACACCGTCTGCGACGACGCCGTGGCCGACGAGCGCTTCGGCTACTACCTGGGCGTCAACCACCTGCTCGGGATCGTCGGCACCCTGGGCCGCGACGGCGTGGCCGACGAGCGCGTCCTGCTGGCCGACCTGGCCGGCCACCTGGCCGCCCGGGCGCGGGAGCACACCCCGGCCCCGCCGATGCTGGCCACCCTGCTCGGCTCGCCCCGGCTGCGGGTCAAGGCCAACCTGCGCACCCGCCTGGACGACCTCGACGAGCTGGTCGGGCCGCTGGCCACCCAGTCGGTGTACGTCGAGATCCCCAACCCCCTCGCGGGGTTGGCATGACCGTCTTCGAGGCCGACCTGGACGGCGGCGGGCGGGCCAGCTTCCGGCTGCTCGACCCCGAGGCCGACCTGGAGCTGGTCCACGGCTGGATGCACCAGCCCCACGTGGTCCCGTTCTGGCAGCTCGACCTGGACCGGGCCGGGGTGGCCGCCTACCTGCGCCAGGCCGCCGCCGACGACCACCAGCAGGTCCTGGTCGGGCACGTGGACGGCGAGCCGGTGTCGTACTGGGAGTGCTACTGGGCGGCCCGCGACCTCCTGGCCGACCACTACCCGGCCGAGCCGGCCGACCAGGGCGTCCACCTGCTGATCGGGCCGCCGGAGCGGACCGGCCGCGGCCTCGGCCGCCAGCTCCTCCAGGCGGTCGTGGCCTGGCAGCTGGCCCGGGAGCCGGCCACCCGCCGGGTGGTGGCCGAGCCCGACGTCCGCAACGGCCGCATGATCCACGTGTTCGAGCAGTGCGGCTTCCGCCGGGCCGGCGAGCTGGAGCTGCCCGACAAGCGGGCCGCCCTGATGGTCCACGAGCGCGGCGGGTCGCCATGACCGGAGTCCACGACCTGCTCGGGGTCGGGATCGGGCCGTTCAACCTGTCCCTGGCCGCCCTCCTCGACCCGGTCGACGGCCTCGACGCGGTCTTCTTCGACCAGGCCGAGGCGTTCGCCTGGCACCCGGGGCTGCTGGTCGAGGGGACCACCACCCAGGTGCCGTTCCTGGCCGACCTGGTCACCCTGGCCGACCCGACCAGCCGCCACAGCTTCCTGGAGTACCTGCGCGTCCACGACCGGCTGTACCGCTTCTACCTGCGCGAGCGGTTCCACCTGCCCCGGCGCGAGTACGACCACTACTGCCGCTGGGTGGCCGGCCGGCTGCCCGGCTGCCACTTCGGCACCCGGGTGGAGCGGCTGGCCTGGGTGGAGGGGTCCGGGGAACCCCAGGGGGGTGCCCCGGTGGATCGGGACGGGCCCGGGCTGTTCGAGGCCGAGCTGACCGAGGTGGCCAGCGGCCGGACCAGCCGCCGCCGGGCCCGCAACCTGGTCCTCGGGGTCGGGGCCGCCCCGGCCGTGCCGGCCGGCCTGGCCGGCGCCCTCGGCAAGGACGTGTTCCACGCGGCCGAGTTCCTCGACCACCGCGAGCGGCTCCGCCAGGCGGCCGCCGTCACCGTGGTCGGGTCGGGCCAGAGCGGCGCCGAGGTGTTCCTGGAGCTGCTGGCCGAGCAGCCGGGCTGCGGCTACCGGCTGGACTGGCTGACCCGCTCGGCCGGGTTCTTCCCGATGGAGTACTCGCGGCTGGGGCTGGAGCACTTCACCCCCGACTACACCCGCTACTTCCACGGCCTCCCCGCCGCCACCCGCGAGCGCCTGCTGCCCACCCAGGACCTGCTCTACAAGGGCATCGACGTCGACACCATCGCCGCCATCGGCGACCTCCTCTACGAGCGCACCGTGGCCGGGGCCTCCCCGCCGGTGCGGCTGCTGGCCCACGCCGAGGTCCGCTCGCTGGAGCCGGCCGGCGGGCGCTGGCGGGTCGCCGGCCGCCAGTGGGAGCAGGACCGCCCCTTCGCCCTCGAGGCCGACTGCGTGGTCCTGGCCACCGGCTACCAGGCCAGGCCGCCGGCCTGCCTGGGCGGGCTGCGGCCCCTGGTCGACTGGGACGAGGCCGGCCGCTACCGGGTCGGCCTCGACTACCGGGTCGCCACCGACCCCCGGGTCACCGGCGGGCTGTTCGTCCAGAACGGCGAGCTCCACACCCACGGGGTCGGCACCCCCGACCTGGGCCTGGGCGCGCACCGGGCCGCCACCATCGCCAACGCCGTCGCCGGCCGGGAGCTCTACCGGCTCCCCGGCCGCACCGCCTTCACCGACTTCGGAGTCGACTGACATGGACACCTATTCCGTGGCGACGGCCGTCCTGACCGGCGACCGCTGGACCGAGACCGGCCGGGCCCTGGCCGCCAAGCTGCTGGCCGAGCTCCTCTACGAGGAGCTGCTGGCCGCCGAGCCGGTCGAGGGCGACGCCGGCGCCTGGCGGGTCGAGCTGGCCGGCGGGGTCGCCTACCGGTTCCGGGCCACCCGTCGGCTGTTCGACGGCTGGCGGGTCGAGCCGGGGTCGGTGCGGCGCGCCGACGGCAAGGGCGAGATCGAGGCCACCGACCCGGTGCGCCTCCTGCTCGACCTGCAAGAAGGCGCCGGGATCGAGCCCGCCACCGCCGCCCACCTGGTCAAGGAGCTGCGCGCCACCCAGGTGGCCGACTGCCACCTGGCCGCCGGCGGGACCGACGCCGCCGCCCTGCTCGACCTCGACCACCACGCCGTCGAGGGCGAGATGGGCGGGCACCCCTGGATCGCCCCCAACAAGGGCCGGCTCGGCTTCGGCTACGGCGACTACCTGCGCTACGCCCCGGAGCGGCGGACCCCGGTGCGGCTGCGCTGGCTGGCCGCCCGGACCGGCCTCGCCTCCTACCAGGCCGTCCCGGCCCTCCCCCACGACCGGCTGCTGGCCGGCGAGCTCGACCCGGCGACCGTGGCGGCGTTCACGGCCATCCTGGCCGCCACCGGCGCCGACCCGTCCGGCTACCGCTGGTTCCCGGTCCACGACTGGCAGTGGGAGCACGTGGTCGTCCCCCTGTTCGCGCCCAGCCTGGCCGCCGGCGACCTGGTCGTGCTCGGCCAGGGGCCCGACCGGTACCTGCCCCAGCAGTCGATCCGCACCCTGACCAACGTCAGCTCGCCCGGGCGCCACCACGTCAAGCTGCCCATGAGCATCCTCAACACCCTGGTCTGGCGGGGCCTGCCCACCGACCGGACCCTGGCCGCCCCCCGGGTGACCGAGTTCCTCACCGGGATCGTCGCCGCCGACCCGTTCCTGGGCGACGACCGGCGGCTGGTCCTGCTCGGCGAGGTGGCCAGCCTGGCCGTGCCCCACCCCGACTACGAGACCCTGCCCGGCGCCCCCTACCAGTACCGGGAGCTGCTGGGCTGCATCTGGCGGGAGAGCCTCCAGGGCAAGCTCGACCCGGGCGAGCGGGCCCTGACCATGGCGGCCCTGCTCCACCGCGACCGGCACGGCACGCCGGTGGCGGCGGCCCTGGTCGAGCGGTCGGGCATGACCGCCACCGGCTGGCTGGCCGCGCTGTTCGAGGCCGTGCTGCCGCCGCTGCTGCACGTGCTGTACCGCTACGGGACGGTGTTCTCGCCCCACGGCGAGAACGCCATCCTGGTCCACCGCGACGGCGTCCCGGCCCGCCTGGCCGTGAAGGACTTCGTCGACGACGTCAACGTCTCCGACCAGCCCCTGCCCGAGCTGCGGGCGGCCATGGCTCCCGACGTCGCCGAGGTGCTGCTGGCCGAGCCGCCCGAGTGGCTCTGCCAGTTCCTCTGGGCGGCCCTGTTCGTTGGCCACTTCCGCTACCTGGCCGACCTGGCCGAGGAGCACCTGGGCGTGGACGAGCGGCGCTTCTGGACGATGGTCCGGGCCGCCGTCGTCGGCTACCAGGACCGCTTCCCGGAGCTGGCCGACCGCTTCAAGACCTTCGACCTGCTGGCCCCCCGGTTCGCCAGGATCTGCCTCAACCGCAACCGGCTGCTCACCGACGGCTACGCCGACCGGGCCGAGCGGCCGCACGCGGCCATCTTCGGGACCGTCCGCAACGCCCTCGACGAGGTCGCCGCCCCGTGACCTGGCTGGCCGCCGGGGACCTGCTCGGCCCGGTCCCGCTCGAGCTCGACCTCCAGCTCAAGCTGACCGCCGGGCGCCTCGGCAGCGACCATCTCGCCGTGGCCGCCTCGGCCCTGCTCGAGGGCTACGCCTGGACGCTGGGCCGGCCGCTGTTCGCCGCCCTGGCCGCCGGCCGCCCCCCACCCGACCTGGCCGTGGCCAACGTGCGGTTGGCCTTCGCCGACGGCCGCCTTGACGAGGTCGCCGTGCGCGACCCCGCCCCCCCGCCAGGGGGCGGCCCGGGGGCGGTGGCCCGGCTGGTCGACGGCCACCTGGCCGTGCTGGTGGCCCGGCTGGCCGAGCGGCGGGTCCGCCGGGGCCCGCGGGCCCTGTGGGGCCTGGTCGCCAACGGCTGCGCCGCCGCCGTGGTCGAGGAGGCCCGCCTGGCCGGCCTCCCGGCCGGGCCGACGGCCGGGCTCCTCGACCAGCTCCTCGGGTCGCCCGGGCGGCCGCTGCCCGCCCCGGCCCTGCTCCGGGTCGGCGCCGGGGACGCGGCCCGGCTGGTCCGGCGGCGGGTCACCTGCTGCCTCAACTACACGGTGGCCGCCCAGCCGTGCGCCACCTGCCCGCTGCTCCCGGCGGCCGAGACCCGCCGGCGGCTGGCCGCCCCGTAACCCTCCAGGGTCAGCCGCCGGCGTCGAGCCGGTCGAGGGCGGCCCGGAGGAAGGCGTCGCGGCGCCGCAGGAGCAGCTCCCGGGTGAGGTCGGGGCGGCCCTGGCCGGCGATGGCCCCGGGGAACCAGCCCATGTCGGGCGGCGTGCTCAGGGCGGCGACCACGTCCCAGTGGGCGACGTCGGCCGCGGGCCGGCCGGTCGCCTCCTCCCAGCCGGCCAGGACGTCGCCGGCCGCCCCGGGGCCGAAGCAGACGGCGGCGTCGCAGCGCAGCGAGCCCAGGTCGACCCCGGGCGCCCCGGCGCCGGCGCAGTCCCAGTCGATCAGGCCGGTCAGCGTGTCCCCGTCCCAGAGGGCGTTGCCCTGCCAGAGGTCGCCGTGGACGAACACCTCCGGCGTCCCGGCCGGCGGGGTCGCCACCCGCTCCTCGGCCTCCAGCAGCAGGGGCCGCGGCGGGCCCTGGCGGCGCAGGGCGGCGAAGTCGACGCTGGCGATCGGCCGGTCGCGCCGGGGCAGCGCCGGGCCGGGGGCCAGGGCGACGGCGTGGAGCGCGGCCGCGACGCGGCCGAGGGCCCGCAGGCGGTCCGGCGGCCGCCCGGCCGGGATGGCGCTGCTCCCCGGCACCTGCTCGACCAGGACCACCGGCCGCCCGGCGACGACCTCGGCGGCGAGCAGCCGCGGCGCCGGGACGCCGTGCTCGGCGGCCAGGGCCAGCGCCGCCACCTCGGTGCCCAGCCCGGCCTCGTCGCCGCCGACCCGCAGCACGACCCCGCGCCCGGTCCCGCCCTCGTGCAGCCGGAGCAGCCAGGGTGAGCCGCCGTCGCGCAGGCCGCGGACCTCGGCGACCTCCGCCCCGGGGGCGGCGGCCCGCACGGCCCAGCGCAGCAGGTCAGGGTCGAGCGTCGGCATCCCGGGATGCTACTGCCGGTGCACGACAGCGCTCCGGTCAGCCCGGCCTCAAATGGTGGACGTCGCCGGCCAGGACCTCGACCCGGGCTCCGGAGGCCGTCTGGACGACCAGGCCGCCGGTCGGGGTCAGGTCGACGGCGGTGCCGACCACCGGGTCGGCCCCCAGCCGCTCGGCCCGGACCCGCTGGCCGACGGTGTGCAGGCGCGACCGGTAGGCGGCCAGCACCGCCCCCGGCCGGCCGGCGCACAGGTCGGCGTAGCCGGCCAGGAACCGCCCCGCCCAGGCGGCCAGCAGCGCCGCCCGGTCGACCGGGCCGCCGGCGGCCAGGCGGACGCTGGTCGCGGCGGCGGCCACCTCGGGCGGGAAGTCGGCCGCCTCCTGGCCGACGTTGACGCCCATGCCGAGCAGGACGGCGGCCAGCCGCTCCCCCTCCAGGTGGGCCTCGGCCAGCAGCCCGGCCGCCTTGCGGCCGCCCAGCAGCAGGTCGTTGGGCCACTTGAGCCCGGCCGGGGCGGCACCGGGGGCGACCTCGTCGACCGCCCCGGCCAGGGCCACCCCGGCGGCGGCCACCGTCAGCCAGACCGCCTCCCGGGCCAGCGGCGGCCGCAGCACGACCGAGACCAGCAGCGAGCTGCCCGGCGGGGCCACCCAGGCCCGGCCCAGGCGCCCCCGGCCCTCGGTCTGCTCCTCGGCGACCACGGTCGCCCCCTCGGGCGCGCCGGCCGCGGCCAGCTCGGCCGCCCGGGCCATGGTGGTGGGCACGCTGGCCGCCACCTCGAGCGGGCTGAAGAACCCGGGCAGGGCCCGCCGGACCCAGCCGCCGTCGTCGCCGTCCATGACCGCGCAGCCTACCCCCTACAATGCGCTGGACCAGCGCGGCGGTGGGAAGGATGGCCAGGTGGCGCCACAGCAGCCGAAGACCATGAAGGAACGGGTGGAGGAGCTCCGCACCCGCAAGGAGCAGGCGCTGCACGCCGGCTCCGCCAAGGCGGTGGAGGTCCAGCACGACAAGGGCAAGCTCACCGCCCGGGAACGGATCGACGGCCTGCTCGACCCGGGCTCGTTCGTGGAGACCGACATGCTGGCCGTGCACCGGGCGACCGCCTTCGGCATGGACAAGCGGCGCATCCCGGGCGACGGCGTGGTGACCGGCTACGGCACCATCGGCGGCCGCCGGGTGTGCCTGTTCTCCCAGGACTTCACCGTGTTCGGCGGCTCCCTGGGCGAGGTCATGGCCGAGAAGATCTGCAAGGT
>Ga0081538_10006507_pt1 | contig 10277 bp, 9 predicted proteins | sample TabmetS5T2R1_FD_71022 | JGI IMG/M metagenome (GOLD analysis project Ga0081538, IMG submission 71022) | Tabebuia heterophylla rhizosphere microbial communities from the University of Puerto Rico - S5T2R1 | ecosystem: Host-associated > Plants > Roots > Rhizosphere ...
GGCGCCTGGCACTGCACGACTGGTTCGCGACGCCACCGCGGAACCCCCAGCTCGACTTCGAAGCGCTGCTGCGGTTGCTGTTCGCCGATGAGACGGACAAGGCAACCCTCGACCGGTGCCTCGAGGAGACGGCCGTCGGTGCGCGCCAACTGTTCGACGATGCGATCGAACGGTTGATCCTCCCGTACGTGACCGACGACCGCGCGCCGTTCCCCGAGCGGCGGCACATCGCCGCGCTCGTGGCGGCGTTCGTCGCCGACTACCTGCACCTCATCGAACGGTGGAGCGAGTTCGCCCGCGGCGAGATCCGCGGATGGCCCCGGACCGACGGACTCGGCATGACCGACCGCACCCGCGAGATCCTCGACACGGTGCTCAGCGGCGAGAGCGTCCTCGAGCCGGGCCGATGATGGCCGCGACACGGCCGGAGCGACACGGCGTCGCCCGGTTCGTCGCGATCGCGACCCTCGCCCTGGCCGTGGCGACGATCGTCGGGGCAAAGACCGTCACCACCGCCGGCGCCGACACGCAAGCGCCCCCGGCGCAGACGGCGACGTTGCTCGAGGCCGACGCCACTCGCGGCACCGAGACGGTCGGCGTCCAGCCCCCAGGCGGCCCGGCCGTGGGCCGCGCCGCCAGCGTTCCCACGGTGCGCTCCCTGGCGCTCGCGGTCACGGCGGTGGCCGCCGGCCTGGCGTGCGTGGGCGCGTGCCGCCGCCGGCGTGCGGACGACCGGCTCCCGGCGCCCGTCCCCCGTGCGTGGGCCGGACCGGGTGGTCGGCGTGCGCCACCACTCGGGCGCGTCGCCTGACCGCCTGACCCACTGCAACACCGCCCCGCCGACGGGCGCGCCGCGCCTTTGGCCAGCCCGCGCCCGGCGGCGCGGCTATCGCGATGTCGACCGCACGCGACGAGAGGACCTGCAATGAGCAACGAGATCGAGGAACAAGAGCTCCCGGGCATTGGGCGCCGCTACCGGCTCGCCGGCCGCGACGGCGGCTCCGCCGTCGTCGTCATCCACCACTCCGGCCGGCGTGACCTGTACGTGATGGCCGCCGACGCCGAGGCGCCGCAGGCCACGCTGGCGCTCACCGACCGCCAGGCCCGAACCCTCGGCGCCGTGCTGAGCGGCGCCTACTTCACGCCGGCAGTGGTCGAGGAGATGGAGGCCGTGATCGGCGACATCCTCATCGACTGGGTGACGCTGCGCCCCGATTCGCCCGGCGCCGATCGGAGCATCGCCGAGCTGGAGATCCGCCGCCGCACGCGGATGACCGTGGCGGCCGTGGCACGCGACACCGGCACGATCATCGCCCCCGAACCCACCGAGGTGCTGCGCGCCGGGGATCGCCTGGTGGTGGTCGGGCGTCGCGAGGACCTCGCCGCGTTCACCCAGCACGTGATCGGAGCCGCCAGTGGGTGAGACGCTGGTCGCCGTCGGCGGCGCATTCCTGGCCGCCGGGCTGCTGGCTCGCCTGGGGCGGCGCGTCGGGTTGCCCACCATCCCGTTCTTCATGGTGGCCGGCATCCTGTTCGGCCCCGGCACGCCCGGCGTGGTGCTGGTCGAGGAGCCGGAGGACCTCGAGCTGCTCGCAGCGCTCGGGCTGGTCCTGCTGCTGTTCCACCTCGGGCTGGAGTTCTCGCTCGACGACCTCATCGGCGGCGGGCGCAAGCTGCTCGCGGCGGGGGCGGTCTACCTGGGGCTCAATGTCGGCGGCGGGCTGGCGCTGGGCTTTGCGCTCGGGTGGGGGACCCGCGAGGCGTTCGTCATCGCCGGGGCTGTCGGCATCTCGTCGTCGGCGATCGCCACCAAGCTGCTGGTCGAACTGCGGCGCCTCGCCAATCCCGAGAGCCGGCTGATCCTGGGGATCATCGTGGTGGAGGACATCTTCCTCGCCTTCTACCTGGCGATCCTGCAGCCGGTGCTCGGCGAGAGCGACGGGCTGGGCGATGCCGCCCTCGAGTTCGGCAGGGCTTTTGCGTTCCTGGTGCTGCTCGCGGCCACCGCCCGCTGGGGAGCACGCTGGGTCGGCAAGGTCGTCGACGCCTCCGACGACGAGCTCCTCACCGTCTGCTTCGTGGGTGTTGCCGTCCTGGCCGCCGGTGTCGCCGAGGAGTTCGGCGTGTCGGATGGCATCGGTGCCTTCATGGCGGGGCTGATCCTCGCCGAGACCGCCGCCCACGAGCGGATCGAGCGGCTGGTGCTTCCCCTGCGTGACGCGTTCGCGGCATTGTTCTTCTTCGCCTTCGGGCTGACGGTCGATCCCGGCGACTTCGGCTCCGTGGCGCTGCCGGTGGCGGTGGCCGTGGTCGTGTCGCTGGTGCTCAACCTCACCGCCGGCATCATCACCGCCCGCATGCACGGCTACTCGCGGGGACCCGCGGCGAACGTCGGGCTCACCGTGTTGGGTCGTGGCGAGTTCTCGCTCATCCTCGCCACGCTGGCGGCCGCTGCGGGGCTCGATGACCGCATCGGGCCGTTCGTCGCCGAGTACGTGCTCGTCCTGGCGTTGGCCGGACCGCTGCTAGCGTCCCGATCGGGCCTCATCGCGCGCCGCATTCCGCCACGGTTGGTGGGTGAGACACCGCCCACGGAGTCCGGTTCGCTTGACGCCCAACGCATGGGGTAGGGCTGTGGAGTCACAGCGCCGTGCGCCGCCAAGGAGCCGTCCGTGCCGTTGCTCGAGGTGTCAGGTCAGCCGGTCCACGTGGCCGATCGCGGCGCCGGCCACCCCGTCGTCTTCCTGCATGCCTTCCCGCTGCAGGCGGCGATGTGGGACTACCAGGTCGAAGCACTCGAGGGTGCGTATCGCTGCCTTGCCATCGACCTGCCCGGGTTCGGACAGTCGCCCGGTCCGGTCGACCCGCGCGCCACGACGATGCAGGGCTGGGCGGGGTTGGTCGACGGGGTTCTGGACCGGCTGGACATCCCGAGCGCCACCATCGTCGGCTGCTCGATGGGCGGCTACCTCGCCATGGCCCTGCTCCGCCACCACGCCTCGCGCGTCGCCCAACTCGTCCTCGCCGACACCAAGGCCCGCGCCGACGACCCGGCGACCGCTCAGCGTCGCACGGCCCAGCAGGGCGAGCTGTGGTCCGGGGCCGAGGTCGGGTCGCTGTCGAAGGGCACTGTGGAGGGGCTGCTGTCGGGCGACTCCATGGCCCGACCGGAGCTGGTCGACTACGTGCACGCCCTGGCCGAGAGTGCGACGCGGGAGGGCTGGATCGCCGCCCTGGAGGCGATGAAGGGACGGCCGGACTCGATGCTGCTGCTGCGGCAGGCCGACGTCCGGGCCCTGGTCGTGGTGGGTGAGCTCGACCGGCTGGCACCGATCGCCGACGCGATGAGTGTCCGGTCGCTGCTCGAAGGGGAGCTGGTGGTCGTGCCCAACGTCGGCCACCTGCCCAACATCGAAGACCCACTGGCCTTCAACGACGCGCTCGTAGCCTTCCTCGCCGGCCCGTCGTCCTGACCCGCCCCCGATCGTTTGCGCACCCCCGCCTCGGGTGGCATTTGTCACGCCAGGCTTGAAATTACATCCATGTTGTTTGTCATACCCCGTCCGCACAATGGACATCGTCCATTCGGGGCAGCTGCCCGCACGGGGAGGAGATGGTGTGGACCGGCAAGGTTTCGACGAGCTGGCGGCGATCATGGATCGGCTGGCCCAGGGCGACGAGGCGGCGGTGGTGGCCTTGTACGAGCGGTTCCGGGGGAGGATCGCCGGGGCCGTGCAGCAGGTGGCGGCGATCCGCGGCGCGCGGCTGCGGCCCGACGACCTGGAGGGCGTCGTAGTGGAGGTGTGCTTCGAGCTGGCGAGGGTGGCGGGCGCGTGGTCGCCAGACGGTGGGGCGCTGCCCTGGGTGTGGGCGCGGCATCGGGTGGCGAACGTCGTGGACCGCGAGCTCGGTCAGTGGACCGAGCCGCTCGACGAGCAGCAGCTGGCCCATGCCGTCGACGACGCCGCACCTGCTTCCGACTCCCGGTCGGCACCGGCCCGTGACGTCCCCATGTGGCCGGTGCTCGAGCGAATCGCCGCCGACCATCACGGGGCGCGCCTGTTGCTCGACGCGCTCGAACGGTCGGGCATCAGCCGGCGCGATCGGGAGCTGTGGCTCGAGTACGTCTGCGAGAAGGCGGTGGGCAACCCCGCGCCGGCGACCACCGTGGGTCCGGTCTTCGCCATGAAGGAGTCGACCGTTCGGCAGGCGGCTCGGCGGGTGCGCCAGCGCGTTCGCGGCCTCGCCACCACCGACGAGCGCTACGCACCCCTGGCCGGGCTGCCGGTCCTGGCGTGAGCCGGAGGCACCCGCCGACACGCGCATCCGAGGCAATGGCGCGCAGCCCCGTCAGGGGTTCTGGTAGATGCGTGTGGGCGTCACGAGCACGGCGACACGGCGTTCGGCCGCCACGACCCGGTCGTACTCGGCCCAGTCCTCGTGGACGCCCCCGGCGGCCTCGTAGATCCGCCGCAACAACAGCCGCAGGGCCTCCGCGTCGATGCCGGCCAGGGGGTCATCGGGCCCTGCGAGCTCGGCGTCGCCCTCGAGCGTGGCCCACGCCCATCCCGCACGCCACAGCAACGTGGTCCGCGGATCACGCCGGAGGTGTTCGAGCTTGCGGGTGCCGCCGCGGGCGACGAAGGCCGCCACCGGCCGTCCGCTCAGCGGGTGGGGCACGACGCCGGCGTTGACCACCGTCGACTGCAGCGAGCCGTCGGGCCGCGCGACCGATACGGACGCCAGGCCATGGTCGAGCTCCACCAGCGTGCGTACGTCATCCATCGACGCCACTGCGGTCAGGCTAGGTGTTCGGTCGTTGCCACGGTGCCGGGACCGGCCCCCGGATCCCGCCGGCGACCGCCAGCTGCGGTGACATTCGTTTGCGCGCGGCGCACTCGACGACGCAGCGGCACGCTCGGTCTCAGTCTCCCGGTCAGGAGCCGCCGTTGGCGCCCGCGGGCGCGCCCGGCTGTCGTGTCGGAAGGCTGTACGAGAAGCACAGCGCCACCAAGGCCATGAGCGCCAGCACCGACAACGCCGCGCGTAGCCCGTTGATCCGAGCGTCTGCGTTCTCGTCCACGATGGCCTCGGCTGCCGCACCCTCCACACCCACTTGTTCGAGCGCGTCATCGAGGTCGCGATCGGAGATGAACGGGACGCCGGCCGTCAGTTCGACCTGCGCCCTCGACGTCAGTTGCTCCGGAACGGCGGGGTTGTCCTCGATCCCGGAGAAGAACGATGTCGTCAGGGCCGACAGCAGCACCGCGCCCGCGAGCGCGGTGCCGATCGACGCACCCAGGTTGGTGACGGTGTTCTGCAACCCACCGACCTCGCCGCTCAATTCGTCGGGGACCGCCGACACGGTCACGCTCCCGAGCTGTGACGCAAGCGCGCCGACCCCCAACCCGGCGAGCAGCAGCGGCCACGTGACGATCTCCGGGCCGGCTCCGGCGTCGAGTAGGGCCACCAGGATCACGATGCCGGCGAAGAGCGCGAGGAACCCGGTCCGAACCACGCGCCGCGGCGACGCATCGGGGAAGAGCTTCGGTATGCCGACCGCACCGAGCAGCAGGGTGATGGACAACGGCAGCAGCCGTACACCGGTCGCAACGGCGGACAACCCCAGCGCGACCGACAGGAAGAGGGGCACGCAGAAGAACATGCCCGCCTGCAACAGGTACTGGAAGAAGAACCCGGTGAGGCCGCCCCGGAGCAGCCGATTGCGGAGCATGGCCGGGTCGATCAGCGCTGGCTCGCTGCGATCGATCTGGCGGCGCTCCCAGCCCAGGAAGCCGACCAGCACGCACGCGCCGGCCAGGACCAACCAGACCACGGGTGAGAGTCCGAGCCACTCGGGCGCGCCGGGCTTCGGGCTCACGACGCCCCACGTGCCCGAGCGAAGGATGCCGTACACGACGAGCGCGAGGCCGGTCGCCGAAAGCGCCGTGCCCACCAGGTCCAGCCCGCCGCCCTCCTCGGCGGGGGTGTCGGCCATCCTTCGGATGAGGGCAAGGATGCCCAGCACCACCAGCACCTCGCCCGCAAACACCCACCGCCACGACGCGTACGTCGTGAACAGCCCGCCGATGAGCGGGCCCGCCGCGACCGCGATCGCGCCGGCGGAAGCGACGAGACCGTAGGCACGTGGGCGATCGGCCCGCCCGAAGTTCGACGCGACGAGGGCCACCACCGACGGCATGATGAGCGCGGCACCGATGCCCTCGAGCAGGGACCACCCCACGAGCAGCGTCGCCAGGTTCTGCGAGATGGCGGTGACGAACGAACCGCAGCCGTAGATGACGCACCCGATGGTGAATGCCCGCTTGCGGCCGAGGATCTGACCGGTCTTTCCGCCCGTGATCATCAGCGACGCCATGACCAGCGTGTACATGGTGATCGCCGCCTGGATGCCCGCGACCGTCGTACCGACGTCACTGGCCACCGTCGCGATCGACACGTTCATAACCGAGCTGTCGAGCGTCATGAGGAACTGTGCCGATGCCAATGTCAGCAGGATCGTTCCCGACGCCTCTGCAGCCCGCTCAGTCGTGACCGTCACCAACGCCCCTTCCGATCGGCCGGACGGTCAGGCTAGGTGCCCGGTCGCGACCCCGGGGCCGGGATCGATGCCGCGGGGTGCGGCCGGAAGATGAGGGGAACGACGGCGGTGGGAGTCGCCTACGAGTCGCGCCACAGCTGGAGCGGCGTCCGGTCCCGCGGGCCGGTGAACGGCACGGGCTCCTGCCGACCGGTTCGCGCCGACGCGTAGGCGGCGCACACGATGTCCAGCAGGTGGCGGCCCAGCTGCGGCCCTGGTGTCGGCGGCCGTCCGGTCTCGAGGTCGGCGCTCAGCGCCTCGAGTTGGGCGACGTACCCGAGGTGGTGGAGCTGCGGCGACGCCAGCCCCGGTGGGGGCGACGTCAGCGCGACGGGCACGCCGTTGACCTCCACCGACGCGTGGGGCACCAGTTCGAGGCGCACGGCTCCGTCCGGGCCGGCGGCCTGCGCCTCCCACGTCGGCGCCGGCGCCCGCCACGTCGCCCGCACCTCGGCCCTGAGGCCGGTGTCGAAGACCAGCGTCAGAGTGGCGTCGTCGTCGAGCTCGAGTCCGGCGCTCGCGTGGAGCTGGGCCTCGACGGCGGTGACGCGTGCGGGCGCCGCGGCCAGCATGGCCAGCGCGATGGCGTGGACGCCGAGGTCGAACAGCGCACCACCGCCCCAGGAGGGCTCGAGGTGGTCGCCCCAGTCGGGCCGTCCCTGGGCGAACCGCAGCTCGAGATGCGTGAGGCCGCCGAGGCGCCTGCAGGCCGCCACCGCCTCGACCACGGTGGGGGAGTGCACGAGGTTCTCGGCGTAGCCCATGCGGCCCCCCTGGGCCGTCGCCGCCACCAGCCGGTCGGCGTCGTCGAGGGTGGCCGCCAGCGGGGTCTGCACCAGCGCCACCGCGCCCCCGGCCACGGCACGCTCCGCCTCCCGCCGGTGCAGCGCCGGCGGCGTCGCGACCACGACGACGTCGGCGCCCCCGGGTAGGTCGGCGTAGCCGCATGCGACCCCGCCGGTCTGCGCCGCGCGCCGCCGGGCGGAGCGGGTGCTGCGGGAGGCCACGTGGACGACGCGCAGGTCGGGCTGCGCCTCGACCGCCAGGCCGTAGATGCCGGTGACGAAGCCCGCGCCGGCGAATGCCAGGGCGACCATTCCGCAGTGTCCCCGCGCCCGCTGCCGGCCCGGTCAGGTGCCGGCCAGCCGGGCCACGATGGGCGCCGCCGCATCCATCGCGTCCGACCCTTGCACCACGAGGTAGGACGCGTCCCATCGCTCCCGCCGGGCGATGAGGTCGTCGCAGATCTGGGCGACGGTGCCGACCCAGGCGTGCGGGTGATCGCTGACGATCTCGGGGGGCACCCCGAACAGCGGCGCCATGGCATCGATCGCCGAGGCCCGATCGTCGGTCACGACGCAGGCGAAGATCAGCATGTTGATCTCGACGTCGCCGTAGCGGCTGCCGGCGGCGTCGCGTACCCATCCGAGCTTCCTGTCGGTGCCGTCGGCCGCGCCGTCCCGTGCGGCGGCGGCATCGACGCGTCCCGAACGGATCGACGGACTGACGCCGACGATGTCCGCCCGCCGCGCCGCCAGGCTCAGCAGGCGCCGGCCACCCCCGCCGATGACCACGCGAGGGCCGTCCGGCTGCACGGGCTTGGGGAGCCCATCGAGCGCGCTGATCCGGTAGTGCTTGCCCTCGTAGCTGAAGGCGCCGGGAGCGAACAGGCCCTCGAGGACGTCGAGCGCTTCCTCGAGGCGATCGATGCGCACGCCGGGCGGGTCCATCGCGATGCCGGACTGGTCGTAGTCGTCGTTCATCCAGCCGGCGCCGATGCCGAGTTCGAGGCGTCCGCCGGACAACCGGTCGATGCTCGCCGCCTCCTTGGCCAGCACGACCGGATGCCGGAAATCGTTGTCGAGCACCAACGGTCCGACCCGCAGGTCGGTCGTGGCGTCGGCGGCGGCCATGAGGGCCACTGCGGGCGAGAGCTGGTCGCCGAAGTGGTCGGGCACGAACAGCGTCGAATAGCCGAAGTCTTCGGCCTTGCGGGCCAGGGCGGCCCACTCGGCACCGGTGTCGGCCCGGCTCAGCTGCACGCCGAAACGGAAGGGTCGCGGATGCGCCATGAAGGGTCACCCTAGTGACGCATCGGCGGCGCCGAGACGGCCACGCGCACGGTGGGTAGTGTTTGTTCGCTTCGTCAGCCGACCGGTCAGGCATTCTCCCCGTCGTGCGCATCTACTCCAGGCTCGCTCTCGTGGTCATCGCCTCCGGCGTCGTGCTGGCGTTGGCCGTCGGGGCGATGGCGGTACCGGCCAGGCTGCTCGACGAGGCCGGCTCCGGTGACCCGGGCCCGATCACCCTCCGCCCGCTGGCCCAGCGGTCCTACATGTACTCCGCCGACGGTTCGATCCTGGCGGTGCTCCGGGAGGAGCAGAACCGCCAGTCGGTGCCGCTCGACACGATCCCGCCACACGTCATCTCGGCAATCCTGGCGGTCGAGGACGCCGGGTTCTGGGTCCACGATGGCTTCGACGTCCGGGGCATGCTGCGCGCGTTCCGCGCCAACGTCGAGCAGGGAGGAATCTCGCAGGGCGGCTCGACGATCACCCAGCAGTTGATCAAGCTCGACGTCCTCGGCAACGAGCAGACGCTCGACCGCAAGGTCGAGGAGATCGTCCTGGCCTCGCGCCTCGAGAAGATGATGAGCAAGGAGGAGATCCTCGACCGCTACGTCAACTCCGTCTACCTCGGCAACCACGCGTATGGGATACAGGCCGCCGCCGAGACGTACTTCGGCGTCAATGCCCGCGACCTCAACCCCGGGCAGGCCGCCCTGCTCGCAGGCCTCATCCGGAACCCGGTCTCGTACAACCCCTTGCGGTATCCGGAGCGAGCGGCGGAGCGGCTCGACGTCGCCCTCGAGCGTATGGTCGACGTCGGGTCGATGACCGAGGCCGAGGCCGTGGTATGGAAGCAGGCCACGCCGATCCCGACCGCAGCGCACAACGTGCTGCCCCGGGCCAACGACTACTTCGCCTCCCTGGTCGAGCAGCAGCTCCTCGCCGACAAGCGGTTGGGCAAGACCCCCGAGGAGCGCTTCAACGCCGTGTACTTCGGCGGGCTCAAGGTCTACACGACCTACTCGCCCCAGGCGCAGGCAATGGCGCAGGCGGCGCGCGATCAGAACCTGCCGCTGGCCAACGGCGTGTTCTCCGCCGGTACCGACCCGGCCGGCAATCCACGGTTCGGCTCCGCCGCCGTCGTGTCGGTCGACCCGAAGACCGGAGCCGTCCCCTACATGGTCGCCGGGCCGGGCTTCCAGAACTACAAGTACAACCTCGTCACCCAGAACAAGCGCCAGACCGGGTCGTCGTTCAAGACCTTCGTGCTCGCCACGGCGATTGAGCGCGGCTACTCGCCGGAGGATCAGATCGACGGAACCGGGCCGTGCCTGTTCAGCAACCCCAACGGCGAGCCGAATCCCTACCCGGCGGAGAACTTCGGGGGCAGCACGCGTGGGGTCGGGACCCTCACGACCCAGACGCTGGGCTCGGTCAACTGCGCGTACGTCCGCCTCGGACTGATCGTGGGGCTGAACAACGTCGTCAAGATGGCGCAGCGGCTGGGCGTGCACAGCGCGGCGGAGGACGGGCTCGCCGCCAACCAGTCGCTCCCGCTCGGTTCCGCCGGTGTCACGCCGCTCGACATGGCGTCGGCGTACGCAACC
>Ga0081538_10006508_pt1 | contig 10276 bp, 10 predicted proteins | sample TabmetS5T2R1_FD_71022 | JGI IMG/M metagenome (GOLD analysis project Ga0081538, IMG submission 71022) | Tabebuia heterophylla rhizosphere microbial communities from the University of Puerto Rico - S5T2R1 | ecosystem: Host-associated > Plants > Roots > Rhizosphere ...
TCTGAGACCTCCTGCAGGCGCGGGCGCTCAGGGTAGAGCTGTCGCAGCGTCCTCACGTCGGTGGAGTAGTACAGCGTGCGAGACTTGCCTTCGCTGGAGTACCTGAACCCCCACACGCTGTTCCCGTCCGTGGTCCCGATCGTCATCTGGATGGGGTGCTCAATGCCGTGGCGGCGTCCCACCTCCTCGACGTGCCCGACCATCCTCTCGACCGCACGCGGGGGATCGTCCTGCAAGCCGAACGTGAGGGCCAGGTAGAACATCATCTCCGAATCGGTCGATCCCTCAATGGAGGCGTAAAGCGAGTCGTCCACGCCAAGCGCCAGATCGCGTTTTATGCGATGGAAGTCCATAACGAGGCCGTTGTGGACCCACAGCCACCTGCCGTAACGGAACGGGTGGCAGTTGGTCTGCTGGACGGCAGTGCCCGTAGAGGCTCTGATGTGGGCCAAGAACAAAGGCGATTGTACGTGGGAAGCGACTTCTCTGAGGTTGCGGTCGTTCCATGCCGGCTCGATGGAGTGGAAGACAGCGGGGGTCTCGGTATGGGGGGCGTACCAACCGAGGCCGAAGCCGTCTCCGTTTGTGGTCTCGACGCCGAGGCGGGCGTGGAGGGACTGGTCGATGAGGGAGTGCTCTGGCCTATAGAGCAACTCCTCGATGAGGATGGGGGAGCCCGAGTAGGCTAGCCAGCGGCACATTTTTTGCTCCTTTCCGTTCGCAGGTCGACTTCTGCGGCCTATTAGCTTGCGGCCAATAGGCGAGGGTTGCTGGCATTGATGACGAACTCGCCGAGTTGGCACCAGGAAGCGACCCACCTCGGCCCGGGACGATGCCCATCCTTCCACGGTAGGTCTCTCCTGGCGTCACTCGACGCGCGTTCTTTCAGATTCCCAGGATCTGCTTCTTCTTGGCCTCGAAGTCCTCGTTGCTGATGATGCCCTGATCCCGAAGCTGGGAGAGCCGTTCGAGCTCACCCACGTATTCGGGCTCGGACGGGGCAGCGGCAGGTGCCGCGGCTTCGACCGGCTGTTCCTGGCGGCCGAAGTCTTCTCTCATTCCCAGCCTGCTCTGGACGAACGAGCGGCGCCGCTCCATGCGCGCCATGGTCCGGTAAGTCTGCCGCGCCTGCATCCGCTGTGCGCCTCGTTCCGCGAGAAGTCCCATCTGTGTTCTCCTTTCTCTCCGTTGGTTCGGCTCGCTCGATCTTCCCTACGTCCCGGCGCCCGCCTCCTCGGCCTCCAGTTCCTCGATGGCCTCGGACATGGCGACGAGCTCGATAGCGACCTCGGCGAGGGCCTCTGGAGTGAGGAACCCCTCCCCTAGCGGAAAGCCGCCAGCGTCGCGGATCGCATTCTTCAGATCGCGCGCCCACACGTGCTCGATGAGGACGAAGCCGGCGGAGCTGCCCGGGCGCAGCGAGGCGGCCATGTCGTGTATCTCGCTTTGTGAGAGCCCGAAGGCGTGGCCTTCGGTACCTTCGGTTGATCCGCTCTCTAGCTCGCCGTCGACCTCGAACTCGAAGCCAAGCAGCGCGCCGACGATCGCGCCCAGATCTTCGCCCTGGTAGTCGAGGGCGAGTAGATCTTCTGTCTCGGCATCCTTGCTTACGAACAAAAGGTCCAGGATGCGAATGGTCTCATGGCTCTCTAGCCTTCTGAGCTCGTCCATGATGTGGCCCTCGAATTCCGCATCCGGGGGAAAGCCGATAGCCACAAGCTGAACCGGTCCTATTTTCTCCGTCATCGTTCACCTCCATCTGTCGTCCGCCGAGTCACGCTATTCCTCCCGCCTACATGCATGGGTAGATCGCTGCCAAGATTCCCCGCGTTCACCGTACCCCCGGGATCTGGTTGCGTTGGGTGTAGCTGGCCGTCCAGTGGCTGATGTCGAGCAGGACGGCGAGAATCACCCAGAACCAATCGAAGCCTGTGAGGCCGATGCCGGGGGTGTAGACGATAACGTAGATCAGGGTCGCAAACGGGAGGAAGATGATGCCCAGCAGCGGCAGGAGAAACGTGTTGAACGCTGCACCGACGAGGGCCGGTCTGGCGATCCAGAGTATGAGCAGCGCGAGGCGCGGGAAGAGACCTCCGAATAGCGCGAAAAGACAACCCATCCTGTTTACCTCCCGTCAGGTGTTTGCTCCTGCTCTGCACGACGTCTCTCGAGAATAAGCCCAAGCGAAGTGGTGGGTCATCACCCAGGCACGCATATCCCCTAGGGGAATTCGGCACCCGCTGGTAGAACCACCTGGGGCAGCGGCTCCCATAAGTTCATCATTCCCGCTCCCGCAAACGGAATGCGAACACTATCAAAGCCAGGCCAACCACCACAGCGAAGGCACCGACGAGCGGCGCCAGGAACGGCACATCTGCACCTGCCAGGGCTGCAAGGAGTATGCCGAGGAGCACCGACAGGGCGCCGCTTCCTGCCAGCAACCACCCATTCTCCACCTCGGCACGCAACAGTATTGCGGTGAGTATTTTGAACGTACCGGTCACCACCGCCCACCCGACGATGACGTAGACCAGGCCGTTTATGGTCAGTCCGGGCCAGAGGAGGGCTAGCAACCCGGCGATGATACCCACCGCCCCTTCACCCAGCGGGATCCACCTTCGCGTGCTTTGTTCCGAAGATCTGAGAGCGGGCCAGAAGGTGATCGCCCCGTCGACCACCGCGTAGAGGCCGAACAGGAGGGCGAGCACGGCGAAGACGAGTCCTGGCCAGAAGAGGACCACGAGACCGAACAGCAGGGCGACGAGGCCTCGCAATGCCACGGCTCGCCAGTTGGCGGCGAACGTGCTCAACCTCTGCCTGTAGCGTCCTTCGTTGCTCATGCCTAAGTCCTCCTCGGGTTCGACCACTGGTGAATTCATGTTCTAGCGTCCGTAACCGGACGGGAGATCGCCGCGTTGAGCTCTGCGCCAAACAGCACCACCGAAGCGCAGAGGTAGAGGTAGAAGAGTAGGCCTACGGCAGCGCCAAGGCTCCCGTAGGTGACGCCGTAGTCGGCGAAGTTGGCCAGGTAGAAAGAAAACCCCACCGAGGAGATCGCCCACAATGCCACACCAAGCGCCGCGCCAGGAACCACCAACCGGAAGCGCTGCTTTGCGTTGGGACCGAAACGGTAGACGACAGAAAGCACCACAGCCAGCAGGAGAAATGCTACGGGAAAGCGCAGCCACCCCCACAAACGCACGAACAACTCGTCAAGATTCACCAACGCCGCTATGCTCCCTATCAGTTGAGGTCCGACCAGCATCAGCGCTACGGAGACGATCACCACGAGCGCGAGGACGGGACCGAAGGCTAGCGAAAGCACCAACTGTTTCCACCAGCTTCGCGTCTCGACTACCTGATAAGCGACGTTGAAAGCCTCGGTGAGGGTGCGCGCGACAGCCGAGACGGACCACAGCGCAACAGCCACCCCGAAGAAGAGTAACTTGCCCCCTGCTTGCTTTTCGGCACGCTCGATCATCCCTAACAATGGTTTGACCTGTTCACGAGCCGGCTCGACCACAGGTTCGAGTTGCTGGGGAACGTAGCGGGATGATTGGGCGCGAGCCTGGTCCATAGCCCGGTCGAAGAAGTCGGGGAAGCCTAAAGCGCCCACGAGAACAACCAGGATGAGCACGAACGGGAAGAGGCCGAAGAGTCCGCGGTAGGCCAGCGCGGCGGCGTAGGTCGCCATGGGGTGCTCGAAGAAGAAGTTTCGGACCGCGCGTACGCCGAGATCGATTATCCCGCTCTTCTCCTGCTTCCCACCACGCATGCCGGACTGATCAGCCTACTTGCTCAGGATTCGGGCTTTGGTGTCAATCCGCTGCTCTCGACCTCGTCCTCATCGGGAGTAGAATCGTCGGAATCAGGAGCGCTCATGCCCATGACGGCGGCCAGCCAGCGCGTCTCAGGGAAGGTCTCCAACATCAAGACCAGAAAGATAGTGAGAGGCGCCGCCAGAAACGCCCCGGGTCCGCCAAGCAGCCAAGCCCAGAAGATAAACCCGATGAACAGAACTGTCGGCGAGAGGCTAAGTCCCCTTCCCATCAGCATCGGCGAGAGCGCGTTCTCAGCCAGAATGTTGATCACGATGACCCCTGCTATGACCAGTAAAGCCCGGTCTATGCCGTGCTCGGCGAGGGCCAGAACCACCGCTGGTGCCACCGCCAGAGGCAGGCCGATCCAGGGTATGAAGCTCAGGAAGAAGGTCAAGATGCCCCACATCAGAGGAAAGTCGACCCCGAGTACGAACATCAAAATGGTCACACCCGCCCCTGTAACGAGGTTTACTATGGCCCTCAGCCCGAGCTGGCGCACCACGTTCCGTCCGAAGACGGTCAGGCGCTCTACCTGAGGGCGATCCCTGCCAGCGCTGGCGTGCAGCCTGTTCATCATGGCGGGTCCCTCTGCCAGCAAGAACAGCACGATTACCAGGATGAGGAACAGGTTGCTCAGGAAATCGGCGATGCCGGCGAGCACGCTGCCTAGGGCTCCGGCAAGGGCGCTCGGTTTCACCGCGTCGCGGATATCCACCCCCGAGAGTCCCAAGCTCTTGACCAGCTCCTGAAGGCTGCTCACCTGCACGTTCAGCTTCCCCGCGTAAGACGCAATATCCCCACTGAACCTGGCGATCGAGATGCCCAAGATCAAGAAGATCCCGACGAAGAGGATGGTCAAGCCCACAAGCATGATAACCAGGGCCAGAGGAGTGGGGATCCGGCGTCGCCTGAGCCAGGCGTAGATCGGGCTGAACAGGAGGCTCAAGACCAAAGCGAAGAGGATGGGGTTGAGGATCGGCGCGGCCAGACGCATTCCGACGAACACGACCACCAGCGCGGCAAGGCCGAGCATCACCCGCAAGATGGAGGGTTGGCGCAGCGCCGTCGTTATGGTTTCGCCGATGCCGGACCTGGCGTCTACCGGGTTGTTCGGGGACTCGTCCATGATCTAGCCTTTCTGTTTGCGCCCGGCTCCGTAGGCGAGCATGGCGCGTCTTTTGCGCGGTCTCACATCCCACTTACTCGTTCGTCGCAACTGGCAATGTACTCCTGGCGCAACAAGGCTTTCATCACCCAGGGGAAACTTTCCCCTAGGGGATTTCACGAAGTCGGCTCCCCGCCCCGGTGTGCGAATCTTCCGTCCTACGTAACCTCCTGACCCTCTGACCGGCTCTCTAAGCCAGGTCCGGTAGGCTGCGGTGGAAGGGCTGGCTCGGCGGCCTCTTGCCCGGTGCGCCGGTATGCCAGTAGCTCGGTTACCACTATGCGGATGATCTCGGCCACCGGGATGGCCAGCAACGCGCCGGCGATGCCGAGTAGCTGCCCGCCTACCAGCAGTGCTATCAGGATCACCAGCCCATTGAGCTGGACGGCTTTGCTGTAGACCAGAGGCTGCAGTACGCTGCCTTCGACCTGCTGGTAGACCACGATATAGACGAGTAGCACCACTGCCTTCCATGGCTCTACGAACAACCCTACGATCACTAGCAACGCCCCGCCCAGCGTCGCGCCGACCAGCGGTATGAGGTCCAGAACAGCAACCAGGAGCGCCAGCGGTGCGGCGTAGGGCATGCCGAGGATCAGCAGCACGATGAAGGTGGTGATGCCGCAGATCACGCTGATGGCCAGGTTGCCCGTCACGTAGCCGCTGATCGCCCCCGCCGACTGGGAGAGGAGGCGTCGCACGAGGGGCTGGTGTGCCTCCGGGAAGAGCCCTACCCCGGCGTTCACGTACCGCTCGCTGCCCAGGATCAGGAAGAAAGTGAGCGTCAGGACGGTAGCTAGCGCGGCGACCGCACCGGCGACGCTAAGTGCTATCTGCCCGGTGGAGGACAAGAGGTTCTGGAGGACCTCCCCCAGTTGTTTCCTGAGTTCGTCGAGTTGGTCGCTGAACCTCTGGAAGAGCCCCCCAAGGCCGTTTTGCTTGGCGAGGTTCTTGATGTATTCCGTCGGACCCTCGGGGGCGTTGGCCGCGGTGGTAACGAACTTGATGAAGCCATTTATCTGGTCGGTGAGCACGGGCACGAAGATCCCCACCACCAAGAGCAGCGCCACCAATACTCCCAGGTAGGTTAGCCCTATTGCGAGGGGGCGCTTCATTAGCCTGTGTCGCCGCTGGAGCCAGTTGACCGCAGGGTTGAGCACAGCCGCCAGGAATAGGGCGATCACGAACCAACCTATGAAGGTACGCACCTGCCAGAGAAGGAAGAGCGCGCCGAGCACCACCACCGCTGTCAGTAATGCGATGACTACGGTGCGCGCCACTTGTGAGGGCGAGGCGCCCACCCAACCAACATCCTGGCTGGATTCGGACGGTTCCGTAGGTATCGTTTCGGGTTCTGCCTGCGTGCTTGCCTTTGTGGTCATTTCCTCGTTCATATCCCTGGCTCCTCCACTGCTCTTGGGCGGGGCTTTTCAGCCACGCTGAGTTGGTTCGAGATTCAAGACTTCATGTGCCGCGTCCCTTCCATCTGGACATATCATCGGGCCTCACGCATCCCTCTTCATACTACTCGGCACAGAGCCCATGCGTGTCGGCAACTCGACCGCTTCTTGTTTCTCCGGCGCGCCGGCGGCCATCTCCTCGACCCTGCGGGCGTACACGGCGGAGAGCGGAGCAGCAGTGACCCCATGCAAGAGCACGCTGAGCAGCACCGTCAGTGCCACCACCAGCATCATCTCGTCTCGCCCGGCGAGCAGGGGAGCCTCCTCCACCACGATCAGACCCAACACTATCGAGGCGAGCCCCCGCGGTCCGAACCAGCCCATAAACAGCACCGAGACGCCGCCGAGGTGCGTCCCGATCAGGGAAAGCGCCACCGGCAGCATGCGGATCACGGTGAGGCTGAGCACGACATACAGGGCGACCTCCCAGCTCAAAGGCTGGAGCACCCTGATCACCAGGACGCCGAAGATGAAGAAAACGCTCAGGTTGAGCAGCTGGCCTTCGGCTTCAGTGAAATGTATCAATCGTTCCCCGACCCGCTCTATGGTCGGTCCGGCCGCCAGACCACCGACGAAGGCGGCGATGAAGCCGTTGCCCCCGACCTGGTCGGCCAGCGCCCAGGCGAAGATCGCCAGCACCAGGAGAGCGAGACGCTGGAAAGAATCGGCCATCCACTCTCTCTGAGAGGCCCGCCCTACGAGCCAACCCCCGGCCAGCCCAACGCCGACGCCGACGAGAACCCCAAGACCGACCTGCTCCAGGGCGAAGCGGATCCAGAAGCTGGCAGGCTGGAGCTCCTCGTTAGCCAATGCGAGGGCCAGGAAGAGCGTAAGGAAGGGCACAGACAGGCCATCGTTGAGCCCGGCCTCGACGTTGAGGGACTGGCGCACCCCAACCGGGACGCGCCGGTTGGCAACGACCGCCTGGCCCAACGCTGCATCGGTGGGCGCCAGGACGGTGCCCACGATGGCAGCCTCCCAAAATGTGAGGTCGGTGAGCAGAAGGGCCGCGGTGGTCGTCCCGAGCGCGATGGTTAGCGGCATACCGATACCCAGAAGGCGTAGGGGCAATCCCTGGTTTCGCCGCAGGGCAGGGAGGTTGATCCTCGCGGCGTCGGTGAACAGTACGATGGCGAGTGCAATCTCGCCCACCAAGAGCACGGTGTGATCGTCGAGCCCAAACTCGACCAGCCCGAGTACCGCAGGACCGAGAAGCGCTCCGGCGACGACAAAGACGATCGGCGCCGTGAGAACGGTGCCCTCCAGTCGTCGCGACACGAGGCCGAATACGAAAACGACGGCGGCTAGCACGAGGAGATCAGTCATCGTATTCTCCCCTGATGCCGGACATCACCAGGCTGTGCAAACCCGCCAAGGATGTCTCTTCTTCCGTCAAGGCGCTCCCCTGCTCGGATCCGCCAATACAACAGGCAAACGCCCCGCCGGTAAGGCTACTATCCGTTCGGGACGGTCTTCACCACCCGCCCTGGAGCGGCCAACTCTCTGACCGCTCCAAGGCGCTCTCGCCCCGATTACTCTTGTGCGAAGGCCTCACGTAGCTTGCTCTCCTGCTCCTTGGGCAGGTTGGTAGAGATGATCTCGAAGTCGTACTGCTTTAGCTCGTCGACCACCTTGTCTGGCGCCGTCGCCCCGCTGGTAAGCGCGAAGAGCGCCGAGGTTCCCTCCGTGACCTTGTCGCGAACCTCCTGGATGAAGTTGTCGTCGATCCCGACGTCTGCCAGCGCACCTGTCATCCCGCCCATCCCCGCGCCGATAGCGGCGCCAAGGAAGGGCACGAAGAAGATCAGCCCGAACAGGAAACCCCAGAATGCGCCCCAGCCGGCGCCAGCACCCGCCGTGCTGTGCAACTGGCGGGTCTTGGGCTTCTTGTTGCCCTGCGGCCAGCTGACTACTGCCGCGTCCTCCAGGGTTATCATCTCCCGCTCCTGCATGCCCTGCAGGGCCACGAGGACGCGGTCTGCCCCGTAAGGGTCGTTGAACTTCAGCACAGATAGTGTTGCCATTCGCATCTCTCCTTTCTGCTTGGGTTCACGAATGCGATTCACATCGATTCCTCCAAGGAGGAGACCTTCCCCCCAGGTAGCTCCTCAAGATCGCGTTGCTTGGAGTTTCAGTGGAATGCAAGAGACTCCTACTTCAGGATGGGGGTGTCTAATAAAGGCGAAGCGGGCAGGATCTCCCACCCGCTTCATTGGCTACCCTTCGTCACCATGGGATCGGCCCGTCGGCCAACGCCCTTTACCGGAGTGCGGTCAGGCGCTCTGGGAGTAGTCGGAGTGCTTGGCGAGCGCGTAGATAACCATCACGCAAAGCGCGATGACTACCACCGCAAGCACCGGCGCCGCCGGGATGACGAATAGCCACCTGATGGCGCCTACGATGGCGAAAACGTAGGCCATCACCCGGCCGAATTCTCCTCCTCTCAAGAGGTCTATGCCCGCATACAGCGCGATCAACGCGATGATCGAGTCGACTATGCCCCAGAGAACGAAGTTCGCGTACACCAGGTTGCCCGTCTCGGTCACCCACCATCCGCTGCCTGCAAACGCAAGGAGTGCGCTCAATGCCTCGAAGCCCGCCACCATGAACATTACGACGGCGGCGAAGGTGAGCATACCGGGTCTGTGCTCTGCCCTACTTACGCCGGCCTGACTCTCCATGGGGCCGCCGACCCCTCCCGGGACCGGTTCGCTGTGCTGCGTCATTCGCTCTCCTTTCTCGATTTCTGTAGTCTCTTGGGGCCCACGCTTTATCAACGGCCCGTTCGATTTCCTTTGCGTCTGCCCTGACCTCCTTGTTCATGGCCTTCTTCGACTTGCCTCGAATGGTCCTGGCAACTCTCCTTTACTTGCTCGTGCGTTTCTCGTGTACGCCAACATAGTCTCGGCGCAGAGCGGTTTCATCACCCAAAGGAGTGTTTCCCCTAGGGGATTTCTTGCTGAGCGCGCGTGCACACCACAAGGTCGGGAGCAATAGTCTCGCGCAGAACGCTTGATGCTAGAGAAATGTAGCGATTCCGAGTCTCTGACGCGGATTGCAGCTCTAGATATGCAACCTTGTTGTCGTTTATGAGATAATTCGATATTGTCGAGATCCACAGGGTTCCGGCTGAGAATGGGATAAAACAAGTAACAGGCACTTGGCCTTATGAATTGATCGTCTGTCATTACGGAGGATGAGTAGAGGTCCTTGTCCTGGGGGCGCATTCGCACCGTAAGGGCGCCTGATCGCCCTTACGGTGAGTGTGCGACTCTAGATCGCGGCGCGAACAGAGGAGATCGTTATCCAAGCCTCGAGTGACTCAAGCGGTGACTCTGCGATGATCGTCCTCAAGCCCAAGTTGCGGGCGCCGTTGCCGCGCTCCGGGCAGCTGGTCCGTCGCAGGATGTTCGATCTCCTCCAGAATGCCACAGACCGCAAAGTCAGCATCGTTAGCGCCCCGACCGGCTACGGGAAGACGACGCTCCTGGCCCACTGGCGTCGAGTAGAAGAAGCCAACCTGTCCTTTGCATGGGTCTCCCTGGACGAGCAGGACAACGATCCGATCCGGCTGTGGAGGCATATAGTGGAGGCGTTGCACCGGGCTTTACCAGATGAGGAGGACTTCGGGACCGATGTTCTCGTGGGGATGAGCGCCGTGGGGCAGGGGTTCGTCGGAACAACGCTTCCTGCGCTCATAAACGAGCTCGCCGAGTTGTCCCATAGGGTCGTATTAGTGCTCGATGACTACCAGTTCGTAACCGAGGAGGATGCTCACGAGTCGGTGGCATTCTTCGTGGAGCACGTCCCCGAGAACGTGCACCTCGTCA